>WNFJ01165281.1_pt2 | contig 12592 bp, 11 predicted proteins | sample 5400461 | NCBI WGS metagenome assembly WNFJ01 (sample SAMN13153349, study PRJNA577476) | soil metagenome | isolation source: 115 cm saprolite on Douglas fir-dominated hillslope | place: USA:California | collected 2013-09-17 | reverse complement strand
CACCGCTCCGCTCTCGTGCGTCCCGCGGGCGGTGAGCGCCTCCATCTCGCCAGCGTCCAGCCAAACGCCCTGACAGTGGCAGCACATGTCCACGTCAACCGGCCCCTTCTTCAAGGTATGGAGGTCCATGCCGCACTTCGGGCACTTCATGTAATGCAGCCGCCGCTGCTCCTCCTTCTCCTTTTCCGCCATTTGCTCCGCTTGCTTGAGCGCCAGCTTGTGCTTGGCCTCGATCTCTTCCCGGGCGAAGTACTCCTCTTCCTGGGTGGAGGGCTTCTCGATCTCGTGCATGCTACTCCCCTTTCAGCTGTCGCAGCTTCTGCCGCGCGGCGGTTGCCTCGGGGCCGTCGGGGAGAATCTCCAGGTATTTTTCATAGGAGTCGATCGCCTTTTCTTTTTTCCCCTGGGCCAGATAGGTCCGGGCGAGACCGATCACCGCCGCTCCGTAGCGCGGGTTGAGTTTCAATGAAACGACGCCTCGGCCTGGTCGGAATCGCCCATGTCCAGCAGAGTCAGCCCGCGGCCCGCGAATGGTTCCGCGCGATCCGGCCGAAGCTCGGCGGCCTGGGCGTAGGCGTCCAGAGCGGCCTGGCCTTGTTGTTTCTCTCGCAGCTTGCTTGCCTGGCTCATGTACCAATCGAAATTGCGCGGTTTTTCCTGGGGCACCTTGGCGGGTTTGTGGGGCGGATTGGGCTTGGCCTGGGCGCCTGAGGTGGTTGCTTTCCCGGGGTCGGGCGCCGGGCGGGGAGGCTCGTCCTTGGCGGCCGCCCGCGCTTGCTCCTCCCCGGCTAAGGTCTCGGCCGCTGCCCTGGTTCGCGCTTCGGAGATCAGTCGTTGGCGCTCCTCGGCGGCGGAAACCTCGCGCGCCCGCGCCAGCCGCTCCAGCTCCGCGTCGGCGCGCGCCGCGGACACCTCCTTCTGCTGCTGCTCGAGCCAGATGTTGACGTACGCAAAGTAGGCGAGCGCGCCCAGCCCGGCGAGGACCACGATAATGAAGAGCCAGCGGCCCACACCGCCGCGCTTGATGGCGAGGAGGTCGTCCGCATTTCCCTGCGCCTCCTCGATGTCGACTTCTGGGGCCGGATCCGACCGCTCGAATGTAGGTCGGTCCCCCACCGGTCTGCCAAGGGTGTTGCCCAGCCCGTCCGGGAAGTCATTCAGGCGAGGAAATTCGAGGTCCTCGACAATCACCTTCGCGGTTGTCGACGAGGGGCTCGATTCTCTGAACCCCATCGACCGGTTGCCCGCCGAGGAAGGCGTCGCGAGGGATGGGTACGCGGACGACGACGCCGTCTCCACGGTCGATTGGGGCTCGGAGTCGACCACCACGCTGGGGGTCCCTTCCATTCGTCGAGCGTTCGGTTCGATCACCACGCTGGGGGTCCCTTCCATTCGCCGCCCGCCTCGCTGGGCTTCCTCGACCACCTGGAAAAAGCTGGCCAGCTCGGCGATGTTGCCCAAGCGCTTCCACCTCTGTCCGTTGTGGCTGATCTCGTCGTCGCGGGCCACCTTCCGCTCCACAATCCACCTTTGCAGGGTGGTCAGCTCGCGGCACCGAAGCTGGTTGCCGCCGGCCTGGCGGACGCGCCATTCCCTGACGCCATTGGTATCCATCGAAGGCTGGACATCTGGGGTCGGCGACCCCGTTTCCATGTCGCCGGGATCCAGCGGCAGAGTGACAAGCACCTCCTTCTTCTTGACCTTGAAAACGTGACCGCAGGTCGTGCACTGGACGGCAACTCCCGCCTCGGTGACTCGGGACTCGTCGAACTCATATTCGGTTTTGCACCGTTCGCAGCGGACATCCATGTAAGGTCCAGTATTAACTCAGTTGCCCGCCGGGGGGCGACGTTGGCGGGAAAATTGACCCATTTTAGTCCACTCCTACACTCCAGCGTGTCACCAGCAACGTTCGACTGAAAAGGGATTGCAATGGCACCCCAGCGGGCAAGGCTCGAAAAAAGAGTGCTGTCCAAGCAGTCGGTTAAAAAGAGAAAGAAAGCGGCTGCTTCCCCCGACTCCCCGTCGAAAGACCGGGCGGGTATGAGGGCTGCTTTTGGCGTGCTGGTGCTGGCGGCCTCGGCCTTGGGCCTGCTGGCCCTGGTCACTTTCGACCCACGCGGGAGCCCGCACAATGCGGCGGGCCCGATGGGGCATTTGCTGGCAAGCGCCTTGCTGCAGGGTTTTGGAATCTGCGCCTATGTAGCCCCAGCGACGGGAGTGTATCTCGCGTTGCTCCTCTTCTCCGGACGACGGGGAAGGCGGTGGCCCCACTGGATTGCCGCTGCCTTGTTGGTGGTCAGCGTTTCCATCTTGACCCACCTGATGCTCGCCAATCGCGTTGGATGGGGCCCTTTGCCCGCGGGAATCATTGGTCGATACCTGAGCGATATCTTGAGCAGCCAGTTTTCGACCGGGGGAACGGTCATCCTGGTCGTCGCCGCGATCGCGGTTTCCCTGCTGGTCGGCACCCGGGTGGCGTTCCTCAAGTTGTGCGCGCTCGCCTGGCGGGCCGCGCTCTCGCTGGGGCGTCGCACGGCTGGCCTGGTGGTCGCGATCTGGAGGGCTCAGCAATCCTGGTTGAACCAGCGCCGAGAGCAAGGGATTCAAAGCAAGCTCGAGGAAGACGCCTTCCTCACGCAGCTCGAGGCGGACTCGCAGTCAGCAACCAACGACGAGCTGGCGGCCGCCGAAGCAGAGGAGATCGCCAATGCTGCCTATGAAGGGAGCTCGGCCGCCGAGGATTGGGCCGCCGCGAAGGAGCTGGCGGGGCGCGACGTCAGCGCTCGGCGCGAGCGAAAGCCGCCGCAGATCGTCACCATGCCACCCGCGCCCGACGGCAGAGCGCCCGGGACTCTACCCATCACCGTGCCTGCGCTGGAGTCGGCGATTGGCGCTCCGTCGCCCGAAGCGATCGCTGCAAGGCCGAGTGCGCTGAGCCGGATGCCGCTGATCGTGGAGCCGAAAACTCCCCCTCAACCGGCCAAGAAGAAAGCGGAGCAGTTCGAGTTCGTCGGGGATCGAAAGAGCTTTACGCCCCCCCCGCTCGACGTGTTGGACTTCGACAAGAAGGAGCGGTCCACGCTGGACAAGGACGCCTTCCTCAGCACCGCGGAGAAGCTCCGGGCCAAGCTGGCCGACTTCGGCATCACCGGCGAGGTGGTCGAAATCCGCCCCGGACCCGTGGTGACGATGTACGAGTTTCTTCCTGGTCCTGGCATCAAGCTCTCCAAGATCGCCGCGCTGGCAGACGATCTGGCGATGGCGATGGAAGCGATGCGCGTGCGCATCGTCGCGCCGATTCCTGGCAAGGGAGTGGTGGGAATCGAGGTCCCCAACAGGGACCGGGAATTGGTTTTCCTCAAGGAAATCGCCGAGCAGGACGTGTTCCTGAAATCCCATTCCAAGCTGACGATGTGCCTGGGAAAGGACATCGAGGGCATGCCGTACGTGCTCGACCTCGCCCGGGCACCGCATCTGTTGATCGCCGGAACCACCGGCTCGGGCAAGTCGGTTGCCGTGAACTCGATGATCATGAGCCTTTTGCTCAAGGCCACCCCCGAGGACGTGCGTTTCATCATGGTGGATCCGAAGATGCTGGAGCTGTCCACCTACGAGGGAATTCCGCACCTTCTCTTGCCGGTGGTGACCGATCCGAAGAAGGCGGCGCTGGCACTGCGCTGGGCGGTGGAGGAGATGGAGCGGCGCTACCAGGTCCTCTCCGACGCCGGAGTACGCAACATCGCCGGGTACAACAAGCTGGTGGAAACCTCCCCTGCGAGCGCGAGGGATCCGCTGCGCCCATCGGGCTCCCGGCCGCGGAGCTTGCCCGACCCCGCTCTTCCACCCGCGCCTGGCCGTAAGGTTTTAGTGGTGGACGTGGCCGAGGGCGAGTCCGAGGACCAGGCACTGGAGCGAGCGAGACAGCTGGAGAGGATCGGAGTTCCGGCTCCCAACCCGGCGCTGGAGGGCATCCGCGAGCCTCTTTCACCCGACTCTCGCGCGGAAGCGGTGGCTTCCGAAGCGAGCGCCACCGGGCTTTCATCCGCGGAGCGAAAGGAGCTCAAGAAGCTCCCCTACATCGTGGTGATCATCGACGAGCTCGCGGACTTGATGATGGTGGCACCCCGCGAAGTGGAGACCTACGTGACCCGGTTGGCGCAGATGGCCAGGGCCGCCGGGATTCATCTGATGGTGGCGACCCAGCGTCCGTCTACCGACGTGGTGACGGGGGTGATCAAGGCGAACTTTCCGACGCGGATCAGCTTCATGCTGCGCACCAAGCCCGATTCGATGACCATTCTCGGGACCACCGGAGCGGAGGCATTGCTCGGCATGGGGGACATGCTTCTGAGCCTATGTTTCGGAAGTGGAGATTCGCCGCGCGGTGGAGCATCTCAAGTCGCAGGGCAAGCCGGTGTTCGACGATACGATTCTCAAGCCGCGGGGCGACGAGGACGACGACGGATCGGCGGAGGATGAGCTGAGCGACGAGCTGTACGATCAGGCGTTGGCGGCGGTGAGCGAAATGCGCCAGGTCTCGATTTCCATGCTTCAGCGCAAGATGCGGATTGGATACAACCGGGCCGCTCGAATGATCGAGCGCATGGAACGCGACGGGGTCGTCGGTCCCGCCGATGGCGCGAAGCCGCGCGATGTCCGGATTCGGCCCTTAGGCGAGATGCCCGGCGCCGGGGCAGACTGATTCGAAGTCCGGGTCTGGATGCCACAGCGATTTGCGCTCTTCGCTACCGCCGCACGAGGCACCGAAGATCTACTGGCTCAGGAATTGGCCGAGCTCGGCGCGACGCGCATCCGGCAGGATCGCGGGGGGGTTCGATTCTGGGCAAACTGGGTCGAGGCGCTGCGGATCTGCCTCTGGACGCGAATCGCGATGCGCGTCCTCTATCCGCTGGGGCAGTTTCAGGCTGAAGGAAGCGAGGGGCTCTATCGCGCCAGCTCGGAGGTGGCGTGGGAGGAACACCTGACCTCCTCCAGCACCTTCGCCGTGGAGGCCACGCTGCGCGATTCCGAGCATACCCACTCCGGTTTCGTCGCTCTGAAAATCAAGGACGCGATTGCCGACCGCTTGCGGAAGAAGCTGGGTTCCCGACCCGACGTCGATACCGCGAATCCGGCGGTGCAGATCGTGGCGCACCTGGCCGGACCCACGCTTTCGCTGGCGCTGGACCTGGTGGGCGAGCCGCTGAATCGAAGGGGATACCGGGTCCGCACCACTCTGGCTCCGCTCAAGGAAACCCTGGCGGCCGCCATTCTCCGCGTCGCTGGCTACTCGGGCCAGGAGAGCTTGATCGATCCCCTCTGCGGCTCTGGGACTTTTTTAATCGAAGCGGCGATGATCGCCTCTTCGCGCGCGCCCGGCATCTCCCGCAGTTTCGCCGTGGAACGTTGGCCGTCCGCTGGGGCTCAGGCGCGCGAGATTCTCCAGGACCTCAAAGCGGATGCCCGCAAATCAGAGCATCCGCCGGCATTCCCATTTCGAGGAATCGATCGAGACGAGGAGGCGGTGGACGCCGCTCGCCGCAATGCCCGCGCTGTCGGACTTGGCAAGGCGATCGAGGTGGCGATCGGCGACGCTACCGAACCCCTGGTCGTCGAGGGGCTGACCCCCGGTCTGTTGGTAACCAATCCCCCGTATGGAGATCGCCTCAAGGCGGGCGGCCAGAAAGGCATGAAGAGCTTCTATTTCAAACTTGGCGAAATGTTCGCCCAGCTTCGGGGCTGGCGCGCCTTCATCCTCGCCGGGAACCCCGTCTTTGAAAGCGCATTCCACGCGCGGCCCCACCTGGTGCGCACACTCTGGAATGGACCGATCGAGTGTCGATTGATGGGGTACGTCTTTCCCCCAAGTCATTAGATGGATCGCTCCTTCTTGGTCAGGATGCGCCGGATGTTTCCCCGGTGGGTGAGCAGAATCAGCACAAACAGGGCAGCGGTGAGAATCGCGTATTCCCTGGAACGCGAGCTGGCTAACGCCACCCCCAGCGCCGTCAGGCCGCCCCCGAGCGATCCGATAGAGCTGATTCGAAAGGCCGCGAAGAGCAGTGCGTAAGCCGCCGCCCCGGCAAGCGCTGCCCAGGGAACGAGGACCGACAGGACGCCCAGGGCAGTGGCCACGCCCTTGCCCCCTCGAAACCGCAACCAGACCGGAAACACGTGACCGAAAAATGCGGCCAGCCCGACGATCGCGTGCACCCAGGCCTCACCGGTGACGGCGATCGACACCAGGACCGGGAGCGCACCCTTGGCGGCATCCAAAAAGAGGACCAGGACGCCCCACTTCTTTCCGGCCACTCGCGACACGTTGGTGGCCCCGATATTCCCGCTTCCCGCGCTGCGGACGTCTGTCCCCATAAACCATCGGGTGATCAGCACGCCAAAGGGAATCGAGCCTGCCAGGTATCCCAAGCCAATCAAGGCGGCGGCGAGCACGACCAAAGGCCCTTTACAGCAAGCCGGGGAACTTCGTTTTGACGATCAGAAATGCGTAGTTCACGACCACCAAAAGACCGATGCCGACCCGCAGCGCCAGCGCCTCTCGCCGGCTCAACTCGACTTCGGGCATCGGCAACTTGAATGCCAGGTGCGCAAGCGAAAGCAAGGCCGCGAGCGCGAACAGCAATGCGGCGGCGGTCCCGAGCGGGTTGGCATCCCAAGCCCGGGCGAGATCGCCGTGCGCCACGTGCTCGGCCACCCGGGTCAGCCCGCATCCAGGACAAGGCCAGCCGGTGGTCCTGCGCAAGGCGCAGCCCCAGAACGGCAGTCGCGCCACCGGACCGGTCAGGGCGAGCACGTCCAGAAAGCCGAAGGTGCGATTGGGTTTTGGAAAGCGAAGGGTCATCGGTCGCCCCTACTTGCCCAGATGCGCTGCGGCGGCGATCAAGGCCGCCATCAGGCCGCAGCAACAACACACCAGAAGCGCGGGGATGACCAGAACCGCGGCGGCGGCCTTTCCGGTAGTGGTCTCTTGCACCTTGGCCAAGCCAATGATGGCGAGAACCAGCGCATAGAGCCCGGCCAGCGCGCCCAGACATGGAATGCCCCGAAAAACCTGAGGCGAGACAGCGTAAGCGCAAACCCGGAAGGTGGCCCAATACCCGTTCCTGGCGCAGCCGAACAGCATGCAGGATAGGTGGATGATCGCGCTCAAGATCAAGATCACCAGAGGAAAGGCTATCAGAAGGCCGAGGCCGGACATGATGGCCGTGGTCGCGTCGCCTCCCGCACCGGTCATGCTGCGAACCATGTCCACGTACTGTTGGTATTGGGGGGGAATGTTCCTGAACACATCCTGCATTTGCTCCAGCACCCGTCGCGACTGGGAGGCCTGGATCATCGAAAAAGGCAGCTGAACCACCGCGGCGATCCCGGCAACAACCCAGGCGTAGGTGAGCGAGTCGATCCAGGGGCCCCGCGGATGAACCGTCGCCCAGAAGGTCTCCGGCGCAAACATGCACTGCTTCCACGTCTCGAAGAGTGCCTTGGGAATCCCGAGCTCTCGGCGCCTCTCCCAGGGCGTCCCCGATCCAGGAGGCGGGGGCGATCCCGCGCCACCCGGGGACGGTGGAAGAAAGCCCGTGCCCGGCGGCACGGCCCCGGAGGCCACCGGGGGCTCGACCGAAAGTCCTCCGCCCTGTGTTATGGGGTCCGCAGGAGGTGGGGCCCCTGCCGGCGCCGCGGGGATCTGGATTTGGCGATGACAGCTAGGACAGGCCTGAACCCCCGCGTGAGCTGCCTCGAAAACTGCGCTGCAATAGGGACACCGGACCTGCATCGGGGAGTCTCCTCTTGAGAGCGGCGGGAAGCGCGAGCGACTGTATGAGGCCAGTGCGGATCGGGCAAAGTTTTTTGACCGCGCAGCGAACGGGGGAACGAAGTTGACCCGCAGCTACACCATGCACGCGGTATCGCACGCCGCCTCGCGAGCAGTGCAGCTGGCCGGCATGTATCTGCGACAAATCGACGGGAAAGCCCGGATTCACGACGTGCAACTGGATCCGCGCTTTCAGCAGCGGGGCGTGGATCTGCTCTGGGAGCGGGAGGACCTTCCCCTCGAGGGCATCGAAGTGAAAGGAGATCGCCAGCCCAAGCGGGGCAACTACTTCTTCGAGCTGGTATCGAATCTAGAGAGGAACACCCCCGGCTGCTTCCTGTACAGCGAGGCGGATGTTTTCCTCTACGTGTTCCTCCAACCTCGCGAGGTGCACCGCTTGCCGATGCCCGCGACCCGAGAGTGGTTTCTCAAGAATGCGAAGTCGTTTCAGCTTAAGCACACGCGAACTCGCGCCGGCCTGGGCAGCTACACCACGGTGGGGGCGGTGGTGCCGGTGCGGAAGGTCCTCGCCCAGGTGCCAGGAGCGTCCAAGTGCAGAGTGGTCTAGACGCTTCCCGGCGGAGCGCTTGAAAGCATCGCGGACGAACTCGCCCTCCACTCAACCGTCGGCCAGGCGGTGGGTTTTCTGCGCCCATCCTCGGAGCGTCGCACCAGGAAGGGCTGAACGTTTCTCTGCGCGAAGGCCTTCTGGAAAGCAGCAAACGACCCGCCCGCGCGGTAGGCGTCCATCGCCGCCAGACCCGCTTCGGGTCCGCACTGCGCCAGCATGTATTCGACCCAAGCCCAGCGCGCCGAGGTAGCGCGGACCTCGGCTTTTCCCTGCAGGCCCCGCCGGAGGCGATTCAGCTTGTGATCGATCGGCTTGATTCCCGCGAAGGGCGAACCGTCCATCGGCGTATTCCGCTTGGCCACGAACGGGGCGACGCCGAGGGCCACCGGAATGATTCTGGAGAGCTCCCGGGTGAAGCGAACCAGCTCGTCGATATCTTCGTCCTCCTCTAGCGGCAACCCGACCATGTTGTAGACCTTCAGCTGCTTCATCTTCGCCGCGCGTGCGAAGCTGGCGGCCCGCAGGATCTGCGCTTCGGAATGCTTGCGGTCGACCAGGTCCCGCATCCTCTGCGAGGCGCCATCCGAAGCCACCGTCAAGGTGCGTGCGCCTCCGCGGCGCAAGCTATCGACGATCTCCTGGGTGAGCCGGTCGGCGCGCAGGGATGAGACGCCGACTTCCCGACCCGAGTCGACCAGGGTCCGCAGCAGCATCGCAAACTGCGGATGATCGGTGACCGCGGCCCCCACCAACCCCACCCGGACCGCCTCCTCGGGAATAAGGGAAAGCAGGTAGGCAGGGGATACGGTGCGCATCCCGCCGTTGGTCGTGCGGCGCATCACGCAATAGTGGCAGCCCCGCGAGCATCCCCGCTCGGGCTCGATCAGGAACATCGAACGGAGCTCGGTATGGGGAGTCACGATTTGCGAACGCGCCGGCAGGCGCTGGTCGCTGGCTCGGGCGATCCCGAACCGATTTCCGCCGCGGCCGGGAACCAGAAATCCCGGTACGGTCGACAAGTGATCGAGAAGCGCGCCCCGCGGCAGGCGCTCCGCGGCGTCCAGGAAAAAGTGAATCAGCTCCTCGCCTTCGCCCAGGAGAAGCAGGTCCACGAACGGCTCCAGGGGAACGGGGTTGGAGAAGGTGAGCGGACCGCCGGCGATCACCAGGGGATGGTGCGTCCCCCGGTCCTCCCGGAGCAGCGGAATCCCCGAAAGCTGCAGAACCCGGAAAAACCCACTCAGCTCCAGCTCGTAGGCGATCGAAAATGCCGCCACCGCGAAATGGGAGAGCGGCGATTGCGACTCCAGGGTGAGGACGTCCGTCGCATCCTCCTCGGGAAGAAAGGCGCGCTCGGCGGAGCTTCCACGGCGCTGATTGATTTCGCGATAGATGGTTTGAAACCCCAGCGAGCTCATCCCCAGGTGGTAAGAGCTGGGGTAGCAAAGCGCGATCTTCTGGGGGGCCTCCTTCCGGATCGTCCCTTTTTCATCGCGCAACAGCTTGCGCAGTCGCTCCCGCTCTGAGGTACGCTGGTTCACTGACGGCAACATACTGCAAAAGGACAGCGACCTCCGGGGTGGGCCACCGGAGAGCGGCCGGCAGCCCACGGGGCGAGCCCCACGCAGCAGCTCTCCGGTAGTGATCGCGTCCGGCCCCTTTTGGAGCGAGCGCTCGAAGATCGCCGGTTTTGCGGAGTTTTCAATATGTATCTATTCCTCTAAAGAGGGGCTCCCTTTTGCTCGAGTAATGCCTCTGTCGTTGGCTGAAAGCTTTTGTCACCAGCGGGCGTCTAATCCCTTTGACGGACGCCGGCGATTCTGTATGGTACGCGCCCTTTTTGAAGGGATCCCTCTTGAGAGTGGGGTTTCACTTCAGAAGCTCTAAAATGTATTCAGGAGGCAAGACCTAAACCATGCAATTCACACTCGTGGATCTGTGGCATCACATGGGGCTTTTCGCTCGCCTCATCGTGTTTGTTCTGGCAATCATGTCGGTCGCTTCACTGGTGGTCGCAGCGGAGCGCGTCGTGGTCTTCAATAAGTCCAAGAGCGAGTCCAAGAGCTTCGCTCAGAAGATGGCCGGCATTCTCGCCAAGGGCGATCTCCAGGCTGCCGCAGAGGCAAAGGTCGGCAAGAATGTAGGTCACCTGGGTCGGGTGATCGGCGCGGGCCTGACCGCCTACCGCATCAGCACCATCGGCAGCCCGGAAAACGCGGTGGAATCGGTGGCCAGAGCTCTCGAGCGGCAGGCGCAGCGCGAAGTTCAAAGCATGAAGCGTGGACTAAACCTTTTGGCCACCGTAGGCTCAACGGCCCCGTTCGTTGGACTTCTCGGAACGGTGATGGGAATTGTTAACGCCTTCCAGAGCATGGCGCTCTCCGGCTCGGGAGGTCTGGGCACCGTGTCCGCCGGCATCGCCGAAGCGTTGATCACCACCGCCTTCGGTTTATTGGTGGCGATTCCCGCGGTGATGCTTTACAACTTTCTACAGGGCTGGGTCGACGCGCGCGCGGTGGACATTTCTGAATCGTCCAACGAGTTCCTGGATGTGGTGGCCAAGCAGCTGGGTGCCCATCGCTCTCTCGCGTAGTCGTTAGGCAGCCTCAACTCGCGAGAGGAGTGCGGCAATGTCAATGGCAGTCGGCCCCAATCGGGGCGTAAAAAACGAAATCAACGTAACGCCACTGGTGGACGTGGTGCTGGTGTTGCTGATCATCTTCATGGTGGTCACCCCGATGCTCCAGCGCGGTAAGGCCGTGACCCTGCCGAAGGCGCAGTCCATCTCCAAGAACGACCCCAAAGCCCCGGATCCGCTGATCCTTTCCGTCACCCCGGATAAGAAGGTGTATGTCGAGCACGACCTCACCGACATCGCGGGCCTCGAGGATAGGCTGCGCAGCGAGCTGGCCAACGCCAGCGGGCGGAAGATCATGCTCAAGGGGGATCAGACCCTTACCTACGGCGATGTTCGCAAGGTGATGGATGTCGCGCGCAAGGCCGGCGCGGGCGGAATCGAGATCGCGGTGGAGGAGATCAAAAACAAGTAGCTTTGGGGACCCAATGTCATGGCACTGACTCACACCAGAACTCGAAAATTCGTCACTCCCGCGGGGCACCCCAACTCCGATATGAACGTGACGCCCCTGGTGGACGTTGTGTTGGTGCTACTGATTATCTTCATGGTCCTCACCCCGCTCCTGGAAAAGAACATCGCGGTGCGAGTACCCCAGACGGAACAACTGACGGATCCGAGCACCATCCCTCCGGATCAGTTGATCGTCGCGATTTCCGCCAATGGAGAGCTGAGCATCAATAATCAAAAAGTCCCCGAGGCAGAGTACGCCGAGCGCCTTGAGCGCCTGCTGACGAACAAGGCCGCGGCAGACAAGGTGATTTTCTTCACCCCGGACGAGAAAGCCAGCTATGCCAAGGTGGTCCTCGCGCTCGATGGCGCGAGACGAGCGGGCGCCGAAACGCTGGGCATGACGACCACTGTGACGCCGCCGCCGCCGGAGGCAACTCCGGGTCTCCAGCCCCCGGGCGAAACCGCTCCTACGCCCCCGGGCGAAACCGCTCCTCCCCGACCCCTCCTACGACTCCTCCGCAATAGGCGCGGTAAGAATCCACGCGCTCGCATCGCGGACTCAAGGTCCGTGCTTACGCGTGGCCAACACTTCAACGGCGGTTGTGGCCACCTCCGATTGACCTGCGTATCGGGGAGGCGCATACCAGAGCGCACCGGTGTGCAGCGCGTAGCAACGAGGGAAGCGATGAGAACCCAGAACAAGAGGGTGGCTTTGGTCTGCGCAGGGCTGGCGGTGGTCAATGTGCTGTTCGCCGCCGTAGCCCAGGCGCAAGATGTTTCATTCGAGGCCGCTCAGAACTTCGCTGCCGGGAGGTATCCCGCGTCCGTTGCCGTGGGCGACTTCAATGACGACGGGGTGCTGGACCTGGCCGTGCCCCTAGCTGGGTCTGACTCTGCTCTAAGCGGGCTCGTCGCGGTGCTTTTGGGAAATGGGGATGGGAGCTTCCAGGCGGCGCGGAGCTTCGTGACCGGAAGGTGGCCACTGTCCATTGCGGTGGGCGACTTCAATGGTGACGGGCTACAGGACTTGGCCGTGGCCAACGAGGAATCCGGCGACATCTCGGTGCTTCTGGGCAACGGGGATGGGAGCTTCGGGGGC
>WNFJ01608146.1_pt1 | contig 12593 bp, 11 predicted proteins | sample 5400461 | NCBI WGS metagenome assembly WNFJ01 (sample SAMN13153349, study PRJNA577476) | soil metagenome | isolation source: 115 cm saprolite on Douglas fir-dominated hillslope | place: USA:California | collected 2013-09-17 | reverse complement strand
CGGCTGGGGACAGCCGTTGCCTGAAAGGGTCGGCCGTGGCGTCTCCGTCCAGTTCGCCTTCGCGACCTATATGGCGCAGGTCGCCGAGGTCGAAGTGTCGAGGGCGGGAGCGGTTCGGGTCCGGCGCGTCGTCTGCGCGGTCGATTGCGGCACCGTCGTCAATCCCGACACCGTCCAGGCGCAGATCCAGAGCGCGATCATGTTCGGCATCACGGCGGCGCTCCATGGCAAGATCACGCTGAAGAACGGCCGTGTCGAGCAAACCAACTTCGATACCTACCAAATCCTGCGCATGAATGAGGCGCCGGCGATCGAGGTCCACATCGTCCGGAGCTTCGAGCCGCCGGGCGGGATGGGCGAGTGCGGGACCTCGGCCATCGTTCCCGCGGTCACCAACGCGGTCTTTGCGGCAACCGGCAAGCGCTTGCGCAAGCTGCCGATCGATACCGCACAACTCAGATCCGTTTAGGTCATGCGATCAAGATTGACTCGACCGCGCCGAAAGGGCTGCCGCCTCACTTCGGCACCAGCGCCCAATAGTCGAGGTCGAGCAGGACCGCGGGATGGTCGCCCTCGGGGCCTTTGAGCGGGAAATCGGCGCCCGGATGGTCCTTGGTGGCCACCAGCCGCAGCCGCAGCGCGCCCACGTCCTGCCGTCCCGGCAGATCGGCCTTGGCGAGCACCTCGGACCAGGCGAACACGGTGGCGCCGGCAAACAGCGGCGACACGTGCCGTCCGCCATTGATGGCGGCGATGTGAAACGCATTGGCGAGCCCGTTGAAGGAGAGCGCGCGGGCGAGCGAGATCACGTGCCCGCCATAGATCAGCCGGCGGCCGAACCGGTCCTGCGCGGCGGCGAATTGATTGAAATGGATGCGGGCCGTGTTCTGATAGAGCCGCGTGGCGATCTGCTGCTCGGCCTCCTCCACGGTCACGCCGTCGACGTGGTCGATCTTCTCGCCGACCGCGTAGTCGCCGAACCGGTGCGGGCTGCCGGCGAGCGCGAAGTCATAGGCCGCGGTGTCGATGCGCGGACAGGCGTCGCCCAGCATGCTCGGCAGCAGCGCCTCCGGCAGGCGCGGCACATGGTCGCCGGGGGTCGGCGCCGCCTCCTCGCGCTTGCGCACCATCACCCAGCGCACATATTCGAGCACCTTGCCGCCATCCTGCCGGTAACCGGTCGAGCGCACGAACACGATGCCGGTCTTGCGGCTCGAATTCTCCTTCAGGCCGATGACCTCGGAGACCGCGTTGAGGGTGTCGCCGGGAAAGACCGGGGCGAGGAAGCGGCCGCCCGCATAGCCGAGATTGGCGACGGCGTTGAGGGAGACATCCGGCACGGTCTTTCCGAACACGATATGGAAGACCAGGAGATCGTCGACCGGAGCCCGCGGATAGCCGATTTTTTGCGCAAAGGCGTCCGAGGATTGCACCGCAAAGCGCGGGCCGAACAGCCCGTTATAGAGCGCAACATCGCCGGCCGTGACCGTGCGTGGGGTCGCATGGGTGATGAGCTGCCCGACGCGGAAGTCCTCGAAGAAGTTGCCGGTGCTGGTCTTGGTCATGGCCAGGCTCGGACCGCACGGGATGGCTGCCGGACGGCAGATCGCGGAAAATGCAGGCCTTCCGTGCTCTTGGTCGTGGTTGCGCGCTTGGTCACGGTGATCGCGTCCCCTGTCCGGTTTTGTCCATTCCGCGGCTGCGAACCGCATCCGCCGCCGCTTCGTCGACGTAACTCCGTCATCGGTGGCGCGTGACGATAACGTGAAACCACCGCGCCACTTGGCTTGTTATATATAGGAAATCTTGCAAGAGCTGGGCCATGACCATCGAAGCGACCACTGGGCGTGCCACGATCGAAGCAACCCAGGACGAGATCAGGACACTAGCGGATCACCGCGGCGGGACAATTCACCCGGTCTGGGTGCGGGTGACCCATTGGATCAATGCGCTCGCCATGCTGATGATGATCGGTTCGGGCTGGCAAATTTACGACGCCTCGCCGCTCTTTCCGTTCGCATTTCCATCCGCCATCGCGCTCGGCGGCTGGCTCGCGGGCGCGCTGTTGTGGCATTTCGCCGCCATGTGGCTCCTGGTGGTGAATGGCCTCGTCTATGTGGGGCTCGGACTCATGACCGGCCGCTTCCGGCGCAAGCTCCTGCCGCTCCGCCCCGGCGAGGTGGTCGCCGATGCGCGCGCCGCCCTCTCCGGCCATCTCTCCCACGACGATCTTTCGGTCTACAATGCGGTGCAAAAGTTCCTATATCTGGGCGTGATCCTGTGCGCGGTCGTGATCGTGCTGTCGGGCCTGTCCATCTGGAAACCGGTCCAGCTGCGCGAGCTGAGCGTGCTGTTCGGCGGTTACGATGCGGCCCGCTACGTGCACTTCTTCGCCATGGCGGCGATCGTGGGCTTCATCGTGATCCATGTGGTCATGGCGTTCCTGGTGCCCAAGAGCCTGCGCGCCATGATCATCGGCCGTTGAAACGCCCCCTCCCTACCCTTCCCGCAAGCGGGGGAGGGAAGGGAGGGGGTCGAGGAGGAATCCGATGTATGGGCTCCGCAAGTCCAAAATCCGCAAGCCGGTCCCGGGCGTCGATCCGCAACTGCTGATCCGCGACGCCGCCAAGCTCATGCCCGATCCGACGCGCCGCTTCTTCCTGCGCGGCGGCGCCAGCCTGGGCGCGCTGGCGTTCCTGGCCGGCTGCGACATCGTGGATGGGCCGACCGCGGAATCCGCCCTGCAGCAGATTTCGTACTTCAACGACCGGGCGCAGGGCTGGCTGTTCAATCCGAACCGGCTCGCCCCGACCTATCCGGACAGCATGGTGACGCGGCCGTTTCCGTTCAACGCCTATTATCCGGAGGAGGACGCGCCCGAGGTCGACAAGGACGACTATGCGCTCGAGGTCGGCGGCCTGGTCGACGACAAGAAAACGTGGACGCTCGACGCGCTTTATGCGCTGCCGCAGGAGACCCAGATCACCCGGCACATCTGCGTGGAGGGTTGGAGCGCGATCGGCAAATGGACCGGCACGCCGCTGCGCGAGTTCCTGCGCCGGGTCGGCGCCGACACGCGGGCGAAATATGTCTGGTTCCGCTGCGCCGAGGGCTATTCCACCTCGATCGACATGGCGACCGCGCTGCACCCGCAGACCCAGATGACATTTGGCTTCGACGGCGAGATCCTGCCGCGCAAGTACGGTTTCCCCATGAAGGTGCGCATGCCCACCAAGCTCGGTTTCAAGAATCCCAAGCACGTGATGGAGATGGCCGTCACCGACAAATATCTCGGCGGTTACTGGGAGGACCAGGGCTACAACTGGTTCAGCGGCAGCTGAGGCTCCTCAGACCGACGAGACGCGCAGAGGCGGCAAATCAATCATCAACCTCATCCTGAGGAGCATCGCGCAGCGATGCGTCTCGAAGGATGGCCGCGAGTCCGTGCCGTGCAGCCATCCTTCGAGACGCCGTGCTCCGCACGGCTCCTCAGGATGAGGTCAGTTGGCGTTTGGGCGCGGCAGCGGATCACGCCTCGTCCTGCGGCGGCACCCGGGTGATGAGGCGCGCGCCGCGCTGGAAGGTGACGTAGTCCCACAGCCAGGTGAACGCGACCACGAAGCGATCCCTGATCTCGATCAGGAAAAAAATGTGGATGACGCTCCAGAACAGCCAGCCGAGGAATCCCGTCAGCTCCAGCGCCCCGAGCTTCACCACCGCGGCGCGCCGGCCGATGGCGGCGAGATCGCCCTGGTGACGATAACGGAACGGCGGCGGTGCGGGCGCGCCGGCGATGCGCGCTGCAATCAGCCGCCCCACATAGCGTCCCATCTGCTTGGCGGCCGGCGCAATGCCCGGAATCGCTTGTGTCCCTTGGCCGGCCCGGTCGGTCGCGGCGGCCGTATCGCCGATCGCGAACACTTCCGGATGGCCGCTCAGCGATAGATCAGGTCCGACCTTCACGCGCCCGGCGCGGTCATGCTCGGCATCAAGCCAGCGTGCCGCCGGCGAGGCGATCACGCCGGCCGCCCAGATGATCGTGGCGGCATCGATGCGGCCCTTCTCGAGATCGACGCCGCGCGCATCGCAACCGACCACGCGGGTCGACGTCATCACCTCGACGCCCTTTTGGGCAAGTGTTTTCTGCACGTAGTCCGACAGATTTGCGGGCAAAGCCGGCATCACCCGCGGCCCCGCCTCGATCAGGACGATGCGCGACGCCTTGGGATCGATGCGGCGAAAATCTTTTGCCAGAGTCTGGCGCGCCACCTCCGTGATGGCGCCGGCCATCTCGACGCCGGTGGCGCCGGCCCCGACGATCACGAAAGTCAAGAGGCGCCGCCGCTCGGCCGCGTCGGGCGTCAGCTCGGCGCGCTCGAAGGCGATCAGAATCCGGCGACGGATGCGGGTCGCATCTTCGATCTGCTTCAAGCCCGGCGCCACCTCGGCCCATTCGTCATGACCGAAATAGGAATGGGTCGCGCCGGTTGCGAGCACGAGAAAATCGTAAGCCACGCTGATCGAATCCGTATGCACGATGCGTTTGCTCGTATCGACGCCGCGGACCTCGGCCATCAGCACGGTGGCATTGCCTTGCTTGCGCAGGATGCGCCGGATCGGCCAGGCCACGTCCGCCGGCGACAGCGCCGCGGTCGCGACCTGGTAGAGGAGGGGCTGAAAGCAATGATGGTTCTGCTGGTCGATGACGGCAGCGCCCTGGCGACCTCGAGCCCGCCGAAGCCGGCGCCGGCGATCACGACCCTGGGACGCTCCTTCGGCATGGGCCTTCTCCCGATCTGACGCCGCGCGGCTCGCGCAAGCGGTGCCGGCTGCACCGAGCCGCTACATTACACCAACGAGGGCGCTTCGCCTTTGCCAAGAACGCAACCTTGCCAAGCCGTGGCTCGCCCTTTAGCAATCCGCCCGCGCTCCATGACGCCAAACCGCACGAGGCGAACCCTTATGGCCAGCTACAAGCTCCTGCTGCTTCCCGGCGACGGCATCGGCCCCGAAGTGATGGCCGAGGTGAAGAAGCTGATCGCCTGGATGAACGCCCACCGGATGGGCACGTTCGCGACCGACGAGGGGCTGGTGGGCGGCTCCTGCTACGAGGCGCACGGGGTGGCGGTGACGGATGCCACCATGGCGAAGGCGCATGCGGCCGATGCGGTGATCTTCGGCGCGGTCGGCGGGCCGAAATGGGACAGCGTGCCCTATGACGTGCGTCCGGAAGCCGGCCTCCTGCGGCTGCGCAAGGACCTCGCGCTGTTCGCCAATCTGCGTCCCGCGGTCTGCTATCCGGCGCTCGCGGACTCCTCGAGCCTCAAGCGCGAGGTGGTCGAGGGCCTGGATATCATGATCGTGCGCGAGCTCACCGGCGGCGTTTATTTCGGCGAGCCCAAGACCATCACCGACCTCGGCAACGGCCAGAAGCGCGCCGTCGACACCCAGGTCTACGACACCTACGAGATCGAGCGCATCTCCCGCGTCGCCTTCGAGCTCGCGCGCAAGCGCCGCAACAAAGTGACCTCGATGGAGAAGCGCAACGTGATGAAGACCGGCGTGCTCTGGCACGAGGTGGTCAGCGCGCTGCATCAGCGCGAGTTCGCCGACGTCAAGCTCGAGCACCAGCTCGCCGACGCCGGCGGCATGCAGCTGGTGCGCTGGCCCAAGCAGTTCGACGTGATCGTGACCGACAACCTGTTCGGCGACATGCTGTCCGACGTCGCTTCGATGCTCACCGGCTCGCTCGGCATGCTGCCGTCGGCCTCGCTGGGCGAGACCAATCCCAAGACCGGCAAGCGCAAGGCGATGTACGAGCCGGTGCATGGCTCGGCCCCCGATATCGCAGGCAAGGCGCAAGCCAACCCGATCGCCATGATCACCTCGTTCGGGATGGCGCTGCGCTACTCGTTCGGCATGGGCGGGCAGGCCGACCTCATCGATCAGGCTATCGCCTTAACGCTGGCGAAGGGGCTGCGCACCGCCGACATCAAGTCGGAGGGCGCCAAGATCGTGAGCACGTCGGAGATGGGGGCCGCGATCATCCGTGAGATCGAGACGCTCGCGGCCTGAGCGGCCGCTGGTTTCGCTTCGCGCGCGGTCAGCGCGACCCCATCAGTGCACGCATATTCAAAATCGATTGCGTGACCGTGCGACTTCACTCAAAAACCGCCTTCAGGGACGCAGGGCCTCTCACTCCTTCTCCCCGGAGGGGAGAAGGTGGGATGAGGGGGCTCCGGCGGTGCGATTCGGAATCATCGTAACCCCCTCACCCCACCCTCTCCCCTTCGGGGCGAGGGAGTGAAGCACCGTGCCCACCCCAATCAAGGCTCGCCGTTTCCAAGCGGCAATGTGTGCTGGCCCTAGTGTCACCATGGCCAGAAGTTGTTGCGGCTCGTATCCCAGGGGCCGATCAGCGGCCCGCGCACATTGCCGGTGGTGAAATCGATCGAGGAGGTCGGCGAATAGCCGGGCGGAAACGCGTAATCCATGAATTTTCGCTGGCCCGGCTTGACCTCGGTGCCGGCATCGAGGAAGGAGCGCTTCTGCACCGTCACATGCGCGGGCGCCCGGGCGTCACGGTCGGGACCCGGCTTCTTCGTGACGGTCTGCGCCCCCGCCGGAGCGGCAGAGGAAACCGCCACCACGATCAGTGCGGCGAAAGAAGCGACGCCCAAAATCCTCGAACGCATGAAATCCTCGCATTGGCGACAGCCAAGCCACACTCTAGCCGGGACGACCCTTCGACCACAAGTGATGGCCAAATTTTGTTTCGCGTGGGAGCCGAAACAGTTGCATGTTACCGCCGGTCCGGGCGCAGGTGCAGATTTCAGCCCGGACAGTCGGCTAGGGCAAAGATCTTCGAGAAGCGGTCGTAGGGTCGCTTTCAGGGACGCAGGGCCTCTCACACCTTCTCCCCGTGGGGGAGAAGGTGGGATGAGGGGGGTCGAACGGTGCGATACGGCACTATCGTAACCCCCTCACCCCACCCTCTCCCCTTCGGGGCGAGGGAGTGAAGCGCCGCGCCCAACGCAGTCAGGGATTCGTTTCCCGACGAGGGCATGCCCCCGGATCAAGTCCGAGGGCATGCTTTTTTCCGAAAAATGCTCTAGAAGCCTCCGTTCGCGGCCCGGGACCGGGTCTTGGGTCAGGCGCGCGGTCTAGGCGCAGGAGAGTTAATGATGGGTTACAAGGTCGCGGTCGTCGGTGCCACCGGCAATGTGGGCCGCGAAATGCTCGCCATCCTGGCGGAGCGGACTTTTCCGGCCGACGAGGTGGTGGCGCTGGCTTCGCGGCGCAGCCTGGGCGTCGAGGTCTCCTTCGGCGACCAGGTCCTCAAGATCAAGGCGCTTGAGCATTGCGACTTCTCCGACGTCGATATCTGCCTGATGTCGGCGGGTTCCGCCGTCGCCAAGGAGTGGGCCCCCAAGATCGCGGCGGCCGGCGCGGTGGTGATCGACAATTCGTCGTGCTGGCGCTACGACGCCGACGTTCCGCTGATCGTGCCGGAAGTCAACGCCCATGCGATCGCCGACTTCCGCAAGCGCGGCATCATCGCCAATCCCAACTGCTCGACCGCGCAGCTCGTGGTGGCGCTCAAGCCGCTGCACGACAAGGCCACGATCAAGCGCGTGGTGGTCTCGACCTATCAATCGGTCTCGGGCGCCGGCAAGGAAGCGATGGACGAATTGTTCTCGCAGACCAAGGCCGTGTTCACCCTGGGCGAGATGGAGGCGAAGAAGTTCAGCACCCGCATCGCCTTCAACCTCATCCCCCAGATCGACGCGTTCATGGAGGACGGCTTCACCCGGGAAGAGTGGAAGATGGTGGCCGAGACCAAGAAGATTCTCGACCCCAAGATCAAGCTGGTGGCCACCTGCGTGCGCGTGCCGGTGTTCATCGGCCATTCCGAGGCGGTCAATATCGAGTTCGAGCAGCCGATCACGGCCGACGAGGCGCGCGAGACTCTGCGCAGGGCGCCCGGCGTGCTGGTCATCGATAAGCACGAGCCGGGCGGCTATATCACGCCCTATGAATGCGCCGGCGAGGATGCCACCTATGTGAGCCGCATCCGCGAGGATGCGACGGTCGAGAACGGCCTCGTGCTCTGGTGCGTGTCCGACAATCTGCGCAAGGGCGCGGCGCTCAACGCCGTGCAGATCGCCGAATGCCTGATCAACCGCAAGCTGATCCAGGCGAAGAAGAAGGCGGCTTGACCCTCCCCCTGCAAGGGGGAGGTTTTGCTGAGAAGCCGTGCGCCCCTGACGCAGTCGTGCGGCCGCGTGATGGATTTTTTGAAGATGACTGCATGCGCGAGGCGCGCACTGGCACCGCTTGGCGTTGGCCGCTACGCTGCCGCGGCCGGGCCGATCGAGGGCCTCCCGCCATGACCATCCGTCCGCGCCGCAGCGTGCTCTATATGCCGGGCTCCAATGCGCGCGCCATCGAGAAGGCGCGCGGCCTCCCGGCCGACGCCGTCATTCTCGATCTCGAGGATTCGGTCGCGCCGCAGATGAAGCCGGCGGCGCGGGCGCAGGTGGCGCAAGCCGTCAAGGCCGGCGGGTTCGGGCCGCGCGAGGTCGTGGTCCGCATCAACGGCCTCGACACGCAATGGTGGCTCGACGATCTCAACACGATCACGCACGCCAAGCCGGATGCGATTCTGGTCCCGAAAGTGTCAAGCCCGGACCAGTTCGACGACATCATCGAACGGATGATCGATGTGGGCGCCGGCCACGAGGTGCGGGTCTGGGCCATGTTGGAAACGCCGCTCGCCATGCTGCACGCGGACCGGATCGCGGCCGCCGCGCATGATCCGGAGATCCGCCTCACCGCCTTCGTGATGGGGACGAACGATCTCGCCAAGGAGACGCGGACCCGGATCATGCCGGGCCGCGCCGCCATGCTGCCCTGGCTGATGACCTGCGTGGCGGCGGCGCGCGCCTACGGGGTCGAGATCATCGACGGCGTCTACAATGACCTCGGCAATGCGGAGGGTTTCGCGCAGGAATGCGCGCAGGCGCGCGACCTCGGTTTCGACGGCAAGACGCTCATTCATCCCAATCAGATCGATCCCTGCAACGCCGCCTTCTCGCCCGATGCCGCCGAGGTGGCGCAAGCCAAGAAGATCATCGCGGCCTTCGACCTGCCGGAGAACCAGGGCAAGGGCGTGGTGGCGCTCGACGGCCGCATGGTCGAGCGCCTGCATGCCGACATGGCGCGCCGCACGGTGGCGATCGCGCAGGCGATCGCCCGGCGGTCCGCGTGACGAGCACACAGAGTCATTGCCGGGCTTGACACCGCAAGTCGAGTTTACCCGATTTGCGGCGCTCTGAGGAATGGCGAACTCGGGCAAGCCCGAGTTCAGATGCAATCCATCCGCTTCGTATGATTTTCTGGGTCTACATTCTCGCGAGCCAACCCGGCGATACGCTTTATGTGGGCGTCACCAACGATCTTGGTGGCGCAATTTACCTTCCGCTAACCAGCCAAGATGAGAAGTTTTATTTTACCTTCCACTAACCAGCCAAGCCGAGAAATTCGCCGGCTGCCGTGGTTTTGACACGCGAAATTTGCCTTGCGCCGGTAGAGCGACATGCGCGGAGCTTAAAATCCACGGCGCTGCCCAAATCGCGCTGTGGCTCGGGTTTCTTGCGGCAAACCAGCCTTCCGGTCTCAAACGGCCGCAGCGGAGACGAACATGATTGGACGCGTCATCGGCACGGTCGTTACCACGTTGTTCTACGGGTGGGTCATGATGGCCTATACGCCGCAGGCGACGCTGATGACCGGCCGGGTCGCCAGCTCGACGACACCGACGCGGGATATCTCACGGCGGTGTACACGATCAATTTCTTCGGCGCGACCGGCACCATCATGACGGTGCTCTTCATCGGCGTCCTGGCGGGCATCTGGTTCAAGCCGGTGAGGGATGCGATCAGGAGGGTTTCGCAGGCGGTCGCCGCGCTGCTCGCGGTCAGTGGAGCGCTGTTGATCGGCACGACCGACGGCCGCGCCTTTTTCGAAAAGGTCGACCGGACGGAGATCTACCCGATCCTGCCGAACCAGTCGGCGTTCTGGATCCCTGAAGTGGGCGCCGTCAAGGACAAGCAGGTGCAGGTCGATTCCGAAGCGTTTCTCAACGAGAACAAGGTCCAGCTGAACCGATTCCAAATTCCGCATCAGAAGCTCGCCGGTTCTGCCGGCAACAGCATCTTCGCGGGCTGGGACTACTTCGTTCCGGCCGGACGCCTGATCATCGTCGACCGCACGCCGTTCTCGCGCGAATGGGTCGACGCCCAGGAGCGCGGCACGTCGGCCAAGAAGGAGGGGTTCCCTTGCCAGACCAAGGAGGGGCTCAATGTCACGGTCGGCGTCGCGCTCGGCGCTTCGGTGTCGCAGGCAAATGCCGCCAAGTACCTGTTTCGCTTCGGCGTCCTGCCCCCGAGGGGCGAGGTCAGAGGAATGGCTGATTCCGTCGAGAACGACGGCAGGATCATCTTCACGTCCGTCTACTATAGCCGCAGCGTGCAGAACGTGATGGATGATTTCGGCCGCAAGAAGATCCTCGAGCTCATCTGCGATCAGATCACGTCGCGGACCTTCGACAAGGCCAACGAGGAGGCGAAGCTGATCAAGGATACCGCGGCCAAGCAGATCGTCGATTTCTTCGCCGGATACGGCATCACGATCGACTTCATGGGCTGGGCCGACACCTTCACCTTCGACAAGGAGGTGCAGGATGCGGTCAATCGTCTCTACATCGCCAAGCAGGACGAGGATATCGGCAGGAGACTGCAGCCTTATACGGAGGTCATCAAAGCCCTGGCGCAGGCGCAGGCCCAGCGTTCGTTCGGCGACAAGACCGACGGCAGGCTGCCCACCACCTTCTTCGGGATGCCTCCCGAGGTGGTCGGCCCGCTCTTGGGCGTGCAGCAGAATCTGCCGCGTCCCGCTGGAGCTCCGGCAGTTCCCGCCCGCTGATCCACGCCACCGTGCCCTCAGCTTTACCTCCCCCTTGCAGGGGGAGGGAATCACACCCACGGCCGCGCGGCCTTCGCCTTGGCCTCGAAGCCGGTGATCTTGTCCTGCTTGACCATGGTCAGGGCGATGTCGTCGAGCCCGTTGAGCAGGCAATGCTTCCGGTACGGATCGATGTCGAAGCGGACCAGCCCGCCGTCGGGTCCGCGGATTTCCTGCTTCTCCAGATCGATGGAGAGCGTCGCATTGGCGCCGCGCTCGGCGTCGTCGAACAGCTTTTCCAAATCCTGCGGAGCGACCTTGATGGGCAGGATGCCGTTCTTGAAGCAATTGTTGTAGAAGATGTCGCCGAACGAGGTCGAGATCACGCAGCGGATGCCGAAATCCAGGAGCGCCCAGGGAGCGTGCTCGCGCGAGGAGCCGCAGCCGAAATTGTCGCCCGTGACCAGCACCTTGGCCTTGCGATAGGCGGGCTTGTTGAGCACGAAATCCGGATTCTCGCTGCCGTCGTCGCGGTAGCGCTTCTCCGAGAACAGGCCGGTGCCGAGCCCGGTGCGCTTGATGGTCTTGAGATACTGCTTCGGGATGATCATGTCGGTATCGACGTTGATCATCTTGAGCGGGGCGGCGACGCCCTCCAAAACCGTGAACTTGTCCATGTCTTGGTCCCGTAATGTCTCAATCCCGTAGCCGCGACGAACTCGCGGAAACCGGCGTCCGTTAGTGTGCCGTCTCTAACACTTGCTGCGATTGCCGAGTTGTGCGGCTTCCCTCGCCCCGCTTGCGGGGAGAGGGCAACACGCGCCGCGCGAAAACCGGAACTCGGCCCGGTGAGGGGGCGCTTCCACAAGCTCAGACTCGCGGAAGCGCCCCCTCATCCCGACCTTCTCCCCGCAGGCGGGGAGAAGGAGACCGCAGTGCGCCCGGGACACGTACGAAGCAAGCGTCAGAGTCACAGCACTGGCGAGCCTTTATCGCGAATGGCGCTGCCATGAAAGGGCCTTCAGGCAACGCTGGCCTCGATCGCGTGCATGTCATCGTCCGAAAGGCCGAAATGGTGGCCGATCTCGTGCACCAGCACATGAGAAATGATCGCCCCCAGCGTCTCCTCATGCTCGCCCCAGTAGTCGAGGATCGGCCGGCGGTAGAGCCAGATCATGTTCGGCATCTGGACCGGCGCGCTCTCGTGGCGGAACGGCAGGCCGACGCCCTGGAACAGGCCGAGCAGGTCGAACTCGCTTTCGGCGCCCATCTGATCCAGCACTTCGTCGGTCGGAAAATCCTCCACCCGAATGACCAGGTCCTCGCACAAGGCACGGAATTTCGTCGGCAACCGGCGGAACGCTTCGGTCGCGATGACCTCGATCTCGTCCAGCGAGGGCGCCCTGACGCCGCGCCATTCGAGGGGATCGGAAAATGCAGGACCGGCCATGGCGCGGTTGTAAGCATTCGGGGCGGGCGAGCCAAGAGCCGAGCGTCCGACCTGAGCGAACCGGTTGACCTCGCTGGCGCGATGGGCGAGCTTGCGATTCTTGAGCTCGAGCAGGTTTCCTATGCGTAGAATCGATTGGATGGTGGTTGCGGTGACGGCGGTGCTGGCGCTCCCGGGG
>WNFJ01263532.1_pt3 | contig 12593 bp, 12 predicted proteins | sample 5400461 | NCBI WGS metagenome assembly WNFJ01 (sample SAMN13153349, study PRJNA577476) | soil metagenome | isolation source: 115 cm saprolite on Douglas fir-dominated hillslope | place: USA:California | collected 2013-09-17 | reverse complement strand
CGCGCGACCTGATTTGCGGCCCTGCACGCGATGTCCGCCCATCCGATGAATCGATTGCGGAGTGAGGCCGATATGGCCCATCACCGGAATGTCGACCGCCGCGATTCGCCGTACGGTCTCGGCGATTGCGATACCGCCTTCGAGCTTCACCGCTTCGGCGCCGCCTTCCTTGACCAGGCGGCCGGCGTTGCGAAGCGCTTCCTCGGGGCTGACTTGATAGGAGAGGAACGGCATGTCGGCGACGACCAGCGCACGCCGCCGGGCGCGGGCGACGGCGCGGGTATGATAGATGACTTCGTCGATGGTGACGGCGAGAGTGCTGTCCTCGCCGCGAATGACCATCGCGAGGCTGTCGCCGACCAGGAGCGCGTCGATTCCGCAATTGTCGAAGATCCTGGCGAATGGAAAGTCGTACGCGGTCAGCATCGTGATCGGCTGGCGATTAGCTTTCATCCGCGCGAAATCCGGCACCCTGACTTTGTCCTGCGTCATATTTGCTCTCAGAAGATTTTAGGCGCTCCAAAAAAATCGGGACTGCCTCGAATCGGCAACCCCGTATGAGAGCGATCTCGCTTCGAGCGAGCGCTCGATTCACTCGGAGTCCCGGTCACCAAACTCGGATCCAGGCGCGAGCAGTCGTTATGTCTCTGCGGCAACTACGCCGCTGTCACATCAGCAAAAGTCTCGCCGGGAAAAAAATCTCCTCGACGGACAAATTGCACTATAGAGAAAATCGGGGCGGCCGGTAAAGGTGCGGATATTTAGTCGCGGTGGATTTCAAGGATTGGGCGCGGAAGGAGCCGTGACGAGATGTGCTGTTACTTCGTGCGGCTCTACCTCATACGCTCCAGGATCGAAGACGTAGTCAAATATCGCCGGTGGAAAAACCAGCGCAGGAACAACGTCAAGCCATTGCCAATTGTTGAGGCTCGAAGAAGTAGTGGTCTCGTAAGGTACGTAGCCGACTTTCTCGATCCGCACTGAGTGACTGTCGTGACGAGCGAGCTCAATTTCCGCCGGTGTCGTACCCAGGTTGGTGCCATCGACGATCACCGACGCACCGGGAGGGTCGCTGGAAAACGCGACCGTCTGCCGTGTTCCTTTTATAGCCGATGCACATCCTGCGACGGCCGTCGTAATGGCGAGCATCATGCACCAGGACCGAACGAGGCCGACGCGACGTTTATGCGCCGATATCATTTCAGCGCCTGCTCGAATTTAACATCCGCAAACGCCGCATCTACCGCGCGGTTGGCAGCTACTGCCAATATCGCACCCGACCTCATACCGGTGCCGCGGCTGAATCCGATTCTTTCCTGATTCGTTCCGCTGTAGCTTCCCCCGAATACAACGTTGGTGCTCAAAATCGCATACACCTGTACCGCGATATTTACCGACGAGTCGGCGCTGACGAAAACTGGATCGGACGTAGCGAAGGTGGCGGACTGCAACGTAATCACAATCGTTTTGTATTTGGCGGGCTCACGAGTCTTCGCCGGATTGAGGGCATCGACCGAACTGATACCGCGCGTCGCCAGATCGTTGCGAAACTCGCGCTCGATGTAATCCGGCAGTTCGGGGCCAATCAGTAGATTGATTTCACTACTTGTACCGATACCGGTACCGATCAGGCCTGCGATCCGGTTCGGCCGGGAGTCCTCCACTCGAGCGATTCCAATTTTTGCCGAGCTGGCAGAATTTGCGACGGGCTCAAGAGGAACTTCTGGAAAACCTGCATTTATCGATGCGGGGTTGCAGCCCATGCAATAGAGAAGCGACATCAGAATAAACACGAACAGGCCGCTGCGTACTTCGCCAGGAACGTGTGCACGATATTCTCGGATGTAGAATGACGGGCGCGGGCGTCCAGTTTTCAAGCGATTCAAGGTCATAGCGGCGGTCGTCTTTGAAGTAGTGATTGCTCCGCGAATTGACCCACCCTCCCTGTTAGCGCACGGGAACTATAATCACCTCGCAAATATGAATAAAGCCGAGCAAAGCGCGCCGCACATGAGGTGCCACTGGCACGCGGCATTAAGGAGAAGCAAGATAGCCGCGCAATTCGCGCGCGCGATAATTCAATTGGCGGCTCGGGTTAGATTCGATTGCGAGAGCATGAGCTTCATCTGGAGGCGCTTGCCGTCGCGGACTACGCTCAGATAGAGAATCTCGCCGGGCTGGAGGTTGCGGGTGCGGTCCTGAAAGTCGAGGAAGTTCCTGACGCGCGCGCCGTCGACGGCGATAATCAAGTCGTAGGTCTGGCCGATAGCGCTATAGTCGAGCGCGGGGACGAGCAGAATCGCCGGCGGAAAAATCATCGCACCCGCCATCGCAATCCCGGTCATCATGTTGTGCTTGGTGGCATTGTAGGGATGCAGGCCCGCGTCCGCCGCACAGCTTCCCTGCTTTACTCCCGTCACCAGCAGGCCGTCCGCTTCCTCGCCGGAATTGAGCGAGCGCCGATCCTCGCGCAGTTGCATCCCGAGCGACGTGGTCATCTCGGTACCGCTATCGTACTCCTGCAGGTTCCTCAGCTGCTCCGGCGGCATCCCGCTTTGTTCCTGCTCATAGCTGGTGATCTCGTTGGGTTCGGAAGGAGTAGGTTCGGAAGAACCCGGTTGCGAAGAGCCAGGTTGATAAGACGGCGGCGACGCGCCCGCGGCGGCGGACTGATCATAAGACATCGCGCCCGAGACCGACGGAATCTCGCTCGCGTTGGGAGAATTGTTCGAGTCGGACGGCGTCGTCATGAGGTTGGATCCGCCTGCATTACTGAGGCGCTTGGTGGACGCGGGAGCAAACGCGTGCGGACTCGGCGCCGAGGCTGGCGCGGAGACTTCGGCTATCGGGGCGTAACCTGGAGTCAGATCGGCGTTGGTGGTTTCGGGCGACGGTGTATCGACTACATTTGCGGTTATCGCGGCCGCCGGCGACGCCTTCAGGTCCGAGGAATCGACCGGCGATGCTGGTACCGATGCGACCGCGGCGGTCTTCCATGCCGCCGACGCAGCGGACTCATCGGCAAACTGCGCAAACGCGGATCTACTCGCGCTTGTAGCGAGCGCAAATGCGGCTATCGCCGCAGCGAACAGGCATCGTGGCCGCCCGCTATTTGACGCTCCATCGCTTTTCATTCTCTACCACACGGCTCTCTCGTTCGAGCATGCGCAGATGCGAACGGACCGAATTCGCGGCGGCTGCGTGCAGATACTCGGGAACATCAAGGTAGATCTTCTTCACGATCGCCATCGCTTCCAGCGGACCGTCGGCGAGCGCCGCAAGTATCTGCCGCTCGCGAAGTTCGCGATGCGCGATGTACTCGCGGATCTTTTCTTTCGGATTGCGGATGACCGGGCCGTGCGCCGGATAGATCGTTTCGAGATCGAGTTCGAGCAAGCGCCGGAGCGAATCCATATACTGGCCGAGATCGCCAGTGTCGTCGGGAATTACGGTGGTGCCTGCGCCCAGCACGACGTCGCCAGTGAATAGCGCGCGCTCTTCCTCGAGCACATAGCACAAGTGATCGGGCGCGTGTCCCGGCGTGAACACCGCGCGCAGAGTCGCGCCTTCGGTCTCGATAACCGCGTCGTGGCCAATCTCGGTAATCGCGCCTGCGGGAGCGTCGTGGCCTTCCCATGGCATCTTGGATACCGGCATCTCGCCAAATCTCTCCTTCACCTGGCGCACGCCGCCAAGATGATCGACGTGCGCGTGGGTAAGAACGATTTGTTCCAGCTCGCTCGCGCCAGAGAGTTCCTTGAGTCCAGTTTCGAGCAGGTCTGGATAGATGGCGACGCCCTGCCCCGTGTCGAGCAGAATCGGACGCTTCGAAGTTCCGACGATATAAGTGTTGGTGCCGGGCCCGGTAAAAGGACTCGGATTCTGGCCGAGCACGGTGGCAACTCGCGGCGAAATCCGCGAGTAGTCCGGCATCTTGAGTCCGATCATCGAATCGGTAACCACTCGTCCGCGCTCAGCCATTGCGATTGCCCAGTGCCCTTAGCGCCGGTTGCGCTCAAAAATCAGCCGGAGTCCCTTGAGGGTCAGAAACTCATCCACCTCTTCAATCGTTTCGCTTTCGGGTGCGATCAAATCGGCCAAGCCGCCGGTCGCGATCACGCGCGCCTTTTCGCCGCGCTCCTTAAGGATGCGAGCGACCAGTCCGTCGACCAGCGCGGTGTATCCGAAAATCAGCCCCGACTGAATCGAGCCGATCGTGGTGCGGCCGACCGCTTCGCGCGGACGCACCAGCTCGACGCGGTAGAGCTTGGCCGCGTGCTCGATTAAGGCGTTCATCGAAACGCCGAGTCCCGGCGCGATCGCGCCGCCGGCGTACTCGCCTTTGCCGGTCACGTAATCGAAGGTGGTCGCGGTGCCAAAATCGACCACGATGCACGCGCAGGCGTAGCGCTCGTATGCGGCTACCGCGTTCACGATTCGATCGGCGCCGACTTCTTTGGGATTCTCGTAAAGAATAGGCATCCCGGTTTTGATTCCGGGACCGACCATCAGCGGCGTGCAATGGAAGTAGCGTTCGGAAAGTTGTTCCATCACCTGGTTGAGCGGAGGGACCACGCACGCAATCACGACTCCGTCTGGCCGGAAGCCGGTTTCGATTCCCGCCGCGGCAAACAGCGTATTCAGCAGCGCGCCGTGCTCGTCGGTGGTGCGATCGACAACGGTCGAGATGCGCCAATGGTTGCGCAGCCGCTCGCCCTCGTAAATTCCGATTACGGTATGACTGTTGCCGACATCAACCGTTATGAGCATGGGACACCACGCAATTCCGATGAATCATTCAACAACAAAAACCCTACCGCAGTTCCGCAGCAGGCGCGAGAGAGAATGCGTCGAACGCGGACACGGCGCACGGTCCTGAACGCAACTGAACGTCCCGAATTGCCCGGCGGCATCCAGAAACGTGCCCCACGTAACAGCCGCGGGTCGTCTGGACGGGACTTAAGTAGTAAACTGTGATTATAGGCATCGCTATAAAGATAAGGAGACAGAGACATTGAAGAAGACGAGGATTTTAGCAACTGTCGTGATTCTGATCTGTTCGTTCGCCCTATCGTCGAGCATGGTCAGAGCTGACGAAGACGACTATTACCAGGGACGCCGTGGCCATTGGAGGCAACAGAATAACGCATGGCGATTCCGCGATGTGGATGGCAACGAGTACCGGCATCGTGGCAATGGTTGGGAATGGTACAACGGGCGTCGTCACGGAGAGGTCGCCAGCGAGTACCACCACCGCGCACCCGGCGACAATCGAACCTACAATCAGTTCAAGAATCAGGAACAACGGGAAGGACGTTAAGATAACCGCCCGACCTGTCGCCGGGGGCGCGTTTGGCCCTTGCGACAGGTCTGGCAGCGCTGTTCGTCGGGCTCCGGTTTGACGCGCGAGATCTCAGTGTGAGCGAAACGCGCCGGCCATCGGACTGCCAGCCGGCCGGCTGAAGGACATCATCGAAGGCGGGGTCATCCACGGGCCTGAGGGAGCGATTGGCGGGCGCGCCGCCTGAGTGATCGGGCCACTCATCGGCATCGGCGCAAACGGAAATCGCGACATCGGAATCTGCGCGGGATTTGCGTAGATAGGGCCTCTCGAGGCCACGCCGTATTGGGCCATTCCGTACGGAACTCCGTATACCTGTTGGTTCGAATAGTCATCGACGGTGCCCCAATCGGGATCAGATGCGACCGGACCGGCGCTTGCTGTGTCGTCGTCGAAAGTCTGCGGTGACGCCGGCGAACCACCGCCCGCCGAAGTAATGGTGTCTCCATCATCACCACTGTCGTCGCTATTGCCGCCGTTGCCGGCAGATTTGTTCACGCTGAGCCGTTCGTCGCATGGAACCGCGACACCATTTTCGATGCATGCCGTTTGCGGAATCTCGAGGACTTTCTCAGCCGAGTCGGCAGATAAATCGGACGCAGGCGTATCGGGATTGACGCGCGCCCAGTCGGCGCCGGAGTCACCTGCCGGCGCGGCCGCATCGGCAGACGCGGTGGCATCACCGGACGTGGCACCATCACTTGACGTTGCGGAATCACCTGTCGTCGCAGAATCGCTTGACGTGACGGCTTCACCTGACGCAGCGTCGTCCTGGGCAAACGCGACCTGCGCGCGGCCAACTGCGATCAGTACGAAGAGTGCAAACAATCCGAAGACGATGGCTTTCATGTGGCGTTCCGAGGTGCCGGCCGACCTGCTCCCGATTCGAATCGGGATCGCTCGCGAGCACCTCATGCAGAGACGTTACCACCGGAAGGGTGGGCTTGTTAAGGCAATATCTTTCGCGCGCATCCGAAAGGATTTTCGCGAAACGGTTTTCACGCTGCTGTCGAGCGGCTAAGATTTCGCGCTATGCCGGAAGCAAAAGTCGCATTGGTAACCGGCGCGGGCCGCGGCATCGGCCGCGATATCGCGCTTCGAATGGCAAAAGAAGGCTACGCGGTCGGGCTGATCGCGCGGACCAAGTCGCAGCTCGACGAGACCGCGCAACTCATTGCGGCGCAAGGGGGTAAGGCAGTCGTCACCCCGACTGACGTGTCGCGCCGCGATCAGGTGCTCATCGCGGTCGCGACGGTTGAGCGCGAACTCGGACCGATCTCCGTACTGATCAACAATGCGGGCGCGTACCTGCGCAAGCGCTTCGTCGAGATCAGCGAGGAGGATTTCGACTTCCAGCTCAAGGTCAATGCGTACGGACCGTTTTTCTGCACGCAGGCCGTAATCGGCAAAATGGCCGAGCGCAAATCAGGAACGGTGATTTTCGTGCTCGGCTCGGAGTCGCGCAGCGGGCCCGCGCAATATTCGGCGTATAACGCCTCGAAGCTGGCGCAGCGGGCGATCGCGGAATCGGTGGCATATGAGTTCATGCATCTCGGCGTGCATGCGGCGGCGCTCGACGTTGACGGCGCGGTCGATAGTCCGCGAGTGCGGGAAGCGATGCCTGATGTGGACCCCTCGCACTTCGTTCCGCCCTCGGCGATATGCGATGAGATCGTGCATCTGATCAATCAGCCGAAGAGCGCGTGGACGTTCCAGGCCGACCTGCGCTCGTTCGTGCAATGGCGTCCGCGCGTAGCGCCCAAGAAGCAGGTGCCAGCCTCTGCATCCTAGGCACTCGGCGGATCGAAGCTTCGGGAGCGTTGTCGTTGAACGCGACCCCGCTCGCGCTACCTTCAACGCCCAAAGTCTTCCACAGAGCATCGAGATCGGGTTCTACCGGCGCCGCTTTCATCTGTGAGTATAGTTCGGTCATCACGGGCACACCGACCGCGTCGTCGGCGGCCTTGAGCGCGCGGATGAGCGGCCACTCAACTTCGACACTACCGCCGACGGCGAGAATTCCCCGGAGCGCATCGACGAGCCCATAACGATTGTTGGTGCGACGGCGAATCCGAACGTCGGCGAGCAAACAGAACATCGCACCACCCCAATAGGTCCGACCCCAGGTCGGAGTGTGGTCAAGTCCCGAGTCACCCTGCGCGGGCATCCCCTTGGGCAAGCCGACGACCAGGTCTTGCCAGACTTGCGGAACCGGATAGTTTCCTATTTCGGCGCGCGCTATCGGCTCGACGTACGTCGCGATTCCTTCTTCGATCCAATGGTGATCCCTGGTGACGGATGGGAACGCGAGATGGACCATCTCGTGAGTCATGATCCAGTCGCCGTCGAGATCGCTTTGGCGCGTATCGACACCAAGGATGATCCGCGAATGCGCGCCGCCGTTTCCCCAGGTCGTACCCGACAACACTCCATGGCGGCCCGGCGCGGCAAAAATAGTGACTCGATAGTGGCGGACCGGGAAGCGGCCGTAAAAAGTTGAAACCGCGCGAGCGGAACGATTGATCCATGCGAGGATCGCGTCACGCGATAGCTTGTAATCCGATGGAGTGAAAACGACCTCGATTTCGCTGCCCGCTACTTCGAGCTTCGCGGTTTCGGGCGCCAGTTCGACGGCGGAGGTGCGCGGCACACACCGCATCGTAGCGAATGCGGCGATCGCGGAGATCACGATTAAGATTCGGTTCGCGCGCGTCACTCGTACACTCATGCGCATGCGGGTGTGGTCTTGCCAAGAGCGAAAATATATTGTGGCGGCCTGAAGCGTTTAAGGCGTCGGTCGGGGTGTGGCGCAGCCTGGTAGCGCACACGCTTGGGGTGCGTGTGGTCGCCGGTTCAAATCCGGCCACCCCGACCAAAATTCAAAAATCATTCAAGTTGTAGCTGTGACACTTCCCGATCAGGTAAGGCGCCACGCTATTGAATAGAGCTTCCGGAATGATGATGCTGGCTTTTGATCCAGCGGAAGGAGATGCGCGATGGATTTTGGGACTCTGATATTCACCAAGCCTGAGCGTGCGATTAGCGACGTCAGGTATGCGGAAGAGCGCGGTTTCAGCCATGCGTGGATTCCCGACTCGCACATGATTTGGGGCGATACTTACGCGTGCATGGCGCTCGCGGCGGTGAATACGAAAAAGATCAAACTCGGAACTGGAGTAGCGATCGCGACGAACAGGATCGCGCCGGTCACGGTGCATTCGATCGCGACGATCAACCAGCTCGCGCCGGGACGCGTGATCCTGGGATTCGGGACCGGGCATACGGGACGGCGCGTGATGGGACTGCCGCCGGTCAAGCAGGCGGAGTTTCGCGAAGAGGTGCGCGTCATTCACGACTTGCTCCATGATGGCGAGACGACTTACAACACCGAAGGGCTCAGCCGGAAAATAAGGTACCTGCATCGCGATCGGCGCTTTATCAATCTCGACGATCGGATTCCATTTTACGTCGCGGCCAACGGACCCAAGACGCTGGCGCTCGCGGGCGAGTTTGGTGACGGCGTGATTACGACCGGAATCAGCGAGCCAGACCGCGTAGCCGCGGTGCGGAAGAATATCGCAGCGGGCGCATCGAAAGCGGGACGCAACGCGGACAAGATGCCTCTCGTCTCACTCACCCATATCTGCTTTCTGCGGCCGGGTGAGCAACTCGATTCTCCGCGCGTGAAAGCGATGACCGGGCATTGGGTGATGGCGAGTTTTCATGCGATCGCGGCTGGATACGCGGGCGCGAGTTATCTGCCGGAGGATGTTCGCCGCGTTTATAGCGCGTACGAACAATACGTCGCCGCGATGAAGACGCCGGCGGCGGAGCGTTACCTCGAATTGCACATCGGGCATTGCACCTACGTCGCGCCCGATGAGCGTAAATATGTGACGCCGGAGACCATTGCGGCGACTACGATAGTCGGCTCGCGCGAGGAAATCGTCGAGCGGCTCAGAGCACTCGAGCGCGCGGGATTGTCGCAGGTGTTTATCAATCCGCCGATGGACGGATTCAACGACAGCATCGACGAGATTTCGCGCGACGTAATCGAGCGGATGTAAGCGAGCCTCGCAACTGGCTACGTTGGTCCGACCTCGGCGAGCGCGATCCGTTCGGCGGCGAGCGCGGGAACATAGTAGGCCTCGGGCGAGCCCCATACCGTTACGGGCAGTGGCCGCGAGCCGACCGCAAGAGGATTCAGGAACACTTCGGAAATATTCGCGTTGATGCGCAGACAGTTGGGCGCGAGCGGCTCCGAGAGTTCTCCATTTCGAATCAGATACGAATCGCCACTGACGGTGCAGGTGAAATCTCCGGCGCGCTGGCCATTGATCGGGTAAGTGTACCAGACGCGGCCGACATAGATTCCGTCGCCGACGGTTCGGATCAGTTCGTGATCGGCGAGACCCGCGCGCGTGCGCATCACGACGTTGGTTCCGGCCGCGCCCGGGCTCGCATCGAAGCGCCGCCCGCCGCTCTCGCCGAGCCGGTAGCCGTTGAGTGGTGGAAAATCGTGTTGAGCAGACGCATGAGGCCCAAGTTTTTCCGCGCGATGCTCGTCGGTGAGGAGACGATTGCTGTCGTAGAAGTCCGAGAGCAGGCCGACGAGCTGGCCGTCGCGAATCAAGTCGAGCCGGCGCGTGGGAATTCCTTCGCAAGTGATTCGACGGCGCATCGCACCTGCACGGTAGAGAGGTTCGTCGATCAGGCTGACGCGTTGGTCCATCACGAGGTCGCCGAACTTGGCCTGGTAGGCGGAACTCGCGGCGTAAAACGCGCCGCTGGTTAGCGAGCCCATCACCATGTAGTTCAGAATCTCGGCGACCGGCTGCGGGCCGAGCACAACGCGAAAAGTTCCTGACGCCGGACGGACGCCATGACCGAGTGCGAGTGCACGGAGCACAGCGTCGCGGCCGAGCACGCTCGCCGCAGCGCGCATCGCCGCGACGGAACTGCCGAGCGCGTTGGCAGTGCCCTTGGCGTCGGCTGATTCCACTATCGAGGTGACGGAGGCGTTGAAGTGCGCGCCTTCGTCGATTCGGATTTCCGCGAAGTTTGAATTGAACACGGCGATTCGATCGCGAATCACCGACACGTCCCCGCCGATGATCAGACCGGGACGTTCCACTGGCGGAGAGGCGGGGTTTTTCGGCGCACGCTTCGCGAAAATCTCGAGCGCGCCGCCGAGGATATCCCAAGCGGCCGCTGCGATCGCGCTATCGGTCACTGTGGCCAAGTTGCTTCTATCAGTGCTGGCCTCAACTCCTCGACGCGACTCTGTGGGGAAGCCGGGGAAGTGCGGATCGACGACCGCGGCGCTGCGCGCGCGGCGAATAGCCTGGTGCACGGAGTCGCGGCTCAAGTCAGCGGCTTCGAACGCATTGCCCACCTCATGCGGATCGCGGCGCATCGCGATTCGCACCTGGAAACCGTCGGCATGAAGCGATTTGAACTCCTCGAGTCCGCGGCACGGAATATCGGAGGTGTAATTGAGCCGGGCGATGCGCGATTCTGACGACGCCGTGTAAATCTCGAAGCTCGCGAGATCGGGTTCGCGGGCGAGGATGCCGGCGGCCTCGCGGGTGAAGGCTTTGAGTTGCGCGGTCGGAAGCATCAGCCGCCACCGAGGCGCGCGCGCGAGCGGAGCGTCGGACCGCCGTTGGACATTCGCTTGACCTGCATCGGCTGGCCCTTGCCGCAGTTGGGGATCGCTATCAGCCGCAAGTCGTTGCCGACCGCGTCGACATTCATGAAGAAGCTCTTCGAATCCGCGATGAGGCTGCCGGAACGAAACAATTGACCGACTTTTCCATGATCGATTTCGTAAACCCGGCGCGCCGAGATCCGGAAGTTCTCGCGCGACTCTGCGATCGATGGAATCTGATGACCGCAAACGTAATAGCCGTGTTCGACGTCTGCGATGATTTTTTCGGGCGGAGTCTCCCCGGGCATCATGAACGTATTCGACATTCTGATCAGCGGCAGATGCCATCCTTCGCTCGCCCGCGCGGAACCGTTGGGCGGAGCGCCGAGTAATGCAGCGGTCGCGCGCGAATTGAGAAAGCCGCTGAACACGCCGCGATCGATATGCATCACGCGGTGCCCGCGGGTGCCCTCGTGGTCGTAGCGATATTGCCCGTAGCCGTCGAGGCTCGGATCCGAGCACGCGGAGAGGAGCGCCGAGCCGACGGTTTTTCCAAGCTGATTGTCCACCAGCGAGCGCAGCAACCAACTGCGTCCGGCGTAGGCCGCTTCCATCTTGAGTGCGCGATCGGCTTCGCATGGATGGCCGATTATCTCGTGTGCGATCAGTGCGTTGAAATGCGGATCAGTCACGACCACGACTTCGCCGTCGGGAGGCTTGAGTACCGGCGCGGCTGCAAGCTCGCGCGCTTCGTTTGCAAGATCGACGCAAAATTTCGTGAGGTCCGGATTGGGCATCAGCTCGCCACGCCATCCCTCGCTGAGGCATTCGAGACCGCGCTGCTGACCGATAGTATCGTAACTTTCCTGGTGACCGTCGCCGCTTTGCGCGACCACGTAGCAGTCGCCCTGCGAGAACGCATAGCTTTGCGAGACAACGGTTCCATCGCTGTCGATGAAGACTTCGCGGCGCAGCTCCGTCATTGCCGCGACAACCTGGTAAGCGATCGAGTCGCCGAGACTGCGAACCTCGCGCGATGCGTCGAGAGAAATTTTCTTTAGTTCGTCGGTCGATAGAGAACGTGGATCGCGGCGGAAGATCGCCTCGACGTCGTCGCGGACGGGATTACGTTTTGGAATCGGCGGGACGACGAGGCCGCCTGCGTAGTTGCCGAGACGCTTCAGCAAGTCGGCTTTTTCGCGAGCGCTGAATCGCGCGCGATCGTAAGCCTCGCTCAAACCGCGCTTGAGCTCGGCGACCAGTTTCGCCGGACGGCTGGCGAGTGCACCAATCTCGGCGCCGGTCTGGCCGTGGCCGATCGGACCCGCGCGATCGGCAACTTGCACCGAAACCGCGTATGCTGCACTCTCGCTCTCAGAGCCGTCGCGCGGCTCCCCGCCCACCGCGGCGCCGGCGCGATTGAAGACTGCCTCGGCACGTAGGTCGGCATAGACGAGTCCGCGGTTTGCGCGTGCGAAGCGCGCGAGGATGCCCTCGCCTTCGCGGCGCAAGTATTCGATTGCTTCGAACAGATCGCCGCGCGCCATCAGCTAATACTGGTACGGTGCGGCCAATGGCGCATCTAGATGACTCCCTCGCGCT
>WNFJ01156663.1_pt5 | contig 12597 bp, 5 predicted proteins | sample 5400461 | NCBI WGS metagenome assembly WNFJ01 (sample SAMN13153349, study PRJNA577476) | soil metagenome | isolation source: 115 cm saprolite on Douglas fir-dominated hillslope | place: USA:California | collected 2013-09-17 | reverse complement strand
GTTGTTGAGCACCCGGATCATGCTCGCGCCGTTGGCGATCCCGTTGCCGCCGGTCACCCCGGTGATCGTCACGGTGTCCCCGGTTCGGAACGCGTGCCCGGTGGTGACGACCCGCACCGGGTTCTCGTTCTGCACGCTGACGATCTGCGGACGTGCGACGCCCACTCCGCCCTGGACCGGGAAGCGGCTGTCGAACCACGTCCGGCCGCCGTTGGTCGTGCGGATCAGCCGGTGATTGTCCATGCCGAAGACGATGTCCGGGTCGAACGGGTCGACCGCGACATCGCCCCCGTCACCGTCGACGCCTGCCGTCCACGCGGTCCCGGCGTCGCCGCGCCGGTGGCCGGCGGTGCCGAGGTCCTGCATCCCGCCGAACGTCGCCTCGTTATGGCCGGCGCCCCGGCCGATGTCGATGCCGCGCAGCTGAGCGGTGGCCAGGCCCTCGTTGAGGTGCTGGAACTGCATGACGCCAGCCGCGTCGGCGGTCGCGAGCGCGACGCCGCCGTCGGTGCCGAGGTACATCGGGGTAAACGCGGGCGGATTGCCCCCGGTCCATTCCCAGTGCGTGGCCGGGGCGAAGGCGAGCTCGTGGTGGTCGAAGTGCAGGAGCGTCGTGCTCGGCGAGCGCCCGTTGTTGCCCAGCGCGTGCGTGCCGCCCAGCGTCAGGGGCGTCACCACGGGGAACGTCTGGGCGGAGTCGGTCGACCGCCACAGCTGCTCCACCGTCGCGTAGACGATGCCGGAGTGCTGCGGGTCGACGCCGACGTTGAGGTCGTAGTTCGTCTGGTCGCCGCCGTCCGCGTTGACCCGGGCGTTGATGGCCGTGCGTACCGTCCACGTGGTGCCGAAGTCAGTGCTGCGGAACAGGCCGACGTAAATCCCCGCGCCCCCCTCGTGGTCCTGCACCGAGGCGTACAGGGTACTGGTGCGCGGCAGCATCGACTGGGCGACGACGACGCGGCCGAACGTGTTGGAGACGCCGGCCACGCCGCCGGGATGGGCCAGCAGGTCGTCCGAGATCACCAGGTCGCCGGCGGAGGTGATCGTGAGCCGGAACAGGCCCCGGTCCGGGTTGAGCAGCGTGGCGGGGCCAGACTGGAAGACCCGGCCGGCGCTGGCGAAGTACGCGGTGTTCCACGAGTCGGCCGGGCCGAGCACGGTGGCGCCCGCGCCGCCGTAGGGCCCGTTCATGGTCGGCCCGGCCAGGCGGAACACCGTGGGGCTGACCGTGTGCACGACGCCGGAGTTGTTCGGCGCGGCCAGGCCCGGCAGGCCGAGCACTGACACGCGGTCGCCGTCGACCAGCCCGTGACCAGCTGTGGTGATGGTGACCCCGCCGACGCCCCCCGGCGTGTTGAGCGCCCCGGTAATCGGCACGGGTGGCGGGTGGCGGGGACCGTCGATGGTTCCGGTGCCGGCCACGTGGGCGCCGGTGCCGTGGGAGCCCACCAGCGCGAAGGTGTCCGGGGAGAGCACCCGGACCGGCCACGACCGGTTGGCGGCTGTGTTGCCCTGGACTCCGGAGATGGCGACGATGTCGCCGGTCACGAAGCCGTGGCCCGGCGAGGTCACCACGATCGGCTGCGGGGCCGGCGGGTTGGTCGCCGCCTGCACCGGCTTCGTGGACGGGTGCGCGGGCCCGGTGACGAAGCCGCTGACCGCTCCGGTGCCGTTGCCGTCGGAGCCGCGCAGCGAGAAGTGGTCGTCGTCGACCCGGTCGACGAGCCAGCCGCCGTTAGCCGCGGTGTTGCTCGCGACCCCGCCGATGTAGACCTTGTCGCCGTCCTGGAAGCCGTGCCCGGGGACGTTCACGACGATCGGGATGGCGGGCGTCGCGTCGGCGATGCGCAGGGTGCGCGTCCAGCCCTGGTCCAGCTCGAGCGCCGAGATCAGGCCGGTGCGGACGGGGCGGCCGTCGTTGAAGGCCGGCGCGTTGGCGCCGAAGTTACGGCCGCCGTCGCTCGAGTAGTACAGGCCGGTCTCGGCGGCGACCAGCAGCGTGCCCGGGGCCGGGCAGACCATCCGGATGATGCCGCGGTCGCTGAGGAACGGCGGCTGCCGGGCGTCGAAGAGCGTCGCGCCGGCACCGCCGCAGGCGCCCGTCATCATGCCGCGGATACGCAGGGTGTTGGCATCGATGCGCAAGGCGGCGGTCTCGTTGTTGTTCCCGCCGACGATGCCCGGCAGGCCGATGACCGCGACACGGTCGAACGTCGAGTACCCGTGCCCGGCGACGGTGATGCGCACGCCCCCGGCCACGTTGGCGGCGGCGGTGACGGGCTGCGGCGGCCGGCCGGCCGGCGACACCAGGGGCCACCAGCTACGGCCGCCGTCGACGGACTTGAACAGGCCCGCGGACTTCGGCATGCTGTCCGCGCCCTCGAACAGGTTGCCCGTGCCGATGTAGACGATGTCGGGGTCACCAGGATCGAGGGCGATCGCGCCGGTGGACAGGGCCGGGAGGTGGTCGGTGAGCGGCTGCCAGCTGGTGCCGCCGTTGGCCGACTTCCACACGCCGCCGCTGCCGGTGGCGATGTAGATGGTGTGGTCCGGTCCCCCGCGCGGGTCGACGGCGATGTCGACGACTTCGCCGCTGTCCGGGCCGATGCCCTCGAAGATCTGCTGGTTGGCGATGAGCGTCGGGGCCGGGCCGATCTGCCGCCATATGCCCGGACCCCGGTAGTCGAGGGTCGCGACATCGCGCACCGCGTACCGCCAGCGCCGGTTGTCATTGAAGCCGGCCTGGTCGGCCTGCAGCAGGCCGAGCGCCTCGGGCACATCCTCGTGCTCGCCGAGGTTGCCGTCGGTCTGGATCCGGTCATCGACCATGCCGCCCCCTCACTGCCCCGGCGCCGGCCGCTCGGGCCGCAGGCGCAGCCAGCCCTCCTGGCCGTCCGACAGGTTGGCCGGGATGCGGGCGTCACCGGTCGAGTTGGTGACCGGATCCTCGGCCCAGGTCGCGGCCGCGCTGCGGTGACTCCAGCTCCAGGTGCCGCGGATGTCCGAGGCGACCGGCATCCGGATCAGCTTCGGGTCGACGAGCACCGGGCCGAAGCGGAACACCGGCGCCAGCGTGGACAGGCCCGGCGCCACCCACTCCCGCCGCATGCCGATGTCCTTGCGCGGCAGGTAGCCGGTGGTCGCGTGCACGACGCTGTGCGGCTCCATCAGCAGCGTGAGCAGCACGTCCTGCTGCGGCTGGACCCAGAAGACGCCAGTGGAGTCGACATAAGGATGGTCGACCGGGGTCGCTCCGGGCTGGGTGACCACGCCGAGGTCGGCGGCGAAGCTGGCGTAGTAGCCGGACGTCGCGCTGGCCTGCTGGTCGAACCCCTGGTTGGGCCCGATGGGCCGCGCGAAGTCCGCGCAGGCCGGGTCGGGTATCCGCAGCGTCCGGTAGTCGTCGCCCACGAAGTAGCCGAGCAGCCCGTCCTGCCAGTGGGCGAGCGCGCCGATCCGCACCGGTACCCGGATGCCGCGCACCACCCCCGGCGTCACCGGCTCCTCGACCTCGACGCGCACCAGGGCGCGCATCACGGCGATGGGGTGCCCGAGCAGCAGGGCCAGGTGCTCGTCCCCGGCGTGCCCGAACGGGTCGACCGTCCACAGCGCGGCGTCGACGATGCGCAGCAGCGAGGACAGCGCCGTGTCCGTCGCCGGAGCGTCCGGCGTGGCGTCGGCCGCGCCCCAGTCGATGAGCCCCTGGGCGATCCCGGCCAGGTGCCGGTTGGCGACCGCGGCGGACGGCGCGGTGCCGACGTTGGTCGGCTGGCCCGGCGAGTCCTCCCAGATCACGCCGCTCGCCGCGTCGAACCGGACCGCGCCGAGGCCGGACCCGTCCGCCGCGGCGAACTGCAGGTCACCGTCGAGGTGGTTGGGCAGCACGAAGCCGCACAGCGGCGATGCGCCCTCACCCGCCTCGGTCGCGTCGTCGGCGGCGGACAGGAACCGGAACCACAGCCGGGTCGGTGCGGTGAAGCGCGGCGCGAGCTCGACCAGGTCCGGGCGGTCAGCCACCGTGAGTGGCTCGGACCGCAGCAGGCGCGCGGCGTTCGCCGGCTGCTGCGGGCCCGAGCCGAGCAGGGCGAGCACCTGCCCGAAGCAGTCCACCAGCCGCAGCCGCTTCACCCGCAGGAACCCGGCCCGCAGCGGCCAGAAGTCGGCGGGCACCGGGTCGCCCGGCCCGGGCTGGGATACGCGGTCGGCCACGAACCCGGCGCGGACCCGGGAGTTGAACCGGTCCATGGCCCCGACGAGGACGTCCATGCGCTGGAGCTCGTCAGCGATGTGGTCCAGGCCGGCGTCGCCAGCCGCGGCCGGGGCCGCGGCCGCCCCGGCGGGGGACGACAGCGCCCCGATGTCGAGGATCATCTCCTGCGCCGCGGCGGAGTGGAAGGCATGCAGCACGCCGGGCACGAGGGCCTGCGATCCAGCCGACTGCTGCGCCTGCTCCAGGACGGTGCGCACCGTCGCCGCCGCGACCTGCGCCGCGCCGCCGCTGAGCAGCGCCCGCCCCTGCAGGGTGCGGGTGGCGGGCGCGTCCGGCGCGGGCAGCGCGGCCGGGACGGCATCGAAGTCGACCTCGCCGAGCTGCCAGTCCGCGAGGTCCGCCGCGGCGAGCAGGTCAATTTCCCAGTCGAGGTGCAGTGGCGTCCAGGGCGGTACCGGCAGCGAGACCGCGACCGGCGAGGGCAGCGTGCCGCCGAACCCGCTGGCCGCGAGGACCGGGGCCAGGTCGCGCCGGTCGTCGCGGGCCACCCACCAGGCGCACTGCTCGACGGCGAACGTCGTGGCCACCTCCGCGATGGCCGCCGGGCCGGCCCCCGCCGGGCCGGCCCCGGGCTGGCCGGCCGGGGCCGGGCCGGGGCCGATGGCGATGGCCGCCGTGATCGCGCTCCCCGGGTCCAGCAGGGCAAGCTCATCCAGCAGGTCGTTGCACTCGACCGGCACGCCGCCGTGATCGACGCGCCGCTGCAGCAGGTCGCCGCCGCGGACCGTGCCGCCGCGCAGCTGCGCGATGAGCAGCGAGGGCGCGAGCTCCTCGACGGTGTGCCCGCTCAGCCGGCAGACCAGCTGGCCCGACTCAGCGTGCATGGAGTCGCTGCCGTGCTTGAACGACCGGCCCGCTCCCTGCAGCAGGAACACCGGGTCGGCGGGGACGAAGTACCGGGGCAGCGCGCGGTCCGCCGACACCGTCTGCGCGGGCGGGTCAGCGTTGGCGGCGCGCGGCGGGCTGGCCGGGCCGGCGGCGGTCTTGAGCTGGGCGATGGTGCTCAGCACGCTGTCCAGGCCGCCCTGGCCGGTGACCGGCGCGGCCCGCGTCGCGACCGGCGTGCCGGCCTTCCCGACCAGCTGCCCCGGCAGCGGCGGCGCCGCCGTGCTCCCCGGCTGGCCGGGCGGAGCGGGGACGCCGGCGAACACCCCCGGATCGGTCGCCGCGGGATCGGGCACGACCGACGTCGGCGTCGCCGGGGCGTGCTGGGTCAGCGGCTCGGAGCGCACGCCGCCGGGCAGCCCGGCGAAGCCCGATGCGTGCAGGCGGCTGTCGATGCGGACGGCCGAATCGGGCAGCTCCAGCTCCCCCGACGCGCCGAGCAGGACGGCCTCCAGGATCCGGGCCTCGTCCGGCTTCCCGTCGTTGTCGGCTAGGCACGCGGCCAGCGCCTCGGTGAGCGCGCTGCCGATGCAGACCTTGACGTCCTCTGGGGCCGGCGGCCCGCCGGCCGAGCCGCCGAGCAGGCCGCCGGGCGCGACGCCGAAGCCGGGGCCCGGCCACCCGATGCCGACGACGGCGCCGTGGTACAGCGTGAACTCCGGCCAGGACACGACGCGCCCGAGGTATGTCGACAGCTCGGCGACACCCGGGCCGACGAACGTCGTCGCCGCCTCGCCCGCGACGCCGGCGTCCTGGAGCACCTTCCCCTGCGCGGCATCGGCCCGCACCGTGAACCGGGCCTCGCGGGTGGCGAGCCCGAGGCTGGTCGCGGCCTCGATGCGCTGCTGGGCGTAGACGAACGCCCCCTCGATGTCCGCGGGGTTGATCTCCCAGCCGAGCTCGCCGAGCCGCTGCTCGAAGTGCGTCGGGGACGACAGGCCCGCCCCGATCGGGTCATCGATGTGCCGGCTGTGCCAGCCGCAGACCAGGTAGGCCAGCGGGCCGGCCGCGCCGGCGAGATCGTCGTAGAAGCCGAGACGGTCCTGAACGTTGTCGAAATACGCCGACCAGCCGGCGTCGCCGAAGCCGAGCGCGGTCAGCGCCTCCTGGCCCGGTGTCGACGTGCGCTCCGGGTCGGCGGTCTCGGTCCAGGCGTCGAGCGGGGTGACGACCGGGTTCTCGTCGCCGGCCTCGATCACCCACGCGGTGACGGGCCGCCGCGCCGCATCCTGCTGCGACGACAGCCGGACGACGAGCCAGCGGTCCGGGAGCGCGGGAAACCGGACGGCCGGGTCGCTGGCCGAGCCGGCCCCGCGGGTGAGCGCGTCCGGGAGCGCCCAGTGCAGGTAGACGCCGGGCGGGCGCGGCTCCCGCTCCGCGAACGGGGCGGCCAGCAGCGTGTGCGCCTGCGACACCGACCCCGGGTCAGGCGCCGCCATCCGGCAGTCCGCCCAGGCGCCGCCCGCCTGGCGGACCACCAGCGCGTCGAGCTGGACCGGGACCATGACCCGCGGAGTGCGGGCGATCGCCGGGTTCCAGGTGGCGAGCATTCCGGGCGTGAGGCCGTGCGCGACGGCGACCGCCACCAGCCGGGGGTCGATGGCCGGCATGTCAGCCCCCGGCCAGGATCGTCTTGACCTGGGCGAGCAGCGCGTCGCTGCGCACCACGTCGGCCACGCTGACGAACTGCAGCGGGCCGGGCGGCGGGGCGCCGGTGTCGGCGTGGTCCTCGGTGCCCTCGAAGTGCTGGCGCCAGGGCGGGTCCAGCAGCGAGATCGCGAACGCGCCCGACCCGGTCTGGTCCACGGCACCGAGCGCGGCGCCCTGCGCCTGCAGAGCGTCCCGCAGCGCCGCGACCCGGACGACGTCGTTGTGCCGGCTCCGCGTCGGGACCGCGACCGGGACGGGGCTGTTGCCGACCGGGATCTGGCGGCCGGTGCCGTCACGCAGCGTCACGGCAAAGCCGCTGCCGCTGCGGCGCAGCCCGAACTGGACGCCGTGGTGCGGCTCCTCGAGGATGACCATCTGCGGCTCGCGCTCGAACAGCGCGATCAGCACCGACGGCGCGATCACCTCGATGCGCAGCGTCTTGAGCTGGCGCGCGGCCACGGCCGGGTCCGCGGACTCGTAGGGCTCGCCGATCACGGTGTCGTAGGCCCGCACGTCCATGTGCGGCCAGTTCTTGACCGCGCTGGAGCGCAGGATGAACCCGGTCACCACCTCGGCGGGGCGCGCGTCGGCGTCCGCGGCGGACTTGGCCGTCTCGAAGTCGGCTCGCCGCTGCAGGCTGCGTACCATCCGCTCGCTGAGGTCGAGGATCTGCGACACGGTCTGGCCGTGCGCCTGGTGGTGCGCCTGCTCCCGGGAGCCGATCTTGCCGACCGCCACGGCGCCGTCGACGAGCCGGTCGGTCCAGGAGCGGTCGAGGTAGAAGAACCGGACCGACTCCGGCGGCAGCAGCCGCTCGTCCGGCACGAGGTACTCGAACGGCACGCCGACGAGCATGCGGATGTGGGCCAGGAACGATTCCATGTAGGGCGGCAGATCGCCGGCTGGCTCGAGCGCTGAGTCCTGGGCCGGCGCGGTCAGCCGCGCATGCAGGACGTCCCGGGCGGTGGTCGCGGGGATCCTCATTCCTTGCCTCCGCTCGCGCTGGCGGGCCTCCGGGGCGCGCTCATGTTGCCGCTCCCGCTGGCGGGCCGGTGATGTTGTCGATCGCGTGCTGGCGCAGGCTGGCGAGCGCCGCCATCCCCGCGCCGTCGCGCAGCACCGCGTCGACCGTGGTCAGCTGCCCGGGCGGCTGGGCCGGCTGCGCGGCGACCGCCTGGGTCAGCCCGGTGTCGGCGCCCAGGAGCCGGGCGGCGTCCCCGGCCGAGGCCAGGCCGAAGGTGCGGGCGACCAGGTCCGGCTGCAGCAGCGGGCTGCTCAGCACGGCCTCGATGTGGAACGGGTCAGCGAGCGGCGCCATGCCGCGGGCGATCTTCGCCAGCACGTTCACGGAGTAGCGCAGCGCCACGGGATCGAGCGGGTCGGCCAGCGCGGTGAGGTGCATGGTCACCTGGAGCAGGTCGATCGACGACTGCCGGGCGCTGGCGGAGAACGCCCCGCTGCGCCACCGCATCAGCTCCTGGGCGAGCCGCGCATCGGCGGCGGCCAGGAGCCGCCCCACCTCGAACGCGCTGGCGTAGGAGATGTTCTCGGCTCCGGTGTCCGCGACGACCCGGCGCGCCTGGTCGGCGTTGTGGTAGGGACCGAGCGGGTCGCGGGTCAGCGGCTGCGGGACGAGCGGGCCCCGGTACCAGCACTGCTCGGGAGCGCCCAGGCGGTCGGTGACGTCGATCCTGATGTGGCCGGTGTCGGTCACGTCGAGCTTGGCCGCCGGGTCGGCATCACCGATCATGCCGGCGTCGAGGGCCTGCATCAGCTGCCGGAACGTGCTGTCGCCCGCGCAGGTGAACGTCCAGCTGTGCAGGAGCACCAGCTGCGCCTTGGGATGCAGGATGATGCCGCCCCCCACGACCTGCTGCCTGCTGGCGTCCTGCAGCGCGGCGACGGTCGCCGCCACGCTGCCCTCCGGGAGCGGGCCGCTCAGCGTGCCCGGGTCGATCCGGGCCACGGCCGCGCTGGTGGCCGGGAAAAGGTCCTGGCCAGTGCGGACCACGCGGTCGGCGTCCGCCGGGGTGATCGTGGTGCCGAGCACGCTGCGGCTGACGGCCTGGGCGTCCGCGATGTCGGCCAGCTCGGGGTCGACGTAGAACTCCGAGCCGCCCGTCTCCACGACGTCGGTGACCGGCAGCAGGTCCGTGCGTTCCTCGACGGACACCAGGCAGGCGACGTACGAGCGGCCCGCGGCCGGGATCCGGCTGGCCGTCACGACCGCGAAGTAGCCGTCGGAATCGCCGGCCGTGAGCTCGCGGTCGTCGACGTTGACCTGCCGGACGTGGGTGAGCAGCTGCAGCTCCGCGGGCATCGGCAGGATGTCGCGCAGCAGCTGGGCGTCGGCCTCGACCGCATCGCAGCGGATGCCGGGCGGGCGGCCCAGCCGGTCGAACACCGCGCTCGGGACGACGTCCGCCAGGGCCTGGCCGCGCTTGATCTCGCACTCGGTCTCGTCGAACAGCACCAGGGCGAGGAACGGGAACGGCGTCTCGCCCGGCCCGGCGGTGTAGGCGCCGGCGAGCGGCCGCTCCCACGGCAGCGTGCGGCGGCCGAGCGCGACGTGCGGCAGGGCCGCGTCGAAGGTCCCGTGCCCGTTGCGCGGCGGGAAGACGCCCGCGACCTCAGACGGGGAGAGGGAGAAACGCGGGCCTTCGACGTCAAAGAAGAAGTCACGGCCGTCGAGCGGCTGGCCGGTGCCGCCGATGGCCACCTCGGTGTCGAGCCGCATCCGGTACTCGCCGTCGATCAGCGCCGGGCGGATGTAGTCGTACAGGATCATCTCGCCGATCCGGGGATCAGCCATTGCTCACCTCGCTCGGCACGAGCCGGACGCGGAGCTCGCCCTCGGGGGTCAGGTGCTCGTCCGGGACGAGCTGGTGCAGGGTCGAGCCGGCGAGCGTCGCGGCCCACGCCGCGGCCGTGCCGGGAGCTCCGACGACTCCGGCCATGGCGAGCCCGGCGCGCAGCCCGACGGTGACGCCGACCGTGTCGGCGGCGCGGTCCGGGGACGGCGCCAGGTCGTACAGGAACAGCGTCCGGTTTCCCGCCGCGACCTGCACCGGCAGGCCGGTGATCGGCCGGTGGTCGGTGTGGATGAGCACCGCGTCGGACGCCAGCGCGCCCGGGTCCGGGCGATCGACGAGCACGCCCGCCACCCCGGTCGCCGCCGGGAAGACCGTGCGGACGACCTCCTGGTCGAGCATGGCGCGCGACAGCGGGATGACGCCAGTCGCCGCGAGGTGCCCGCGCACCCGCAGCCCGGCCGGCTTCGACAGCGACAGGACCGCCCCGCGGACCAGCAGGGTCGTCGGGCCAACCTGCACGGCGGCGCCGTCGAGCTGCCAGCCAAGCACCGGGATCGTGCCCCGCGGAGCGGCCGCACTGGCCACGGCCGCCGGGCCGCCGTCCGCCGGGCCGCCGGGCGCCGCGCCGCCGGGCGCCACGCCGCTCCCGGCCGGGCCGACGGCGCCCGGGACGCCGAGCGCGGTGACGGCGACCATCGCGCAGCCGCCGACCAGGTCCACGAGTCGCTGGCCGGCGTCGAACTCCCGGTCGCGCAACACGGTGGCGGCGCTGGTCAGCTCCGTGACCCGGACGGCCGAGGTCCCGGTGAGGGCCAGCTGCCAGGACGACCGGCCGGGCAGCTCCCACAGGTGAGTGCAGCCGGCCCGGAGGCTGACCCCGTCGCCGGCGACGGCCTTGGACATCGACTCGATGGCGGCTGCGGCCGATCGCCCGACCGGGCCGCCGAGCGCCGGATGGCGCAGCGTCCGGGCGGACCGCGCGGCCCGGGTCGGGCGGGCCGCGACGTCGGTGGCCTGGGTCAGCAGCGCGAAGCCGGGAGCGTCCCAGGTCGTGATCAGGTCGCTGCGCACGTCGACGACCGGGATCGGGCCGGGCGGCGGGCCGACGCTGGCCGGCGCTTCCGCCGTGCTCGCCGGCGGGCCGCCAGCGGCACCGGCCGGCGACACAGCCGGAAGCGGCACACCAGGAGGCGGCACACCAGGAGGCGGCACACCAGGAGGCGGCACAACCGGAGGCGCCAGCCGGACGCTCGTAGGCACGACCGGCGGCGCCCCGGCCGGCCGCACCGGGCGCTGCATGACCGAGCGCAGCCGCGGCTGCGCCAGCGGGACGCCGGTGACCGGCCCGACCGGCGCTATCACCGGCGGCGTGCCGTTGCCCGGGTCATCGAGGGTGTAGCCCTCCGACAGGGCTGACAGCACCGGAGCCGACGTGCGGCGCGAGGTCAGCGCGTGCAGCGCCACCGGGCCGTAGCCGGACGGCCGCAGCCCGCTGTCCTCGCGCAGCGTAACGAACTCGTCGGCGCCGCCCCCGACGATGACGCTCACCGCGCGGAGCAGGGCCGGCGCCGGCGCGCCGACGGCCAGGCCAGCCAGCGTCACCCAGGCCGTCCCGGCCGCCTGCACATCGCCGATGACCGCCGGGGTGCGCCGCGCGAAGGGCAGCGGCCGGTAGTTGGTCGCGTCGACCAGCGTGCCGATCGGGACGGGCGCGCTCGGGTTGTGCGGGCCGGCGATCCCGTCGAGGGCCAGGCCCAGCAGCGCGGGCAGCGTGTTCGCGGCCGCGGGCGGCTTCAGGTCCGGGAAGAAGTGGTAGGTGGCTTCCGAGATCTGCCCGATGACGGGACGGACGGCGAAGAGCCGTTCGTCGATGATCAGCGCGGGGTCGCCCGGGCTGCCGCGCGGGATGAGGTCGGCGAAGCCGCCGCCGCCCGCGGGCCGGCGGCTGAGCACCAGGCGGTGCCGGGAGCGCAGGTCGCTCGCGTGGACGTACATCGGCGCGAGGTCGAACTCGTAGGTCGCGCCGAGGTTCTCGTAGCTGCCGAAGACCGCGACCGGGATGTCGGCCTCGCTGCGGGCGATGTCGGCCTGCAGCATGAACCCGCGGGCCGGCATCCGGCTTTCGGTCCGCAGCGACCACTCCGCCGACAGCCGCCAGGGCTGTTCCAGCGTGCCGGGCGCGACCGGCCCGCCCGCGGGCTCGGCGGGCAGGAGGCCGGCCGTGACCTGCGCGCCGACGGATCCGGCGGCCGGGTCGCTGGACTTCACGTAGACGGCGACGAACTCGTCCCAGTGCCGCGGCGGCGGCAGCGGCTGGGCGTCGTCCCCGAACGGGACGGTGACCGAGGTGACCCCGAGGTCCGCGGTGACCGTGCCGTGGAACGGCGGCCCGGACAGCTGCAGCGACGCGCCGACCGAGACGCTGATGTCCATCGTGCAGCACGCGAAGAAGCACACCTCGATGTGCAGCCGGGCCCCGACCGAGACGCCCACGTCGGCCTCGTAGTGGAACGGGTCCCGCGCGATGAGGATGTCGGCGTAGGCGGTGAACCAGACCTGCAGCCAGTCCGGCCCGTAGGCGGCGTCGAGGCGGGCGCCGGCCATCACGGCCGTGTTCGTCAGCGCGAAGTACGCCTCGCCCTTGATGTGCACCACGCCGAGGTAGCTCCAGCGGAACCCGAGGCGCGGAACCACGGGATACTCCGGCAGCGGCTTGAACGACGGGTGGTAGCCGCCGAGCGTCAGCAGGAACTGGGCTTTCGGGAACCACATGAAGAACGCGTAGCCGCCGGTGAGCTGGCAGTCGCGGCTGATCAGCCAGGAGTTGTCGGTGAGCTGGGCCTGCTCGGAGAACAGGCCCTCGGGAGCGCTGAACCGGGCCTTCAGCGCGAGCTCGATGCTGGCGATGGCCGTGTCGTCGGCGGGCAGCGCCATCCGGGCGATGCCGAGCAGCCCGACCTCGGCGCCGGCGCCGACCGA
>WNFJ01467286.1_pt1 | contig 12600 bp, 15 predicted proteins | sample 5400461 | NCBI WGS metagenome assembly WNFJ01 (sample SAMN13153349, study PRJNA577476) | soil metagenome | isolation source: 115 cm saprolite on Douglas fir-dominated hillslope | place: USA:California | collected 2013-09-17 | reverse complement strand
CGGTGCTGCTGATTATCCTGTTCGGCACGGTGTTCGCGGCTGTCCACCATGCCGAGGTGATTGCCGAAAGGATCGGCGAACCTTACGGCACGTTGCTGTTGACGCTTTCAGTTACTGTCATCGAGGTCGCGCTGATCGCGACCATCATGCTTGGTGCAAACCCCGTGCCCACCTTGGCGCGCGACACCGTGTTCGCGGTCGTGATGATCGTGTGCAACGGTCTGGTCGGCATCTGCATCATGGCTGGCGGCCTGCGCTACCGCGAGCAGGACGTTCAAGTGACCGGATCAAGCCTTTATCTCAGCGTGCTGATCGTGCTGGCAACCATCACCCTGATCATGCCCAATTATACGCTGACCATCCCTGGGCCGGTCTACTCCGCGGCACAGCTTGGCTTCGTCAGTGTCGTCACCGTCATTCTCTATGGCGTGTTTCTCTATACCCAGACCATCCTGCATCGGAATTACTTCATCAACAACGCCGCCGACACGGCGGATGACGGGGCACACGCTTCAAATCGGATGTTCGCCTTAAGCATCGTGCTGCTGCTGGTATCGCTGCTAGCGGTCGTGCTGCTCGCGAAAAAATTCTCGCTCGTGGTCGATGCGGGCATAGCGCTGATCGGCGCGCCGCCGGCCTTCGCGGGCATCTTGGTGGCGCTATTGATCCTGTTGCCGGAGAGCGTCGCCGCGATCGCCGCCGCGCACAACAACGATCTGCAGAAGAGCATCAATCTGGCGCTCGGGTCGTCGCTTGCGACCATCGGGCTGACGATCCCGGCGGTTGCAATCACGGCCTACACGCTGGACATGCAGCTGGTTCTCGGGCTCAACGACCAGGAGGTGGTGCTGCTGGTGTTGACGTTCATCCTCAGCATGCTCACCTTCGGCACCGGTCGCACCAACATCCTGTTCGGGCTGGTCCACCTGGTGGTGTTTGCCGTGTTTATATTCCTGGTGTTCGTGCCCTGAGGTTCGGAGAATAGTGGCAATGAAAAGCGCCAAATCAGATGTCCAGGTCGATACGCCGGAAGTCCGCGTCACCGAGTGGCGGCTGGCGCCGGGCAGTGCCACCGGTCACCACATCCATGCGATGGATTACGTCATTGTTCCCGTGACCTCGGGCGAAATGACCGTCGTGGCGCCCAATGGGGAGCGCTCCAAGGCGCAGCTTGGCCTCGGCAAATCCTATTTCCGCAAAGCCGGCGTCGAACACGACGTGCTCAACGAGACCGCTGACGAAATCGTGTTCCTGGAAGTCGAACTGAAGCCATAGCGCTGCGCCGTTTGCCCAATTGCCACCGATCCGTCGCAGTTGATCCCTTAATGCGCCTCAAAGTTCCCGCATCAAAACCGGCGCGGGGAGTGGCCGGCATGCTGAAGAAGTACATTTCGAAATTTGCGATGGATATTTTGCCGTCGGTGGCCGCGACCATCATCGGGGCCTACGTCGTCAATCATTATATTGTCACCAAGCCCGCCGCAAACGCGCCGGTGACGGCCGCGGTTTCGACCACCGAACCGCAGGCCGAAGCCAAGGTCGCGCCCGAGGCTGCAAAGGCCGGCAGCAAGGCACCCGGGACATCCTCCGACGTCGCCAACATCCCCGAGGCGGGGGTCAAGGCCAAGGGCATCTCCGAGAAGGCCATGATCGAGAAAACGGCCGCCGAAAGGCCCGCGGCCGCCGAAAAACCAGCGGAGAAGGCCGCCGACAAAGCGGAGAAACCCGCCGACAAACCGGCGGAGACCGCGAGTATTCCTGCCGGAACGCGCCGCCACCAGCCGGTGCCGCGCGAAAAGCCGATCGCCAAGGCTGTTCCGGCGCCGGTGCAGCCTGCCGCGCCGGCCTCCGCACCCGTGGTTGCCGCGCCGGCTACTGTCCCTGCCCCGGCAGTTGAGGCCGCAATCCCCTCGGAGGAACATCGCGACGCCAACGATCTCGCGCGCGCGGCTATCGAGCGCCTGCGTGGCGCGAACGAGGGTTCGCCGCGTGCGCAAGAAGCCGCTCGCATCCCGGATACGCCCCGCGTCCAGGAAGCGCCCCGCGGCCAAGAGCCGTCTCGTGTCGTATCGGCATCGCCGGTTCGGCCGCTTCCGCCGCCGATCATGGTCTCCACGCCCACAGCCCAGACCTTCGATTCGTCCGCCGGATCGTCGCAGATGAGGCCGCCTTACACCGCGCGGATCGACGATCCGCGTCGCCCGACGCCGCCAGCCGACATTCCGGCAGCCTCGCCATACTCGCCGCCGCTCGATCTGCATGCCGAGGCGGAGGAGCCGTCAAGGCGTGGACACACCACCGTCGCCGAAGACGTGCTGTCGGCAGCCAAATCGGTATTTCACGCGGTATTGCCGAAAAAGCTCACCGACTAGCTCGGAGCGCGATCGGTCACGATTGGATCAGAACCGAGGCTCCAGTCCTTTGTTTTGACGCGTTTTCTTTACCCGAACCGGTATCCATATCGCTCGAAAGCGGCTCTAGAAAGCATCGTAGTTCTGACCGGGTTTGCCGCCGACGCGGACAAAGCCGCTTCGCGCGGCTTCGTCCCTGGGCCGCAGGTTGATGGCGCGGCCATATGAGCCGGCGGCCTTGGTCTTGTCGCCGAGGCGTTCATAGGCAAGCCCGCGAGTGCTCCAGATCTGGCCGTTCTGCGGATCGGCCTGCGCTGCCTCGTCGAGATCGGCGGCGGCTTCCTTGACCTTGTCCAGCGCGAGATAACTGACCGCGCGTGCCAGCAACGGTTCGGCCCGCTGCGGCGTCAGGCCATTCGCCGCGGTGAAATCGTCGATCGCAAGTTGATGTTGCTTTTCACCCTGGTGGAGCAGGCCGCGGCTGTACAAGGCCTGCGCGTTGTAAGGATCGAGCGTGATCGCGTGATCGAACTCGGCGAGCGCCTCTTCGGTTTTTCCGGACCGTAGCAGCGTCTGACCGCGCATGGTGGCGGCGTGCGCGTCGCTCACTTCCGCTTCAGCCGGAGCAGCCTTCGGAGCGGCTTCCTTGTCCGGCGTTGACGACCACGATCCCAGATCAAAGGAGCAGCCGCAGAGCGCGATCGCAACCAACGCCACCGGCGCGGACGCACGCCGGCCCCCACCCGAAGCTCCGGAAAAAGGATAGCGAACCGGAATGGCCATAAATGCAGAACACTCGCGCGCTTACGCGATATTGGTAGCCCGCCGCGTCTCAAAATGCATTAGCGCGTATTCAAAAGCATGGCCTCGGACTTGATCCGAGGGCGGATACCGGATTTGCGATTGGAATACGCGGCAAAAACAACAACGCGGGCACCGAGGCCCGCGTCATCGATCCAAATCTGAAAAAGATAGATCAGCGCGACCCGCGCGGACCGGCACCGCCCCGGCCGCCGCCAGGACCGCCGCGCTCGGCGCCGGGACCAGCGCCGAACACCGGCTTCGGCTTCATCGGCAGCAGGCCCTCGCGCTGCAGCTTCTTGCGGGCGAGCTTGCGGGCGCGGCGTACGGCTTCCGCCTTTTCGCGCGCTTTCTTCTCGGAGGGTTTTTCATAATGGCCGCGGAGCTTCATCTCGCGGAAAATTCCCTCGCGCTGCATCTTCTTCTTCAGCGCCTTGAGGGCTTGATCGACATTGTTATCGCGAACGAGAACCTGCACGCGGCATCCTCTTTCAATTGATCGGATTGGATTCTGATAAAGCAAAGGGTGGCGAAAGGCCGCGCCCTTAACCTTGAACGCGCGGATGTATCAGATCAAAGCGGGAATGTCCACCAGCGGGAAAGTGATCAGGACGACCAGGCGCCGGCCAAATCCGGAGCTTTGGCCCCGATCAGCCGGTTTTTGGCGGCATAGCCTCGATCTGCGTCACATGTCCCATCTTCCGCCCCGGCCGTGCCGGACCCTTGCCGTAGAGGTGGACAGTCGCACCCGGAACGGTCAGCCATTGCTCATAGCTATTGATATCGTCCCCGATCAGGTTGGTCATGGTGACGGGGCCATGACGAACCGGTTTCCCGAGCGGCCAGCCGGAAATGGCGCGGATATGCTGCTCAAACTGCGAAATCGAGGCGCCGTCGAGCGTCCAGTGTCCGGAATTGTGCACCCGCGGCGCGATCTCATTGACCAATAGCGTCGGGCCGTCGGCGCCGGCCACCACGAACATCTCGACCGCGAGCACGCCGACGTAATTCAGGGCGTTGGCGATCCTTTCCGCGATCGAGCGCGCCTGTGCCGCCAGCGCATCGGAGATCTCAGCCGGCGCGCGCGAGATTTTCAGGATGTGGTCGCGATGTTCGTTTTCGGTGACGTCGAAGCATTCGACATGGCCGTCGGCGCTACGCGCGGCGATCATCGAGACCTCGCACTCAAAGGCAACAAAGGCCTCGAGGATGGCGGATTTGGTGCCGAGCTCCTCCCAGATTTGTTCCGGATCGTCGCCGTCGCTGATGATCGCCTGGCCCTTGCCGTCATAGCCGAAGCGTCGGGTCTTGAGCACGGCGGGGAGGCCGATGCGCGAGATCGCGGCACGGAGCGCGGCTGCCGACGACACATCGGCATAATCGGCGGTGCCGATGCCCAACCGTTTGATGAAGTCTTTCTCCGCCAGCCGGTCCTGCGTGGTTTCCAGGATTTTCCGGTCCGGCAGCACGGGACGCCGCGCCGCCAGGATCATCGCGGCGGCGGCCGGAACATTCTCGAATTCGTAAGTAATGACGTCGACATCGTTGGCAAACAGCTCCAGCGCCTCGACATCGGCATACTCCGCACAGGTCGCATTCAGCACCACATCGAACGCCGGCGAATCCGGGTCCGGTGCAAACACCTGGCAGCGCAAGCCGAGCCGCGACGCCGCCATCGCCAGCATCCGGCCCAATTGTCCGCCGCCGAGAATTCCGATGGTGTCGCCGGGCTTCAGCTTGGAGGCCGTCACGCCGATCCCTCCGGGCGCTCGCGGACAGCTTCGGTCTGCGCCTTACGCCAGGCCGCTAGTTTGGCTGACAGCACGGGATCGTTGAGCGCGAGCACGCTTGCCGCGAGCAATGCGGCGTTGATGGCGCCGGGCTTGCCGATGGCCAAGGTCCCGACCGGAACGCCCGCGGGCATCTGGACGATGGAATAGAGCGAATCGATGCCGGACAGCGCCTTGGATTCGATGGGAACGCCGAATACCGGAAGTTCCGTCAGCGACGCGGTCATGCCCGGCAGGTGCGCCGCGCCGCCGGCGCCGGCGATAATGATCTTGAAACCGGCGGCCTTGGCGGCCTTGGCAAAGGCGAACAATCGCTCCGGGGTGCGGTGCGCGGAGACGATGTGTTTTTCGCATGCGACGCCGAGCGCGGCGAGCGTTTCAGCGGCATGGCGCATGGTGTCCCAGTCCGACTGGCTTCCCATGATGATGGCGACGGGGGCGGTCATGCGGTCAATTCTTTTCGGGAATCCAAAAACATAGGCCGCAAGTATAAGATCGGCCCAAGGTTCGGCAAGGCGTGGCAAGGGGTCCGGAATGGACTATCCTGTCTTGGTGAATCCCGGCAAGCCTCCTCAGGACATTTTCCGGCGAGGTGGAGACCGGTTGGCCGTAAGAAAATGCCCTAACTAATAACTTGGGTCGCAAAACCGGTATCCACCCTCGGCTCAAGTCCGAGGCCATGCTTTTGCGGAATACGCGCTGAGATGCCCATGAAAAAGAAAACCAGGGCGACCGCCCCGAGGAGCGCGAAACGCCGCAAGACAGTTATGGCGCAGCGCAAGGTTGCGCCGCAGCGTCCCCCGCGCGCTTCTCCGCCTTTGGTGTCGGTCGCGCACAATGATGCCAAACTGTCAATTCGCCGGCTCCGGACCCAGTTGGCGCAGGCGCTGGCGCGAATCGAGGAACTGCAGGCTTCCGCGGATACCGACTTCCTGCTGGACATTTCCAACCGGCGCGGCTTCGAGCGTGAGCTCAACCGTTCGATCGCCTACATCAAGCGCTATCATGCAAGCGGCGCGCTGATCGTGCTCGATGTCGATCGCTTGAAGCCGATCAACGACGCCTTTGGGCACGCCGCAGGCGATCAGGTGCTGAAGGCCATCGTAGCCGTGCTGCTCCGCAACGTGCGCTCTTCCGACGTGATCGGGCGGCTGGGCGGCGACGAGTTCGCGCTGTTCTTGTGGAATCTGAGCGAGACCGACGCCCGGGCCAAGGCGGCATCGCTGGAACAAGCCATCGATGGCTTAAGCTTCATCTTTCGCGGCCGCAGCGTGACGACGGGCGCGTCCGCCGGCGTCGCTATTCTCGGCCCTCACGCGGAAGCAGGCCGAGCGCTGGAAGAGGCCGATAGCGCAATGTATGTGCGCAAGGCGCAAAGACGGCACGAGGCGATGCAGTAAGGTGGGCAACGCGCTGGCGTGCCCTGCAATTCGCGCCGGGTATGTCTCGATGTAGCATTGGGCATGGCGCGAAGAGCGCCTTTGCCACCCTACAAAGCCAACCCTTACAACCCGCTCAGATCATCCGGCACGTTGCCAAATTTCTTGAGCAATCGAGCGTCGCCGAACTCGCCGATCATGGGATCGCCGGTGCGGCTGAAGGCGACCGCGCCGATACTGCCGGCGACCTTTGACAATATCTCGGCGCGCCGTAACGCGCCCGACGACGTCTGGCATTCTTCCGCCGCGCCCGCGACCGGCGAGCCGGCCTCGTCCTGCAGGAACGGCAGCGCGACGTAATAGGTGACATCGGCCATGGTTTCGCTCCAGGTTTGATCGATCAGGCGGCGTCGCAGTTGGCTCGCGGCAATCTTGCCGGAGCGAGATCATTCGAAACCGCCGTCTGCAATTCCCTCAATTCCACTTCCAGATATTCATTCGCCATGATCAGCGCCTTGATCGTGCTGCGCAGGTTTCCGTCGCACATCGCGATCGCCTGGTCGCAGGCCTGCTCGTAACGATCGACGTCAGACAGTTCGGACAGCGAAGAAGGTTCGGACATGGCGAGATTCCTGTGATGGCAGAGGCAGGATCAATGTTCCTCTTTTGTTCTCATAGAGTCAAGGGGGGCGTCGGGGGCCTTGAGGGGCGTCCAAGGGGACCAAGCAGCGGTTGGTCGCCGAGTTGCGCCGTGCTTGACGGAAAGATCGGCAGGGGCGGGGTCGGCCCGGCAAGGGGCGGTCCAAAAGCCCAAGCCGGGAATGAAAACAATATCCGGCGCTTAATGCGTGTTCAGGGAGCACGACAACGCATGGGTCTTGTTAAATCCAAAAGACCCGTGGTGCTGATCGTTTGAGGACGAATTTCTGTTGAGAATGGACGCGGCCGATATGATTGCCGACGCCGGGTTCGAGGTGGTCGAGGCAGGCAACCCCGATGAAGCCATTGAAATCCTGGAAGCTCGTCGGGACGTCACCGTGGTTTTCACCGATATCCAGATGCCGGGCTCGATGGACGGATTGAAACTCGCCCGGGCGGTCAGGGGGCGCTGGCCACCGATCAAGATTGTGGCGACCTCCGGCCACGTCGGCGTCGCAGAAACGGATCTGCCCGAAGGCGGAAGGTTCCTGCCGAAACCCTACAACCCGATAGATGTTGCAGGTGTGCTGCGAGAGGTGACGGGTCGCGCGTGAATCTTAAAGCGCCATTTCGGGGCGCATCGAAGGTGCGGACCCGGAATCTCGAGGTTCCCAGATGTGCAATTGCACGTCTGAGGTCTGGAATGACGAAAGTTACGCAATGATGTCGGGCGTAATCTGGTCTTCGATGAAGGCGATGCGGTCGCGCAGCTGCAGCTTGCGCTTCTTCAGCCGTTGCAGCCGCAACAAATCCGGCGCGGGCGATTGATGCAGGGCATCGATCGCCGCGTCGAGATCGCGGTGCTCCTGCTGCAGCCGTGCGAGCTCTGATTCGAGTTCGCGCTCATCTTCGTCGGTCATGGTGCACGTTAGCCGAAAAACGCGATGAGATTGCGAAAGGTTTGCGCAAGCCGTCGGAGGAATATCGTCCCTGCCAGCCCGGTCCGCAAGCTGGCGTTGCGGTTCAGGGGCAGCCAGGTTCCGCCCTCACGGTTCGTTACATATGATACCCAAATATGAGGGTTCAATTTTCGATACCCATCGACAGATTCGCAGGCTCGTGTACACTGGCTCGTCCGGATCAAATCTGAGGTTCAATCCCACCGAGGAGGCTCCATATGGCAATTCAGGCGCATCTCGTTGAACTGGAACGGAAACATAAGACTCTCGAAAACGAATTGCACGAAGCTCTCGTGCACCTTTCAACAGACGACCTGCAAATTGTTGAGTTAAAGCGCCGGAAATTGCTGGTTAAGGACCAGATCGAGCGGTTGAAGCATACCGCCGAAGAAACACTGCACTAGCCAGCCCTCAAGAACAGCCGCCATCCCCGGGGTGCGCGCCATTGCGCGTCTCGATGCATTTGGCTGCGCTACACCCCTGCTAGTTCGCCGACATAATCCGCGATCGCCAGTGAAGATGTCAGGCCCGGCGATTCTATGCCGAACAGATTGATCAGCCCGCTGACGCCATGGTCGCGCGGTCCCTGGATCAGGAAATCCTGCATAGCCACCGCCGGCGGCACGATCTTCGGCCGAATTCCCGAATAGCTGGGCATCAGCGCGCCGTCCGGCAGCGCCGGCCAGTATCGCCGGATAGCCGGATAGAACCTGTCGGCCCGCGCCGGATCGACGGCATAATCGATCGCATCGATCCATTCCACGTCAGGTCCGAACCGGGCCTGTCCCGCCATGTCGAGGGTGAGGTGCACGCCGAGCCCGCCGGGTTCCGGCACCGGGTAGATCAGGTGTGAAAACGGCGCCCGGGCGCTGCAACTGAAATAGTTTCCCTTTGCGAGATAGGCCCGCGGTATCAGCTCGATCGGCATCCCGTCGATGCCGCGCGCGACCGCAGGGGCGCTGAGCCCCGCGGCATTGACGAGAAGCCCGCATTCAAGGGTGATCGGCGCGTCGCCGCCGACCTCGATCTCGATTCGATCGGCGGCGGCCCTGGCGCGCAGCAACGGCGTATGAAAGGCAAAGGCCGCGCCGGCATCTTCGGCGTCGCCGCGCAGCGCCAGCATGAAGGCGTGGCTGTCGATGATCCCGGTGGAAGGCGAGAGCAGGGCTGCATCGGCGTTCAACGCCGGCTCCAATTCTCGCGCGGCATCGCCACTTAGGGTTTGCAGATCGAGCACACCATTGGCTTCGGCGTGAGCCTTGATCGACTGCAGCTTCGCGGCTTCCTTTGAGGTCGTCGCGACGATCAGCTTGCCGCAATTGCGATGCGGGATGCCGTGGTCGCTGCAGTATTGATACAGCGCCCGCTTGCCGCTGACGCACATCCGCGCCATCAGGCTCCCCGCCGGATAATAGATACCGGCATGGATCACCTCGCTGTTGCGCGACGATGTCACGGTGCCGATACCTTCCGCCGCCTCCACAACGATCACCTCGCGGCCGGCCTGCGCCAGCCGCCGCGCGACCGCAAGCCCGATCACCCCGGCACCGATAACGACGCATTCAACCTTGTCCATTCGCAGTTCGGATCCGGCCATTCAACGCGACGCGCGTTCCCTGAGTTGGAGGCGTCGAGGATCAATCGCATTCGCACACTATCGCTCTGCCGAAAATCCCATTGGTTAGGTTTTTCGGAGCGCTTTTCCGACCGGTTTCCTGTTAGTGAAGTGTTAATCATGTCAGGGCAATTGCCGTAATTTAAGATGCATTGTCAGGTTGCAGGGGTACGCGTTTACCCGATCCAAACCCGTCGGGCCGGACACTCCGCCGCGGAAATCCGCGGGTGACTGATGGCTGGCAAGAATTGGCAGGCAGGCGGCAAGATTTTGATTCCTGCGCAGGCGGTCGTTTGCGTGATCGCCGCCGTTGCGCCGTTTGGGGCCGCCTGGGGCGTACCCAACAGCTTTGCGCCAACCAGCTATGTCGGCTCTGCGGACCCTAACATGGTTTGGGAAATGCTGATTGCCGGCATTGTTGCCAGTTCTTTTCTCACAGCTGTCGCGCTGTGGATCCTCTCGGCATTACGCAAGGTCAAGCGCGCGCAGTTGCGCAGAAATGCATTTATCAGCTCCGCCCTGAATAACCTCAGCCACGGCGTAGTGATGACGGACGCACAGAAGCGGATCGTGTTCTGCAACGACCGTTACCTCGAGATCTACGGCCTTGCGCGTTCGGATATTACAAGAAACATGACCGGATCGGAATTGCTGGAGATGCGGCGCAAGCGCGGCGTGCTTGATGTTAGCGTCGAGGACTTCTATGCGCACGCCGGCACCCCGGAAGGCCTCATTACCGAATTGCCCGGCGGGCGATCGGTTCTGGTCAAATATTTTGCGCTGCCGAATGGCGGTTCGGTGGCGACGCACGAGGATTACAGCGAGCAGCGCAAGCTTTCGAGAGAGCTCGCATCGACCAAGCAGTTTTTGGAATCGGTACTCGACAATGTGCCGGTGTGCGTGGCCGCCAAGAGCATCGAGGACGGCCGTTATATTTTTGCCAACCGCGCGTTCGAACGCTTCTCACGCTTTTCGCGCGACACCATCCACGGCAAGCGTGCCGATGAAATCTTCAAGGCCGCCACGGCGGCAAGCATAGAAGCGGCGGACCAGGCAGCGCTCAACTCGCCCGAAGGCCAGTTCCGCAACGAATTCGTCGTCGAGCGCGGCTCGGAAAAGCGCGTTCTTGCCTCTACCCGCGTGATCGCGCGTAACGATAAGAACCAGCCGGAATTCCTGATCGCGCTGTTCGATGACGTCACCGACCGCAAATCGCTTTCCGAGGAGCTGGAAAACACCAAGAAATTTCTCGAACTGGTGGTCGATAATATTCCGGTCTCGCTGATCGTCGAGCGCGTCAGCGACGGACGATATCTTCTCGCCAATCGCAGCGCAGAGACCATCCTCAACCGCCGGCGCGAAGACGCCACCGGATTGACGGCTGCGGATATTTTCAATCCAAAGGAAGCCAAGCTGATCATTGCGCGCGACGAGGCGGCGATCAGGAAGCGTGGCCTGCTCACCGAAGAACATCCGATCAGCACCAAAGACGGCTTGCGACTGTTCCTGACCCGCCGCATGACGGTGCTCGATGACGCCGGAGAGCCGCGATATCTGATCAAGACCCACGAGGACGTCACCGACCGCCGTCAGACCGAATCGCGCATGGCCCATATGGCGTACCATGACGGCCTGACCGATCTGCCGAACCGCGCCGCGTTCCTGCAGGCGCTGGCGCAGATGATCGAGGCCTGCGAAGGCACCGATGAGGAATTTGCGGTGCTGTCCGTCGACCTCGATGGTCTGAAGGAAGTCAACGACGTGTTCGGCCATGCGATCGGCGACAAGCTGCTGATCGAGGTGGCGCACCGCATCCAGACTTCGGCGCGTGGCGGCGTTGTCGCCCGGCTCAGTGGCGACGAGTTCGGATTGATCATCGACGGCAAGCAGCCCGCGGCCGGCATGGCGTTGGCCGAACAGCTTGCCGAAGTGCTGGCGAACGAGTTCCAGATCGACGGCAAATCGGTTCGCACCGGGGTGACCACCGGCATCTCGGTATTCCCGCACAACGGCGCAGACGCCGCATCGCTGCTCGCCAATGCCGGCGCGGCACTGTTCCGCGCCAAGGCGAAATCGCGCGGCTCGATCGGCATCTATGAACCGGAGATGGATCAGCAGATTCGCGATCGCCGCGTGCTGCATCAGGATCTCTCGCTCGCGATCAAGAACGGCGAGCTGTCGCTGCATTATCAGCCGCAAGCGATTTCGCACCAGACCGCCAGCTCTAGCGAAGTCATCGGGTTCGAGGCGCTGGCGCGGTGGCTCCATCCGGTGCGCGGCTTCGTGCCCCCCGGCGATTTCATTCCGCTCGCGGAAGAAAGCGGCTTGATCGTCGAAATGGGGGAATGGATCCTGCGCGAAGCCTGCCGGGAGGCCGCGTCATGGCCGATGCCGCTGCAGATCGCGGTCAATCTGTCGCCGGCGCAGTTCATGCATGGCGATCTGGTCGGCCTGGTGCATTCTATCCTTCTCGAAACCGGCCTCGCGCCGGGTCGGCTTGAGCTGGAAATCACCGAGGGCGTGCTGATCGAGGATTTCGACCGCGGTCTGGCGCTGTTGCGGCGGCTGAAGGCGCTCGGCGTGCGCATTTCCATGGATGATTTCGGCAGCGGTTATTCCTCGCTGAGCTATCTTCAGGCGTTTCCGTTCGACAAGATCAAGGTCGACCGCGCTTTCGTCATGAATCTCGGACGCAATCCGCAATCGGCCGCGATCGTTCGGGCGGTGATCGGCCTTGGCCACGGCCTGGACATGTCGATCGTAGCTGAGGGCGTGGAAACCCAGGAGCAACTCTCTTTCCTCTCTGACGAGGGCTGCGACACGGTGCAGGGCTATTTTATCGGCAGACCGCTGCCGATCGGCCAATACGCCGCGCTGGTTGGCCGCAACGGCGGCAACACGGTGGAACCCGCGCGCAAGACCGGCTAGAGTCTCGATTCAGAACCGAAGCTCCATCTTTTTGCTTGACGCGTTTTCTTCACGCGAACCGGTACCCACTTCGCTCGAAAACGCTATGGTCCGCGCATGGCGGACTACGATCTTGCGATCATCGGCGGCGGGTTGAAC
>WNFJ01673225.1_pt1 | contig 12601 bp, 6 predicted proteins | sample 5400461 | NCBI WGS metagenome assembly WNFJ01 (sample SAMN13153349, study PRJNA577476) | soil metagenome | isolation source: 115 cm saprolite on Douglas fir-dominated hillslope | place: USA:California | collected 2013-09-17 | reverse complement strand
ACCCACCAGCGGTTGTTCAGCTGGATGTGCCCATTGGTGTTGGCCGCGCGCTCGACGGGCGTGCCGTCGGCCGTCCAGTACTGCCACCAGTTGAAGTTCCAGAAGGCGGTCTGGTACACCGACGCCGGGTGCAGCGACTGCACCCCGAACCAGGTGTTCCAGCTCTGCTGGTCCGCCTGCCGCAGGAAGCCGAGGTCGTTTGGCTCGAAGCCCGGGGAGCGGCGCTGGTAGCTGGTCTCGAAGCGGGTGATGCCGCCGCCCACCTTCGAGAAGAACAGCTCCTCCGCATTGCCTGTCAGAGTGGTCCGCGTCGGATCCAAGGTGAGGCCCGAGTAGGGGCGCTGGTAGTAGTGGACCGAGGACCGCTGGGTCGCGGCGAGCGCCGCCGGGGTCCCCGCGACCTGACTGAGATCGAGCGAGCCGGAGATTTGATAGCGGCGTTGCAGGAAGCGGTGCCGGAAGTCGAGCGCGCCTACGTAGGCGCTGCGGCGCAGCGCCCCTGCGCTCGAGAGGTCCAAGTCCCGGTTCACCGCGGTCACGATGGCGCCGATGCCACTCTCGCCGTTGCGGAAATCCTGCTGGGTCCGCAGCACGGCGTAGTTGGTCGCCGGCTCCAGCGTCCCGAACGGGCCGCTCACGCGCTGGGTGACCGCGTCCAGGACGCCCACGGTCTGGCCGCCCGGGAGGCGGCCGGTGAGCTTGGCCGCGCCGTAGATCGTCGTGGCCGTGGGGGAGCTGGCGTCGCCGTTGCCCGCGAGCTGCGGGGCGCGGCCGATGCGCCGGGAGTAGAACAGTCCTTCGTTCCGACAATTGACCTGACTGCAATTCACGTCGAAGCGAAAGATCCCGGCCCCCTGGACGAAGAACGGCCGCCGCTCGTGGAGGAACGTTTCGAACGCCGTGAGGTTCAACACCGCCGGATCCGATTCGACTTGCCCGAAGTCGGGGTTCACCGTGCCGTCGAGCGTCAGGTTCGCAGTGATCCCGTACTTCAAGTCGGCGCCCGCAGTCAAGCGCTGCGACCGGTCGAAGCTGCTCCCGAGCGGGACGGATACGTTCTTCGTCACCACGTAGGGCGCGATTTCGGGCCGGCGCGGCGAGGGGAGTCCCTCGAGCCCGGTCAGCTCGCCCAGCTGGGACGAGATGCCCGCCTGCGAATTCCGGTACAGCGGCCAGCTGACCCGCTCCGTATAGCGCTGGATGTCGCGCCAGATCCCGAAGCCGAACGTGTTCGTGCCCTGGGGGACGTAGCGCAGCTGCGTCAGGGGAATCCGGAACTCGGCGGTCCAGCCGAGCGAGTCGACTTGCGTCCCGACGTCCCACACCGCGTCCCAGGCGTCGTCCTCCTGCCCGTCGTTGTAGATCGCATAATCGCGCTTCACGCCGGCCGGATTCACGGCAAACTCGAACCCGGAACGCCGATCGTGGTAGGAGTCGATCACGATCTTCAACTGATCGGTGGCGGCCCGCACGTCGCGCCGCGCCAGGAGCTTGAGAATGCTGTCGGGATGGGGATCGAAGGCGCGGATGAAGACGTAGAGGTTGTGGTCGTCGTAGGCGACCTTCGCTTCCGTCCGGAACCGTGGATCACCGTCTTCGCGCGGCTGAAACTCCCGAAACGCCGTGATGGCCGGAGCGGTCTTCCAAACGTCGTCGTCGTCGCGCCCGTCGATCACCACGGGGCGGCTCGCCCGAACCGCGGTGGCCCGCGCGGCACCCCCGAGCGCCGGGGAGTCGGGTGGCGCCGCAGCGGCGGCTTGGAAGAGGACGGCGAACACGACGGCAGGCGTCACGGGGAGCCTCGAGTCGGGTTGCAAACTTAGACAGGTGGTACGGAGAAAAGGTTGAATCGGTTCCGCGCCCGGGTGCGGTTCGAGCGGGGCTGACAGCTTCCGGACGTGCCGAGCCCCCCGCGAGACGCGCCGGGGGGCTCGGGAAAAAGCAGGCCGCTCGGAAGGTGAAGCGACCTAGTTGTGCGTGGCGATCAGGCTCGGTTCCACCGGGACGTCACCGTCGAACACGATGTGTCCGGCCTCGAAGCGCGCCCCCCGCAGCGCCAATGTCAGGACTTCGTCCAGGTCCTCCACCAAGTGGATCTCGAGCGTCTGCCGCACGTCGTCCGGCAGATCCTCCAGGTCGGCGGCGTTCTCCTTCGGTAACACGATCGTCCGGATCCCCGCGCGCACGGCACCGAGCACTTTCTCCTTCACCCCGCCGATCGGCAACACCCGGCCGCGCAGCGTGATCTCGCCCGTCATCGCGAGGTCGTGGCGCACCCGCCGCTTGGACAGGGCCGAGACGAGGGCCGTGGCCATGGTGACGCCCGCCGACGGCCCGTCCTTCGGAATCGCGCCCGCCGGCACGTGCACGTGCACGTCCGTGTCGACGAACGCTTGGCTCGGGATGGCGAGCTGGCCGGCGTGTGACTTGGCGTAGGTCAGGGCCGCCCGGGCCGATTCCTTCATCACATCCCCGAGCTGGCCCGTGAGGACCAGGTCCCCCTTCCCGCGCATCACGCTCGCTTCAACGAACATGATGTCGCCGCCCGCCGGCGTGTAGTACATGCCGGTGGCGACGCCCACCTGATCCTCGCGCGCTTTGTGCTCGGGATGGACCTTGGGCCGGCCGATCAAGTCGTGCATATCGACCGCATCGACCGTGACGCGCTCCACTTCACTGCTCGCGATCTTGCGCGCCACCTTGCGACCCAGTTTCGCGATCTCGCGCTCGAGTTGGCGGACGCCCGACTCGCGCGTGTAGCTGGTGATGATCTCGCTCAACGCGGCATCGGTGATCGCGAGCTGCCCAGGCTCGAGCCCGGTCTCGTGGAGCTGCCGGGGCACGAGGTAGCGCTTCGCGATCTCGAGCTTCTCGCGCTCGGTATAGCCAGCGAAGTTGACCGTCTCGAGTCGATCGAGCAGCGGCCCCGGGATGCTCTGCAGCAGGTTCGCCGTGGCCACGAACAGCACTTCCGACAAGTCGAACGGCACGCCGAGATAGTGATCGGTGAACGAATCGTTCTGCGCCGGATCGAGCACCTCGAGCAGCGCCGCCGCCGGGTCGCCCTGGAACGACACGCCCAGCTTGTCGACTTCGTCGAGCAGGAACACCGGGTTCTTCGCGCCCGCCTGCTTCATCCCTTGGATGATGCGTCCCGGCATCGCGCCCACGTAGGTGCGGCGGTGGCCCCGGATGTCGGCCTCGTCGCGGGCCCCCCCCAGCGAAATGCGGACGTAGGGTCGCCCCATGGCGCGCGCGATCGACTTGGCGATCGACGTCTTGCCCACGCCCGGCGGGCCCACGAACAGGAGGATCGACCCCTTGGTCTGCTTGTCGTCCTCGTTGCCGCGCGCCGTCTCCGGCGGCGTACGCTGGCGCAGCTGCCGTACCGCCAAGAACTCGAGCACCTGGTCCTTCACGTCCTTCAGGCCGTAGTGGTCCTGCTCGAGAATCTCCGCCGCCCGCCTCAGGTCGAGCGACTCCTCGGCCCGCTTGTTCCAGGGCAGCTCGGCCACGGTCTCCAAGTAGGTGCGAATCACCTGCGCTTCCATCGAGTCGCGACTAGCGCGCTCGAGCCGCTGGAACTCGCGGTCCACTTCCTTCTTCGCCGCCTCCGGCAACTCGATCCCCTCAAAGCGCTTGCGCAACTCGGCGAGGTCGCCCCCGCCCTCCTCCCCCTCTCCCAGCTCCTTCTTAATCGCCTTCAGCTGCTCGCGCAGGAACATCTCGCGCTGGCGCTCGCCCAGCTCCTCCTGCACCTGCGACTTGATGTGCTCCTGCGCTTCGAGCACGCCGATCTGGCGCTGCACGTGGACGAGGACGCGCCGCAGCCGCTCCTCGACCGACAGCGTCTCGAGCAGCCCCTGCCGCTCGGCGGGCTTGATCTCCAGGTAGCCGGCCACGAGATCGGCGAACCGACCGGGATCGGTGACGCCTTCGAGGACCTGGCTTACCGCGTCCTCGGGGAGTCCCGCCTTCTCGCCCAACTCCGCCGCCCGTGCCCGCGCCTCGCGATGCAGGGCGACGAACGCCGGGTCCGCCAGATCGAGCGGCGCTTGGTCCGCCACCTCGCGCACCACGGCTTCGAGGTGGCGTTCGTTCTCGGTATAGTGCAAGGCCATGGCGCGGGTCTCGCCGTGCAGCAACAGCTGCACGCCGCCCAACCCGCGCTGGACCTGACTGATCTTGGCAATCGTCCCCATCGTGTACAGCACGCCGGGGGTGACGGTGTCAACGTTGTCGCGCTGGGCCACCGCGAAGACGCGGTGCGATTCGCTCTTCATCGCAGCCTCGATGGCGCGCAACGTCGCCGGACGGCCCGCGCCAATCGGCGTGGACACGCCCGGAAACAACACGATCTCCCGCAGCGGCAGCACCGGCAGCGTCAATCGGTCAGACATAGGGTCGGATCTCTTGAAAGGGTAAACCTGCTCCGTTCGGGCGGGGATGAGCATCGAGCGTGCCATCACTAAAACACTGCGCTGAGCACGTGCGTTCCGAACGCCGGGCGTCAATTAGGCAGGGCCTGCCGAATAGCCACGGCCGATCGTCGCGCGACCCGTCAGCGTGGCGCGGCGCCCCGCCGTAAGTCGAACCGCGCTTGCAGGTTGCCCCCCAACGCGCTGGCGGCTAATCTATGCGCGCCCCCGTGACCGATCCCCGATGAACGCTGCGGACACCGCACTCGCCGCCCGCCTCACCCAGGCCCTGGGCGCGGGCTACACCCTCGAGGGCGAGATCGGCCGGGGCGGGATGGGCGTCGTGTTCAGCGCCCGGGACGAGCGGCTGAAGCGCGGCGTCGCCGTGAAGGTCCTCCCCCCCGAGCTCGCGTTCCGCGAGGAAATCCGGCTGCGCTTCCTGCGCGAGGCGGAGACCGCGGCGCGGCTGTCGCATCCCCACATCGTCCCAATCCATTCGGTGGGCGAGGGGCCGGACGGGCTCGTCTACTTCGTGATGGCGTTCGTGGACGGCGAGTCCCTGGGGGCGAAGCTCAAGCGGCGGAGCCGCCTGCCACCCGAGGAAGCCCGGCGCATCATGCAGGAGACGGCCGATGCCTTGGGCGCCGCGCACGCGCTCGGCATCATCCACCGCGACGTCAAGCCGGACAACATCCTGCTCGAGGGCAGCCGCGGCCGCGTTGTGGTCACCGACTTCGGCATCGCCAAGGCGCTGTCGTCGACCACGGGGGGCGCCACCCTGACGGCCACCGGCGTGGCGATCGGGACGCCGCACTACATGAGCCCGGAGCAGGCGGCGGGGGACCGCGAGATCGACGGGCAGCCTGGGCGTCGTCGCCTACCAGATGCTCGTCGGGGAGCTGCCGTTCCAGGCCCCCACGGTGCCGGGCATCCTGATGAAGCACATCACCGAGCTGGCACCGCTCGTCACCGACAAGCGGCCCGACGTCCCCGAGGATCTCGCCGCCTGCGTGATGCGCTCGCTCGAGAAGGATCCCGATGATCGCTGGCCCACCGCGGACGCCTTGCGCCGGGCGCTCGAGGCGCGGAGCGCGACGCTGTACAAGCCGCGCCGCTCCAGCGCCAAGGCCGCCCTGCCGTCGCGCTCCACGCGGCTGCTTTTGCCCCCGCCAGCTCCCGCCCACGCGCGGTGGGAGCTGGCGCGCACCCTGCGGCCCGCTGAGCGCGCGCGCGAGCGGCCAGCGCTCGCGCCGAGCGGCGAGCCGCTGATCGTGCTTGAGCTGCGGCGTCGCTTCGTCACCTGGGCCTCGGTCTGCGGGTCGCTCTTCGTCATCGACGTCGCGGCGAACCACCGACCCGGCTTCTCCCTGATCGTCGCCGCCGTATGGGCCGGCTGGAAGCTCGTGCCGCGCTACGTCCGGCTGTGGAACGCCGGCTACTCCTGGCGCGACGTCCTGGCCCGCCCGCCCGCGCCGGACGCGATCGAGGCGCGCCGCGGGGTGGGCGGGAGCCGCCCGGTCGAGCTGCCGCAGGCGACGACGGACGAGTTCGGCCGCGAGGCGGAGCCGGTCCAGCAGGCGCGCAGTGATCGCAAGGCGATCCTGCGCATCGTGGATCGCCTTCCCAAATCAGAGCGAAAGCTCCTGCCCGACATCGTGGCGACGGCGGATGCGCTCTTGCACCGCGCCGAGGAGCTCGCCCGCATGCTGCACGCCATGAGCGGCACCGTCGACGAGCGGGGCCTCGCCCGGCTCGAGGAGAAGATGGCGGCGACCAAGCGACAGCCCGACGGCACGGAGCGCGAGCGGCAGATCGGCCTCCTCACCCGCCAGCGCCAAGCGCTGGCCGACCTGCTCACGCGGCGGCAGCTGGTGGAAGACCAGCTCGAGTCCTGCGTCCTGGCGATGCAGAACGTCCGCTTCGATCTGCTGCGGCTGCGCTCGGCCGGAGTCGCCGTCGTGCTCGACGACCTGACGCGCGCCACCCAGCAGGCGCGCGCCTTATCGCGCGACGTGGACCATGTGATCGCGGCGGCCGGCGAAATCAAGGAAGCGCTGGGCGAGCGGCCCGGCGCCTAGGGCGTCTCCCCGCGGCGGCAGCGCTGCAGGCGTTCGGGCGCATCCGCCGGGTCGATCGCAAACTCGTCCAGCGTGAGGAACTGGGTGGCCGCGTCCGGGCAGCGCCCGTCGCGCAGGGCCACCGTCGCGCGCAATTCGTACAGCGTGGCCCAGCCCGGGTGCAGGCGCACTGCGGCGGCGAGCACGCTGTCGGCGAGCCGGGGTGGGCCCGTGAGCGCGAGCGGTGTCAGGGCCTCGCGCACGGCGTCCGCGGGCAGCGGGTGCCGGTAGGTGCCGCGGCCGATCGCCAGCGCGCGGAGCAGCCCGGCGGCCGCCTCCGGCCAGCGCCCGGCGCGCGCCGCGACCGCCGCCAATCCCGCCTCCGCCTCGGCTGAATCCCCCCCGCGCGCCAGGAGTTCGCGCAACAGGCCGGTGCGCCGGGTCGTGTCTCCGCGGTGCTGCGCCAGCGCGGCGGCGAACAGCAGCGCCTCGGGATGGCGCGAGCGGGCGAGCAGGTGCGGCAGCGCGCTGTCGGCGAACGCCGAGTCCCCGGCCGTGAAGCGCGCCCGGGCGAGGCGCACCGTCCAGACCGGGTCCGCCGGCGCGGCGCGGTGCGCCGCCTCGAGCAGCGCGAGCTGGGTGGCCGCCCCGCGCGGCGCGGTCATCGCCTTCGCCAGCAGGACCGGCGAGGTGCCGGGCACGTCACCCGCCCGCTCGCCGATCGCCATGAGGGAATCGAAGACGTAGGGGTCCCACACCGGATCGAGGAAGCGCCGCGCCGCCACGAACTCGAGCTCGGGCCGATCGTCCGAGTGCGCCAGCGTCGCCCGCTCGACGAGCCGCGCGACCCCGGCGTCGCCGAGCAGGCGGCGGCCGAAGTGATCGCCCGCCGAATCGATCCCCAGCCACTCCCGGCTCAACGCCCCCACCGGCGTGGTAGGCGCGAGCAGCCGGGCGAGCCAGACCCGGTCGTAGCGGATCGGCCGGCCCGATCCGAGCACCATCAAGTCGAGGCCGCTCGAGAACCACACCTCGACGTGCGGGAACACCGCGCGCAGGTTGCGCACCAGACTCGCGACGACCGTCAGCGGCAGCTGGTACACCTGCACCCATTGGCAGTACACGCCGTCCTCCGCGAGGCGCGCGCGCACGATCCGGAAGAACTCGGGCGTATAGAGCGTCGCCACGCCGGCGACCCACGGGTTCGAGGGCTCGGAGACGATCACGTCGAACCGGTCGCGGTGCAGCTGCAGCGCGCTGCGCGCGTCGTCCACGACCGGCTCGACCGTGCGGCGCGCGAGGATCGAGTCGTTGACGCCTTGGAATAGGCCGCTCATCGCGAGCACCGCGGGCTCGATCTCCACCACCCGCACGCGCCGCATCCCCGGCACCTGGGCGAGCACGCGGGTCGTGACGCCCGAGCCGAAGCCGATCACCAGCGCCGACGCGGGCTCGGGCCGGGCCGCCGCCGGGGCCAGTCCGAGCATGATCTGGGTGTTCATGTCGCCGTGGTCCGACGCGTCCACCTTGCCGTTCAGGCGGAGCGTCCGGCCGCTCAAGCCCTCCCACACGCTCACGGTCGCGTTCCAGCCCTCGCGGAACGCGAGCTGGCGGGCGCCGCGGTGTGCGAGGAACGCACGGCGCCCTGCGGCGTCCATCGGCTGGCGGCCGTAGATCGTCGGACCCAAGTCGATCAAGCGCGTGCTCCAGCCGGGAGCGGTGAAGGCGGCGCCCAGCGCCACGCTCCCAAGCAAGCCGCCGACGAGCACGCGCGACTGCAGCGCGCGATGCTCCACCGATCCTTCCGCCACGCCACGGGCCGCATAGATCGCGAGCGCCAGCGCGACCCCACCGTTCACCACAAGGCCGAGCCGCAGCGTCGTCTCGGTGCCGAGCGCGACCACGAGGACGAACCCCGTGAGGACGGCGCCCGCGATGCTGCCCAGCGTATTGAGCGCATACGCCGAGCCGACGTCCGCCCCGCGCGCCGCGTCGCGCGGCGCGGCCAAGTCGGCGAGGAGCGGGAAGCTCAAGCCCATGCCGATCGCCGGGATCAGGACGACCGCGCCTACCGCGACGCCCAAGAGCGCGAGGCGGGCGGTCGCACCGAAGCCCGGATGTTGGAGCACGGCGAGGATGTAGAGCGGCAGCGCGCCGAAGAAAGCGAGCAGGAGCGCGGCGCCCGCGCCCGTGATCCCCTGCGCCACCGCCGCGTCGGCGGCGGTCGTGGGCCGCGCCGTGCGCCGCCGCGCCACGAAGGCGCTCCCCAACCCGATCCCCAAGAGGAACATGAGGAGCACGAGCGTGAACGCGTAGGTCGATCCCCCCACCACCATCACCAGCACGCGCGTCCACGCGATCTCGTCGAGCAGCGAAGCGAAGGCGGTGAGCGCGAGCAGCAGGAGGGCGAGGCGCCGCAGCGTGTCCGGGGCGGGCGCGCGCGCGGGCGGCGCCGCCGGGCCGGGCTCGAGCGGCCGGGCGAGCACTAGGGCCGCGGCCCCGAGCGCCAGGTTCACCGCGGCCGTCCCGATGAGCGAGCCCTGGATCCCGACGCGCTCCACCAGGACGAACCCGGCGAGCGCCGTGCCGACGACGGCACCGAGCGTGTTCAGGGCGTACAGGCGCCCGAGCGAGGGCTGCAGCCGGTCCCGTTCGGCGCCCATGAACCCCTTGGTCAACGCCGGCAGCGTCCCGCCCATGAGCGTGGTCGGGATGAGCAGCACCAGCGCCGCCAGGCCGAAGCGCAGGGCCACGCTCGCTCCGCTCCCGAGCGCCAGGGCCCCGGCCGTGCCGACGTAGATCTGGTGCGCGAGCGCGAGCACCAGCGGCGAGACCAGGCCGAACCCGCCGATCGCAATCTCGAGCCAGCCGTACAGCGCCGCCGGCTTGGCATGGCGGTCCGCGCGGCGGCCGAACAGCCAGGCGCCGAGGCCCAGGCCGCCCATATAGGCGGCCACCACGGTCGTCACCGATTGGATGGTGGAGCCGAACGACTGGTACAGCACGCGGACCCACAGCAGCTCGTACACCAAGCCCGTGGCCCCGGACAAGAAGAACAGCAGGCTGTACGCGCGCGTCGCGCTAGAACGCATGCAGCTCGCGTAACGCGGCGACGAGATCCTCCACTTGCGGCAGGACGAAATCCTCGAGGGTCGGAGCGTAGCCGACGAACGTGTCGGTCGCCGCCACCCGCTTCACGGGCGCGTCGAGCCAGGGGAAGCACTCGTCGGCGAGCCGCGCCGCGACTTCGGCGCCGTAGCCCCAGGAGAGCGAGTCCTCGTACGCGACGAGCACTTTTCCCGTCTCCTTGGTCGCCGCCACCACCGTCTCCCAGTCGACCGGCGACAGGCTCCGCAGATCGATCACCGCCACGCTCACGCCATCCGTCTCCTCGAGTTGCTTCGCGGCCACGAGCGCGCGCTGCACCAGGGCACCGTAGGTCACGACCGTCACGTCGTGGCCGGCGCGCACCTGCTTCGCCTTGCCGAACGGGATCATGAAGTTCGGCCCGGGGTTGGGCGCCTTGTTGTAGGTCTGGCGATACAGATGCTTGTGCTCGAGGAAGAGGACGGGGTCGTCGCAACGGATCGCGGTCCGCAGCAGCCCGTTGGCGTCGAGGGCCGAGCTCGGGCAAATGACCCGCAGCCCGGGCACGGCGGTGAAGACGACCGCACCCGTCTGGGAGTGATAGATCGAGCCGCCCTTCAGGTAGCCGCCATAGGTCACGCGCACCACGACGGGGCAGCTGAAGGCGTTATTCGAGCGCCACCGCATCGTGGCGAGCTCGTTGCGGAGCTGGTGGTAGGCGGGCCAGATGTAGTCGAAGAACTGGATCTCGACCACGGGCTTCAAGCCCCGGGTCGCGAGGCCGATCGCGCGCCCCACGATGTTCGCCTCGGCGAGTGGGGAGTTGTACACGCGCTCGCTCCCGAACTGCCGCTGCAACCCCCACGTGACCTTGAAGACGCCGCCCTTTCCTTTCACCTGGTCCAAGTACTGCTCCCGGCTGACGTCGGCGACGTCCTCCCCGAACACGAGGATGCGGGGCTCGCGCGCCATCTCGTCCTTTAAGCACACGTTCAGGAGATCCACCATGGTGGTGGGATCGCCCCCGAACTGCGGGTCATCCTCCGTATCGAACTGCTCGGAGGTGGGATCTACGTCGGGCGAGTACACATACGACAGGGCGGACTCGGGGGCGGGCTGAGGCGACGCCAGCGCCATGTCGGCCGCCACCTCGATCTCCTCTTCGACCCGGCGCTTCACCGCCTCGATCTCCGCCTCGGCGGCGACCCCGTCAGCGATCAGCCGCTTGGGGAAGGCCTGCAGGCAATCGCGGCGCGCGTCCGCCTCCCGCTCCCGGGGCGGCCGGTACAGCACCTCGTCGTCCGAGAGCGAGTGCGAGTAGGGCCGGATGACGTGGGCATGGACCAGGGCGGGGCCCTTGCGCTGGCGCACATACTCGGCGGCGCGCTGCAGCACCTCGTACGAGGCCACCGGGTCGCAGCCGTCCACCTCCTCGACCAGGAGGCCGGGGAAGTTGCGGACGAGCTTCGACACCGAGCCGCCAGCGGTCTGGACCTCGACGGGCACCGAAATCGCGTAGCCGTTGTCTTCGATGAGAATGAGGAGCGGCAGCTTCAGATTGCTGGCGCTGTTCAAGGCCTCCCAGAACTCCCCTTCGCTCGTGGTGCCATCGCCCCCGGAGACGTAGACCAGCTCGTCTCGCTTGATCGGCTTGTCGGCGATGGCGTCGAGCCGCTCGTAGCGCAGCCACGCCTCGGCGCACCCCACGGCCTGCAGGAGCTGCGTACCGGTGGGGCTCGACTGACTCACGATGTTCAGCGCCTTGTGGCCCCAGTGGGACGGCATCTGCCGCCCGCCCGAGTTCGGGTCCTCGGCCGCCCCGACCGCCGCGAGCAGCATCTCGGTCGCCGTCATGCCGAGGCTCAGGCACAGGGCGCGGTCGCGATAGTAGGGATAGAACCAGTCGTAGGCGGGCCGCAGGACCTTGCCGGCGGCCGCCAGCACGCCCTCGTGGCCCGCGCCCGATATCTGGAAGAAGATCTTGTTCTGGCGCTTGAGCTGCACCTCCTTGTCGTCGATGCGGCGCGAGAGCAGCATCACGCGATACATGTCGAGGAGGTCGGCCTTGGACAGCGACTTGGCGGCCCGGGGCCCGAGTTGCGTACGTGTCGCCATGGCACCAAAGATAGTGGACACCGCGCGTGGCGGCTCGTCCGGGGCGGCGCAATATTGTTGTCATGAACGAGGCCGCCAAGGCGACCGTGCTCGGCCAGTTCCGCTACGGTCTCTACGCCCTCACGGTGAAGCACCAGGGCGACGAGCACGGCATCACGGCGATGTGGGTCAGCCAGGCATCGGTCGATCCCGCCATGGTCGTGGTAGCCGTCGAAAACAATTCCAAGACGATGGGGATGGTCCGCGACGCGCACCACTTCGCGGTCAACGTACTGCGCCAGGGGCAGCGCGAGTTGGCCGCCAAACTGGGTCGGTCCTCGGCGACCACACCGCACAAGCTCAAGGGCATCAAGACGAAACCGGCACCCGCGTCCGGAGCCCCCATCCTCACGGAGGCGCTCGGCTGGGTCGAGTGTCGCCTGGTCGCGACTTTGCCGAGCGGGGACCACACGCTGGTCCTGGGCGAGGTGCTCGAAGCCGGCGTCGAGCAGCCGGGCGCCGCGCCGCTCACGCCCGAAGAGGCCGGGCTCTCCTACCCCAGCTGAGCCGCCCGGCCGACTGAACCGGGCCGCTCACCGCCCGGAGTTTCGGTACACCACCTTCCCGCCGACAATCGTGTAGCGCACCCGCACGTGGTCGAGCGACTCGGGCGGCACGCCGAACAGATTGGCATCGAGTACGACGATATCGGCCTCGCGGCCCGGGGCGAGGACGCCGCGCGTGCCGTCGGCGAAGGTGGCGTAGGCGGCCCCGGTCGTGTAGCCCTTGAGCGCCTCGGCGAGCGAGATCTTCTGCTCCGCCACCCAGCCGTCGGGGTGCTTGCCATCCAACGTGCGACGCGTGACCGCGGCATAGACGCCGAGGATCGGGTCGAGGGGCGCGACGGTCCAATCGGAGCCGAACGCCAGCGTCGCGCCACTGTCG
>WNFJ01397437.1_pt2 | contig 12602 bp, 10 predicted proteins | sample 5400461 | NCBI WGS metagenome assembly WNFJ01 (sample SAMN13153349, study PRJNA577476) | soil metagenome | isolation source: 115 cm saprolite on Douglas fir-dominated hillslope | place: USA:California | collected 2013-09-17 | reverse complement strand
GGTTACGGGCCGATGTTGGCGGGCACGGACCTGGTCCTCGATATCGACCCATCCCTGACCGGGGCGGCATCGTTCGTCTATCGGACAGCGCCATTCGCGCTGCCGGCGGCCGGCGCCCGATCCGATCGCAACAATTTCGCGCCGTCCGCCGGTCTCGCATACTCGCTGGGCGAGAAGAGCGCGACGGTGATTCGCGCCGGCGCCCGGATGGCGTACGACGATCTGTTCAACAACGTGCCGTCGGCGATGGCGCTCTCCGCGCCGTATAATTTGCAGACTACGCAAACGGCTAACGTCACGCAGCCCGGCAAGTTCGGATGGGCGCTGGCGTTTGATCAGAATGTGCCGTTGGTGTCGAACGTGGGACGGCAGGGGCCCGGCACGCCGGCGTCGGGCGTGCTGAGCTTTCAAGGCATCGATCAAAACCTCCGAAGTGCGTATGCGTACGTCTACCATTTCGGTGTGCAGCACCTGCTCGCGCGTGGGCTCGATATCGAGGTCGACTACCGTGGCAGCTCGGGCCATGCCCTCGGCATGTACTTGGACCTCAACCAGCCGTCGGTGATCGTGCGCGATTCTACCAGGCGCGGAGCGGTGGCGCCGAACGAGCAGGTGTTCGCCTACAACCATTTCGGGCAGGCCCAGGTCGCGGAGTCAATCGGCAGCTCCAATTACAACAGCATGGTCGCCACTGTGCGTCGGCGCGGGCGCTGGGTGTTGTTGGAAGCGTCCTACACCCTGGGCAAATCGCTGGATTACAACTCGTCGTATTTCGGTTCGGGCAATTTGACGGGGGAAGCGGGCGCTCCAATCGATTCGCGGAATGTGCGGCTGGAGCACGGCGCCTCGGCGTTCGACGTCCGGCAGCGGTTCGTCGCGCTGTATGCGATTGACGTTCCGGCTCCGCGCGGGAACGCGGTTTCCCGTCTCATGCTCGGCGGTTGGCGCATCTCCGGGATCGCGACGGCGCAAACTGGCAGCCCATTCACGGTCGTGCTCGGAGGACCGGACACGAGCGGCTTTAATCAGGCGACCGCGGGGAACAGCCCCAACGGCGGGAATCGGCCGGATCTCGTGAAGCCCGGTCCGCTTCCGCAGAACAACAACCAGCCAGACGCGGCGCTCGACACTACGTGGTTCGCGCCGAACCTGGCGGGCCAGGATGGGACTTCCGGACGCAACGCCTATCGCGGGCCCGGGCTCCAGAACTTCGACTTCTCGGCCGCCAAGAGCTTTTCGATTCCAGGCACAAAGCCAGGCGTCGCACTGCAGTTCCGCGCGGATCTCTTTAACGCGCTCAATCACACGAATTTCGCAAAACCGGTCGCCGATATGAACAGCGCGAATTTCGGACAAATCACGCAGACGCTGGGATCGGCAGTGGCGACATCTACCGGAACATCGGGTGGTCCCGTGGGTGGACCGAGGATTATCCAGCTCGCCTTACGGCTGCAATTCTGAGGAAGCGGCACCAGCGCCGACCCCGAACTTGCTGCGTTGTGGGCTATTCCGCACCACCCCTGAATCGGAGTTCTCCGCGCCGATTCGGTAGTGATAGACTCGTCGATAGCTGGGAGGGGGATTATGAAACGGAGAGCCTGGGCCTACATCTTCGGCGTCGGGTGCATCGCAGCCGTATCGGGGTTGTCTTTGGTTCCCGCCCCAGCCCAGACAGACAAAAAAGAGCGGTTGCCAAAACCCACGATCACGACGGGCGACTCGCAGCTCGGTCCAAAATCGACGTTCCGCGCGGATACGAATCTGGTGGTTATTCCGGTGGCGGTGACGGATCCGCTTAACCGGTTCGTTCTCGGGCTTCAACAAGCGGATTTCCATCTGTCAGAAGATGGCGTGGAACAGAACGTTGCACATTTCTCCGGTGAGGATGCGCCGCTTTCGGTTGGCCTGGTATTCGATGAGAGCGGCAGCATGGACTCCAAGCTTCGGAATTCGCGCGACGCAGCCGCACACTTCTTGAAGACCCTGAACAGAGACGATGAAGCGTTTCTCGTGGAATTCGGCGACAATGCCAGACTTTCGGTCGGACTTACCACCCACATCCAAGAGATACAAAGCGCGCTGGAAAACGTTCAGCCAGGGGGCCTGACCGCAATGCTTGACGCCATCAACACCGGCCTGCATGAGATGAAAAAGGCAAAGAATCCCCGGAAGGCGATCTTGATTGTTTCCGATGGTGGGGATAATCACAGCCACTACACGGCGGCCGAGATCGAGTCGCTCGTTCGCGCGGCCGATGTACAAGTGTACGCCATGGGTGTTTTTGAGCCGATTTTGTCTTTCGGGTTGACCCCTGAGGAGATCTCAGGGCCGCGTTTGCTCTCTGAAATCGCGGTACAAACAGGTGGGCGCGCCTTCTCGGCGGCACTCACCAGCGATTTGCCGAGCGTGGCGGCCAGGATTGCGGTCGAATTGCGCAATCAGTACGTTCTCGCCTACTACCCCCGGAATCAGGCCAGAGATGGAAAGTACCGTAAGGTGGAAGTTACACTCTCGCAACCGCAGGGTATTCCGCCGCTTAAAGCGCACTGGCGGCTCGGGTATTACGCGCCCTCTCAGTGACTAGCGATGAACTCCGCCGTGCGCTACTCCACGCGGGATGGGGTGCACAGGGGCCGGATGCGGAAGGGGAACGCGCGGACCAGGAACGATTGGAGAAACGCCGACGCGCGAACCAGGAACGATTGGAGAAACGCCGATGCGCCGCGGGGGCGAATATGAGTAACTTCGAACAACGCCCGGCGATAACCCAAAGAGGAAAGGCCTGTACGTGTAGCCTGGCAGGTAGATCGAGTTGAACCCAGGCTGATATGAATAGAAGGGGCTGTACCCGCCGGACAAACCCGAGCCCAGGGAAGGGACGCCGACGAGTGGAAAATAGGCAAAGCTATCCATCCCTAAGCCAGCGTTCCTTGAGGCGGGGTCCTCGTCAATCTGGGCGGTAATGGCATTGTCCGCGGAAATCGATTCGCTCCGGCCTTTGGCCCAATCGGTGAGCGCGTCTCCCGGCACATCGATATAGCGTTCGGGCACGAGCACCGAGGCAAACGGCAGATACATTCCCTGTTCCACAGATACCGGCGCGCCGGTATTGCCGGAAGACACTTCCGCGGCGCCCTGCTGGACCCACAATCGGGGCGGCTCGGCGTCGATTCGGTAGATGCCCTTTTGGCGAAAGCGTACGTTCCAGTCCTTGTAAACGAGCGTGACAGATGTGCCCGAACATGGTTCTGCCGAGTCCACAAGAACAGATCCTGCCAGCAATCCAACACGCGTGTCGGAGAGCACGTTCGCAACCATGCGAATTGCGCTGCCCTCGCCAAGGCGGAGGAAGACACCAGGCGTAAGCAGCACCTCTGCGCGTCCTTGCGCCGTACGCAATTCGCTGCCTTCGGCAATAGTTGCAAATTTGCCAAAGCGCGGTTCCAGCGGCTGATCGCCCAAGTAAACAGCTCCCTCGAAAAAGTGGACTAGGCCAGAACGGGTAGAGATCACCGATTGTCCGTTAGCAGGAACCGCCAACACGGCGACCACAGCCAATGTCGAAAGCACATACACACGGCCGTAAGACATAAAAGATCCCCCCATGAGTATCAACCCATCTGCAGATCCCGTCAAGGGCCGACGAGTGAAGAAGGGGCGGGTTAGGATCGCGAGCGCAGGCAATGCTCGCTCCTCGCCGGTGCTGGTTGCTACAATAGTGATAGAGCTACTGCGCAGGGCTTAGCCCCGCCCGGAGGTAGTTTATGGGCGGACTCTTAAACAAGATTTTCCTGGTGGATCTGTTTCGGGGGCTATGGGTCACGTTCCGGAATCAGAATCCAAAGTACATCTACACTGAGCAGTATCCGGCGGAGAGGCCCAAAGTAGCTGAACGCTACCGGGGCGCGCCGCGGCTCAATATCAATCCCGACACTAACGAAACTCTCTGCATCTCCTGCAATCTTTGCGCGCTTGCCTGTCCGGAAAACCTGATTGTCGTAACCAGCGTGCGCAACGAGCAGACCCATCACAAGGACCTGACGGCGTTCACCTACGACCTTTCGCGCTGTATGTTCTGTGGGCTCTGCGAGGATGCCTGTCCGGTGGATGCGCTCGAGTTGACCCAGGACTTCGAGTTGGCGAGCTACACACGCGAAGGTGGAATCTGGGACCGACAGATGCTTGAGGAGGGACCTCGGCCGACGCAATACAAGTAAGGAGTACGTCGGTCCATTGCTGGTGGAAAGGAGGATTGCACAGTGGCGTACATAATTGCAGAACCTTGTATCGGGACTAAGGATACGGCTTGTGTGGATGCCTGCCCGGTGGACTGCATCCATCCGAAAAAGGACACACAGTACGAAGACGGCCGCCCGGGATTCGAACAGGTTGACCAGCTCTTCATTGACCCTGTGCATCGACTGCGGCGCCTGCGTACCAGTCTGCCCGGTTTCGGCGATCTTCGCGCTGGATGATCTTCCCGAGAAGTGGCACTCCTACATTGAGAAGAACGCCAACTACGTCGAAGGAGGCAAGTTCCATCCGGACAAATACAAGCCAGCGTAGGCCGTCAATCGCCGCGCTATGCCACTTCGCCCTACCCATGTCCCTGAGCTTGCATTTCCCTTTGCCGAGCGAATGGCTCGGTGCGGCGGTAGGCAGCCAACCAAAAATGATAGACTCGTTAAGCACTCTGCCCTATGACCGTTGGCCGCTCCACGCGCTGCCTCGCGACGCTCATTACGCTCCCTGCCGCGCTCGCCGCGCAGCCGGCCCGCTACTCTTTTGACGATGCCCAGGCGTTTCTGAAGGGCCATTGCCAGATCTGCCACCAGGGAACCGTCCCCGCCGGCGGCTTCGATATCCACCAGATTGATTCCCCGTCAACCATCCGGTCTGAGGCCGCGCGCTGGAACACCCTGGCTCTCCGCGTCCGGAACGGTGAGATGCCCCCAAAGGGCGCCCCGGTTCCACCCGCCGGTCAGCGCGAACAGTTCACCAACTGGGTCACCCTATCCATCCGCGAAGCTACCTGCGCCGGCGCCATGCCGAGCCCTGCGCGCATCCGCCGGCTCAACCGCGATGAATATGCCGCCACCATTCGCGACCTGCTCGACATACAGGTGGACCTCAGCAGTTCGCTACCCGCCGATGGCGCCGGCGGCGAAGGCTTCGACAACGCTGGGGAGACGCTGTTCCTCTCCCCGCTGCTCTCGGAAAAATACATGAAAGCCGCGAAGTTTGCCATGGACGTCGCGGCCAAGGAATATAAGTCCCGCGAAAAAATTCTAGTGGCGCGGCCGGGCAACGGCGTCTCGCCGGAACAGGCCGCACGCGAAATCCTGAAGGCCTTCCTGCCGCGTGCATTCCGGCGTCCTGTGACGCAGGAGGATATCGCGGAGTATCTCACCCTTTTTCGTGCCGCGCGCAAGCAGAGCCAGGAATTCGAACCCGCCATTCTATTCACCCTCCAAACCGTGCTGGTTTCTCCGAGATTCCTCTTTCTCGCTGAGCCGCCGAATTTCAGCGGCGACCTTCGCCGTATCGACCCCTACTCGCTGGCCTCGCGCATGTCCTACTTTCTCCTGGGCAGCATGCCCGATGAGCTGTTGGTCGATATTGCCGCTGCCGGCAAACTGCACGAGCCATACCGCGCCTGCTGCGCCGCGAGCAGGCACTGGAGTTTGCGAAACGCTTCGTCGATCAGTGGCTGCGCATCCGGCAGCTCGATACCGACAAGGCGCCCGACCCAAAGCTGTTCCCTGCGTGGACTACCGATGAGGAGCTCCGCTCCGACATACGGCTGCAGCCCGCCATCTTCTTCCACGAGATCCTCAAGCGCGATCTCTCGCTCCTGAACCTGATCGATTCCAGCCAAACGGTGGTTACGCGCAAGTTGGCCCGGCACGTGGGGGAGACAATCACATTCACGGGCGACGTACAGCAACCTCAGTGGGCCGACTTGCCGAAAGGTTCCACCCGCGGCGGTCTACTGGGAATGCCGGCTGTCCTGGCTGTATCCTCATACCCGTATCGCACCAGCCCGGTGCTGCGCGGCGCATGGATTCTGGAATCGATTCTCGGTACACCGCCGCCTCCGCCTCCCGCCGATGTGCCGGCGCTCGAAAAACAGGCCTCCACCGAGGCGCCAAGGTCCGTGCGCGAGATGCTTACCCTGCACCGCGCCAGCGCCGCCTGCTCCAGTTGCCACAGCCGCATCGACCCACTGGGCTTCGCGTTAGAGAACTACGATTTCATCGGCCGGTGGAGGGATCAGGATGCCGGCAAGCCCATCGACAATCGCGGCGAACTTCCGGACGGAAGCATCGTTGCCGGGCCGCAGAACCTTAAGGCGGCGCTGCTTGACCGCAAAGATCTTTTCGTGCGAAACCTCACCGTGAAGTTGCTGGGATATGCCTTGGGCCGTGGCCTCACCCTGCAGGATTCCTGTGCAGTCGATCGCATCGTGGCTGAGCTGAGAGAGAATGATTATCGAGCCCAGAAGCTGATAGAGTTGGTCGTGTTGAGTGTGCCGTTTCAATATCAGCCGCCAACCGCCGGGCGGCCCAAGGGGGCGAGACCATGACCGCTGGCAGAACGAAAATTTCCCGTCGAACGCTGCTGCGAGGTGCCGGCGTCAGCCTTGGTCTTCCCTGGTTAGAGGCGATGAGCCCGTCCTCCGCGCGCGCTCAGTCGCAGGCGCCGCGGAATCCCGTGCGCATGGCGATCCTGTACATGCCCAACGGCGTCAACACCGCGCACTGGTATCCGGAGGGAGTGGGCCGCGACTTTAAGCTCTCAGCGACCCTCGAACCCCTGGCCGGCCTCAATGACCAGATCCTGGTCTTAAGTAACCTCTGGAACGCCGGCGCGAAGGGCGGCGACGGCCATTACTGCAAAGAGTCCGCCATCCTCACTTGCGCGACTATCAAGAAAACTCCGGGCGTCGATCTCGCCAACGGGACCTCCATGGACCAACTGGCCGCGCAGAGGCTCGGCGAGCACACGCCGCTCGCCTCCCTGGAACTCGGGATTGCCCCGGTTGCAGTCGGCGTCGATCTGGCAGTGGGCTACACGCGGATTTACGGTTCGCATATCTCCTGGAGCAATGCCAACACTCCGCTAGCACGCGAACTGAATCCTCGGGGCGTCTACGAGCGCCTGTACCGGGCCGGCTCCGTCCAGAGCGCCGACGCCGCCAAACTGGACACGCTGTTGCTGGACCGCGTACTCGCGGATGCAAAGCGTTTGCGCGCCGAGGTGGGGGCCGCGGATGGCGCACGGCTGGATGAGTACCTCTCGGTCATGCGCTCGATCGAAGAGAGAGTGCAGCGAGCGTCGAAAGGCGAAAAAAGAGACTGGAAGGCGCGCGTGCAACTGAGACCCGACGCCGCTCCCCCCGAACAGCCGGGCAGCCACGAGGAACATTGCAAGCTGATGCTCGATATGATCGCCACCGCCTTCCAGAGCGATACAACGCGCATCAGCACGTTCATGTTTGGCAACGCGGTCAGCAACGTCAGCTTCCGCTTCCTGGACGGCGTGACCCTGGGTCACCACGATACCTCGCATCATGGAAAGGCGGAAGCCAAGCTGCGCCAGTATCAGATCATCAACCGCTGGCACGTAGCGCAATACGCCTATCTCCTGCGCAAGCTGAAATCCATGCGGGAGGGCGACTCCACGGTTCTCGATAACTCCATGATCCTCTTCGGGTCGGCGCTCAGCGACGGTGACAGCCACAACCCGCACAAACTCCCGTTGATACTGGGAGGCCGCGGCGGCGGCCGTATCGACGCCGGCCAGCACCTGAAGTACGCTGACGACACTCCCCTCGCGAACCTGTACGTGTCGATGCTGGATGCATTCGGCGCACCGGTGGAGCGATTCGCTGACAGCACTGGTCCACTCCCGGGCGTGCTTGTTTAAACCTATGCGCAGGCTGGCAGTCTTGACGATCGGCCTTGTGGTTTCCGTTTTGATTCTGCGCGCCGCGGACATCTCCGGTATCTGGTTAGGAAGTGTGACCGGCGGCCGCCGCAACCAGGTGCAGGACTTTGCCTTCCAGTTCATTCAGAAAGGCACGACCCTTACGGGGAAGTTATACCTCGACTACAGCAGCACCCCGATACTGAAAGGCACAATCGACGGGGACCGCATTACGTTCCAGGTATTGGCTCGGGAGCAAGCCGGGAATGAGATCAACCAGGCCGTACTCCGTTTCACGGGCACGCTTAAGGACGGCGAAATTGAAATCACCCGCGAGCGGGAAGAAATTCGGGCCGCCGGCAATTCGGGCGCTGCTTTCGTGCGGCCGGGAGCGCAGACCTTCCGCCTGAAGCGCCTGCCCTAGGGAAAATCGATATGGCTTCGAAAGCGCTGCTCAGGTATTCACTACCATTGGTTCTGTCGACCAGCCTGTTCTGCGTGATTGACTCCGCCTCTGCCAAGGTTATCTTCAAGGCCGACTTCGAGACCGGCGATCTCAGCGAGTGGAGCGTTACCGGCACCCGCGGCCAGAATGCGACACCCAGAAACGTCCAGGTCGTTACCGATATCGTCCAGCAGGGAAAGTATGCCGCCAGGTTCACGATTCACGAAGACGATGTGTTCAACGCCCAGCAGTTGCGCGTGCAGGTCGGGGGACCGAAGGTCACAGTGCAAGAAGGCTCCGACACCTACATGTCCTTCTACATGTACATGGCCGAGCCGCCGAAGGACCGCGACAACTTCTTCTATTGGGAGGGAAGCCCGCCGCCGAAATACGACAACGTCATGACTTGGTGGGTCGAGCCGAAAGAAGGGGGCGGAACGCTCGTCAAGTACGGTACCGGGAACCTTGGACGCAACGGCACGGACTGGGAGGCGGATTTCACGATTGGCAAATGGCACCAGTTGGCGATGCACATCCATTGGTCGGGGGACAAGGACAAAGGGAACACGCGGCTCTGGCTCGACGGCGTTCTGGTCCTGGACAAGAAGCTCAAGACCAAAGGCCCCGAGTCCGTCTACTTCTGCCAGCCCGGAATCCATCGGAGTCCGCACCATCCCTCGGTCGACACGATCTACTTCGATAACTTCATCCTCGCCGACACCCTGGAAGAGGTCGTGAAGGAACTCCCAAAGCGAGCTGAAGGCGCAGCTACCGGCAAATTGCCGGCTGCACATTAAGTCAAACCAGCCTCGCTGCAAACAGTTGCCGATGCGCTCGGCGGATAGGCGCAGCCGCGCGTGCCCGTTATGCGGCAATATCGGAAGGTATCTCCCGGTTTTGTCACTTCGATACCTTGGTTAGCCAACCGTTCACCTTCAGCCACTCTTCTACTCGGTGCAGGTAGTGATCCGCGTCGCCATGCTTGACGGATTTATTTCGTGGCGAACGGCGCCATCAATTCCGGAACGGAGTAGAGGTGCCCATCCACCATGACCTGCTGTACCTTGGCAACATCGCCACCAGGATCAGGTCGGCCAGCTTGCCCGGTTCGAGCGATCCCAGATCCTTCTCGTAACCGAAGGCTCGCGCCGGCAGGAGCGTCACGGTCTGCAAGGCCTCCCACGGCTGCAGGCCGTATTTGACTTCGGCGCGCAGGCCCAGATGGTTCAAAAGGGCCAGCCCGGGTAGCGGAGAATCAGTGCCCAGCGCCACCACTCCCCCGCTGCGCAGAATGCTGGCTACAGTCGCATCTTCCGCCTTCAGGCTTTCCAGCGTGGTGCTTTGATCCGTGTGGATCGCCCGGTCGCGCGCCTGCACCATGGTCTTCTGCGCCCACGGAGGATTCAGCGTGGAGATGCGCGGGTCGTCCACGATTTGCGGATCCTCCGCATAGAGCGCCGAGGCGCTGAAGGGAGTGGAGATGAGAAACTCGCCCGCCGCGGGGAACAACTGGCGAATGTCCTGATAGCTGACGCCGCCGTAAGAGCGCGTGTAGGAGTAGCCCCACCGCGAGGTCGCGCTCACGTGCGTCATGCCGTCCATGCCGAAGCTCAGGCCCGGCATTCCGTAGTGCGATGCGGTCCAGATCCCCAGCTTCTCATGCGCGAACTTCTCGGCCGCCTGTTGCAGCTCGTGCGGCAGGCGAACGTAGGTTTTCAGATTGTCGTATTCGAGCGCCTGCGCCCGCGCCAGTTCGAGCTGCAACTCCTTTTCGTTGGTGACGCCGTGATCGTGACCGTAGTATCCGCGCTCGCCATCGATCGGCTCTCCCGCCGCGAAATAACGCGGCCCGACGCGGCTTCCCGAAGCGAAAGACTCTTTGATTTCCATCTGTTCGTAAGCCGTATCACCCTGCGACTGGAGGTCGGTGAAGCCATAAGCCAGCCAGATCCGCCCCGCCCGGTCGCCATAAGCTGCCATGCCGCCATAGCGGTGGTTATGGGACTCCCACAGGCCGGGCATCACTGTCAGGCCGGATGCATCCACCACCGCATCGGCGTCCCGGTGCAAGTCCTCGCGATGCGGCTCGATCTTCTGAATCCGCCGGCCCACAACAATCAGGTCGACATCGGCCCGCACGCTCGGCCCAGTCCCATCCCAGAGATGCCCGGCGTGGATCACGGTCTTCCTGGCAGAGCCTTCGCGATGCCAGGAAAGGTCGAGTGGCACCGTGGAAGGTGTGGCCTTGCCATCCGCCGCCACAATCCGCAATCTGCCGGCGGAAAGGTAGAGCAAGTGCTTTCCATCGCCGCTCCAGCTCGGCGCGTCGGTCATCTCTTCATTGAGGGGCCGCGCTTCGCTGACGGGAATTCCGCTGGCGTCCACCGGCCGCACCCAAAGGTAACCATCCATAACGAACGCCATTTGCTTGCCATCGGGAGAATACAGAGGCCCATCGACGCCGCGCGTGCTGATGGATTTGTAGGGCGCGGGTTCGGTATAGGTGAACTTGCCGGTCGCCAGGTCCGCTGTGAGAATCAGACTGGTCCCTTCGCGGAAGCGCTTGGAGTATGGCCGCAGCACCGCGAGCGACAGCGCCTTGCCGTTAGCCGACCAGCTCGGCTTCCCCGGCTCGTAGGTCGTTCTGATCGCTTCTTTGATTTCGCCGCTCGCCAGATCGACCAGATACGTGGTTCCATCCTGGTGCTGGAACGCGAGCTTCTTGCCATCGGGCGACCATACAGGGTCGAGCCCGGCCGAATCCCGCAGGTTCGTGACGCGCTGCTCGCTGCGGGTCGCGAGATCGAGCACGTACAGGTCCGCCGTACCGCCTCTGTCCGAGGAATAGGCGATGCGAGCGCCGTCCGGCGACCATGCGGGCGATTGTTTGTGAAAACTGTCGTGGGTCAGGGGCGTAGCTTTGCCGCCCATGTCGAGCAACCAGATCTGGTTTAAAGCTTCGAAGACGACATGCTTCCCATCCGGCGATAGCGCAGGCGAAAGAATGCCCTTCACCGTATGCGCCGTGGAGGAGTCAAAGTCCGGAGTCCGCCGTTTGTAGTCCGGGCGATTCAGTTCGAATTTCGCTTGGAACGGAATGCTCTTCGTCGCTCCCGTCGACACGGTTGTCGTCAGAATCTTGCCGTTGCCCGTATAGAGCACCTGGTCGGCGGAAAGCCACGTCGCCGGAAACGGAAACACGTCGTCCGCCGTTCCCGCTTGCTTTTCGGAGATCATGAGATGCGCTTTGTTGCCGGCAATCTGTGTATAAGCGATCCGCTTGCCATCCGGCGCCCAGGAAGGCGAATCCACGCGCGAGCCCTCCGCCGCTGTGAGGATCAGCCGCGCCTCGCTTGGACTCTTTACCGCTCGGATCGCGGTGGCGATCGAGCCCGTGCCGCTCACAAATGCGATCTCCGTGCCGTCCGGTGCCCAGGCCGGCTCGAATTCATCCGCCGGGTCGGACGTCCATTGCGTCAGTCTGCCGGTGGCCACCTCCACGACCCATATATCGTAATTGCCCTTGAAGGCCCGGTCCGAAGAGAACGCGATACGCGTCCCATCGGGCGAGAAGCGCGGGTCCCGGTCATCGCCGTGGCCGTCCGTAAGTTGCCGGAGGCCCGACCCATCGGGTTTCATCAGCCAGATGTGAAACGTCCCGCCTTTGAAAGATTGAAAAACGACGGCATCGCCCTTGGGCGACCAGTCCGGGCGCGCCGGCTCGAGCAGCGGATCGGTGAGGCGCTTGGCAGTGCCGCCACTCATGGGCAGCGACCACAAGGTCTCCTGCAGGTCCACAATGATCGTCTTGCGATCGGGAGACACCGTTGCGGAAAGATTAGTGCCTTCGGAAACCGTGACTGTGCGTCTCACACCAGTTGTGGCGGCATAGGCGCCGATCCACATTGCCAGCAGAGACACGGCGCCAGCGATACAAGAATGGTTCGTGAGACGTTGCGAATAAGCCATCAGCAACTCCTAATGCAGGACGGCCCGAGTGGGCGCCCGTCACCGCCCGACCGATAGATAAGAGATCCCGGCCGAATTGATGGTTTTGTTGAATGCTGGCGCATCTTCGGCGGCAACCTTCTTCCAGGAGGCTTCGAGGTCGTCGACCTGTTTCGAAAGCGCGGCGAGCTCTTCCAACTGCGTCGTCGTAGGCTTGGAGGCGTAGCCGTCCAGACTGCTGGCGAGGCGAAGCAAGCGCTGGGTAACGCTCGGCGGCCGG
>WNFJ01621125.1_pt1 | contig 12604 bp, 11 predicted proteins | sample 5400461 | NCBI WGS metagenome assembly WNFJ01 (sample SAMN13153349, study PRJNA577476) | soil metagenome | isolation source: 115 cm saprolite on Douglas fir-dominated hillslope | place: USA:California | collected 2013-09-17 | reverse complement strand
GCCCTTTTACATTCCCAACCACTTCAATACGGACAAGACGAAAGTCTTCTGGTACTGGGGAGAAGAATGGGTGAGGTACATCTTCACCGACACGAACTCGACGACGACAGTTCCGACGCTAAAGATGCGCACCGGTGACTTCAGCGAACTGCTGGATCCTAACAATCCTTTCGTGACCCGTAAGAATTCGGCCGGCAATAAGATCCCGGTCGTTATCACCGACCCGAATACCGGGCAACAATTTGTTGCGTCATCGAACCCCGCCGCTCCTAATTACAATCCCGCTTGTTCGAACCCGGCCGGTTGTCCCAACATCATCCCGTCATCACGACTTAGTCCGAACGGCCTCGGTATTTTGAAGGCCTATCCGGCACCCAATCTCGCCACGCTCATCAACGGCAACCAAAACTGGTTTTTCACCGCGCAGCACCCTCAGTACCAGCGCAAGGATACCGTGGCTGTCGACATCAACCTCACCGAGAAGCAACGCCTCCGCTTCCGCCGCGTGTACTTCACTTTTTGGGAGTACCAGCCGCTCGACGGCGGCACCAACGAAACGCCGAAATACTTCGATCGTCCCAACCAGACCAATTCCATCGACTACGTGTGGCCCATCAGCCCAACGAAAGTGAATGAGGTCTTGGCAACCGGCAGCCTGGACGTCGTACACATCCCCGTCGATCAAGCGCATTTCCTTGACCGCACCACCGTCGGCCTCAACTACCCCTACATATTTCCCACTGGGAAGCTGCTTCCGAACCGCATTCCAACCGTGAATATGACCAACTTCTCCGGGCTGAGTGGCGGGCCGTATCCCTCGCACTCCTCGGGCCCCATCTACGATCTGTCGGACAGCTTCACCTGGATCAAGGGTAATCACACCTTGAAGTTCGGCGGCCTGTTTGAGAAGTCCGGGGAGAACGACAATGACGAAATCAACGTACAAGCTTGCCCGACTTGCACGAACAACCAGAATGGCCAATTCCTATTCACCGATGGCCGGGCCGGTGGGACCGGAGTCGCATCCGCCAACGCAGCTTTGGGACTGTGGTCAGATTCTGCCTGACCTTCCAGGAATCCTGCCCGAAACCCTCCAACATGTGGGAGGGTTTCGGGCAGGATTCCTGGAAGGTCAGGCAGAATCTGACCATCAACTTCGGCCTTCGTTATACAGTCATCGTTCCCTACCATGCCCTGTGGGGAAATATGATCGTCTTCGATCCCAGGTTTTACGATCCGAACATTGCGGTGACGATTGATCCCAAGACGGGCCTCATCACCGGCTCGCCGACGGTGGCGCAACTCTACAATGGCATGGTCATCCCCGGGAGCGGATTCCCTTCCTCCGCCAAGGGCCGTGTTCCCGAGGCAGATTCCGGTTTGTACACTGGCCTGTTCCGCGGGGTTCCCAATCATTACTCGGACATCCAGTGGGGCGAGATCCAGCCGCGCATGGGAATCGCCTACCAGCTCAACAACAAGACTGTGATTCGCTCCGGAGCAGGTCGCTTCTTTACCCGCCTTGGTGTGAGCGACTCGATCTTCCTTGGGGGAAATCCACCGTTCCAACCCAACGCCAGCGTCTCTCTGGGCTCCGTTGATAAACCCGGAGCAGGAGGGGCCGCGAGCATTCCGTTGGTCGTGACGACACAGAGCAAGGCCTTTAAGAACCCGGAAGCGTGGGCATGGAATTTCACCGTCGAGCGCGAGATATTTTGGAAGTCGCTCCTGAGTGTGGGATACGTTGCCCGGCGCGGTTTGCACCTGCAACGAGAGGCGGACATCAACCAGCCGACCACGGCGATCATGGCGGCGCATCCAGGCGACAACGTCAACGCCCATCGGCCCTATCTGGGGTTCGGCTCCATTCGGCAAACCGATAACGTTGCGAACTCCAAGTACAGTTCGCTGCAGGTGGCTTGGAACCGCCGTCTCTCGGGCGGCCTCCAATTTGGTGTCGCTTACACGCTGTCCAAGAGCATGGATAACGGCTCGAACCAGCGCGACGTCGTTCCCGATACCTACGACGTGAGCATGCTCTGGGGGCCCTCCGAATTCGACGCCCGCCACATCTTGGCCATCAATTATCTCTACGAGCTGCCATTCTTCAAAAACCACTCAACGATGAGCGGCAAGCTTCTGGGTGGATGGCAAATCAGCGGCATCTCGCAGTTTCAGACCGGCTTACCTTGCAGCGTTGCAGTCGCGACTGACTACACAGCCATCAAAGCAAGTAGCATTGCGGGAGTGGGCTTGGACTCCAACTTTGGGTGCGGCGCCAACGGTCAGTACTGGGTTGTGAACGGCAAGCCCAGGATTATCGGCACGTTTGGCGCGAATGGCCAATGGTTCGCCACAACCAACCCCGATGGGTCGCCGATCTTTACCGCTCCCACGCCCGGAACTTTCAACACCCAGCGCGTTCGAAACCTCATCCACCAGCCTGGATTCGAAAACTGGAACCTCGGCCTGTTCAAATCATTCCCCATCGGCGAGAGCAAAGGTGTCCAGTTCCGGGCGGAAGCCTACAACGTGTGGAACCATCCGAATTGGTGTGGGAGCAGCGGCTGCAGTGGCACCACCAACGTAGGTCTTAACCCAACCAACTCCGCGACCTTTGGGAAAGTACTCACCAAGGGCAGCGAGCGCAATTTGCAGCTCTCGTTGCGCTTATATTTCTAAGAGCACGCCGGATTTTCGGTGGTTCGGCGGCGGCTTGCGCCCTGAAAAACGTTCACAGAAGCGCGCGAGGGTGGTGATTCAAAGCGCCGGCGCTCGCGGTGCGGCTTCAGCAGAAAGACTCAGGAAGAAACCGGCGCAGAGTTGACTTGCCCGCCCGGCTGAGCGAGCCCTTCGTACTCCTTGCCGGAAGTCTCGGGCAGCAACACCCATAGCGTGTAGATCCCCAGCGCGGTGCCAAACGGAAAACGCAGCAGCGCTAGGAATCCAAGGGCTAGCCCGAGGAACCGCGCCCATGGCTCGCGTTCGAAAAGCCCCCAGGCCAGAGCCAGGTGCAGGACACCGAAGAACGCTAGAACAATGCCCAGCGAAAAGAGGCCGCTCATAAAAGGAATGTCCAAGCCCCATCTGCCCCCAACTGGCCACACAACCGGGCCTCCCCAACCACGCATAAATGGAAAAAACATCTTGCCGAAGATCATCATCCAGCCGATTCCCATCAGCCGCAGAATCCCGCTGATCATCCAGAGAGTCGCCAGACGGTGGAGATTGCGCCGCACTCGCCCATTCGAAGCGGCCGTTGCCGCAGCTGGCACGCCAGCGCGCCCTAGACCAGGAGATGACGCGACTGCGCTCGGGACAATCGGCTTGCCGCACTTGGTGCAGAATTGCCCGCCCGAGGTGAGCTGCGTACCACAACCATGGCAATACATGACCCACCTCCCTGCCAGATGATACGCCCTGCCCGCCAATAAGTTCCACGCGTTTTAGCTCCAGCGTTGGCAGGCACCTGTTTCAATCTGGCGGGAAACGCGACAGCATTTTCCCGTTGCGGCACCATATATCGTACCTGTCTGTTTCCGTCGGGGAGTTCACGTAAACGTAGAGCCGCTTCTGGCGATTGCGGCAGAATCGTGCCGCGTCGCGCATCTCCGCGCGATTGACTTTGCGAGCCAACTCAGAGCAAATGGACACGCACGAAGAGAGTCGCAAGGCGGACCAACCTCCGATGAACATCCTGGACGCCATTATCGGCAAGCCCATCAAGACCAGCGACGAGCGCGCCGAGCAGATCGGCGTCCGCGAAGGCATTCCGATCTTTGGGCTGGACGCGCTCAGTTCCGCCGCTTACGGTCCGGAGGCCGCCCTCAGCTTACTGATTCCTCTGGGCATTCTGGGCGTGCAGTACATCGTCCCCATCAGCGCGGCCATCATTACACTGCTGGTGATCGTCTACTTTTCCTATCTCCAGACGATCGCCGCTTATCCGAGCGGCGGCGGCTCTTATACCGTCGCGCGCTTCAACCTGGGTGTCTTTCCCGGCCTTCTGGCAGCGGCGGCATTGCTGACGGACTACATTCTCACCGCGGCCGTGGGCATCTCCGCGGGCGTCGGCGCCCTAGTCTCAGCCGTTCCCTCACTACAGCCGCAAACCGTGTCCCTCTGCGTCGGAATTCTTGTGGTGATCACCATTCTGAATCTACGCGGCGTCCGCGAAGCGGGCGTGGCCTTCATGGTGCCAACCTATCTTTTTGTCGGCACGCTGCTGATCACCATCGTTGGCGGGCTCGTGCGCGTGGCCCTCAGCGGCGGACATCCCGTGCCGGTGACCCCGCTGCCGCCCCCGTCGCCCATGACCGAAGCCGTCACGCTGTGGCTTTTGCTGAAAGTTTTCGCCAGCGGCTGCACCGCGCTGACCGGCGTCGAGGCCGTCAGCAACGGCGTCAAAGCATTTCGCGAGCCTGCCGTGAAAAACGCGCAGCGCACACTGACGGTCATCATCTTTCTGTTGGCTGTCCTGCTGGCAGGAATTTCCTATCTCGTCAAGGTCTACGGCATCGCGGCGACCGACCCGGGCCGGCCCGGGTACCAGAGCCTTCTCTCCATGCTGATCGCCGCGGTTTTCGGCAAAGGTTTTTTCTATTACGTCACCATTGCCTCGATTCTCTTTGTTCTATCTCTTTCCGCCAACACCGCGTTCGCCGATTTCCCGCGCCTCTGCCGCGCCATCGCGCAGAACAATTACTTGCCGCACGCTTTCGGATACCGTGGCCGCCGCTTGGTCTACACGTACGGCATCATGGTTCTTGCCCTCCTCACCTGCTTCCTGCTCGTTGTATTCGGCGGCATTACCGACAAGCTGATCCCGCTCTACGCGGTGGGAGCTTTCCTGGCCTTCACGCTCTCGCAATTTGGCATGGTCGCGCACTGGCGGAAAAAACGCGGCCCGCACTGGCTAAAGAGCGCCCTGGTCAATGGCCTCGGAGGATTCGTTACCGGCATCACCGTCATCGTGGTCCTGGTAGCGAAATTTGCCGAAGGCGCCTGGATCACCGTCATCTTTATTCCTTTACTCATTTACCTCTTTCGCGTCGTGCGGCGTCACTATCACATGGTCAGAGTGGCTACGAGCTGCGCCGCGCCGGTGGTACCGGAGAACGAAGCCGCGCGGCCCATTGCCGTGGTGCCCATTGAGCGCTGGAACCAAATTTCCAGGCAAGCGCTCGAATTTGCCTCACGTGTTTCCCCGGAAATCATCGCCATCCACGTTGAGCCTGGCGAACATTCCGAACTCTTGCGTACGGAATGGGAGCGCTACGTGGAGCAGCCCTTCCGCGCCGCGCGCGTCGAGGCGCCCAAGTTGGTTCTTCTTCCATCCCCTTATCGATTCATTATTGTTCCCATCGTTCAATACATTCTCGAACTCGCAGAGAAACACTCCGACCGGAAGATTGTCGTGGTCATTCCCGAACTGGTGGAGTGCCGTTGGTACGAATACTTCCTGCACAACCAGCGCGCCCGGCTCCTTGAATGGACCCTCCTGGTCCGCGGCAACCAGCGCATTTACACCGCCAGCGCGCCCTACTACGTCTCGGAGCCGGCCGCGAAATGACGTTAAGAGTTGCAGTCGCAGACCGTCGAGCTCACCTTGCTTCCCTCCGCGCGGGCCATGAGAAATCCTGCCCACCTTCGAACGGGACTTCCGTGAAGTAAATCTTCTAAATTTAACTATGTTACTTCTCGAATTTCACGCAGCTGAGAACCCGCCAGTGCAGAATCCAGAACTGCACACCCGTTGAGAATCATTCCAGAAACGTTTGAGGCGGCTTTGCTCCCCGAACTTCGTCTTTCCCTTTAGTCCCGGATCGAGGTTCAACCCTCCCGCGGGCGGCTTCCGGTTAACGGCCATCAGGAAGCGGCCTCCGAAGACGGTCTGTGGTGAGTTGCAGGTCCGGGCGGGAGAGAAAGATGTACTCCGCGCCTAGGAACATTCGTGCCGTCGTTCTTCTTTTTATTATGTCAAGCCTTTCCGGAACGGTAGCGTTGCCGCAGGCCGTCAAATTCATCCGTCGCGCCGCTGATCCTCTGCCGCTCGCTAGCATGCTTGTTGGCCGGGCACCTTGCACAATAGATTCGGGGAGCGCAGTCTCAGCTCCGTACACGGCTACCCCGGCAACTGGCGATGTGAACTCGCGCTGCGATACGCCGCCAGCGAGTGAGCCATCGGTGAACCCGTGCAGTGCCTCAGGCCCGGCGCAAACCGGGTGCCATGCCCCCAGAGATCTGGTGCAGGAGGAATTGGCGAGCATGGGGAAACCAGGGCAAAAAATTCTGCGGGCGCGCGAAAGAGTCCTGGAGATCCTTCAAACGGAAAATGCCTGTTCGGCGTGGTTCCGGGAAAAGGATTCGAATCCAGCGAACACCTTTCGAACCCTCCGCTTTGCGGTAGACCGCAAGGGAGAAGAGTTCATCCTGGAATCCGGAAATCCGGGTGACATGACCATTTTCCGGAATCCGTATGTCGCAAGGGTTTTCCAGGGCGACGGAAGTTACGCGACGATCACGATCAACCTGAAAGGGGCTTTTTTCTCTCCAATGGCCAGGGTAATCGAAATTCAAAAGGAAGGCCGGCCCTGGAGTCTTCGCGGCGCACGCGTGTTGGGCGTGGGGCCCTATGCGGGAGACTCGAGGCACGCGCAGATTCTCGCCCTATTACATGAATTTGGCCACCTGGTTGATCTCCTGCCAACGGATGAAAGAGACCAGGATGGAAAATCAGTGCAGAATACAGGCGAAGTCCTCCGTTTCTGCCGCGCGGAAGTCCAATCCAAAGCCAAGCGGGGCGCTCTTTCAGCCGCACGCTGATGGGAAGCGACCAAGAACTAGACTGCAACCGGGGCCCGGCCATGAAACGATCTGGCGGGTGCCGACACTACTTGCGCAGACCAAACCCAATCGGAACAATCGACCGCATCCAACTGACATTGTGCCGTGAGGTTGTTTGTTCCTATTGGCTGGTTGTTGACTGGTGGGGCACTCTTGGGAGAGCTGTGCTCCCTGCTTGTCAGTCTTGTTTGCCTCGACCTCTTTCCTTTTCAACACCCCGATTCCAGCAAGCACAAGCCAGCCACCGAACAGACGAGTTATTTGGAGCGGGGGCGATCTGCAAGGTACGCAATCAAGGCAAAGATCGCGAAGTAAAAAGCGGCGTTGGCGGCGATGGCTATGCGCAAGAACCAACCGAAGGTCCAGGCCATTGATTTGTGGGTTTCCGGCATGATGGGCTCGGCTAGCTTCAGGCCTGGTGAAAAGAGAGCAATCAGCGGCGCGGGAACTTGCGGCTCGATGGGCACGGCGATGGCCAGCGCAAGAAACCTGGCAGTTACGGCCAGCGCGGCTAGCAAAAGGAAACGGAACAACGTGGGCTCAGGCATTGCCGCTGATTCTAGCAGAGAGGATTCCAGGGCGCTCGTCCACTTTCCTGTGGGAAAATAAGCCGGACATTCAAGAACCCAAGGGGCACTATGAATTCCCGGCGAACCATCACCTTTTTCTCCGTCATTTTCGTTGCCACATTTGCTGCGCTCATCGTTTGGCCACGCGCGGCAACGACGCAGCAGGAGCAAGGTCCGCAAGAAAAGCACCAGACGCCGACGATTGACGAGTACCAGCCGAAGTCCACGCTGGTCACCAAGGAGCACAAGATCGAGCGGGCGAAATTTCCGTTCATCGATATTCACAGTCATCATTGGAATCCCACGCCAGAAGAAGTGGACCGGCTCGTCAAAGAAATGGACACCATCAATCTGCGCGTCATGGTGAACTTGAGCGGCGGAACGGGAGAAGAACTGAAAAAAACAGTGGCGGTGATGAAGGGACGTTATCCTGACCGGTTTGTGGTGTTCGCGAACATGAGGTACGACGATCTGAACACACCGGGATTCGGAAAGCGCGTGGCGGCGCGGTTGGAGCAGGACGTTCGGAACGGCGCGCAAGGGTTGAAAATTTTCAAGAATTTCGGAATGGACCTGAAATATGCCGGCGGGGAGCGCGTGCCCGTGGACGATCCGGAGTTTGATGCCGTGTTTGAGAAGTGTGCGGAGCTGAAGATTCCCGTGCTGATTCACGTGGCGGAGCCTTCGGCGTTTTTCGATCCATGGGACTACCACAACGAACGCTGGCAGGAGTTGAAGGAATTTCCGGGGCGCGCGCGGCCACCCGCGAAGTATCCGCCGTTCGAAACGCTAATGACGGAGCGCAATCACCTGTTTGCGAAGCATCCGAAGACGAATTTCATCGCGGCTCATCTGGGGTTTCACGGAAACGATCTGGAGCGGCTGGGAAAACTTTTTGAAAGTTACCCGAACGTATATGTGGACATCGCCGCGGTGCTGGCGGAACTGGGGCGGCAGCCGTATTCGGCGCACGATTTTCTGGTTAAGTATCAGGACCGCGTGCTGATGGGGAAGGACATCTACGAAGTGAACGAATACAAATGGTATTTCAGGGCGTTCGAGACGCGGGACGAATATTTTGAGTATTACCGCAAGCGCCATGCGTTCTGGCGGATTTACGGCTTCCAGGTGCCGGATGAAGTCTTGAAAAAGGTGTACTACAAGAATGCCTTGAAACTGCTGCCGGGAATCAACGCGAAAGCGTTCCCGGAGTAAGGGAGCGCCAGCAACGTACAATTTGATTTCTTCTTCGAATTGAAAAAATAGTGCGGTTACTCCGCTCACCCACCTGATTGCACCAAACTTTTGGCGGCTTTCCTTCGTCTATACAGAAAGCAAATCGACCGTTTGCAAGGCCGCGGCGAGCAGGCGGCCTGGGTGAAGAGCTCCCCCAGTGGACGGACTGTGGTGAAAAACAGGTCCGTCTGGGGAGGCTCCGATGCTGTGGACAGGCAGGAGATTTGCCGTAGTGTTTCTTGCTTTCGGGCTGTCGCTTATTTCCGGCAACGTTGTGCATTCTCAAGACCAATCAATCATTTCCACCACATCAATGGCTCGCCCAACGGTCGTTCCGCGGCCGTGCGGAGATCGCCGTCCGGTTCCTGGCCCGCAACGAAGGAGCGGGTCGGTGCGCGAGGCGGACCGTTCGGACAAACTGTGCGCTGAGGTGGCTTTCGATCGCAGCACGACCGCCTCACTGGGGCAGGGAGACGTCCGGGAAAAGGCAAACGAGGATCCTGTTCTGGAGGAATTGAAAGCGATGGGCGAACAAGGACTGGTCATCGAGAGGGCACGCGAGGAAGTAATCGAAATTCTGGAGGGTCAGAACCGATGCGCGGCATGGTTCCAGCAAGCCGAATCAGACGCTGCGAGGAAGTTCCAATCGCTGCGCTACAGGATCGACGAAAGCGGTCCCCAATACACTTTGAAATTACAGAACGCTGCCGGGGGATGGCTCTATCAGCAGCCCTATGTGGCCACTTCCATCGAGGATGCCAGCACCGGCTCCACGATCACCATCAACGGCAAAGGAGCTTTCTTTCAACTCCGAGCGGGTGTGCGCATTGTCCCGAAAGATGGAGGACCGGGAGGGCTCAGCGCTTCCCAGCTGCTGCGCCTTGATCTCTATTTAGGGGGCACACTTGACGCTCAGGTCACTGCGCTCCTGCACGAGTTTTCTCACGTCGCCGGCTTGCTTCCCGCAGACGGCGGAAGTGGCTTCGGCGCGGAACTCTCCACGCAAAATACGCAAATCGTGTTGCGCCATTGTCGCGGAGAAGTGGAAGCAGCCGGGAAACACAAAAGCTTGTTCTTAAATCCCGGAACAGGGTCGTTTCACGTGGCACGCGTTGACAAATCAAGCTTTTGAAAGCCAAAGGATCCCCTGGCGGAGTCTCCTGAGTCTTGCCAGCCGAAAGACCCCCTAGCGCTCGCATTTCTAGAGGTGTGAAAGGAAAAGGGATGAGGTATCCTCGGATTCGTTTTTGAGCGGTGGAGGCATTCCCATGAAGGTCGGTCGAGCGAAAACGGCCAAGAAAAGCGCGTACATGAAGGACGAGAACCCGGAGCTGCGCAAAGTCGCGCGAGCGTTGCGCAACTTCGTGAAGGGAATCGTCCCCGGGGTGAAGGAAACGGAGAATGCGTGGGGAATTCCGACGTTTGAAGCGCCGAACCCTTTTTGTTTTTACCAATTGGACCGCAAAGCCTCGACGTTTTAGGCCGGGGATATAAGGAGCGGGAAACGAAAGTCAGGTTGAGGCTCCGCGAGGGCGGTTCGCAGCACAAAGGCCGCGCCGCCCCGCGCTGCCAAGAATGAAGTGAAACCTCAGGGCGCTACTCTTCGTGATCGAGCGGTTTGCCGTCCGGTCCTACCTGAACTTCAGATTTCTTCCCGTTGGTATCGACGTGAGCCTCGTAGGCCACGAGTTTGTCCTTTTTGGTGAGGGATTCGACCTTCAGAATTTTTCCTTTACCGGCCTTGGCCTGCAATCCCGCTTTGACTTCAGGTGAGAGTGAATCCAGCGCCACCTGCTCCTCGATTTCGACGATGGAACCATCCGCGGCCATCGAAACGTCCTTGCTATGGCCGTTGACCGTCATTGCCACCTCGTAAAGGGTTTGGCCCTTTTCTTTTTCTGTTGAGAATCCGCGAATGGTGGCTCCCGCACTCTGCGTTGCCACCGTCTTTTCGACTGCAGGGGGAAGGTCCGACCGCTTGATTTTCTTTTCCTGGGCGGAGGCGGCACCCGCAAGCAGCAAGCCGCCGGCCAGAAGCGCTACCAAGCAATTTGTCTTCATGATTTCTCCTCGACGCGGGGAATGACTTCCGCATCAACGCAACTCTACCGCTGACCGCCTAAACACAGGATAAATAGGGTTGGGCATGCGCAGGGAGTTCGCTTGCTTCTTTCCCTAGAATCATCTAGAATAATCATCTAGGTTGTAAAGTGTAATCAAGAGCGGGCGGGAGGTTGCATGCGGCAGATGGGATTATTTGAGGCGAAGCAGAAACTCTCGGAACTGGTGGAGAGGGCTACTCGCGGAGAGAGGATTGGGATCACGAAGCGGGGGAAGCTCGCAGCAATGATCGGGCCCGCGCAGGAAGAAGTGGACCTCAAGAGAGTGTTTGCGAGGATGGATGAGATCCGGAAGCGCTCGAAAAAGCCCAAGAAGGTAAGCGTAAAGAATCTGATCGAAGAAGGAAGAGTGTGAGCCACTTCGTCCTGGATGCTTCCGTGGCGCTCGCCTGGGTTCTTGATAATCCCGTGCCAGTGTATGCGCTGGAAGTGCGGCAGGAGATGTTCAGGGGCAAGCGCGGATTGGTACCTGCGTTGTGGCATCTGGAGATTGCCAATGGCTTGGCCATGGCGGAGCGACGCCGGGACCTCAGTGCGGCCGATGCTGAAGATGCACTTGATCAGATTCTGCTGATGGCAGCGAGCAAAGTAGATACGCAGGTGGATTTGGTTGCTGCGCGCGATGCGCACGCCAACGCGCGGGCCTTTCAGTTGACAGCGTATGACGCGGTATATCTGGAGTTGGCGCGGCGGGAGGGGTTGCCTCTGGCGACGCTGGACAAAGGGTTGCGCGCGGCAGCGGCCAAGGCTGGGGTGACGCTGTTGAAGTGAATAGAGTGGCCGCGGGAAAGCCAGCTGGAAAAAGGGGCGGAGAAACAGGAAAAATCCCAGTGGTAAGCCTGTTTTGCACAGCGTCCACAGGGCTGAGGAAAAGGGCACAAAATAATTATTACCGGGGCTTGACGAATAAAAGAAAGCTGGTATAGTTACAAATGGCCCGGGGTTCTACGAATAGCCGGGTGTGGGCAGGGGCATCACAGTCGGGTCGAAGGAAGTCTTCCCAGCGTAAGATCAAGCGAAGGCAAGAAGTAGATCCTAATAGTGAGGTTCTTTACGAGCACAGGTTAGAAAGAAGTCGAGCATCGCGTGGAGCCACTCAAGTGTGGGTGGCTGTACCCGGCGCTCGACGCCGGGTTTTTTATTTTGCGGCAGTGATTAGCGGCTAGTGACGAGTGGTGAGTTTCCGCAAGGGAATTCCGAAGCAAGTCGCAAAGCTCTTAGACACGAAAGCAAAAACTCAGCGGAAGCTGAGGTAAGCAGAGCTGGAAGGCGAGGCCGCGCAACGCGGCCGGATAAGTCCCGCCAGACAAGCCCCGAGCCAATTTTTTTGGCGTGACCGCAAAGCGGTCAAGTTTGAGAGCGCGGCCGTAAGTACGGCCGACCGGGGCATTCCGATGGACTCGGAATAAAAGTTCTTTGACAACAGAAAGGCTGGCAAGTCCACGCCGATAACCCTGGGTCCCGATTACGGTCGGGCGGGGTGCCATGGTGTGGATTACTTACAAGTTAGTTTGCTCGAGTCGAGCAAAACTGTGGAAGAAAAGGCGGCTTATTCAATCGTTTGAGGATCGTAGAAACGAAAGCCTGCAGCCGATACCTGGGTGACTCTAATCGAGTCACGCAGCCTTCCTTGCGACCCATGCCCGGGTTGCGGGAAGTTCGGTTGTGAGGATGTATGGAGCTACGAAAGTCAAAACGTCGAAGATCGAAAAAGAACCGGGGTTAACAGCCCGGTCTATAAAACGAACAACGACGGCTTGAGTAAGTTTTATGATTAAGCTACTAAGGGCGTACGGTGGATGCCTTGGCGCCAGAAGGCGAAGAAGGACGTGG
>WNFJ01405430.1_pt1 | contig 12604 bp, 11 predicted proteins | sample 5400461 | NCBI WGS metagenome assembly WNFJ01 (sample SAMN13153349, study PRJNA577476) | soil metagenome | isolation source: 115 cm saprolite on Douglas fir-dominated hillslope | place: USA:California | collected 2013-09-17 | reverse complement strand
ATTTTGCGGAAGCCAGCCTTTCGCAAAAAGTCCACGGCTTCGGCGGAGCGCTTGCCGCTGCGGCAATGAGCCACGATTTCCCGAGATGAATCGAGTTCGTGGACGCGCCGCGTGAGCTCTCCGAGCGGAAGCAGATGCCCCTTGAGATTGCAGATCTGATATTCGTGGGGCTCGCGAACATCGAGAATGAACAAATCATCGCCGCGATCGAGCCGGGCTTTAAGTTCACGCGGAGTGATCTCCGGCACTTGCACGGACGGGCCGGGAGCTTCTTCGCCGCGCACGCCGCAGAATTCGTAGTAGTCAATCAACTTGGTGATCGTGCGATGCGTGCCACACATCGGACAGTTCGGATTTTTGCGCAGCTTGAGCTCGCGGAACTTCATCCCGAGAGCGTCAAAAAGCAGCAATCGGCCCACGAGATTATCTCCGCGGCCCAGGATCAGCTTGATCGTTTCCATCGCCTGGATGGAGCCCACGATTCCGGGCAGAACTCCGAGGACGCCGCCTTCCGCGCACGAAGGCACCAGCCCCGGCGGAGGCGGCTCGGGATAGAGGCAGCGGTAACATGGACCATCGGGCATGCCGAAAACGGTAGCCTGCCCTTCAAAGCGGAAAATCGAGCCGTACACGTTTGGTTTTCCCAGCAAAACGCACGCGTCGTTGACGAGATACCGCGTCGGGAAATTGTCGGTCCCGTCGACGATGACATCAAAGTCCTTGAAAAGTTCGAGCGCATTGGCGCTGGTCAACTGCGTTTCGAACGACTGGATCAGAATGTCCGGATTAAGGTTCGCAAGGCGCGCGCGCGCGGCTTCACTCTTCGGCTTGCCGACGTCGCTGGTGCCAAACGTGACCTGGCGCTGGAGATTGGTGAAGTCGACGACGTCAAAGTCAACCAGCCCGAGTTTGCCGACGCCTGCGGCGGCAAGATACAAACCAAGCGGTGCGCCGAGCCCGCCCGTGCCGATGAGCAGCACCTTGGCGTTCTTCAGCTTGAGCTGCCCCTCCATACCGACTTCCGGCATGATGAGGTGGCGGCTGTAGCGCAGAATTTCTTCGTTCGAAAGGCCCGCTGCCGGCTTTGCCTCGCTCTGCGGCTGTGCGGTTGTGGCCATTGCGTTTCTTGCTCCTCTAGGATCTTATTCCATTATTAAGCACAAAGACCAAAACAGATTCCTCCCGCCGTGGCGGGCTCGGAATGACAAGCCGCGGTGCGAATGCCGCCCGCGATGGACGGAATAATGCTGATCGTATCGCCATCCTTGGTGGGCGTGTTCTCTTTCGCCAGATAACGAATGTCCTCATCGTTCACGTACACGTTGACGAAGCTGCGCAGCTTGCCTTCTTCGGTAAAAAGATGTCTGCGCAAGTCCGCGAATTCCGTAGTGAGGTAGCCGAGCGCTTCCCCGACCGTCCTGGCATTGAACTCAGCCGAGGCGCGCTTCCCCGCGTAAGGGCGAAGCGGCGATGGAATCATTACTTTCACGGCCATTTCATTTCTCCATAACGCTGAAACCACCGGCCTGCACAGCGGCGCGGTGGCGAATCTCAATACCCTCGGGCGAGAACTCCGCACGGTCGTCGTTCAAACGCCAGGAGGTCATGTCCTGGGGCGCGCCGTTCTGGACGCTGATGATGACGTAGCTGTACCACGGCCAGGCATGATCGCGGTCATATTCGCTCGGCCGCGCCGGATGGTCGGGATGCGAATGATACCAGCCGACCACTTCGAGGCCCTGCTCGCCACCCGCTTTTTCCGCCGCGCGAACGTCCTCCGCGGTCACCGAAAAGCGGTTGCACGGCGAATCGTCTCGCCGGTTGACGAGAGGAAAAAGTTGCAGGATCTCCCGCGCAGGCGTGAGCGCGCCCGTTCCGCGATCGCTTTCGATGACAGCGCTCGAATCGCGTCCAAGCAACGCTCCGCAGCATTCATGCGGATACGTCTCTGCGCCATGCGCGCGGATTTTCTCCGCGAGATGTCCGCTGATCCAGAGTGCTGCCGCGGCCGCCATAACTATTCTTCGTCCCAGAAGCGTTCGTTCAAGTATTTCGCTGCCGAATCCGCAAAAACCGTGACGATCACGGCGTTTGTATTGTTCGGGATTCCCGCCGCAACCTGGAAGCAACCCAGCAGCGCCGCCGCCGCGCTAGGGCTGACGAGCAGGCCCTCTTCACGCGCCAGGCGTTTCACCAGCCGGTAGGCCTCTTCCGTGGAGACCGCCAAATTTTCGTCCGCGAGCGTGTCATCGTAAATCGCCGGCCGCATGGCTGTCGGCATGTGCTTCCACCCTTCCAGGCCATGGAAGGATGCGTCGGGCTGCAAGCTCACGCAGCGGATTCCGGGATTAAGCTCCTTGAGCCGCCGCGTGGTTCCGACGAAAGTACCGCTCGTACCGAGTCCAGCGACAAAATGCGTGATGCGGCCGAAGGTTTGCTGCCAAATCTCGTTGGCCGTGGTGCGATAGTGCGCCTGCCAGTTCGCTGGATTACTGTACTGGTCCGGGTAAAAATATCTCTCGGGATTTCCGGCGACGATTTCGTGCACTTTGCGAATCGCGCTGTCGGTGCCTTCATCGCCGGGAGTGATCACTAGTTCCGCGCCGAGGGCCCCGAGGATGCGCTGCCGCTCGTGAGAAGCGCTGTCCGGCAGGCAAAGTTGTACTGGAAAGCCCAGCGCCGCCCCGATCATCCCGTAGGCAATGCCGGTGTTGCCGCTGGTCGCATCAATGATAGTCTTGCCCGGTCGTAGCGCCCCGCTGGCAAGACCAGCCTCAATCATGCTCAGCGCTGGCCGGTCCTTCACGGAGCCGCCGGGGTTGAACCACTCTGCTTTGGCGCAGAGCTCAACGTTTGGGAATTCTTGGCCGACTCGTTCCAGCCGCAGCAAGGGCGTGTTCCCAATGCGCTCCAGCAAGGATTCACCCGCCCGGCCTGGCTGAGCCGTTGATTCGCGGGGAGATGCAGCGATGTGTCCCGTGGTAGCCATGCGAGTATGTTCGAGTCTTTCCCCCCAGCCATACGGGCAGGGGGATATCCGACCATTTTACTCCGAATTAGATGCTGGAGACTAGGGCCGAGATATACGCAGGATTTTACAGAGCTTGAGGGCAGGGTCCGATTATCCTGATCCCAACGAGAATCGAATCTCGCATCCAAAGAATTCGGGCCCGCTGTCGCGGCCTCAAGTGCCTCACTCTAGATTATCTTTGCTCTGATGGTTAGAAACTGAGGTGCAGAGCCATCTGCAGGAACCGCGGGCTGCCGATGGTGTGCTGGACGATGCCGCCGGAGCCTCGGGGAGGACAAAAGTAAGCACCGGTGTTCGGATCGCAGGGTGTAAAGAATCCGGTGCCAAAATTTGGCCCATACTACGGTGGATTGAAAAAGAACGGGTTAAAGGAAACGTTGTTGTTGGGAGCATCGAAGCTGGCGTGATTAAAGAGGTTGAATGCTTGTGTGTCGAAGCGAAGTTTAGATCTTTCCGAAGGACGGGATTCTTTGAAGACAGAAAGATCAAAACGCGTCTGGAAAGGCGAACGGAAAATGTTGCGCCCTGCGGATCAGAAGTCCGTTTTGCCGACACGTCCAAATGCTGCAGGGAGCCCGGTTGTGAGCTTTCGATTTCCTGCGTGGCGCTTGCCGGTTTACAGGAAGAGGCGTACCCTTTTTGCGGGTCTTGCGCATCGTAAGTGCAGCTGGATCCGGGGTGTGCGCCAGATTTTTCCTGAATACGCAGAGGAGGCTGGTGTGAAGAAAACATCTTGGAGAATCCTCTTTGTTTTTGCGGTTGTCAGCGTGCTTTCACAAGTGGCGGCAGGACAGAACGCCATCTCGAATGGATCAATCTCCGGCCGGGTGACCGACAATTCCGGCGGTGTCGTAGTTGGGGCCGATGTCACGAATACGAGTGCGAATACGGGAGTGTCGATGGCCACGAAAACGAATGCGGCTGGGCTCTACAACTTCTCGTCATTGCCGGTGGGCGTCTATCGCTTGAATATCAGCCAATCTGGATTCAAGGTCGCTGACATACAGAATGTGACCGTACAAGTGGGCCAGAACACCACGCAGGACGTGGTGTTGCAAGTCGGCGCACGCAGCGAATCGGTAACGGTGACAGCGGAGGCGCCGCTGCTGAGGCCTTCGGAGTCGAGCATTAGCACTGTCGTGGACCACCAGCTCATCGAAGATTTGCCCCTAAGCGGGCGGCGGTACACAGACTTCGTTCTTTTGACGCCGAATGCCAATCCGGACGGCCAGTTCGGATTGGTGAGCATTGGCGGACAGCAGGGCGGCGCGGATTCGGGATACGCCAACGGTAACGGCTCAAACTCCTTCACCGTTGACGGGGCAAACGACACGAGCAATTACTTCGGCGACGCGCGCGGACGCACCCGCGTTCCGTACATCTTCGGCGAGGAGTCAGTTCAGGAATTCCAGGTCGCTGACAGCCCTTACAACGCTGCCTATGGGGGAGCGGGCACGGGCTTCGTGAATACGGTCACGAAGTCGGGAACCAACCGCCTTCATGGTGGTGCGTTTTATTACAACCGCAACTCCGGCACCGGCGCCGACGATGCGGTGGATCATGCCAACGGAATCAAGACGCCTCTCAACGTCTTGCAGCAGTTTGGAGCGAATCTCGGCGGGCCTGTCGTACAGCACAAAAGCTGGTTTTTCTTTGACTACGAGCAGCAGCGCCAGCTCGAGCCAATCTCCGTCATTAATTCCGCCTACTCGGGGCTGAGCGAAACGGATTTCAGCGTGACTGCGGGAACTCCGCTTCCCGCTCCGAATTCTCCTTTTCCTGCCGCCGCCAGCTTTAGTTCGCCGCCCGCGCCAAATGATCCCAATTACCCCGCTTTTCTTCAGGGCGTTTCAACTGCTCTCAACGCCATCAATTCCAATCTCGGGCAGCGCAACCGGCGCCGGGACGACTTGCTCTTCTTCCCCAAACTGGACTGGCAGCCGACAGAGAACGACCACCTTAGCTTTAACTACAACTACACCCGCTTCAATTCGCCCGGCGGCACCTTCACTTTTAATCCGGTTTCCTCTTTTGGTGTTCAGGCATTGCCAAACAATTTCGTCCGCGATCATCACGCCACCGCGCACTGGACCCACACCTTCACCACGAATCTCCTGAATGATTTCCACATCAGCTTCCTGCGGGATGAACAGATCGGCACGCCCTCCGGTCTGATCACTCCCACGTTTCCGAACATTTTTATGTTCGCGCGGGGTTTCTTTGGCCTCGGGAATCCCACCTTTGCCAACGCAGACACGAAGGAATTCCAGTGGACGATGGGCGAGCAGCTCAACTACACGCGCGGGCGTCATAACCTCAGATTCGGCTTCGATTTCAACCGCACGCACATCACCGATTTCTTCCCCGGGAATTTTCTGGGCACCTATTCCTTTAACGATCTGACTCAGTTCGCTCTCGGCCATTACGGATTCTTCACCCAGAGCGCGGGCAATCCACGCTTCCCGTTTACGTTCCCGTATTATGCCTTCTATGTTCAAGACAAATACCAGGTGCGCAAAAATCTGACCCTGGATTTCGGTGTGCGCGAGGACTTTCAGACCTATCCTCAGCCGAAGGAGAACCCCGCCTTCCCGCTGACGGGCCAGTTCCCGAACCAATATCAGCGCGTCTCGCCGCGGATTGGGTTCGCTTACCAGCCGATGGACAAGACGGTGATTCGTGGCGGGTTCGGAATGTTCTACATGGTATTCAACGGAATCAACTATGAAAATTCAGTCATCACGAACGGACTTGCCTCACAGCAGTCCAGCAAGTTTCATCGGTTTGACGGCACACTGCCTCCGAATCAGCAGACCCCCACGTTTCCCGGCATTCTGAGCACCACCGGGGGCTTCTCGGCCTCCTCTGACGTCTCGATTGTCTCGCCGGGATTCAAAACGCCGTACGTCCTGCAATCCAGTCTGGAAATCCAGCGGGAACTTTTCGCCAATACGACGCTCGCGGTCGGCACGATGTGGACCCACGCCGTCCATCTGATTGCTTCGAGCGCAGCCGATTTGAATTTGCTTGCGCCGGTGGGGACGACCACCTACACTGTCTGTCCGCCCGGCACGTTTTCCGTCGCCAATCCGGCCGTCTGCACCGGACCGACTTTTGTCCAACCCAATCTTGACAACGGCTTGTTGTCGGAAGGTGCCATCCCAACATTCGGCGGGGAGGTCAACGCCCTGATCAGCCCCGGCCTGAACCACTACAATTCCTTCTACGTGCAACTCCAGCGACGTGCCGCGAGGGGGCTCTCCGTAATGGCGTCGTACACGTTCTCGAAAAATATGCAGGGTGACGGCGCCGATTTTAACAACCAGTTTGATCTCCGCAATACCCACGGCCCCTCGCTTCTTGACCAGCGGCACCGGCTATCCATCGCTGCGGTATGGTCGCCGGATGCCTCACATTTGAGCGCAGACTGGTCGCGGGCGGTGCTTTCGAACTGGACCGTCAGCACCTTGATGCAGTTCAATTCCGGCCGGCCCTACACGGGCCTGCTGAATTCCGCCTGCACAGGAGTTGATTTCAACAGTTGCAGGGGCGCAAACGATAATCTGAACGACAGCGCGTTTAACGAGTCCACGGGAAACACGGCGCTGGGAATCAACGGGGCCGGGCCGAGCCCGGGGATCGGCTACAACTCGTTTTACAGTCCCTGGATCAACGAAATTGACCTTGGGTTTGCCCGGTCCTTTCACATTACGGAAACTCACACCATCACCCTCAAGGCGCAGGCGTTCAATCTGTTCAATCATCCCAACTTCTTCGTCGCGCAGGGACGCGGCGTCAATCAGACGCAGTACGATCCGCTCGGCCCAAACTGCGGCGACGGCGCGACCACGAACCAAACTTGCTTCCTGGTTCCTGATTCCGGCTTCAAAACGCTCCAATCCATCAGCGAGCTGAACGGACCGCGCATCTTCCAGTTCGCTTTCTATTGGAGGTTCTAGCTTCAGGCGAGATACTGCGCGCAAGCATCGTAGCGAGAGGAGGGGCGGCGGAAGCCGCCCTTCTTTTCATTCCTTGGCTGCCGCAGCAGCGTGCTAGTGGCTGCCGATTGCGTCGTAGACGATCATGCGCGCCACCGGTTCGCCGTCTTCTTCCTGCTCGGGCGCATAGACGCGGTGAGTTTCCGCGTCTACGGCAAGGCTGTGGACGGCGTGCTGCACCGGAAAATCCTCGAGCTTGCGATAGTGGTTTGGGTCGTCTTGCTTGAAAACGGAAATCGCCCATTAGAGGACTTAGTTCAAGATGTGAGAGATAGCTGAATTTGGCCTGAATATCCCTTTAGATGAATTCCTCAGGTAATCGTCAGGCATGGGAATCCACTCTCCTTGGGACGGGCTCGCCTCCTAGATGACTTTACAGAATCGCGCGCATTCATTACCCTGGAAAGAGCATGTGGAATGTCGAAGAACGATTTTCGCCAAAAACAATCGAGAGTCTCGCGGCGCTGGGGTTCGCCGTGGGCAGCACGCGCGGCGTGGTGCGCGTCGAAAAATACGGCTGCGGCGCGGAGTTCCGCAAAGGAACCGACGACCTCTACCAGTTGACCATTATTCCCACCATCATGCTGAAGGGCCGGTTCACGCGGCTGTGGGACGCCGGCTACCAGAAGTTTTTGCTCACCGACGAAGGACTGAAATTGCCGGCGCTCGCGGTGCATCTCCAAAACCTGCGCAAGTTCAACGAAGAACTGCTTACGGCGCTGGGCCTTCCGACCTTCTACAACGAAGCGCTCGGTTCCGTCAGCCAGGTCAGCGTTTACGACCGCGTCAAGGGCCGCAAAGGCGCGGTGCCGGACGAAACCGTGGGCGCACACGAGTCCGGCCGCGGCCACTAGGATCGCCGGTCTCCTGCCTCGAAATTTCAGCTGAAAATATCAGCTCGCCCCGGCATCCTGAAGCTGCCGCCGGAACTGTTCCAGATCCACGCGATGCTTCGCGGCTTTGTGCCGACCGATGAAGATCACTGGAACATCCCAACCGTAGCGCTCCTTCAGCACAGGATCGGCATCTATATTGACTTCCCGGAGGGTCGCGCCGAATTCGCACAAGAGCGGCGCGATGGCGGACTTCGCTTCGTCGCAGAGGTGGCATCCGGGTCGCGTGTAGAGAGTCACGTCGCGGGGGCCGCAAGCGGCGAGGCGGGCGTCTTCGGGATGAGCGCTCATCGTTTGATTGCGAAGCTGCATCTTACCGGGGAGCAGGCGCCGTTGGGAAGAACGGGCGCATAATATCAACCAGTCGTTGCGAAGCAGCTAAAAAGAGGCAGAGCCAAATGGGAAGAGTTGTGGCGCTGATGGACGATTTGTTCTTTCAGATGAAGCTGGCGGAAACTGCCAAGCAGCTCGGCGTGGAAGTGAAAGTGGCGGCGAACGGCGAGGCGTTGATGGAACTTATGGCGAGTGAGCCAAAACTCGTCATCGTGGATTTGAACGCGCGGAGCCAGCCGATCGCGGCGATCGAAAAGTTGCGGCAGGCGCGCAAGAACGTCCGCGTAGTCGGCTTCCTGTCGCACGTGCAAAGAGAGCTTGCTGCTCAAGCGCAGGCGGCCGGATGCGATGAAGTGCTGCCGCGCTCGAGCTTCACGCAGAATCTGGCGGCGATACTGAGCGTGGCAAAGGATTGAAGTGAAATCACGGAAATCGAACATCCGCGGGCAAGTCTTCTTCCTGAGCTGCGCCGTTCTGCTCGCAGCGGCGAACGCCCCTGCTCAGGAATCCAGTTCCAAGCCCGGTGGAAGCTCCGCGAGCACGCCAAGCGAAATTACAACCACGGGAGGACCCAGCACCGCGTTGAAGGCCGTGCTCTCCGCGGCTTGTTCTCAGAATCAAACCGAGTTTGTTCGTTTCCTGACGGCTCGCAACAGGGAGGCGTTTTCCCGCATGACGCCGCCGACACGCGTGGCATTGATGAAGCGCTTCGTGCTTCTGAATGAGCCGGGCAAACCTACGGCTTCGGCGAATCCCGCCGGCCGCCCCATTGTTCGCTGCCAAACTCCCGACGCCACCACGGAGATGCAGATCGGCGGCGCCGATCTTCGCGACAATATCGCGTTTCTTCCCATGGACCTCCGCGATGCCGCCGATACCACGGGGGCAAGCGTGCATCAGATCACCATGGGGCTGGTACGCGAGAACGGGGATTGGAAGCTGCTCTCGCTGGGCTTGCTTCTCCTGGATCTTCCCGCGCTGGAAGTGGAATGGGATTCCGCCGAGATGGAAGCAACGGAACGAAACGCGATCGAAGCTTTGAACAAAGTTGCCGGCGCCATTGAAGCCTACCGCAACAAGTATTTGCGCCTGCCCGAATCTCTGGCGAATCTGGGGCCGCCCCTTCACGGTGCGGCGAATGGCGAGGCTGCCGGGCTCCTCGATTCCGACCTCGCGAACGGGATGAAAAGCGGCTATGCCATTCGCTACGTGATTGTCGGCGCCAGCACTGTCGGCGCTCCCGCAAGGTACGAGCTGGCGGCGACTCCGCTGCAGTACGGGCGCACCGGACGCCGCTCGTTCTTCCGCGATTCGAACGGCGCCCTGCACGCCGCTGACCGGCGCGGTGCGGTTGGCAGCGAGGCTGATCCCAAAGTCGAGTAATACTTCCTGCGGTGGGTCCCCGTTAACGCCTAAGACGGCACCCCGCGCTTCCCACTCGTTTGTGCTCCGCGAGACTTGGCGCTACTATCGTGCGATTCCCTATGCCTCGCCGAGCGCCAGCGCGATTCCTTTTTCTCTTGCTCGCACTTTCTCTGCTCGCCCCCGTTCGGGCGGCAGCCCAGTCGCAAAACAATTTCACCTACGGGCCTCTTCCCGTCTTCGAGCTTCACAGCGGCTTCTGGATCAACCTTCATCACATGCTCTATCACGAAGCCAGGTTGCGAACCACCGCCGGGTCTCCGAACAAGAGCGCCAAGACCTCCGGACCAACTCTTAACACCGCTCCGGATTCTAAACCCGCTCTCACGTCCGCGGAACTGCACATCTGGGACGAGGCCGTCGCCTACTACGCTGCTAATTACGCCGCCAAGGACTTGCTTTTTTCCACCGAGCTCATCCAACTGAAAGATCAGCTCGGCGATTTCGAGGATTGTGATGAACTCTCCGGCAGGATGCGAAAATTCTGCGACGCCGGCTTGCCGACAAAACTTACGCAGGTCCTGGAAGCCGCGGCACCCGTCTACCGCGCGCATCTCTGGCCGGAGCACGACCGCGCCAACCGCCGCTGGATCATGCGCGTCGCCCCGCTCGTGCGTGAACAAGGTGTGGGCCTCTCGGAACGGCTTGCGGACATTTACCAAACTCGCTGGCCACGCGAAAAAATCCGCGTCGACGTCACGGGCTACGCCAACTGGAGCGGCGCCTACACCACCGCCGACCCCTTGCGGCTCACCATCTCCAGCCTGGACTCGCGCAATCAGGGCGCTGCGGCCCTCGAAGTTCTTTTCCACGAAGGTTCGCATGGCATCGCCGAGCCTGTGCAGGCCGCCATCATTCGCGACTGCCGCCAGCGTGACAAAGCTATCCCCCGCGACCTCTGGCACGCTCTCGTTTACTACACGACTGGCGAAGTCATCCGGCCGGTGCTCGGCTCCTCGGGAGCAACCGCCGGCGACCAGGACGGCGGGGTCCCCGGCGGCGGCTATACTCCCTACGCCGTGCGCGAAGGCCTCTATCAACGCGGCTGGAACGAGTACTTCAAGTTACTGCAGAAATTCTGGCAACCTTACCTTGACGGCAGCGCCTCCTTCGACGACGCCATCGCCCGCATGGTCTCTTCACTGTAGCGTTCGCGATCCCCATGCCGCTTCTGCTCCTAGCCGCCCCGCGCTTTCTGCTCCTGCTTCTTCCAATTGTTCGCCGGCCCCCAATATGCTAGGCTTTCCCCTGCAAGAATTCGCCCGGCCCAGCGCCATGCAAGCCCCTGCGACGCGCTTGATTTCTTCCGTTCGTCTCCGATAGACCCTCTCCTCTGTGGGAAAGTCTCTCTGGGAAGAACTAAAGCCGAGGCGAGGCAACTGCTTCAAGGTTGCAGATGAAATGACCCGGCCTCGCCGGGGTCGCGCTGGAAAAGGAAACCGACACGCCTATGGCTGGTCAACAAGCAGCCTCGAAAACCGAGAAAGAGCCTGTCGAGATCAGGCTGGCGCATTCTCCGGATTCCGATGATGCTTTCATGTTCTATGCCCTCGCCACCCATAAGCTTTCTACGCCCGGCTACAAGTACACGCACATCCTTTCTGATATCCAGTCGCTGAACGAGGCCGCGCTCACCGAAACGTACGACGTCACCGCCATCAGCTTTGCCGCCTACCCCGCCCTACGCGACAAATATATCTTGCTCGATTGCGGCGCCAGTTTCGGCGAGGGTTATGGCCCTATCGTCGTTTGCACCAAGTCTCTAAAGCCAACCGACCTTGCGGGCAAGCGCATCGCCGTGCCTGGGCTGAAGACCTCGGCCTATCTCACCCTCAAACTCTACGAGCCGAATTTTGAACCCGTGGTGATGCCCTTTGACAAAATCATCGACGCCGTTCACAAGGATGTGGTTGAGGCTGGGCTTCTCATTCACGAGGGACAGCTCTTCTTTCCCCAGATGGGGCTGCACCGGGTACTCGACCTGGGGATCTGGTGGCAGGAACAAACCGGCTTGCCTCTCCCGCTGGGCGGAAATGCCGTTCGCCGTGCGCTGGGGGCGGAACTCGGCCGGCAAATCTCCAAGACGATCCGCGATAGCGTTTCCTACGGCCTCGAACACCGCGAAGAAGCCCTAAACTACGCCATGCAATTCGCCCGAGAGATGGATACCGAGCTGGCCGATCAGTTTATCGGTATGTACGTGAACAAATGGACGCTTGGTTACGGTGAAAAGGGCAAACAAGCCGTGAAGGAACTGATCGAGCGCGGCACCGAAGCCGGCCTGCTGCCTGGCCCGCCAACGGTCGAATTCCTCAGCGAATAATCCTCGCCGCGATTCGGATGCCATCAAGCCAGCGCCGGATCATTTGACGCCAAGCACAGGCACCAATCCGCGTAGTGGGTCAATTGTAGATAACCCACCCATTTCCCAGACCGGGACTTCTAAGGCTTTGGTGGAGATTTCGCTTGTTCGGCAAACGCGTTATACAGCCAGGGGCTCTGACTCGCTCGGGACCGATGGCGGGCGATTTCGGGTCAGCCGTCTCTAACAGTCAACATACTCTCTGCATTACTCGCGTCGAAACGGAAACCTGACCTAAGTTGCAGAACAGCATGACACTTTGACTTCCGTCGCGCAGCGCCCTAACATAGGGCGACCAAAAATCCCCGCCCGACGCATGATCCCACAGACCATCTCGCACTATCGCATCATCGAGAAACTCGGTGGCGGGGGTATGGGAGTGGTGTACAAGGCGGAGGACACCACGCTTGCCCGGTTCGTAGCCCTGAAATTCCTTCCTGAAGACATGGCGCAGGATCGCCAGGCGCTCGAGCGCTTTCAGCGCGAGGCCCGGGCAGCCTCGGCCCTGAACCATCCCAACATCTGCACCATCCACGAGATTGGACAGCAAGATGAGCGGCCCTTC
>WNFJ01390688.1_pt1 | contig 12605 bp, 11 predicted proteins | sample 5400461 | NCBI WGS metagenome assembly WNFJ01 (sample SAMN13153349, study PRJNA577476) | soil metagenome | isolation source: 115 cm saprolite on Douglas fir-dominated hillslope | place: USA:California | collected 2013-09-17 | reverse complement strand
GTCATCTTTGACAATGAGAGCTTGCTTTCGGTCGGTGGTTTTCCTACCGCAACTTCGACCGGCAGTAACCTGGAAGGCATGGCCAAGGCCGCCGGCATAGAGCGGACCGCAACCGTCGAAACTATGGATGCCTTCACTCAGGCATTCGCTGCCGCGATGAAGAGACATGAATTGAGCTGCATCGTCGCCAAAGTCGAAGCCGTGGGGCCCAAAGGATACGTTACCGACCTCGCGTTGTTGGAGAACCGTTTTCAGTTCAAACGACACATAGAGAATCTCACCGCGGAAACGCGGAGGCGGAGAGAATCTGGACCGCAGTAAGGCGCACTGGCGTCCTCTTAGAAAGTGTCATTCCGAGCGGAGCGAGGAATCTGCTCTGCGTTCTGATAGCCCCAGAAATGCAGCGGGAGCCGATCCCTCACCCACTCCCCTTCGGCAAGCTCAGGGTTCGGGGATTCGGGATGACACGTCGAGAGGTTTGGTGCGTTAGGCTCTGAAGGCATTTTTGAACGACCGTCTAGTAAAATTCTCCGCGCCTCTGCGTCTCCGCGGTAAAAAGGGAGTTGCCTCGATGGCCAACATTCTTACCGAAGTTATCAACCACCTCAACAACGGTTCCTTGCGCGTGGTCGATCTCACGCAGCCGCTCAGCGCACAGACGCCGCTCTTACCTCTGCCACCGCAGTGGCCGAACACGCCGCAGTTCCGTCTTTGGGAGATTTCTCGCTACGATGACCGCGGTCCGGCGTGGTACTGGAACGGATTTGAGACCGGGGAACACACCGGCACACATTTTGACGCGCCCATCCATTGGGTCAGCGGCAAGGACCTTCCCGAAAACAGCGTCGACAAAATCAATCCCAGGAAGTTTGTCGGCCCCGCCTGTGTGATTGACGTGACGGCCGATGTCGCCAACAATCCTGATTTTCTCCTCACCGTCGATCGCGTGAAGCAGTGGGAGTCGCAGCATCTGCGCATCCCGGCCGGCGCCTGGTTCCTCTTGCGTACGGGATGGTCCAAACGTTCGAATCCTGACCAATACATCAATCTCCAGGAGGACGGACCACATACACCGGGCTTCGTAAAAGAGTGCTCGGAGTTCCTGGCTCGGGAGCGGGAGGTACTAGGCGTAGGCGTCGAGACGGTAGGCACCGACGCCGGCCGCGCCGCCACCTTCGACCCGCCGTTCCCGAATCACTACATCATGCACGGAAGCGGTAAGTTCGGTTTGGCCGGATTGTGCAATCTCGACCAGCTTCCTGCAACTGGCGCGGTCGTGATTGCCGCACCTTTGAAAATTGTGAACGGCTCGGGTAGCCCGCTGCGCGTGATTGCGATTACGCCTTGAATTGCGCTACCTGCCTTTTGGATCTTTGTCGCGGTCGTAATGATGAAAAACCTTGCGGTTGATGTCGGGCCAGAACTCGGACACCAGCCCGCCCGCGCTGCCATAGAGAAGAGAAATGGCGGAGCGGCTCATGGTAGGCGAGAAGCCGCGGTCGGTTTGGGATAGTAAACGTTGGATAGCCCACCGCTCGTGAACGCGCCTAATGTGTTGGAGAAGTTGAAGCGGCGCGTCCCCTTATCGGTGACAGTGACAAACTCTTGGGCCAGAGAATACCGGATGCGATGCTTGATTGAGCCTTCCCCAAGACGAAAGTATCGCGGATCTTCCTTGAGAAGTATCGGGTAGAAAAAGTTGGCGAAGAAGTTGCTGGAAACCTGATCGCCGAGGGAGGCGCCATAGCGCTTGCCATACCCTGCTGCGCCCGGCTCCATTCAGGGAACGCCTCCAGCCAGCATCGTCGCGATGAGTTTCAACCGGTTATTCCTTGGTGGGTTGCTCTCCAGCAGAGCCCGCCTCCACTTCACCGGCTATGAATATTGTGCAGGAACCCAAACCGTCTTGACAAAGCCGTCCATTGTTATAGACGGGATGACAGAGGGAAAAGGCATTGGAGAAATACAGCGGGCTGACTCGCTGATCTGCGTTTTTCTGCGTTAATCTGCGGCAGAGCCCTACGCCGCGGCCCGTCGGTCGATGCACCTAGGCAAGAAGACGGAGAACCGCGTGCCATGCTCGCCGCCTGGCCCGTGGCTGCTGCTTACAGAGATGGTGCCGCCATGTTTCTGGATGATCTCTTTCGCAACCCAGAGTCCCAATCCTGTGCCGGTGTTCTGCTTGGTGGTAAAAAAAGGCTCGAACACTCGCTCCAGATTCTCGGCCGCGATGCCCGCGCCGTCGTCTTCGACAACCACCTGAGTCCCGGAGTTGTCGGATGCCATAGAGACCTGAAGCGTGAGCCGCCCGCTGCCGTTCAGGGCGTCGAGCGCGTTGGAGATCAGGTTCGCTAAAACCTGTTGCAGTTCGCTACGCGATGCGCTTACGATGCCACGGTCCGCATAGTCCCGCACCACCTGGATCGAATGTCCGGTCAGCCTTTGCTCATAGAAGGCGAGAGTATCCTCGAGCAGTTCGGCTACAGAGAGCTCAACCCATGCGGAATCGTCGCGAAAGAACCCCAACGTGCGCTGGGTGATCGCCGAGATGCGCCGCACTTCTTTTTCTGTGAGGTCAAGATATTGTTTGGCCTGATCGTTCATCGGCTGGATCTTCAACAGGTATAAGAGATTGACCACGGCTTCCAGCGGATTGTTCACTTCGTGAGAAATCGTGGCTGCCAGACGGCCGGCGGCCACGAGTTTTTCACTGCGTCGGAGAGCGTCTTCGGTTCGGCGCAACAGAGTCACATCGCTCAGCATTGCCAGCGCGCCAATGCGTTCTCCATCGTCGCTGAAAATAGGCGCCGTCGAAAGAGTTGCCCACAACTCCGACCCGTCTTTGTGCCGAAAGCGATTGTAGATTACCTCGCGCCCATTTCCATGACGCCGTCGCTCAAGGTCAGCCCTCTTCCGTGCGACATCTTCGGGGAACACGTAGTCAAAGGGTGTGTGTCCCAGCATCTCTTCGGGAAGGAAGCCGAGCATTTCTGCCATGCGGCGGTTGACGAAAGTAGTGTGGTACTGGTCATCAATGATCCAGACGCCATCGTTGGTGGTCTCGATAATCATTCGGTATTGCTCTTGCGCGAGGCGCAATTTGTTTTCCCGCACCAATGCTCTTTCCATGTGGGTGCGGTCGGCGATGACCGCGGCCAGGCACAGTCCAGAAACCGTGATCACGCTCATGAACACTTGTAGAGCTTCGAAGTTACGGAGCGGGCTGCCGTACGCGGCGAACGGCCCGACGTTGTTTCCCGTCTCGCAAACGGCAAACGCAGAAACCACAAAGCTTGAGAGGGCAGCGCCTGCGATCGAGAAACGCGTGGCGCTCCAGATGATGAAGGGTAGGACGCAAAAGCCGAAGACTGCTGCTGCGACTGTGGTTTGGCGAAACAAGAATTCCGAAAAGATCAGTAGGCAAGCCACCAGCAGCCCAAGTTCAGCGAGGCGTGGTTTGGCGATCTTGAATTCGGCGACGTTCAAAACCAGAGGGACTACCAGGAGTACGCCCATCATATCCCCGGCCCACCACATCAGAGCTGTCGAGGGAAACGGAACCCAGTTGTGCGACCTGGTCAGCACCAGGACGGCCGGTCCGATCAAAGCGCTGATGCCTGTCCCCAGTGCCCCGTAGCCGATTAGCCGGAAAACGTCGTTGAGACGTTTGATCGGTGCAACCGGCTCCCTGGCTAGAAGAGCGGTACCGATCAGCGCCCCGAGTGCGTTTCCAATCGCAATGCCCGCGGCAGCCGGCAGGGAGGCGTGACCGAGACGGTTCACTAAGAAAGATCCAGCTGCGACTCCCACCCAGAGGTAACGGCCGCGTATCAGAAGGATGGCGAAGGCAACGCCCGCGGCAAGCCACACGGGGGAAGAATGACCATGGGTAATGGGAGTTACGCGTTCGACTTCTCCAGCCGCGACGTATAGCACCACAGCAACGAGCAACTCGAATCCCCGGCCAGACGGATTCTGCACTTGCCACTTCATGGATACTTTCGAAAATGCTCAGGTCGAAACCCAGTGTCCTTCTACCTTCTCACCTCTTACAATAAGTTCGACGTGGCGATCGGCGAAACAGGAAGAAAGAGATTGCCTCCAATAATTACGAAAAGTTTTTCCGGGAGTCCCAAAGGTTCCGCCCCGCCGGCTGGCAATCGTAAGACGCGGGCGCTACGAACATATGATGGCTGAGAATCCAAAAGGGAAGGCCAAGAAAATTAGAACACATGGTTACCAAAGGGAAGCAGGCTCTTACGGCTGTGATTCGTTGATAGGCTGCCCCAAAGGTTTCGCTCTCGGCACGTAGATGTGACGAGTGATTCTAATGGGTCGGATTAGAGGTATCTAACACACTCAACAGAAAGCTTTACACAAGCTTTACAGAGAGATCTGAGCTCCGTGCATGTGTGAAGTTCCATCTAGGAGATGAGTGGCTGCTAGCTTTTGGCTTTTGGTACTCGGCATTTGGTTTGGACAATTTGGTTTAAACATTTGGTTCAGCTCACCTCCACCAGTGATATCAGTGTTAATCAGCGGTAAGATTTGTTATCGGTTATTACCAGGGAAGGAAACTACAAAGTCCTGCTTTTTCAAAATTCGGCCTTCCTTCATCACGCGAAACCTAAGGCCCAAGAACCGGATAGTGGCTGGCGATACCCATGAAGAGCAGCATGGGGAAGGTGAGAAAAAAATTCGTTCGTGAAACCAGCTGCGCCACGCGGCTGTATTCGAGAGCCTCGGGGGGCAAAGGCGTTCCGCTCGCCGCCGCTTGCGCCGTCCAGCCGATGATCTTCTTCTGAATACGCCAAATAACGCCCCAGACATTGAGCAACATGAACCACCCGAGCCCGCCGCCAATGCCGATCGCCAGCAGGCGATTACTCTCCCAACCATGCGCGTTCAACGCAAGGTAAAGCCAGGCCGCAGCGGTGACCACAAGCGCGATTATCACGCCAAATACCAGACCCCGTTTTAAGAACGGCGAGGGCATCATGAGCATAGCCATTTCGACGGCAAATGCCACAGTCCAGATTCCGAAGAAGGTTCCTATCGCTCTTCCGCCGTTGGTTTGAGCATTGTGAGCGTCGGAGGCGACGATGATCATCCAATACCAGATGCCTGCCACCACGGTAACGACCGCTGCCCAGCGAAACCACCACAGTGCTCGCGGCATCAGTAACGGCACCACTTTGGCCCGAGTAGAAGTGTCTACTTCCTTGAGGAAGGGAGTGTTCACGACATTGAAGAAATAAAGCAGTCCCACCCAAGTGATGCCGGCAACAAAGTGCACCCAGCGCAGCCCAAGCTGCAAGAGCGGCGTCAGGCCTCCTGGGAAACTGACGCGCGGTGAGCCGAGCAACTCCGGCCCCAAGTTCATGAAGCCTCCGTGAACGCTGATTGATGAAACGCGGTCATTCTAGCGAAGGGCGGCGAGAGTTATCAATGGACTTTGGAATCGCCGAAGTCGCCGTAATCGCGCGAGATCACCGTGATCGGAAGAACCAGATTGCGCCGATGTCGGCGATCCCGGCGATTCCGGCGATCGCACAGTGAGTCATCCTGTCACCGGACTGTGCCAAGCTGTCACAAGGGGCGAGGCGGAGACAACAACCAAAGCGTGCATTTGCAGCGAGTTAGACGCCGTGTTCGACTTGGCCCTTCAGCTGCCTTGCATACCGTCAAAGTAACTGGGCTGGGGCGCCAGGTACGCAGACAAGATTAGCGCTGCAAGGTAGGGTACCGGCGCCAGCCAGTCCTGTTCGACTCCGATCGCCTACCAGGTCTTGCGAATCGGATGAGCTTCGGTGTTGAAAACCACCTTGTTCAAATCCAAAGTTTCGCGTGGCGCAAACGTAAGATACAGGTACTTCAGCGTTTCAGCGAGAAAGAAACTCTCCATCCGATCTTCCTGTTCCATGTTGGCGACCCGGCGCAAACCGGCATAACCGGCATCGGTCTTGCAACAGCGCGTCAGACTCGCCAGGAACGTGGACGCCATCTCGGTATAGCGCGGATCGTTCGTATAGAAGGAGAGGTAGTATCCCGATTCCGCGATCTCCGGGCGAAGCGGATAGCCCTCGTGAATGATCCGGAAATTGGAGTAGTTGATCTCTTCCGGCTCGACGCCGAACTTAGTCCACATCGTATAGGACGACTCCTGCAAACGTTTTGCGCGATCTAAATCGCCGGAGCGGGCCAGCACGGCGGCGAAAAAAGCGTCTAGTGCGCCGAAGTGGGTGGTGGTTCTCTTGCCGGTATCCATGTTGGCCTGGCCGTACCAGAGCCCACCATGACTGGTGTCGGCAAGATATTTGTTCACCGCCGCCACGCTGCTCTTCCACATGTGCGCACAGTCTTGGTCGTCAAACAAAATCGACGCCTTGAGCAGATACTCGTAATACGAATCAATGCCGCCGCTAATATGGCTGGAGGTGTCGGTCCACTTGCCACTTTCTACGTTGATGATGGAACCCACCAACCCGATCTTCGACCTGCGATTGTAGAGCTCTATCACAGCGCGCTTGGCCTTTTCATAAAAGATCGGTCTGCCCGTAAGCTTGCTCAGCGTGCCGAACTCGATCAGAAGTGTGCCGATCTCAGCGGGGTTGCTTTCTGCGCCGCGGGTCTGGCCCGTCTTCAGATTGACGTACATGTAGGGCATGCCGGTCGGTGAATTGAACACCGGCAGCAAACGATTGCCCAGATCGGTGGCTAGGCTGAGGAGTCGCGAGTCGCCGGTGAGTTGATAGCTGCTGAGGAGGCCTCCGAGCAAGCGAATGGTGATCTCGAAGTTTTTGACTTCGATGTCTTTGTCGAAAGAGAGATTCTGGGCGATCAGCTCGCGGGTCTTGTCCGCCTCATCGCTGAGGCCCATCAGGACCATGGTGTCGAGGGCGTCGACCGGAGTCATGTACAGAGAAACCCCATACCAGTCGCGATAGCCGTGGCTCAGCGGCCTGAGTTCGTCATGTCCCCAGGCATATTGTTTGTAAGCATTCCAGGCATGAAGAAACTCTGCGCGCACCTGCTCGGCCGTTGTACCGCCTGCTGCCAAGCCGTTGGCGCTGGTCTGCGCGGGAAAAGCGAAGGGCGTTGGCGTCTGCGCCGCGCAAAGCGCCGCGCAGGCGCCCGCGACAAGAATGATCGGAAGGCACAGCCATACGCGCATGCCGGTAGTCTCCGCAAAAGGGTTTTGATCCGAGGCTTCCATCATAGCCTAGCGTGACTTACAGCCAGCAAACCTACCATGGAGGCAAGAGACACAGAGGAAATCGGGTGATCGGATCATCGGGACATCGGGTCATCGGACCATCGGGGAGATTGCTAATTGAGTAATCGGGTAATCGGGACATTGAAAACCCATGGAACCGCAGGTTTTCAATTACCAGTTACAAATTACCCGATTACAAATCTTTTTGATGTTTCGATCACCCGATCTTCCTCCGTCAACTTTCCAGCTGCGCGTCCATGGTGATCTTGGCGTTGAGGAGTTTGGAAACCGGGCAGCCTTCTTTGGCGTCCTTCGCCGCTTGCTCGAACTTGGCTTGGTCGCCGCCGGGAATCTTGACCTTCACCTGCAGATGTACGGTGGTGATGGCGAATCCAGAGCCGACCTTTTCGAGCGTCACCGTAGCTGTGGTGTCGATCGCTTGCGCGGTCATTGCGGCGTTGCCCAGCTGCGCTGAGAGAGCCATGGTGAAGCATCCCGCATGCGCCGCAGCAATCAGTTCTTCCGGATTCGTGCCCGGTTGCGATTCGAACCTGGTGGCGAAGGAATACGGAGTGTTCCTGAGCACTCCGCTGGGCGCGGTGAGGGTACCCTTGCCGTCTTTTAGACCGCCGGTCCAATGCGCGCTTGCGTTTCGTTGCATGATGTTGATGCTCCTTTGTGTTTTGAGATGCAGTCATTGTATAGCCAGGTTGATCGACGACGGCCGGTCCTCGCTTTTCGTTTTGGCAATCCGCCAACGGGTCACGTCGAGTGTGTCCGTTTCCACAGCGGCTGAAGCCTGGTTCGTTTTACACTTGCCGGCCCGACTTCGCAGCCCGTCACTCGCGATGCTCGCTCCGGTCTGAACGCGCAAGTCGGGCCCTGATACGAGTCTCTCGGCGGATGCCTTATTGTTGTGAAAACCACCAAGCCGAGTTGCTTACTCGCTTGCGCTCCGTCAGCCTCACTCAGGATTGGCCAGGAAGAGAGAAAGGCGGTGTATGCGAAACTTTTTCAGGAATCACGTGTTGTGTGTTTACGGTGAAGTTTATCGAACCTCCAATGTTACTAATATGGGCTAGACAGTGTGTCCAGCCAGAGTCATAATCGCGTTCAGATATTTCTAGGCAAGTGTTTCTTGGACAATTTTGTTCACACCTGACTCAGGAGCGTACCTTGAAAAGACTATCGTTACTCTTTGCGGCCTTTTGCATGTTCTTTGCAGTTACTAGTGTGGCGGGTGCCCAGCAGTTGGACGTAGCTTTTGGATTTGGTACTCTTGGCGGGAATCCGGCGTCAGATGCCACCGTGGCCGACATCACCGCCGGCAATGCCACTGCGCAGACGATCGCCGGGGGCGGTTACCCATCCTTCAGCGGAGATCTTCTGTTCTTCAGGAAATATGCAGGCGTTGGCGGGGAAGTTACCTGGCGTGCACGTCAGAACGTCAACATCTTTACCCAGCCCTACCGGCCCATCTTGTACGACTTCAACGCCGTTTTCGCACCGCCCTTGGGCAAGCACGCGCAGGCGGAACTGCAGGCCGGGATTGGTCTTGAATCGATCCGCTTTTACACACCGTTCTTTACCTGTAGCGGTAGCTTTTTTCAGAATTGCACCGACTACAGCAGCAGTAACCACTTCTTGGGGCATTTTTCCGGCGGCTTGCGCCTGTACTTGACCAGAAGCGTTTTCCTCCGCCCCGAAGTTCATCTGTACATCGTCCACAACAATATCGAGTTCGCCGGTCCGCGCGCAACCCGCTATGCCGTCTCGATCGGATACTCACTCAAGAATCAGTTCTGAAGAGAGCGCGCAGCAGTCAGATTGCTCCTGAAATCCCGAAGCGGAGCGAGGGATCCCTACTGCCACGATGCTTCTAAGGCGCGTATTTGATGACGGGCGCAACAGTGTGAAGCTTAAAGTTCATCGTTGCCATAGGGATCCCTCGCTGCGCTCGGGATGTAAGGCCTGCTCTGGGGCACGTGTCCGCGGCGGTAAACCATGACCGTCCGCTTGAACTCGATCACGATCGTGCCGTCTTGCTTGTAACCCGTGGTCTTGAAGCGCACAATGCCGGCGTTAGGTCGCGACTTGGATTGACGTTTCTCCAGGACCTCGCTGCGCGAATACACAGTGTCGCCTTCGAACAGCGGGTTGGGCAAACGCACTTCGTCCCAACCAAGGTTGGCCATCGCGTTCTGTGAGAGGTCTGTCACCGATTGACCGGTGACGAGCGCAAGCGTGAACGTGGAATCCACCAGCGGTTTGCCGTACTCGGTTTGGGCAGCGTAGGCGCGATCAAAATGGATGGGATTGGTATTCTGCGTGAGAAGCGTGAACCAGATGTTATCGGCGGCGATGACCGTCCTCCCGAGCGGGTGTTGATAGATATCGCCGACCTCGAAGTCCTCGAATACGCGTCCTGTCCAGCCTTGGTGGATTGCCACTTTCACCTCTTTTTCTGAAACCCCGAGCGCTAGCGAGGGATCCCTATTGCCACGATGATTCTAAGGCGCATATTGTAATGCCGGGCAGCAGTGTGAAGCTTAAAGTTCATCGTTATGATATGGATCCCTCGCTCCGCTTCGGGATTTCAGAAAGATCAATAGGAGCGCGGCAGTCCCAACACATGCTCGGCAATGTACGCCAGAATCAAGTTGGTCGAGACCGGCGCGACTTGGTAGAGACGAGTCTCGCGAAACTTACGCTCGATATCATAATCTTCGGCAAAGCCGAAGCCGCCATGCGTCTGCAAAGCGGCGTTGGCGGATTCCCATGAGGCGTCGGCAGCCAGTAGCTTGGCCATATTGGCCTGGGCGCCGCACGGCTGTTGTGAATCGAACAGTTGCGCCGCGCGTTCGACCATCAGCGCCGCCGCTTCCACATTAGCGTAAGCGCGCGCCAGCGGGAACTGCACACCTTGATTCTGTCCGATGGGCCGCTCAAACACGATTCGCTCTCTTGCGTAGCGACAGGCGCGGTCGAGGAACCAGCGGCCATCGCCGATGCACTCCGCGGCAATCAAGATCCGCTCTGCGTTCAGCCCATCGAGCAGATAACGGAATCCCTGCCCTTCTTGCCCGATGAGGTTGTCTGCGGGCACGCTTACGTCATCGAAGAAGACCTCAGTGGTTGCGTGATTCATCATAGTGCGGATGGGGCGGATGGTCAGTCCGTTTCCGGCTGCATGGCGCACATCAACCAGGAGTGTAGAGAGACCTTCGGTGCGCTTCGCTACCTGCTCGCGCGGCGTTGTGCGTGCGACGACCAGCATCAAATCGGTGTGCTCGGCGCGTGAAATCCATATTTTCTGCCCTTTGATGACAAACTCGTCGCCTCTGCGCGTGGCGGTGGTCTTGATCCGCGTGGTGTCGGAGCCGGTCGTGGGTTCGCTCACGGCGAATGCTTGCAGGCGAATGTCACCCGTGGCGATGGCGGGCAGATATTTCCTCTTCTGTGCTTCCGATCCATGACGTAAAAGCGTGCCCATGATATACATCTGCGCATGGCATGCGGCTGCGTTCCCACCCGAGCGATGGATCTCTTCGACAACAATCGCGGCTTCGGTGACTCCCAATCCCCCGCCGCCGTATTCTTCCGGGATGAGCGTGGCCATGTATCCGGCCTGCGTAACCGCTTGAACGAATGCATCCGGGTAAGCGCGTTTGGCGTCGAGCTCGCGCCAGTATGCATCTGGGAATGTACGGCACAGCTCGGCGACGGCGCTCTTGAGTTGCTGATGAAGCTCGGGTTTGTCGAGGCCAGAAAGCATTCTTGTTCCTCGGAGTGAGCAATTAGCAGTTAGCAATTGGTCAAGCCAAAGCGTGTTCAGAGTTGGTGTATTCCGTACAATCTACGACCATGTCATTTCGAAGCCGCAGGCGAGAAATCGGCTCCGCCCAAAGCCCAGCGGGAGCAGATCCTTCTCCCGCTTGGCGGGATCAGGATGACACTCGCGTTGCTGCTGCCTTGCTGTTGGTACACACCATCTCTTGAACTGCAACAAAGCTGACCGATGAGATAGCCAATTGCCAAGAGCCAATTACCAATTGCCATTTGCCAGAACTGTCCGGTCATTGAAATTTGATTTCAGTGTAACTGGTTTTGGTATAAGGACTTGTTGGTGAAAACAAGCGTTTTCGATTTGAATTTGTCACGCCCCTGTGGCCATCCTTTCCAGACATGTGGGGAGGATGGGACGGATGAATATTGGCAAAACGGTTTTTGCGCAGTTGATGGATTTCATTCCCGCGCACGAGTTCCGGCGTTGCGTCGAGCGCTATCACGGCAATTACAAGAGCAGCAGTTTTTCCTGTTGGGATCAATTTCTGTGCATGGCCTTTGCTCAACTCACCTACCGCGAAAGTCTGCGCGATATCGAAACCTGTCTGCGAGCTGTGGGAGGGCGACTGTATCATGTGGGCATTCGCGGGCATGTCTCGCGCAGCACCTTGGCCGATGCCAACGAGAACCGGGACTGGCGCATCTATGCCGACTTGGCCCAGGTCCTGATTCGCAGCGCCCGCCAGTTGTATGCCGAAGAAAGTTTCGGGGTGGAACTGGAACAAACGGTCTACGCTTTGGATTGCACCACCATCGATCTTTGTCTTTCGCTGTTTCCCTGGGCTCGTTACCGTCCCAAAAACGCCGCGGTCAAAATGCACACTCTGCTCGATCTGCATGGCAACATACCTGCCTTCATCAGCGTTGTACCCGCGAAAATCCACGAGATTCACGTTCTCGACCAACTGGTGGTGGAACCCGGTTCCATCTATCTGGTGGATCGAGCCTACCTGGACTTCCACCGACTTTACACTCTCAAACAGGCTCTGGCTTTCTTCATCATTCGCGCCCGCAAAAACTTCTACTTCCAGCGTGTTGGCTCCCATCCGGTGGACCAGCACACGGGGCTGCGTTGCGATCAAACTATTCGTTTGAAAAGTTTTTACCCAGCCAAGTTCTACCCCGAACCCCTGCGCCGCATCCGCTACCACGATGCCGATACCCAGAAGAACTTGGTCTTTTTGACCAACAACTTTCTGCTACCCAGTCTTACCATTGCCCAACTCTACAAATGTCGTTGGCAGGTCGAACTGTTTTTCAAATGGGTCAAACAACATCTGCGCATCAAGAGGTTTTATGGCCTTTCTCCCAACGCCGTGAAGACGCAAATCTGGATCGCCATCTCCGTCTACGTGCTCATATCGCTCGTCCGCAAGCGATTGGGACTGGCACTCAACCTCTACCCGATTTCACAAATTCTCAGCCTGACTTTGTTCGAGAAAGTCCCACTTTTACAGGCCCTTTCGCAATCTTACTCGCTCGACCAAATATCAACGTCCTGCAACCAACTGGATCTATTCCAGTTATAACCGGACAGTTCTGG
>WNFJ01278327.1_pt1 | contig 12607 bp, 15 predicted proteins | sample 5400461 | NCBI WGS metagenome assembly WNFJ01 (sample SAMN13153349, study PRJNA577476) | soil metagenome | isolation source: 115 cm saprolite on Douglas fir-dominated hillslope | place: USA:California | collected 2013-09-17 | reverse complement strand
CTCAGTAGCAGCCGGGAGGCTCGACGCGTTCTTCGAGCGCGGCCTGAACTACTGGGACTTCGCGGCCGGCGGCCTGATCGCCCGCGAGGCGGGCGCGGTAGTCGGCGGCCTTGGCGGCAAGACCGAGAGCACCTCCATGACGCTGGCGGCGGGACCGGGCCTGTATCAGCAGCTAGACGCATTCCTCACCCGGCTGAACCCGGAGCGAGACTAGCTGGAACCGGGCTGAGGCGAGCACGGGCGAGCGCCTGCACGCGCTGGCGCTGCGGGCCTTTGACCAGATCATCGGCCTGGAGCTGGGGATGTCCCGGTGGACGGGTGCATGACCAAGGCACCCTACGGCGGGGAGCGCGCAGGCCCTTCCCCGGTGGACCGGCGCAAGGGCGGGCTGAAGCGCTGCTGCGGCGCGGTGAAAGCCAAGCTGCCCTGTCCGAGCGAGTGTTTACCTGCGAGGCCTGCGGCCTGGTCCTGGACCGGGATGTCAACGCCGCGATCAACCTGCGTGACCTCGCCGCCAGTGGGGCGGAGAGGCTAAACGCCTGCGGAGGCTGCGTAAGACCCGGCCGGGCCGGGCGACGGCCGCTGAACCAGGAACCCGGCACCGCACGCGCGGGCAAGACCGGGACCGCCGCCCGGTAACGGGTGGCTGCGGAATGGCCTACGATGACTGACTGGCTGGTCCGCGACGGATGGAGTACTCAGATGGCTGGCGCACGTAGGGGGCGTGTTGTCGCAATACGAAATTCCCGCCGGATTCGGGCACAACTACGGCTTGGAAAGCGTTACAACCGCGCAGCGAATACGCACCACAGACGAAGGACGATGGGGGTGCCCAGATGGCTACCGACTATGACAGCCCGCGGAAGACGGACGACGACCTGACTGAGGACAGCCTTCAGGAACTTCAGGCGCGCCGGATGGACAAGTCATCGAGCACCATCGATCTTGACCCCGACGATGTTGCCGAGTCCCTGGAGTTGCCGGGGGCTGACTTGTCGAACGAGGAACTGTCGTTCCGGGTGATACCGCGACAGGCGGATGAGTTCACGTGTTCCCGGTGCTTCCTTGTGCACCACCGGAGTCAGCTTGCCGAAGACCGCAATGGTCAGCTTGTCTGCCGGGAGTGCGCGGCTTAGCCCTTCGCGGTGCTGGCCGGCTCGCACTCCGGGCCGCTGTACGTTCTGCGTGCCGCAGCCCGGGTGGCGAGCAGCCTCGCCGCCTCGACGCTGACGCCGGTCAGCACGGACCAGCCGAGCGCCTCGGTCAGGGCGACCTGCGGATCCTCCGGGTGCGTGGGAGGTTCTTTGCCCGTGGCCTTGGTCCAGGCGAACGTGATCAGCTTGCGCGCGACGAAGGCGGCCGCCATCGCCGCCACGGCACTCACGATCTTGGTGCCCAAGTCCACTTTCCTGTCTGCCATCCCACTGCCTCCTTGTCGCCCCGTTCGCGCCATCATGCCACTGGTTCGTGGCCGGCCTGCACCCGGCACCTTTCGATCGCGGCGGCCAGCTCGGCCGGATGCCTCGTGCCGATCAGCCAGTAAGGGGCCGCCGAGCCTGTCGCCTGGCGGGGAAGGGCGGTCGCGTCGACGGCCAGGTAGACCGATTCCTTGAGGTAGGGTCGCGAGTACAGGTGGGCCGCCGGGTCCGCGCGCGGGCCGCGCAACAGCCTGGTCTGCTTCTCATCGAGGCTGACTACCTCACCGACGGACGTCAGGGGCAGCTCGGCATGGCCCGCGTGCAGCGCTCCGTTCCTGATCTCGACCGTGGCCAGGCCAAGGGCGATCAGGAACGCGGCGCAGCCCGCGGCGAACCCGGTCATGATGAGGACCGGCCAGGGTTCGGCGAGGCCGGCGAAAAGCGTGGCGCCGAGGATGAGGACAGTTGGCACACCGAGCAGCCACCAGGCGAGCGGTACGCGGAGCCGTTCGCGGTAATCAGGCATGCACTCGAGGGTAGTTGACCGGATGGAGTCGTGGCGGGGGCGGGGACGCCAGGCGGCCCGTGAGGCGGTGAGCACGCCGGAGCGGCCAGCGGGCAGGCCGGAGCAAGCCCGGGTGAGCGTGCCGGATCGCCGTGACGAGGAGCCCAACCGGGTGCCGGGCTGGCTGCAGACCGGGGCCGCGTGGTCCTGGCGGCTGCTGCTGCTCGCTGCCGCCCTCTACCTGGTGGCACGCGTGATCGGGGTGCTGTACATCGTGGTGGTGCCGTGCATCGCGGCGCTGCTGGCCACCGCCCTGCTGCAGCCGCTGACCGCGCGACTGCGCCGGGCCGGGCTGCCCAGCCTCGCCGCGACCTGGTGCACCCTGCTCATCGCGGCGGTCGTCTTCGGCGGCCTTGTCCTGCTGGTCACCTACCGGGTGAGCGCGGACTATCCGAGCCTGGTCGCCCAGGTGAAGCACACGACGACGCAGGTGGAGTCGTGGCTGGCCGGCGCGCCGTTCCACGTCAAGAGCAGCAACGTCCAGCGGGCCCTGAACAATATCCCCGGCTACCTCAGCAAGCACCAGGCTCTCGTCGAGGGCACCGTGGTGACCGGCGGCAAGATCGCCGCCGAGTTCGTCGGCGGCCTGGTGCTGATGCTTTTCGTCATGTTCTTCCTGATCAAGGACGGGGAGCGGATCTGGGCCTGGCTGCTCGGCGCGCTACGGCCGCAGACCGCCGAACGCGTCAACCGGGCCGGGCACGCCGCATGGCTGGCGGTCGTGTACTACATGCGCGGCACCGTCGCGGTCGCCGCCATCCACGCCGTCGTGATCGGGATCGTCTTGTGGATCATGGGGGCGCCGCTGGCGTTCCCGCTGGCCGTGCTCGTGTTCCTGGCCGCCTTCGTGCCGCTGATCGGGCTGCTGGTGGCGGGGGCGCTGGCCATCATGGTCACGCTGGCCGCCAAGGGCTGGGTCGACGCGCTTATCCTGCTGGGAGTGCTGATCGTGGAGGACCAGCTGGAAGCGCACCTGCTCCAGCCTCAGGTGGTGGGCCGGGTCATCCGGCTCCACCCGCTCGCGGTCATCCTCTCGCTCGCGGTCGGCAGCGTGCTGGCCGGCATCGCCGGCGCCGTGGTGGCCGTGCCGGTGGTCGCCGTCATCACCCGCGCCGTGCCCGAGTTGCGGCGGCGAGATCCAGGCCAGGGCGAGTCATAAGATGCGACTGTGCCCGGATGTCGCGCTATCCTCACCGTGCGTGCCAGCAGTAGGGAGTCTTCGTTGCCGCATTCCGAACCCGATGTGCTGATCAAGCGCCTCGATCCCGGCGTCCCGCTGCCGTCGTACGCCCATCCGGGTGACGCCGGGGCCGACCTGACGACAGCGGAGGACGTGGAGCTCGGCCCGGGCGAGCGGGCGCTGGTGCGTACCGGTCTGGCGATCGCGCTGCCCGACGGGTACGCGGCCTTCGTGCATCCCCGCTCTGGCCTGGCGGCCAAGCACGGCGTGACGCTGGTGAACGCGCCAGGGACGGTCGACGCGGGCTATCGGGGCGAGATCATGGTGACCTTGCTGAACACGGACCGGGACCGCCCGGTGAGCTTCAGGCGCGGAGACAGGATCGCGCAGCTGGTCATCCAGCGGGTGGAACGGGCGGTGTTCCACGAGGCAGCGGTGCTTCCCGGGTCGATCCGGGGCGACGGAGGCTTCGGCTCGACGGGCCGTCGAGGGAGTCTGGGGGGAAAGACTTCCCCCCAGGATCGGGGGGGTCTGGGGGGGTCGTCCCCCCGAGGCCAGCACTAAAACAAAGGGAGTGTGCGGAGTGTTTCGTCGGCGTCGTTCAGCAGACGCGGGCCGCGATTGGTCCGGCGACAGCGATCAAGGGATGTCCGGCGACGAGCTCGATGACGACGAGCCGTTCGACGATGAGCTGGCCGGGCCGGACCAGCCCGCGGGGAAACCGCGGGCCGACGGCGGTCCGTGGGACGTGGGGGAGCCCTTCCCCCGGCGGCCCCGCGCCGACCTCGGCAGCCTGTTGGTGCCGGTGGGGCCCGAGCATGAGATCGAGCTCGTCATGGCCGACCAGCGCGGTGCCTGGGTGACGGCCAGGTACCGGGAGAGCCAGGTGCAGATCCAGGCGTTCGCCGCGCCGCGCCGGGGCGCGCTGTGGGACGACCTGCGGGCCGAGATCGCCGCCGAGGTGGAGGCGGCGGCCGGGCGCAGCCGGGAGTCGCGCGCAGCGTTCGGGATCGAGTTGCTGGCTGAGGTGCCGCTTGAGCACGGACAGCCCGCCTCGGGCATGCAGGTGGTCAGGTTCGTGGGCATCGACGGCCCTCGCTGGTGTGTGCGCGGACTGTTCACCGGCCCGGCCGCGGGCGGCGGCGAGCAGGCCGACCTGCTCGACGACGTGCTCAGGGACGTCGTGGTGGTCCGGGGCGAGCACCCGGTGCCGCCGCGGGAGATACTCGAGCTCCGGCCGCCGCCCGAGGCGCAGCAGGCGTTCGAGGCCCAGGCCGCCGCGGAGGAGGAGAACCGGTTCCGCCGTGACCTGAACCCCTTCGAGCGCGGCCCGGAGTTCACCGAGTCGCGCTGAGCCCGTGCGCGCTCAGGCCGGCTCGCTGGACCTCAGCAGGCGGGCGAGTTCTTCTTCGACGTCCTCGCTCGTCACGAAGAACAGCTCGTCGCCGGCCTGCAGCGGATCGTCTGGCTGCGGCACCAGGACCCGGCCCTCGCGCAAGATGGCCACCAGTGAGGTGTCGGAGGGCCACTCGATCCCGCCGACGCGCTGGCCGACCAGCGGGGCGTCGTCCGGCATCGTCAGCTCGACCAGGCTCGCCTCGCTCTGCCCGAACGTCATCAGCCGCACCAGGTCCCCGACGGTGACCGCCTCCTCGACGAGGGCGGAAAGCAGCCGCGGGGTCGAGACGGCGACGTCAACGCCCCAGGACTCGTTGTACAGCCACTCGTTGCCCGGGTGATTCACCCGCGCGACGACGCGCGGCACCCCGTATTCGGTCTTGGCCAGCAGCGCCACCACCAGGTTCGCCTTGTCGTCGCCGGTCGCGGCGATCACCACCTGGCAGCGCTGCAGCGCCGCGTCGTCCAGTGAGCTGATCTCGCAGGCGTCGGCGAGCAGCCATTCGGCCCGGGGCACGCTTTCTACCTTGATGGCCTTCGGCGAGTTGTCGATCAAGAGCACCTCGTGCCCGTTCTCGAGCAGTTCGCCGGCGATGGAGCGGCCGACCGCCCCGGCTCCCGCGATCGCGATCCGCATCAGTGCTCGCCTCCCCGCGTCGCGAAGGCGGCGGCGATCCGGTCCAGGTCGCTCTCCTTGGCCACGACGTGCAGCACGTCCCCTTCCTGCAGGACGGTGCCCGGTTCGGGGACGAACGCCTGGCCGAGCCGGTCGACGAAGGCCACCCGGCTCATCGTGCTGGCCTCGAGCGCCTTCACCTGCTCCCCGATCCAGCGGGGGGAGAAGGCCACCTCGGCCAGCACGATCTTTCCCGTGGGATCTCGCCAGAGGGGCTGGCCGCCCTCTAGCAGCAGCTTGCGCAGCATCTGGTCGGCGGTCCAGCGCACCGTGGCCACGGTCGGGATGCCAAGCCGCTCGTACACCTCAGCCCGCCGCGGGTCGTAGATCCGTGCCGCGACCCGCGGCACGGCGAATGTCTCGCGGGCTACCCGGGCGGAGATGATGTTGGAGTTGTCGCCGCTGCTGACCGCGGCGAAGGCATCCGCGCGCTCGATGCCCGCCTGGATGAGCACGTCCCGGTCGAAGCCGATCCCGGTGATCTTATCGCCCTTGAAGGCCGAGCGGAGCCTGCGGAACGCCTCCGGGTCCCTGTCGATGACCGCGACGGTGTTGTCTCGGTCCTCGAGGATGTGGGCGAGCGTCGACCCAACCCGCCCGCAGCCCATGATTACGATGTGCACGACCGTCCTCCCACGATGAGCAGATCCCCGAGCAAGGGGCGCCACACCAGCAACACCACCACAAAGGTATGCCCACACTGGGCATCCTCCCCCGCCGGGAGGCCGGCGGATTTCACCCCAAGCCGGAAGGAGCGCGAGTTGAGGTTCGCGGTTCAGTCCCGATGAGTTATCAGGCGGGTCAGATCATTCAGGTGACGACCGTGGACGTGGCCCACGGCGGCTGGTGCGTCGCCCGGCCGCAGGACGGGCCTGCGGTGTTCGTCCGGCATGCGCTGCCAGGGGAAACGGTCCTCGCCCGGGTGACGGACGTGACGTCGCGGCTGGCGCGCGCCGAGGCGGTCGAGGTTCTCGTGCCGTCACCCGACCGGGTCGAGCCGCCGTGCCCGCACGCGGGTCCCGGCGGCTGCGGCGGCTGCGACTGGCAGCATGCCGCCCTGCCCGCTCAGCGGCGGCTCAAGGCCGCCGTGGTCCGCCAGCAGCTCAGGCGCCTGGCCGGGGTCGAACGCGAGGTCACCGTCGCGCAGGAGATGGGCGACGAAACGCCCGACGAGGCACCCGCGGCAGACAACTCCGGGGGAGGCCTGGGCTGGCGGACCCGGGTGCAGTTCGCGGTGCGGCGGGACGGGGTGGCCGGGCTGCGCGCGCACCGCTCGCACGACGTGATCGACATCGGCGAGTGCCTCATCGCCCATCCTGGCGTCACCGACCTCGGCCTTCCGGCCCGGCGCTGGCCGGCTACGTCCTCGGTGGAGGCTGTGGTCGCGGCCGGATCGGGCGAACGAGCCGTGATCATCGCAGGACGCCCTGCGTCCATCGAGGCCATCGCGGCGGATTCCGTGCTGCGCCGGGACGGCCCCTCGGGCCGCCGGCTGACCCCGATGCGCGGCCGTGCCTTCCTGAGCCAGCGGGCCGTGGGCCGGGACTGGCGGGTCAGCGCGGGCGCCTTCTGGCAGGTTCACCCGGGCGCGGCCGATACGCTGGCGGCGGTCGTGCTGGCGGCGACCTGTACTGCGGCGCCGGGCTGTTCGCCGGGGCGCTGGCTCCGGTGGTCGGGCCGGGCGGGAGCGTGGCCGGCGTCGAGGCGGACGCCGCCGCGGTGCGAGACGCCAGGCACAACCTCCGGCCGTGGCCCTGGGCGCGGGTGCACAAGGGCGACGTCGCCGTGGTGCTGAGCCGCGGCGGCCAGCCGGGAGCCGGGCCGGGCGTGCTGCGGGCGGCCCGGCTGGTGGTGGCGGATCCGCCGCGCTCCGGGCTGGCCCGCGAGGTCGTCGAGTACCTCGGCGCGGCGGAGAACGGGGCGCTCAGGTTCGCCTACGTGTCCTGCGACCCGGCCACGCTGGCCCGCGACATCGGCCTGCTCATCGCGCGCGGCTGGTCGCTCGCGGACCTGCGCGCGTTCGACGCGTTCCCGATGACGCACCACGTGGAGTGCGTCGCCACCCTGGTCAGGAACTCGGATCAGGTGGCCGACCGCGCGGGGGATCCGGCTTCCGTGGTGCCGGTGACGTAGTAGCCGAGTCCGGGGATGCGGGTCAGCAGTCCCTCGTCTTCCAGGGTGCGCAGCGCCTTGGCGCATGTCTGCCTGGCATGCCCGTATTGCTGGCTCAGCGTGGTGATGGACGGCGTCGGCATGCCGGGGGCCAGAGTCCCCTCGGCGATCTCCCGGCGCAGCCGTGCGGCCAGTCGCACGTAGGCTCTAGGGTCCGATTCGTCGCTTATCGACACTCTCGTACCGTACTCGATTGGCAATATTGCCAATCGCAACGCTTCGACACTAGTCGAGATTAGACGAGGAGCCTAATCATGCGTTAACGTCGGAAATCGTCAGGGCCGCCACGGCCGCGCGGAGCCAGATCCCTAGGCAGGTCATGATCTTTTACTCGTGGACCGCACTGAACTCATGGACCGCACTGAGAGGAAGCAGCCCTACGGCAGCACAGGAGAGCGACTGGACCGCGCCGGGCCAAGGCGGCGTGCTGGCACCGGGCGGCGGCTCCGGGCCGCCGGTCGCGATGGGCATCACCGATGATCGCGGCCGGGCCATGACTGCGGGCGAGGAGATCCTGGGGTCCGGCCGGGCGGCCGTCGTCATCATCGAGGCGGTGCGCCCGGCCATGGCCGCGCCTACGCTGGCCCCCTGTTACGTTCGCACCGGGGTGGCCTGGCTGGGCCGGCGCACCCAGGCGGGCGGGGTGGGCTGGAACAGGTTCTTCATTCTGGCCGAGCCAGGAGAGCGTGACGCCGGCGGCGCGGCACGCGCCACGCCCGTTCGGGAGTAATTCAGCTGAAGGCGCGTCGGGCAGCGGCGGCACCGACGGCACTGCCCGCCCGGAAGCCGTAGGTTCCCAGCTCGCGTAGTTCGGTGGCGGCGGCAACGACCGCGCCCAGGGCGGCGAAGGCGAACGAGCCGCCCACCGAGATCCGGCTCACCCCGGCCTCGGCCAGCTCGGCCACCGTCGGGGCGCCGTCCAGGGCCAGCACGTTGACCGCCCGGTCCACCTCGCGGACCACCTGCCGGATGTCCTCGAGACTGCGCAGGCCCGGGGCGTAGAGAACGTCGGCGCCGGCCGCCTGGTAGGCCTGCAGCCTGGCGATCGTGTCCGCCAGGTCGGGACGGCCGTGCAGGTAGTTCTCGGCGCGCGCGGTGAGCACCAGGCGGCCTGGGCCCGCGTGGGCGGCCTCCGCGGCCGCCGCGACCCGCTCGGCCGCGAGCCGCGCGTCGTAGATAGGGTCGTCGGCCCGGCCAGTGAAGTCCTCGACTGAGGCGCCCGCGAGGCCGACCTCGATCGCGAGCCGCATGGTCTGCGCTACCCCGGCCGGCTCGTCGGCGTACGCGTTCTCCAGGTCGGCCGATACCGGCAGGCCGGTCGCCGCGACGATGACCGCGGCGTGCACTATGGCTTCGTCCCTGGTCACGGAGCCGTCGTTACGGCCCAGGGTGGCCGCGAAGCCCGAACTCGTGGTGGCCAGAGCCTCGAACCCGAGCGACGCGGGGTTCGGCATCAGGAGCGGCTCACCCGCCCGGTGCAGGGCCAGGAACCGCTGTGCTTTGTCCGCCTGAGTGGTCATGTGACATAACGTATCTCCAGCGACGGCGGGTGGCTGAACCGAGTAGGTCTCATTAGTGTGAAATGCCTGGTCAGTGACGTTAGTGGTGGTACATCCACAATTGCGCCCAGAGGCTCGGCGGTGACGCTCCGAAGTAACGGTCGTAATGGTTACAGCTGGCCATATGGCTTGCGGGCGGGTACCCGCGATGCGATCGTTGACCAGTGCGCTCCAATGCCGCCACCACCAGGAGGGTGCGGGTCGTCACCGTCCTGTCGGTCGCGGCTGCCGTAACGGTCATGCTCGGCGCCATCCTGGTGCTCGCGAGCGTGGTCATGCGGCTTGTGACCAGGCACCAGCCTGCCCACATGATCCAGTTCGGGCTGGATGTGGTGGCGGCGGGCATCGCGTTCGGCCTGGTGGTCCTGGTGGCGTTCGCCATCGGGCGGATCGGGGGAGCCGGCCGGTCCCGGCACGGCAGGTCGGCGGCCCGCGGCCGGTCAGCCGAGCGCGACCGGTCAGCCGAGCGCGGCAAGTCGGCCGGGCACGGCATGGACCGGGGCCGGGCCGGGGCTCCGCCAGAAGGTAGCGGTCACGCCGGACGCGACGGCGGAGCGCGCTCGGTCCGGCCGCCCGTGCTGAACCCGACGAACGTGTACTCTCCGGGCGGCCTGATCGACGTGCCCAGGGACGGCCGCGCGCCCGGTACGCCCGGGGACCAGGACATACCGGAAATCCTGCGGACCGCCGGGCCCCGGCCGGCCCCGGGAGCGCCGCCTGGAGGATGGAGCCAGGACCGGCCGCCGCCCGGCCGGGCCGGAAGCGCGCCGCGGCCGCGTCCGGGCTACCAGCCGGGGATGGCCGCGGGTGGTCCCGGCCGGACGCCGTATGCCCCCGGCGGCCAGCCCGCGCCTTCCGCGCCGCCCCGCGATCACATACGGTCCCGGGAGGCGCCGCGGCCCGGCCACGCGGTGCCGCCGCGCGAACCCGTACCGCCGCGCGAACCCGTACCGCCGCGCGGTGCCGTACCGCCCCAGAATCCGCAGGCTCCTCGCGGGTCACCCAGGATGGGCCCGGCGGGCGGCCCGGTCCGCCCGGGCGGACCTGCGCCGTCACCCGACCCTGGCTACCCGCCGCCAGGGCCGGGTCAGGGCCCTGGCCCGGGTAGCGGAGCCGGGCGGCACGCGGCTGGTCCCGGTTACGCGGCCCCCGGCGGTCCTGGTTACCCGGCCCCCGGCGGTCCCGGTTACGGTCCGCCCGGTGGTCATGGCTACGCCGCTCCGGGCGGCCGCAGGCCAGCAGGGCCGGGGCACGCCGGTCCGCCGCGACCCGGCGGCCCGGCCGGATCCCCCGGATCCCCCGGATCCCCCGGATCCCCCGGACCCCCTGAGGCGGGGCAGTTCGACGGCGGGTACGCCCACGTCATTCGCGCCTCTGATAACCCCAGCCGCCCCGCTGGCCCCGCGCGGCCGCCGAGCTTCGGCCGGTCCGCAGGATCCCGCCCGGGTGCCCACGCCGGGCCGGGCGGCGAGGCGCCCGCGGACGTGTACGTCTACCGCCGCTTACTGGTACGACCTGCCCGGGACTGGCTCGGGGGAAGACGCCCCGCACCTGGTCCAGGTGACCCGCGGCCCGTTCGAGCCGCTGGTGTCGTCGGCCGGCGAGCCGGCCCGGCCAGCCGGCGCCGGGCCCGCCGCGCCGAAGGCCGCCGAACCCGGCCAGGCACCGGGCCCGGCCGACGGCGGGACGGACGAGGGGGCACACGACCACGCGCGCAAGCTCGAGCAAATCAAGGACCTGTACCTGACCGCGGAAGCGATCGGCGAGGCGAACGTCGACAAGCACTTCGACCAGCTGCTGGCCCAGCAAAGAGAGCTGATCAGCGAGTACTTCAAGCAGTCGGGCGCGGGCAGGCCAGCGGACGACGCGGCCGGGCCTGATGGCCAGGGGCCCGGCGCGGCGGGCCAGGCCGAAACCGCGCCGGGAGCCCACGCACGCCGCGGGGATCCCGGCTCCTCCGGCGGTCCCGGTTACGGTCCGCCACCAGGGACGGGCAGACGCTTGTCATCGCGGTGCTCGGCTTGGGGGAGGCTGGTTCGGTCATCGCGCGTGACCTGGCCGCCGCCGGAGTGTGCGTCCGCGGCTACGATCCGGCCGTGCCTGCCGCCGAACCCGTCGTCGACACCGCCAGCGAGGCCGACGCGGCGCGGGGGGCCCACCTGGTGCTCAGCGTTAACAGCGCGAAGGCCGCTGTGGGCGCGCTGCAGGCCGGCCTGGCCGGCGAAGGCGGGCGGCGGGCCGACAGCCTGCGGCCAGACGTCGTCTGGGCCGACCTGAACACGGCCTCGCCCGGCACCAAGCGACAGCTGAACGCCCTCGCGGAACAGGCAGGCGTCCCCTTCGCCGACGTCGCGATGATGGCCCCGGTGCCTGGGCGCGGCCTGCGCGTGCCGATGCTGGCCAGCGGCATCGGTGCCGCGCCCTACGCCGCGCTCCTGCGGCCCCTCGGCGCCGGCATCGAGGTGCTCGACGGCCCGGCCGGGCTCGCGGCTAGCAAGAAGCTCTTGCGGAGCGTGTTCTACAAGGGCATGGCCGCGTCGATCGTCGAGGCCCTGGACGCCGCACGGGCCGCGGGCGACGAGCAGTGGCTGCGCGCGCACATCGCGGCCGAACTGGCCGCCTCCGACGCCGCCACCCTGGACCGGATCACGGACGGCACCCGCAGGCATGCGGTGCGTCGCGCGGCGGAGATGGCGGCGGCCGCGGACATGCTCAGCGAACTCGGCGTGCCGCCCCTGATGGCCGGGGCCAGCAGCGCCCTGCACGAGCGCCTGGCCGCAGGCGCGGGCGAGTTACGCGAGCGGACCGAGCGCCTCGGCCAGCGGCTTGAGCGAGTCGGGCTTAGCGTGGAGCGGGAGGTTCACGATGATCAGGTCGACGCCCGCGTCGCGGTAGGCGGCTGCCGTCGCGACCACGGGCTGCAGCCCTGTGTCCGGGTCGATGCGCACGTTGACCGAGCAGGTGATCTCGCCGACGTCCCGGCCGATGGCCTCGCAGTGCCCGGCGAGCACCTCCTTCAGCTCGAGCCACTGCTCCGGGCCCTCGGCGATGGCGTTCCACTGCTGAGCGAAGCGCGCCACGGTGCGGAGCGTGCGCTTCTTGCCGCGGCCGCCGATGGTAACCGGCGGATGCGGCTGCTGCACCGGCTTCGGCTCGCACCTGGCGTCGGTCAGCTTGACGTACTGGCCGGCGAATGTGGTGGTGGTCTGGCTCAGCAGGCTGATGATGGCCTCGACGCCCTCGTCGAACCGGTCGAACCGCTCGCGCAGCGGCGGCAGGTCGATCCCGTAGGCGTCGCACTCCATCTGGTTCCACGCGGCGCCCAGGCCGAGCTCCAGCCGCCCGCCGGAAATGATGTCCACGGTCGCGGCCATGTTGGCCAGCACCGCCGGGTGCCGGTAGACCATGCCGGTCACCTGGCAGCCGAGCCTGATCCGCCTGGTGGCCTGGGCCATCGCGGCCAGCATCGTCCAGGCCTCGAAGTTCGGCCCGGTCAGGTCGCCGGTCAGCGGGTAGAAGTGGTCCCAGTTCCACGCCGATTCGAACAACGGGATCTCGTCCGCCGCGATCCACGCATCGCGGATCTCTTCCCAGGTCTGGTGCTCGGGCCGCGTCTTAATCGCGAAGCGCATCCGGTGA
>WNFJ01364733.1_pt1 | contig 12608 bp, 9 predicted proteins | sample 5400461 | NCBI WGS metagenome assembly WNFJ01 (sample SAMN13153349, study PRJNA577476) | soil metagenome | isolation source: 115 cm saprolite on Douglas fir-dominated hillslope | place: USA:California | collected 2013-09-17 | reverse complement strand
TTAACCGCATTCCGTACCGCTTCCCGAAGCCGTCCCAGTGCGGTCCATATTCATGCGGGTCGTTCTGTGCGGTCGCTTGGCCCGCGGTCAAAATTCCGACGCCGAGACTCTCGAGACCTATCGTCCCCTTACCTATCGTCCCCTTCACCGACCACCGCAGGCGCTGTTTCCCCGTGATGCCTCGATAAGCAGCACTCGGTGCATCTATGGACTGGTCCCGAAGACGAGGTTGAGGCCTCTGCGCAGCAGCGGAAACCGTCAAAATAAAGAGAATGCAAAGCAATTGCCCGTGACCGTATCGCACCTGTTCTTAGTTGCGCAAGAGTCACAGCAGTTGCTCCGGAGAGGTTTACACCTTGCGACAGATACGGCAGTGTGGCAGCGGCTCTACGGGCCAGTCAATGCAAATCTGGACCGGATCAAGTTCGAAAAACCCCGAAAAAATCAGGCGCCTATCTACCGTCGCCCGAAATGATACGTGACCGATGCCGTCACAGACGACTTAAGCGGAAAGCCGGTGATGCGTTCTAATGGATTGCCTTCGCCCGCCAGCGCAAGAGTTTCCAGTGTCTGCCCTCCATAGCCCCGAGCGATAAAGAAGTTCAACCCAACGTCGAATCCCTTGCTCTCCAACGGACGCACCAACGCGCCACGAAATTCCCGCACCGGCACCGCGCCGAATCCATCGCCCAATGGTTTCCTGCCAACGTCTTCATATTCTCCGCGCGCCACCAAATGGAACGGCAGCTTATCCACCGAAGCCAGCACATCCCAGATCAGCCGCGGAGCTTCCGGAGTCGGCTCGCCAGTCAGTCGGTTCCTGGCATCGGCGCGAGCAAACAGTCCTTGCACAAAGCCATGTTTGAAATTCCGCCGGGCCGTGACTGTCAGGGACTTCAGAATTCCAGGCCCCAGGTTTTCCTGAAGGCCGGTATCGTTTGAAATTCGCGCCAGTTGCGCGGCGGTGGTTACATGCTCCAGCGTGACGCGAAACTCAGTTTGCGCCATCACCTTACTCGCCACCAACTGATACGAACGCGCTTTACTCACCAGCGTTCCGCCCTGAATTGCCGTGGTTCCAATGCGCGGGTCATTCACGTAAAACGACTGCCCGTAACTCACAGCTAGCGTCGGTAGGAACCAGGCTCTTTCGGGAGGCAATAATGTAATTGTTCCCTTTGGCGAATTAACCCCCGAGAAAGAAAAGTTCTTCCGGTAGAGGTCTCGGTTGTCCACCTTAACTTCGTCCCGCCGATACCCCAGGTTGTAGTGAAGGAAGTGCAACAGTGTTCCGTCAGCGGCGATGAAGGGGCTGGAAAAATTCAACGTGAGATTATTCGCTGTCACCGCACTCAGCGCTCCGAAACTATCGATATGATCCAGGTCTAATGCGCGAGGCGCTTCCCGCCGCAAGTCCGCGCCAGCGATTACCGAAAAACTCCTGTTGAAATTATTTTCATAGAGCACATCTTCTGAGTTCACATTGCGATGTTCGCTCTGCCGGATCAGACCATCCCCAAAATTCGGCCGCACATCTAAGGTGTAATAACGATAAAAGCCCGAGAACTGAAACTGGCTCCTAGGGGTGACATGCCAGATGTCGTTGAAGATGAGTGCTCCATTTGAGGTTTCCTCGCGCTGCCGCGCATCAATCGTGTCGCCTGCAACCCGCGTGTCGATCGGAATCAACCCTGGCTGATATGCAAAACCGTAGTAGCCAATGCCATAGACTGTCAGCTCATGTTTTCCGAAATCGAAAACCTTGGACACATTTCCCTTGTACTGTTTGCGGTGTTCCAGTCGCTCGAGAAAACCATTGCCATAAGAGATTTCCAGTCCAACCCATGACCGGTTCGCCGAATTCTGTGGGCTCCATCCAGTGACCAGATTCAGATCGCGATAGTCGCCAGTCAGCCGCATCATGGGCTCCATGCGATCGCGTAGCCCCAATGTAATCGCCGAATTCACCGAGTTGTTGCCTTCACGCACATTGAAGGCGCCGCCGTCGGTTTGAACGCTCTCAACCGCAATCGGGATAATCACATTCGGGTCCGCATAACCGTTCCCGTGAGCGTTGGCCGGTAGGTTGTTCGGGAAGAGAAAACCGCCAACTTGCAGGAACATCGCAATCGGCTCGCCGTGGTCTCCGGCCACGCCCGGCAGAAAGTACTGCGGCGGCTTCACTCCACCTGCTGGAGATTCCGCGGGCGCGCCAGGTATGGAAACAGGCATTCCAGGCCGGCCGGGGTTCGCGTCCAGGGTCTCGTCCCGGATCATGACGCGCAGCGCGGGATCGGGAGCAAACAACCCGGCGTCCGAGATATCCGCCGAGACGCTGACGGATTCAGTTTGTGAAGCGATGTCGGAGAATTGGATGTTCGCGATCTGCGCGACGTTTTCGGGAACCAAAATCGTGCGCGTAATTCCGGCAAATCCCGCGCATTCCGCCGTGAGCCTGTATTCTGCAGCGTCAACGGCTGCGAAAGAGAAGTGGCCCTGATTGTCGCTCCGAACCTGCAGCCGCGACGAATCAGCCTGCCGCATGATGCTGATGGTTGCGCCCACCACGGCACTTCCTTGCGGATCAGTCACATCCCCCGAGAGTCCCGACGCCGCCAGCGCAACCGGCGCGGTCAACCCGCAGAGCGCGAGCAGCGTCAGGATTCGGGAGAGTGACTTCATGGCAGTTGCCGGTTTTACGCAAGGTCGATGCAAGTCCTACGGAGTTTGGGTTCCTGAGGGTAGAGTCTGCAGCAACGCCTGCGCCTGAGCTGATCCCGGAGCGCGCAGCTCCGCCGACTCCCTCAGATATTTCCCGCCGGCAGCGCGGTCTCCAAGCTGTAGAGCAATCTCGCCGGCGTGGCGGAAAATCCTGGCGTCGCGCACGCCCACAGCTAGCGCAGTTTCGATCTCCTTGCGCGCTTCCGCATCCTGCCCATTTACGTGTAGTGCCCAGGCGTAAGCGTCCAGCGTATAAACATCGTGCCGCCAAGCCAGTTCCTGCCGCGCGACCTCAAGCGCCTTTGCCGGTTGGTGGGCGTGGTCGGCGAAGTAGAAAATCAGCTCGCGGTCGGAATTGTCTTTCCTCACCGATTCCGCCAGTGATTTGGTTTCGAATTCCGCAAACGCCCTCTGCGCTTCGGCGGTGCGCCCAGCTAATTCCAGAGCTTCGGCCAAGTCATAGAGATTCTCCGCGTGCGGACCGGCCTGGTAACGCTGCCGCAGCAAGTCCACTGCCTCCGCATAGCGCTTCTGCTCGATACGTACCTTGGCGAGATTCGCCAGCGCGTAGTGATATCCAGGAAATTTCGCCAGCGCCTGATTCAGTAGATTCTCTGCTTCCTCCGGCTTGCCGGAGATCAATCGCAAATGCGCCATCTGATTCAATATCCAGGCCGTGTCTTCCGCTTCAGTCGGTGGCGTAGCCTGTAGCGCCATGTCCATCAAGTCGTAAGCGCCGTCGGCATCGCCGAACAATTCACGCAAATAAGCCGCCCGCGTCAGGCCCGGCAAATTTCCGGGACGAAGGTCGAGCATCCACTGCGCCGCGGTCTCCGCATCTTTGTAATTCCCCAGTTCTGCGTTGGCGTCCACCAGAAAACCATAGACCAGAACGTCGTCCGGCACTCGCTGGTTGACGGTCTTGGCTGCCTCCAGCGCCGCTGGGAATTCGTGACGCCCGAGCAGTAGCCACACGTGAATTTTTTGTCCCTCCAGATTTTCCGGCACCAGCTCATAGGATTTCTTGAGCGCATCTTCCGCCTGCGTGTAGAAGGTGACATCGGATGTCTCGCGCGCTCGGCGCGAAAGAGCAATCGCCAATTGGTTGTAACCGGAGTACGATTCCGGCTTCTTTTCAATCGCCTGCCTGGCCGCGGCCATCGACCGCTCGGCGGGAGAAAGGCTGGCACTTGTCGTCGCGGGAGTGCTTTGCCCCGCAGCAAGTCCGGCCACCATCAGAGTTAGAACAAGAAGCGCAGAATTCTTTTTCATAACATTCCTCGAATATAGTGTGTGATCGAGTGAAGCTCAGACGCGTGGCTGCCGCTCGAAAACAGCAGCCACGAATCACTTCAGCTACTGCACCGGACAAATACCGCCCGGTTGTCCCGTGCAGCCTTCTTGCCCCGGTCCAATGTGATGCCCGTTACGCCCGCTGTTTGCCGGCATAACATATGGGAACGTCGTGCCGAAGCCTTCGGGATTAGTGTTTACGCCGTCGCCGATCGGAGTGCCAAACTTGACTGGATCGGCAAGTATCCCGGCCACGACCCGTGATGCAATGTCCACCACGTCATCGCTGAGTCTGCGCCCGTTGGGGAACCCGCCCACATCGCCCGCGAGGAAGCCGAGCCGCTTCTGCTTCGCGACGGGGGTTGGCGGAATCCCAGTGTTAAGGCGCATCAGGTCGGCAATCGGTCCGCGATCATTCGGTCCACAGCCCGGACAAATCGGCGCCTGATATTGAACCAGCGGCAACAAATCGGTCCGCGGCGCCGGTGGTACGGGAATCCCAAGAGTACCGAACACCGTCGCCAGCAGCGGATTCAGAAAGAATGGCGCAAATTGCGCGTCGTTCTTCGGATCATCCATGCTGAAGCGATCTTTCGATCCCGTGCCGATAATCAGTTCGTTGATCAGCGGATTCCCTTCCCGCTGCACTTGCTGGAAATTCCCCGAACTCTCCGCGGTAAGAGGAGAACGGCGAACCGTTACCCGGCGGCGCGACGTCGCACCGTAGGTCCCGATGACCGCCTGCTTATCGCCGGCGCCGTGCAGTTTGCCGTCCACCGTGAGCCAGGTGATGGGAACCTCCAGCACAATGGAGTTCACATTGAAACCAGCTACCGCGTCCGGAGCATAGTTGTGGGTGTCGTCGCCGTCTACTTGCGGAGTCAGCACGCCACCGATTCCCATGCGGAAATGCAGCGAATCGAACGCCGCGCCCAGATCAATGAAAAAAGGATCATCCACCGTACCCGCAAATACTCGCGCCCCATTGCCCAACTCATAAATCCCCTGGTTGAAAAGCGACTGATAATCCGGCATGGTGTTGGGCCCAACGTTCGAAGGGACCGCATACAGCGCCCTTCCACCGGTCAGGTCTGTGGCCTTGCCGTTCTTGATCATGGTGACGGTGTAGGTCTGGCGCAGACTGAAGCCTTCCGATCCCGGTCCGTCGAGAGCGGTGATAGGCGGAATGCCGGCCAGGTTTCCTACGAACCCCGTGAACAGTCCGGGCAAGCGGATTTGCGTATTGAATCGGAACTGAAAAGTGACGTCTTCTACTCCGTCCTGGTTGTTGTCAACCTTCATTTCATAGAGAACGTTGGGATCGAACGGAAAATAGTTGGGACCGTTTGACGGCTCCAGGAACGGATCGACATTCAGGATCATGGTCACCCGGTCAGGGTGATCAAAACTCACGAACGCATACCAATCGGTAATGTCCGCAGTGCGGTCCAATGCAGTGATCGGCGCCTCGCGATGGCTTGACGCGAACAGACTGGAAGGCGCCAGCACCAATAGCGCCACGGCCAAGGCCACCAAGGGTTTCAGATTTTTCATAATTTTTCCTCGTTTTTCAACTGGAGCAGAATCGGCGGACGTCGCCATATGATCTTTCCACCGGAGACGTGGCGCCACGCCCACGGCAGCTACGAATGGCTTCATCTACTGCTCCATGTACGTGAGGGAGGGAGGATTGGATTGGATTGGTCAAGAAGATTGCAGCGGGATCGAGATCAGGCACAAACCGCAAAGCGAACCAATTCGCTTATCCGCGGGCCCGAGATCTCTCTAGAAGTGAGCCTTTCCAGTTCTCCGGCAAGGCGCTTACGTGGATGGCTCGCTCAAGCAGCTTCTGATCGCGGTCTTGCCTAAGATAGAGTTGCTGAATATCGCCCGCCGTCTACAGCGAGGTCTGCCTGCATGTCCCCGGCAAGATTCCGTTCGCCTATTTTCACCGGGCCATCCACCGGGTCCTTAAAGATCGCAGTCTCGACTTGGATGCCTTGCCAGACGACCTCACGTGGCAGACCCACGTTAACCGAAATAACTCGCATCAGCGTTGTCCTTCTTCGGTAGAACCAAGGGTGGTTACCAGGAGATGGAGTCTAACCGCCAACCCCATCCGTTTCAGGGCGCTACGACTCTACCCTTGCTGCATTCTCCAATCATAAGCCGCTGGTCTCAAAAAAATGAGGCGCGAGCAGATTGCCCGCGCCTCAAATCAGAACGTCTGCTTAGCCTTGTGTGGGATGCAAGACGCGGAAAGTGCTTCCGGCGTTAGACCAGACCAAGACTAGAGCATCGCTGCCCTTGGGAACGCTGGCAAGCGCCTTCTGGACCTCGGCAGCAGAATTAACCGCGTGGCGATTCACCTCCGTGATCACCTCACCTTGCCGCAGACCGGCGTTATCTGCCGAACTGCCGGGCGCGACTTGTTCGATCACGGCGCCGTGAACGTCTTCGCCGGCTTGCAGTTGCTGCCGGACGTCCGGCGTCAGATCGCCCAGGCCCAGGCCCCAGCGTGGCTTGTCGCGGCTGGCGTCGGAACTTTCGTTATCGCGCTCGCCTTTCCCCATCCCTTCCAGCGTGACCGGGATGCTTACGGATTCACCGTTGCGCAGGGCTTTGAGGGTGACGGTTGTTCCGGGCTGCTTCTGTCCAACCTCGACTTGCAGCTCACCCGCGTCGCTTACGGATTTTCCGTTGAGTTCGGTAATAACGTCCCCAACTTTCAGGCCGGCTTTCGCGCCCGGTGAATTCGGCTCAACTTGGGTGACGACCGCTCCCGAAGCGTTAGTCACGTTGAAGAATTTGGCTTCTTCAGGGGTTAGGTCGCTGATGCCGATGCCAATGTAACCGTGGCTTACCTTTCCGTACTTAATAAGGTTCTCGACCGTCGGCCGTACGATCTGCGCGGGTATTGCAAATCCCATGCCGGAAAAACCGCCAGTCTCCGAGACCAGAAAAGTATTGATGCCTACGACTTCGCCATGGGCGTTGACCAGCGGCCCGCCGGAGTTACCCGGGTTGATGGCCGCATCCGTCTGGATGAACTCGCCGGGCGAACGGCGGTCGGCAGCGAATGGATTGGGACGGTTCAAAGCGCTGACAATGCCGCGCGTGACGGTGAAACGGAATCCCAGCGGATTGCCGAATGCGAGTACGGTCTGGCCGGGATGCAATTGCCTGGAATCTCCCAAAGGCACGCTGGGCAAGTTGGTTGCGTCGACTTTAATGACAGCAAGATCCGTAAGACGGTCGACGCCGATAAGTTTCGCCGGGAGGATTCGACGATCGGTCATGGTCACGTGAATGTCTACAGCGCCATCAATAACGTGGTTATTGGTTACGATGTAGCCGTCGGGCGAAATAATGACGCCGCTGCCAAGACCGTGCTCAATGTTGGATTGCGGCCCCATGTGTTGGCCAAAACCAAACTGGGGACCGAACTGTTTTCCGAACGGTCCAAAGAATTGCTGCAGCCCGTTGGAGTCGTCGTCGCTGTTGTTGTCTGCACCGTCGGCTGGGCCCGCAATCTCGGTCGACCGCTTAGACGTGACGGTCACATTGACAACCGCCGGAGTGACGCGTGCGGCCAGTGCCTCCATGGCGCGATCGAGCGTAAGCAGTGCGCTGACGCTGCTATCGTCGAGCGGCGCCGCGGCTGCGGCAGGCACCGCAGCGCTGACGGGTTTATCAAGCTCATAGGCCGCAAGCGACAAGATCATCGCGATGGCGGCCAATCCGACCAGGAAGCGCCGGTTCAGCGCTGCCTGGCAATATTTGATCCAGTTTTTCATGTTGCTCCTTCTCCTGATGAACTAATTGTTTAGTTGATGAAGGCAAAAAATTTTGCCCTCACAGTAAATCCAAAACGATGGCCCGCTCTAGCTGACGCTCAGCCGAGGTCCCTCGTCCTACCCTCCACACGCAGAGCGTCCAAGACCCGGAACCGGACTCGTCATACTGCGTGGTTTGCAGAATCACCACGGTCGCTTCAATCGGACGTTCTCTCTGCTCCGCTGTCGCACGCGCTGCCACAGGCTTGCCTTGCAACGTTGCCTTTACTAGCCCCGGCGCTGCCGAAGTGCGAGGAATAAACGCGGCCCGAATTGCTCTGGGCTGCGATGCAAAACCCGAGGGACGCGCAGCCGGCTCCCCGACGGTACGACTCATGGGGACGTCCGCCGCCTCCGGCCGCGCCTCATTGCCGGTCACTCGGCCAGTCACTTGGCCGGACATTTGGTTTGTGGCTTGAATCTGTTGTGTTTGACTCGGCCTCTGCTGATTCTCAAACGCCACGAACCGTGGAGCATAAGGCGCGGCGCTAAAGACCAGCGCAAGCATACCGGCGCTCACGCCCAGAGCCGGCTTCCACAGCCCCGTGCGGATCGGCCGTCTTGCATCAAGAATTTGACTTACTCGCAGTGACATGTGGCGCATGCGACTCACCAGGGCTTGAGCGAGGGTCAGGACTCGTGCGCTCTGCACCTTCTCGGCAAACGAGATCAGAGATGACGCGTAATCTCTGGGGCTGCTGGTTTGCGCCAAAACCATGTCGTCGCAAGCCATTTCTCGTTCCAGGGTCAGGCGGTTTTCAATCCACCAGACTGCGGGGTGGAAGAAGAACACAGCTTTCACAATCTTCTGGAAGAGGTTCGTCCAATCATCCCAGCGGCGAAGGTGCGCGAGTTCATGCAGCAGAATGACCTTGATCTCTCCGGCTGAGAGATGCGGCAACAGCCAGGCAGGGAAAACAATCGCCGGCCGAAAGAAACCGATTGCTGTCGGAACGGCGACCTCATTGGACGCGCACAGTCTCACTCGGCGACGGGACCCAAAGTCTCGAAAGACCCCAGCAACTGCAGGATCGATACTAGCGACCTCCACGTTGGAGCAATTCCGGAGGAGGCCGCGCAGCCGCCAAAGCCCGACACCAAGCCTGACAAGCAAGAGACCGGCGCCAACTCCCCACGCAACAAACAGCCAAAGGGCCCAGGAACTTGAAAGAATAATTTCCCGGTGCAGGTTCGTCGTCGCAAGAGCGGGCGAATGCTTGGCACTGAAGCCTGACCCGGCAAGAAATGGAAGCGCGACAATTGCAAGAAGGGCCGAGAACCAAATCGCAAAGCGGGTTCCGGAGTTCTGCCGTCCCATCAGGCGAAGCACCACGCAGACCAGGGCCACGATACCCACGCCCTCGGCGGCAGTGTTCAGCAGCCGACCGGTAAACACTTGCGCCAGGGTTTGCAGATCCAGAGCCGTCATTTCGTATCGCTCCGTTCCAGCATATCCCGCAGGCGCTTGAGTTCTGCGGCGTCGATAGCTTCGTCCTGCAGAATGTTCAGCACCAACGCCTCATGCGAGTTGCTGAAGAAGCGTCCGACCAGATGCCGAATCTCGGAGCGTGTAGCCTGATCGCGTCCGATGATTGGCTCATAAATATGGGCGCGCCCATCCTTCAAGTGCTTTACGTGGCCCTTTTTTTCCAAAGTACGGATCGTGGTGAGGACCGAGTTATAGGCCAAAGCTGAGGGAAGCCAATCCAGCACCTGCTGGACCGTACCGGAGCCCTTACGCCAGAGCACATCCATGATGCGAAGCTCGGCTTCCGTCAAGATTGCGGACTGCTTTGGCGGCACCCTATCCCTCCTTATCCATAATATTTAGACGCGCCAAGCCGGAGAAAGTAACTAATTATTTAGTTGCTAGATAAAGTTGATGGGATGCCTACACTCTTTGCAGGTTTGACCTGAGAGATGGTGGCCAGGGACGGAGTTGAACCCGCCGACGCCAGCGTTTTCAGAACTCGGCTTTCCAGTGTTTCCAACAACTTCAAGGGTTGCCGTTGGACTGCCAAACACTGGAAAACACAGGCAGGACGAAAGAATCGTGGGTGATCGCCGGGTGATTCGTCTTTGAAAGTCTGGGCTGCTTGAAGCTCTCGTTTGCCCATAAGATCGATGCGTTTGGTGGACACCAGGTGTACCATCTCCGGCCCTGAAGAAAAATTTCGTAGTGGTCTGTGCTCGTTCGCGGTCAATGGTGGGCCGAGAGATAACCAAGGCCAGACCGGCACAGCACACAGAAGAAAAAGAGAGGGCGCTTCATGTTCGCTCCGTTCGTGGAAAGGACATTCGATGCCTCGCGCCACAGAAGCGAGCGCCGACAATATCCCTACTATTCAAATTTCTGCCAACATCGACCGGCCGCCACCGCTTCCAGGTTTCTGCGCGATTAGACGGCCCAGATCTCATTTCGTTTGGCTGTTCTGTTGCAACTGTCCGTTCAATACCGTGTACGCACAATGATCGGCGGCCACCCAGTATGCGATCTCGCGATAGTCTTCCACCTCAAACACTGCCAAATCCGCATCCTTACCCGGCTCAATCGAGCCTTTGCGTTCCTGAAGCCTGAGCGCCCACGCCCCATTGATCGTCGCCGCGGAAACGGCCTCGGCCGGCGACATCTTCATCTGCGTACATGCCAGCGATAGCACAAAAGGCATACTCGCCGTCGGGGAGGATCCCGGGTTGTAATCAGTAGCCAACGCGACAGCGACTCCAGCATCAATTAGTTTGCGCGCGGGCGGATATTCCCTAAGGCCAAGAAAGTAGTTAGCTCCCGGAACCAGGCTTGCGACCGTGTTACTGCCAGCCAAAAGTGAAATATCGTCGTCGTCCAAGTGGTCCAGGTGATCCAGCGACGCTGGATCGAAAGTGAGCAGACGCTTCAAGGGCGTTCGCGTCAGTTGAGAAATATGCGCTCGAACCTGCAAACCGTTTCTTCGAGCTGATTCGAATATTTTCACCGAGTCTTCCTCGATGAATGCTCCGCTGTCACAGAAAACATCCACAAACTCCGCCAACTTGCGTTCTGCCGCCTGCGGGATCATCCGCTCACAAACCAAGGCAACATATTTCTGCGGCTGGTCTTGAAATTCCTGCGGAACCACATGAGCCCCCAGCAGCGTCGGAACCACCGTCCCCGCCCACTTCCCGGCCGCGGCGCGAATCGCCTCCAGCGATTTCAGTTCTGCATCGAGCGACAGCCCGTATCCAGACTTCGCCTCTACTGTCGTCGTACCATAAGAAGAGATTCCCTGCAGCGCGGTCAGCACCTTTTCGGCCAGTTGGGTCTTCCCTGCCTTCCGCACCCCGTCCACGCTCAATCGAATGCCGCCGCCGGCCGCAGCGATTTGCTCGTACGTTGCCCCCGCAATCCGCTTCTCAAAATCCACCAACCGCGGCGAGACGAATACAGGATGAGTATGCGAATCCACAAACCCGGGCAGGACGACTTTACCCGCGCAGTCGATTTCCTCGAACTCAGTGCGGTTCTTCCTGACCCACGGATCGCGGAACGCATCTTTCGTCTTGCCTACGGAGACAATCTTCCCGCCGACACACAAAACTGCGCCGTCCTCGATGATGCCGAGTTCCAGAAGAGCAGTTCCGCGCCGGGGGCCAGATCCCTCCGCAGACACCGTGAGCAACTGCCCGATGTTGACCAATAGCAGCGCCCGATTAGTTTTAAGGCTCTTCAATCAGCGATCTCGATCCGCAATCCCGGACCAACCACAAGCTGCAAACTACCGCTTACTGAATGATACAATCCTCCCGTTCGGTTCTGGTTTGTCGCGCTAACAATGAGTCGTGCCCCGTACTCATGAGGATTTCTAGCTTGCCGTCCCTGGCCGCGTTCCTGCTTCTCGCACTCATGTTCGCCTGCGGAGGGGGTAGCAACACAACAACGACTCCGTCGCCTCAAACGCTGCGGCAGGCTGCCGCCGCCCACAACATTAACGTCGGCGCCGCCGCCGATTCGCGGTATCTAAGCGACAGCAATTACGCCGCGATTTTGGGTGCAGAGTACAGTCAACTCCAGGCTGAGAACCAGATGAAGTTCGGGATCATCCATCCCGCATTCAGCACCTATGACTTCACCGGCGGCGACGCCCTGGTTGCCTTCGCTCAGGCACACACCATGGTCGTCCGCGGGCACACTCTGGTCTGGCACAACCAGGTGCCGTCATGGGTGACTTCAGGAAACTACGCCGCGCCACAGCTTTCGACGATCCTGCAAAACCATATCAACACCGTCATGGGTCATTATGCCGGCCAAGTCTATGCCTGGGACGTAGTCAATGAGGCCTTCAACGACGACGGCACCATGCGCGACACCATCTGGTATGACCAACCCGGCATCGGCTTCGCCGGGATGGGGACTAAGTACATCGAGCAGGTCCTCACTTGGGCGCACGCCGCCGACCCCAACGCCAAGCTTTTCTACAACGATTACAATGCCGAGCCGCTCGACGCCAAATCCGACGCCATCTATGCCATGGCCCAAGACTTCAAAACCCGCGGCGTTCCCCTCGACGGCATCGGCTTTCAGCTGCACATTGACCTGACCTTCGACAATCCTGCGACGCTCGCGTCGTTGACCAGCAACCTGCAGCGATTCGCCGCCCTCGGCCTCGACCTGCATATCACCGAACTAGACATCCGCTTGCAGGATTCCAGCGCCGCGTCTCTCGCCGCCCAGGCCAAGCTCTATGGCGAAATCGCCGCAATCTGTGTCCAGCAGCCTTCCTG
>WNFJ01756140.1_pt1 | contig 12609 bp, 12 predicted proteins | sample 5400461 | NCBI WGS metagenome assembly WNFJ01 (sample SAMN13153349, study PRJNA577476) | soil metagenome | isolation source: 115 cm saprolite on Douglas fir-dominated hillslope | place: USA:California | collected 2013-09-17 | reverse complement strand
TCTGCGCCTTCCAGAGAGGTACACGCGACAAAACTAACAACCACTCGCCGCGTGCTCCGCAGGTCCTTGAAAATACAGTAGAGTACGCGGTAGGCTATTTCCGCGACTGATCAGTCGCGGCCTCATTGAAGCGACCATAAACGACTCACCGGGTTTCAGACTCGTTAGATTTCCGCGACTGATCAGTCGCGGCCTCATTGAAGCGATTCAGGATGCGTTCCGGCGAGCCGGCTTATACACATTTCCGCGACTGATCAGTCGCGGCCTCATTGAAGCAATTCTAAAACGCGGGAAGTGGCCCCGGCTTCAGGCATTTCCGCGACTGATCAGTCGCGGCCTCATTGAAGCCTGTAGCCCAATGGGAGAGCATGTATTTCATGTTATTTCCGCGACTGATCAGTCGCGGCCTCATTGAAGCTTCATGTGTCGGTCGTACTCTTCAAATGGCGCGCGATTTCCGCGACTGATCAGTCGCGGCCTCATTGAAGCTTTACCTCCAGCCTTCTATGTCTTCTGCAGGATGTCATTTCCGCGACTGATCAGTCGCGGCCTCATTGAAGCGATAATCTTGCCGTACTCTTCAATCTGCGCCTCGGTATTTCCGCGACTGATCAGTCGCGGCCTCATTGAAGCAGCCTTGCATGAAGCTGAATGCACGCGAGCGCCGCCCTATTTCCGCGACTGATCAGTCGCGGCCTCATTGAAGCATGTTTTCCAAGCCTAATGCCAACTGGCGGAATTTCATTTCCGCGACTGATCAGTCGCGGCCTCATTGAAGCACAACCTCGACAACTGGGTAGATGCTACATGGCGAGCATTTCCGCGACTGATCAGTCGCGGCCTCATTGAAGCAAGCCGACAGCCTACAGGACGCATTGGCCGAAATCATTTCCGCGACTGATCAGTCGCGGCCTCATTGAAGCAACCTTACTCACTTCATCTCCAATTCGTACCGCCGCATTTCCGCGACTGATCAGTCGCGGCCTCATTGAAGCCAATTCCGGCAAGCGCGCAGATCGCACAATTCACATTTCCGCGACTGATCAGTCGCGGCCTCATTGAAGCACGCCCGCGATCACGTCGTGGTAAGGCTGGAAGCCGGTATTTCCGCGACTGATCAGTCGCGGCCTCATTGAAGCTGGGAGCAGTGCTGCGACATTGGATCCAAGGGATACATTTCCGCGACTGATCAGTCGCGGCCTCATTGAAGCTTCAACGGAGGAAGTGACACCGGCGACACGCCCGAATTTCCGCGACTGATCAGTCGCGGCCTCATTGAAGCGATCCTGAACCCGTCGGGCGCGACCCCGCTTTCCGCCATTTCCGCGACTGATCAGTCGCGGCCTCATTGAAGCGATCAAAAGATGACTGCCCTTATCGGTCTTGAACGTATTTCCGCGACTGATCAGTCGCGGCCTCATTGAAGCACCCGTTGAGCACACATCCGGCACCAGGCCCCGCATTTCCGCGACTGATCAGTCGCGGCCTCATTGAAGCCAGCTTCTACCGTTTGGTTTCCGAGTTTAACGCTTATATTTCCGCGACTGATCAGTCGCGGCCTCATTGAAGCCCTGATTCACCAGGACTTGGATCGCGTTTTGAAGTATTTCCGCGACTGATCAGTCGCGGCCTCATTGAAGCCTGAAAGCGATCGGCGAGACGCGCCTCACGCGAATATTTCCGCGACTGATCAGTCGCGGCCTCATTGAAGCCCGACACATTCCTGAGATACCGACACATTCTGTGCCATTTCCGCGACTGATCAGTCGCGGCCTCATTGAAGCAACTCGATTATCAGCCCGATCAACATCTTGCTTGACATTTCCGCGACTGATCAGTCGCGGCCTCATTGAAGCCTACTACGTTGTATTCGATCTTGTGCGCCTTTAGGAATTTCCGCGACTGATCAGTCGCGGCCTCATTGAAGCTCAGTGCATATCGCCACTCAGCATAAAGTTATCAAATTTCCGCGACTGATCAGTCGCGGCCTCATTGAAGCCCGTTGGTGCACCTGGGCGTCTAGGTCTGCTTTCATATTTCCGCGACTGATCAGTCGCGGCCTCATTGAAGCGGAACGGGCGCACGTAATGGCGGAACCAGCGGTCATATTTCCGCGACTGATCAGTCGCGGCCTCATTGAAGCCCATTAGGCGACGGAGGCTTAGTCCCGCCTACCTTAATTTCCGCGACTGATCAGTCGCGGCCTCATTGAAGCGCGTCATCGAAGTAACCGAGGGGCTGTGCGTCGGCCAATTTCCGCGACTGATCAGTCGCGGCCTCATTGAAGCCTGGCGGGGCGGTCCACGTCTGTCCGGCTGTCTGCATTTCCGCGACTGATCAGTCGCGGCCTCATTGAAGCCCTTCCAGTGGCTAGGCTTCTTCAAGAACATATTCATTTCCGCGACTGATCAGTCGCGGCCTCATTGAAGCCCCTACCGCTTTATCCCCCCCGCCGCCGCACATTCGATTTCCGCGACTGATCAGTCGCGGCCTCATTGAAGCTCCCAGATGTGCAGGTGTAAGCCTTTGGCCGCGTTCTCATTTCCGCGACTGATCAGTCGCGGCCTCATTGAAGCTTGATTGAGAGCGTAAAGGTCGCTCGCATTCGTCATTTCCGCGACTGAACTGATCAGTCGCGGCCTCATTGAAGCTTAGCACTCCCAGGGGAAACTTACGCTCCCGGCGTAATTTCCGCGACTGATCAGTCGCGGCCTCATTGAAGCAATATTAAGAACCTCCGTACTCGCGTCTGACCTTTCATTTCCGCGACTGATCAGTCGCGGCCTCATTGAAGCCATCCCCAACTGCCAGTTCCGCCTACACGTACTTATTTCCGCGACTGATCAGTCGCGGCCTCATTGAAGCCATTGGAAGAAACTGGTGATGCGGTGCAAGATGCAATTTCCGCGACTGATCAGTCGCGGCCTCATTGAAGCTATCGCTAATTGCCTGCTGGATTCGCGCCAGCGATATTTCCGCGACTGATCAGTCGCGGCCTCATTGAAGCTTGTTGTAGCGGATCACGGCGGTGACCACGGGCTCATTTCCGCGACTGATCAGTCGCGGCCTCATTGAAGCCTTCCCGCCAAGGGCTATGCCCTGTATGGCATCTACATTTCCGCGACTGATCAGTCGCGGCCTCATTGAAGCATAACCTCCTCCTCGGTGAGTGTTACTTGGCCTGGTATTTCCGCGACTGATCAGTCGCGGCCTCATTGAAGCCATGTAAATCACATTCTGCTCGATGCAGCGCTTTTATTTCCGCGACTGATCAGTCGCGGCCTCATTGAAGCTAGGTTCGCGCGCGAGTTAATAGCTGCGTACGCAGTATTTCCGCGACTGATCAGTCGCGGCCTCATTGAAGCCTTAAGGCTAACAACATGAGCACGGGAGTGCGCGTATTTCCGCGACTGATCAGTCGCGGCCTCATTGAAGCCATGCACATTCTAGGAATGCCGGTGCCCTTCACGGGATTTCCGCGACTGATCAGTCGCGGCCTCATTGAAGCTGTTCTACTTACTGACTCAGCAGTGCCCCACCCAGCGATTTCCGCGACTGATCAGTCGCGGCCTCATTGAAGCAATGCGGACACGACGGTAGCGGGAAGCAAGAGCATTATTTCCGCGACTGATCAGTCGCGGCCTCATTGAAGCCGAGCTGGCATTGGTTCCCGCTGATCCTGCCTTACAAAATTTCCGCGACTGATCAGTCGCGGCCTCATTGAAGCCCATCAGGAACACGCTGCACGTCTTGACGGCGGGGCATTTCCGCGACTGATCAGTCGCGGCCTCATTGAAGCATGTAGTCCTCCGAACATTTCACCATGTTACACAACATTTCCGCGACTGATCAGTCGCGGCCTCATTGAAGCCGAACTTCTGGAAGGCTTCCCGCTTCTCGGGGCTGATTTCCGCGACTGATCAGTCGCGGCCTCATTGAAGCCAGTAATCGGTACCTATCAAAGATAGGAAGTAACCTTATTTCCGCGACTGATCAGTCGCGGCCTCATTGAAGCCTGAATCAGGAACAGGGCCAGCACCAGCAAAAGTGCGATTTCCGCGACTGATCAGTCGCGGCCTCATTGAAGCTAGAATTGAAAATGCCCAATCCTTTTCAGCGATATCATTTCCGCGACTGATCAGTCGCGGCCTCATTGAAGCTTGAGCGCCGCGCGGCGGTACCACATGTACAGCAGATTTCCGCGACTGATCAGTCGCGGCCTCATTGAAGCTGGCTCTGGCATTTTCAATCCCCCTGGGGCGGTAACATTTCCGCGACTGATCAGTCGCGGCCTCATTGAAGCTTTTTCATCGTCAACTCGTTCCGCTCGGCCGCGGCCATTTCCGCGACTGATCAGTCGCGGCCTCATTGAAGCATTCCACAGCCGCCCGCGGTCCAGCCAGCTCAAGCCGGATTTCCGCGACTGATCAGTCGCGGCCTCATTGAAGCGGCAATATCATCAATGAGTATCCGCAGAGCACCAAATTTCCGCGACTGATCAGTCGCGGCCTCATTGAAGCCGTTGGGCGCCCGGCCCCATCGCCAAGGAGCTCGTCATTTCCGCGACTGATCAGTCGCGGCCTCATTGAAGCGCCAGGACTACGAGCGCATGGAACGGCTCAACCGTGGGATTTCCGCGACTGATCAGTCGCGGCCTCATTGAAGCAATGTCACGTTTCAGTTAATGGACGAATCGAAGCCGGATTTCCGCGACTGATCAGTCGCGGCCTCATTGAAGCTTAGGAGTGTCCGCTTTGTGGGTATGCTTCTTTGCGTCATTTCCGCGACTGATCAGTCGCGGCCTCATTGAAGCCGTGGTAAAAACTTTGTAAGGGCGCGGCGCTATCGCCATTTCCGCGACTGATCAGTCGCGGCCTCATTGAAGCTTATTTCAGCTCCGGCTTGGGGCAAAAAAAGAAGGTCATTATCCCTTGGCATCAAGTAAGGGCTTAGGATACTCTTTAATGTATGAAATCGCATCGCGGCAGATACCAGACAATCCCGAAGCACTTACGGTACACCGTAAACGATTTTAATAGTCAGTTCCCCGATGACGATGCCTGCCTTGACTTTCTCAAAGAGCAACGGTATCCGAACGGAATGGCGCACTGTGAGAAGTGCGGCAAAGAACGCAAGCATCATCGCGTTACCGGACGCCCCGCGTATGCGTGTGATTATTGCGGGAGCATGATTTCGCCGATGGCCGGAACCATTTTCGAGAAGAGCAGCACATCATTGCGACGCTGGTTTTATGCGATGTATCTCATGGGCTCTACCCGCTGCGGAATTTCTGCCAAGCAAATTCAACGTGAGACTGGCGTCACTTATAAAACCGCATGGCGCATGTTCAAACAAATCCGTTCGTTGCTGTCCGAATCTGACATGCAACTGGATGGAGCCTTAGTTGAGATGGACGAAACCTACGTCGGCGGAAAGCGCCGCAACGGTCAGCGCGGTCGGCCACCGGCTGGCGACAAAAAGAAAACTTGAGTGATCGGAATGGTAGAGCGCAAAGGGCGCGTTATCGCCCTTGCGGCCAATGATGCCACTCGGAAAACGCTTCACGGAATCGCCAAAGAACGCATCCTACCAAAGTCCACAGTTTTCACAGATGAACTCTCGGCTTACGAAGGACTGGATAAAAACGATTACGAGCACCGCAGAATCAATCACGGTGCTGGCGTGTACGTCATGGGAGATGTTCACACGAACACCATTGAGGGTTTTTGGAGCCTTGTAAAAAATGGGTTGCGTGGGGTCTATCACTCCGGTGGCAAACAGTACTTACAAAGCTATCTTGATGAATACGCTTTCCGATACAACCACAGAGACCAGGCAAATCTCATTTTCACTTCAACTTTGCAGCGTGTTTGCAAACGGGCTGATTCGTTGCCCGTCGTAAAATATCATGGAATGAGTCTCGCGTAATAGGACGCATCTTTTCTGTAACTTCGCGGGATGGTTTCAGAAGAGCTTTTTTTGAAGATTGGGGCTTCCCTTGTTTAATGTTCACCATCTCTATTTTACGTCCTTTCGGTGGGTGCTAGCCAGTGATTGTGTCTCCTGTTTCCCCTGAACCGATCCGGGTTTTTTCTTCCCCGTTCCAAAATAATTCAGGCCTTCCATATCGTTTACGATCTTATAAAACTCTGCCTTGGCGCTCTTCAAAAGCTGCTGGGCTTCGACCCAATCGCGAAGCAATATCTTTTCATCTGCTTCGTTGGCGTAAGCCAAAATCTGAACGATCCCTGCTGAAAGAGAGACACCGCCATCGTCTAGGAGATAGGGTTTCCTAGACAACGGCAACTCAGTCCGTGCGATGAAAAGACCTTGCCAATCCTCGTACAGCTGGTCAATGGATTTAATCAAACTACTCACTGTCGCGGTTGCCGATTCACAATATAGCCGCATGACGGTTGACCAAAACGAGAAAGGGTTGAGCGGTGTCATGGGATTATTTACGTTAAGCTCTGGTACTCCTGGGATGGGGTTATCGGCGGGGAACCGCATGGCAACGCAGTCGTTTTCTGCGTATGCAATGGCAAAGGCAACCTGAACAATACCGCGCTCTAGTCCTTGAGGAATTGTCGGTCCCCACATGTCTTCTCCATCGGCCCACATTGGGTAGGGATGCTGAATGAACGTGCGAGACAAGGAGTACCAGAAGAACAATTTTTTAGCAGTATCCAAATCAGAGGCACAGTAGCCCAGATGCGTTGGAGGGCCAGAAAGACAACGGTTCCTTCTAACGGCCATGAAGCGATTGTCCAGCATGAGCCAAGGACGGTCTGGCTCCGAATACTTGACCCTACACGGCGTCAGATCATCCATGAATCCGATGAAGCGGCCATTGGTCTCGCCGTAAGTCTTCTTCTGTCCTTGCCGCCGATCTCCGGCTGGAAGTCCGCCCACTATGGCCTGATTACGCTCGGCTGCTCTCCTATCACGTTTGAAGTCCAGCATCTTCTTTTCAGACCACTCACGAATGCTTTTTCGTCGCAGCCCTAATTCCACAACCAAAGAGCCCTGCGCCTCAACAATCTGGCTACATACCTTCTCCATCTGCTCCGAATCATCCCAAGGTACAGCTTTCAGTTGAGATTTCTTGACGGATGTTAGATCGCGCAGCGGAATACTGCGCGTCGAATCTAGCTTTGCGTTCGCTCCCTTGTAGCGCCACAACGTGAAGGCCAAAGGCCAAGTGCCTTTAACATCAAAGAACTCTTTGGCATTGACAAGAATCCCGTCTACGTTTTCGAAGACCCCGCACATATTTCTTCGTATCTCTTCAAAGACGGCTCTGTCGGTCATCCAAGCCGATTTAGTAAACAGGAGTAACAAGGAATCGCCGGGAAGCCCGCTGTCCTCCGCTGCTTCGCAGATAAGTTTCATCTGGGCAAGGAAACAGCAGTACCGCTCACTACTCGCGTCCACACCGGTCACGTCAGTGATTGAGTTGTGGACGACATATGTAATTCTCTCCGCAGCCTGGTCGTCGTCACTGCGGTACGGAGGATTGCACAAAAATGCAATTGGCTTGTCTGGCTTGAGACCTTTTTCCTTCAAATACCTTCTAATTTCATCCAGATACTCTTTGGCGCTACAGTCCAGAAAATTCAGGCCTCTCCCCTCGACCACTTTGGGGACAACCGTGAACTTTCCGTTATGCCATTGGTCGCCTTTCATGCGCTGTTCGACTGCAAACAGCAGCTCCGGCTCAATCTCGCTTACAACTTTATGTCGAAGCTCTAACGGTGCGCGCCAGTTCGTGACCAGATTCCCGCTCCCGCACGCAGGGTCAATCACCATGTAGTTCTTGCCGAGATCAGGAACGTGGCGTCTTACAAACCAGAGAACAAACTTTGAAAGATCACGGTCAGTAAAAAAGATGCCGTGTTTGATCCGGAAATCCCTATCTACAGCATCGAGAGCTTCATCGTATCGCGCAAAGAAATCATCAATATGTTCTGACGGCGCTAGACGAATTGCACGATCTTCAACGAAGTCCTTGAACTTGCTACGTCTTGATAGAACGAGATTTGTTATCAGTTCGCCCCGTAGAGTAGCTTGGTCAATTGCTTTGTGGCTGAGTTGCACGGTAGAGCCTTCGTTCCAGCCATAGACCATACTGTAAAAGGCTCGCACCGTTTTCACTGGCTGGTCAAAAAATTCCTTCATCTCCACGAGCATTGCGGAAAAGTTCTTGGGGGTCACTGTCAATCGAACCTTGCGCCCGCTCTTAAGCGCCTTCTCGAACGTTCTGATTCTTTCAAGCAAAAGATCGGGATGCGATGTGAAGAGACTTCCCGCAAGCTCGTCTCCGCGCCAAGTTGCGGCTTTGAGAATCTCGCTGCGCCTATCTTTGTATTTTTGGCGAAGGATACACCAATTTGATTCGGTGCGTCCGTTGCGTTCAGAACCTCGGCGCGAATTTGTTCATCGAGATCATTGACGCGCCAGAGACCCAAGAAGTTTTTGGCAGCAACTATAATCTGGCTAAAATCCAGTCCTTGGTTCTTGTAGGCCAAGCCCTGAAACAGGCCGCTCAACCAATTCGCTGTCTGACCTTTAAGTTCAAGAACGTATGAACCTTGCACATACCCGTCGGCAAAATGTGCTTCTTTCTGTCGCTGAAAGGAGTCGCCGCTCAGGTGCCTAAAATACTGTAATGCGAGGTCTTCGTTCGCCCTCTCCTCGGGCTCAGTAAGGTAAGCGAGCAGACCCCTAATATAGACAGAGAGGCCCTCTCCTGTGATTGATCGAGTTGTCATTGCCAGAGCCTTATCGGGGGAGGGGAGCGATTCTACCTCGTCTGCTGGCAGATGCACAGAAAATGGTGCTATTGGCGTACTATAAGCAGCACCCACTACAGCTTGTGGGTGCTGAGTTTTGGCTACAAGTACCGATGCTGAGGCCATAAGTCTTTTGCTTTCGGCACCCTGTCACAGCAAGTTGATTATACTTGACGTGCGGGGATAATTACCAAAAAGAAAGCCAATTTTAGAGCAGGCTGTCCATTTTGTTCTATTGTCATGAAAAATTTATGCCTCCTTAGAATCGGTACTAGACCGCATAAGCTGCGAGTGAACCCGCATTGACCTTCGCCACTGCGTCCTTAGATTGCACTCCTTTCAAGTAGACCATCGTCGATTTGATGTCCCGGTGGCCCATCCAGCCTTGCAAGGTGCGAATATCCACACCGTGGCGCAGATGCTCGGTGGCAAAGGTATGGCGGAACTTGTGCAGGAAGAAATTCATGCAATGCGGGCCTTGGGAGCACTTATTCCCGTGCTTGGTCACACAGTTACCGCAGTTCAAGCCGGCGCGTTGTGCTACCCGTTTCACCACCATGTCCATTTCGCTATCCGGGTTCCCCATTGTGTTGGGAAAAACAAGCTGGGCTGGAAGTGCATTATGTTGCTGTTTCAGAGTGTGTAACCGCTCGATGATTGGAGCCGGAAGCGGTACTGCCCTCTCTTCCCAATTCTTCGGTGTGAAGCGCCATCGCGGTTTGGCGGTGACTCGCACGACGTTGTAGCGGAAGTCCACGTCGCGCCAAGTCACATAGCGGACCTCTTGGTCACGGAAGCCTGAGGTCAGCAGAAATTTAAGCAGCGTGGCCTCCTTCCAGGTCGCGGCTTTGAATATGGCTTCCAGTTCCTCGGCCTCATAGATAGGACGAATGGTCTCGACGTACTCCGGCCAGTCTCCGGCTTCGATGAGGTTGGTCTTTCCGTGACGTTTGAACAGTTGCAGCACGACCACCAGCTTGTCATATACCGTGCGGCTGCCCAAGCCGCGCTTGTAGCAGTCCGTCATGAATTGCAGGATGTCCTCGCGGTTCACCTGCTCGATATAGGGCTTGCGGTAGGACTCGCGCAGCAGGGTGTCCAGCGTAAAGCGATAGGTAGTGTAGGTGCGCGGTTTGCGATGCGCCTTGATGAAATCGAGGTACTGGTCAATGGCATCGCCGGTCTTCACGCGGCCACCAGTACTGTTATGGCTGTGAGTAGGTAAATGCAACCCGACTAAAGAGGCTGATGGATGAACAGATGCCGGGTCTTGCAATGCCGGGGTGCTTGCGATCAGGCCCGCCCGCTTTGCCTCCAGTTCAATCGCCTTGCGCCGAGCTCGCTCCAAAGCTTGCTCTCTGGAAACAGCTTCACAGCGGCGTTTGCCCTGTTCACGCCATTCAAGGTAGTAACTGCCCTCGGGGTGAACTTCGATGGCGCCGTCCACCTGTACGCGGTCTTTGAGTTTGCCGTTGGTCTCAACAATGGCGGGCGCCCAGCGCCAACGCGCGCCTAGTTTGATTTTCTTAATGAGGTTGATGCTATGCCCATACTGCGAGGCAGAGAGGGGAACAGATAGTCTCGACATGTCCAATCCTTTCGGACAGGACGGAACTATTAAGATTAGATGCGGAAGTGGCGACCAGAGTGGAGACCAAGCGCTAAGTTATTGATTTGCTTGGCGGTCAGTTAGAAGGCAGCGTTCTAACCAACTGAACTACGTCCCCCCTTTTTATTCCATCGGGTTAGCGGGAAACCCTTGATCCTGCTGTCTTTTCTTGCTGTCTATTATTTCGCCTGCGTCTACCATTTCCACCACGATATAACCAAATTCCGGGGTTTATGGACAGCATATGGACAGCAAGCGAAACTGCTACCCAGAGCCTCTGTCACTGCTCCGTGAATAAATTGTAACAGACCGATTCAGAAACCGTTAGCCTCGCGGTAACCTCCAAAACATCGCCGTGAAAGTAAGACTTCCCGCGGTAATTGATTGAAATCATATCAATCGCTTCCCAGGCCACCCCATAAAAAATCTTCTCTCGAACTGAAGGTGAATTCAGACGCCGTCTTGCAGGAGCCGAGTTTGCCTGCCTCTAACGCCTTACCCTGCTGAACGCGCAGTGGAATAAGCCCCACCAGCAGCTCGTTCTCTTCCCGCGCGAGTCGTTCTATCGAATGATCTCCAGCTTCCCCGCAGGACGCCTTCCGCGATCTCGGCAGTGTGCGTAAGCCTCGACTAGCTCCGAATGGCGATCCGCGGTTTCTTCGAGGGGAGATGGCGATGTGTCTGCTCATGAGCTGGTCTCCGTGTCCGATTCGTTCAGCCGCAGCAAGACGGTCACTCCAGGATGGCCCTCGGTTCGAGAAACGCCTCGATCCCGAACGTACCGAATTCACGTCCGACGCCGGAGTGCTTGAACCCGCCGAACGGCGCCTGTTGATCGTCAAGCAAGCCGTTGATGGCCACGCGGCCGGCAAGGATTTGAGAAGCCACGCGTCGCGCGCGCCGTACGTCGGTCCCGCTCACGTACCCGTGGAGGCCGTAGCTCGTGTCGTTGGCGATCCGGATCGCATCTTCCTCGGTCTCGTAGGTGATGACACACAGGACGGGGCCGAAAATCTCTTCCTGGGCGATCGTCATGTCGTTCTTCACATTGACGAACACCGTGGGCTTCACGAAGTAACCGCCCTCAAGACCTTTCGGATGGCCTTCGCCGCCGACGAGCACTTCCGCGCCTTCTTCAATGCCTTTGCGGATGTAGGATTGCACTCTCTCGTACTGCTTCTGCGTCACCATAGGTCCGACGGTAGTCTTTGGATCAGCCGGATCGCCGACTGGAAACGCGCGCATTGCATCTAAAATCGCTCGTTTGACTTCGTCGAGCCGGGTTCTCGGTACAAGGAGCCGCGTCCCCGCGACGCACGCCTGGCCGCTGTTCATGAACGCGATGGCAAAGGCCCTCGGGATCGCCTTGCCGAGGTCGACATCGTCGAGCAGGATGTTGGGCGACTTGCCACCCAGTTCGAGGGTGATGCGCTTCATGGTCGCGGCTCCGTCGCGCATGATGGATTTGCCTACGGCAGCCGAGCCCGTAAACGAGATCTTGGCCACATCAGGATTGCGTACAAGTTCGGCCCCTACGACGTCACCGCGGCCGGTCACGACGTTGCAAAGACCTTGCGGGAGTCCTGCTTCGTGCACACACTCCAACCACACTTGCGTCTGCTGAAAGCTCAGCTCGCTGGGCTTCATCACTACCGGGCAACCGGCGGCGACTGCCGAGGCAAGCTTGAAGGAAAGGAACATCGAGTTCGCGTTCCAAGGCGTAATCACTCCGGCAACGCCGACCGGCTCTAACGTGACCGTCGTCTTGCCCCAGCTCCGAGTCAACGGCAGCTCTTGGAGCGCCTTTTCGGCCGCCAGAAACGCGTTGGCGCCCGCCTGCATGATCGGCTCGGCAAACTGGACGACACCACCGTACTCCTCGACCATCGCCGTCGTCAGATCGTCGATGCGGGCCGCGACCGCCGCATGGAGCCGCCGCAAGATCTTCGAGCGCTCTTCTTTCGTTGATCGGCCGAAAGTAGCGAACGCTCGTTTGGCGGCGGCGATGCCGCGCCGCGTATCCTCTTCGTCGGCCAGGGTTACGCGAGCGATCGTTTTGCCGTTCGTCGGACTGATGAGATCCATGACCTCGCGGCCGTGGGATTGAACGAACGCTCCATCGATATAGTGCTTCGTGATTGTCTTACTTGTGGCTCTCTCGGTCATTGTTTGCATTGCACCTCTCCTTGTATGAGGAATCTACAAATA
>WNFJ01697452.1_pt1 | contig 12610 bp, 7 predicted proteins | sample 5400461 | NCBI WGS metagenome assembly WNFJ01 (sample SAMN13153349, study PRJNA577476) | soil metagenome | isolation source: 115 cm saprolite on Douglas fir-dominated hillslope | place: USA:California | collected 2013-09-17 | reverse complement strand
ACCAGCAGGCCAAGCAACAGCCAAGGCAGACCGCCTTGCTTCGTCCATCGCAGCGCCTTGTAGAGTCTTTCCGTTATCGCCAACGGAGCATTGTGCCGCCGCTGGCAAGAGGGGTGTCCGCGAAGGATTCGCCGGGCCACTGCGCCGGTGATCTGCGGCCGTTCGTGCAGTTTGTTTCGCTCTGCTTGCCGCGGCTTCCGCTGCCAGAGAAGATTGCAATGCTCAAGAGGTCGCACCACGACAGTACTCAAATCTCGGTCGGTTAGAGCTGCGATGGAGGGGCGGCCAATCGTTCGGCGTTGGCGGAGGCTACAGCGCGGGCCGTTCGTCCTGAATTCGTGGCCCTTCTCGTCCAGCCTCGAACTATACGCGCTGTGCGAGGGCTTTCAATCCAGTGAAGACAGCAATTGTTGTGCCGAGGAATTTGAATTCCATGGTCAGGTAAAGCCCTGAGACGATGATGCCGACTCAGGATTTCCCCGAAATCCGCAAGTGATTCCCAAACAACAGGAGATCCCCATGATGGAGTTCAGGTTCAGCGCCAGTTGTCGCTAACTCTAGCTTGGGATTCAAGAGAGCCAGTCGGTGGGCTGGCTCGGTTTCATTGGACGCATGGTCGGCATCTAGGACATGTCGCTGGAGGAGCTTAGGGTCCACAAACGGGGTTCTGGGAGATCACGTACAATGTCGATTGGTTCCTTCCAATGGCTTCCGAAGTCCCAGCAATCAACCTAGCAACCCTTCGGCGGTTAACCGAATGCTCTCCGCAGTTTCAAATAGTTGAAAAACGGGACCTTAATTTCAGTGCGGAAAATTTGGAGTGGAATTTTTCGACTGACAAGCACAGAGCCAAGACCTAAGTGCCCTGCCTTCTATTGGCTACAAAAACGTTGAATAAGAGATTCGCACGCCAGAACCCGAAGGTGCACCCTGTTGCACCCACACAACAGAGTTGCTGTCACATGTTGCGTAAGTGATTTTGATTCAGGAAGAAGAATGGCTCCCCGGGCTAGATTCGAACTAGCAACCCTTCGGTTAACAGCCGGGGAGTGCAAACCCTAAATGCCTTATTCGGTGTCGCTTATGACCGGGAGCACCTTAAATCCCGACCCTCAGTTGGGCAACTTTTGGGCAACCTATCGAAGAGAAGAAAGGCGGTGGGGATCGAATTGTTAAACAAACTTACTAAGTCCCACGTCCTCCTTCTACATTGACAGTGCCCGATTTCTCTGCGAGAAGTAAGCTCTTCATTCTTGTTAGCCTTGACAGCCCTTCTGCTACGGCGATAATTCAACACTTGGGGTCATGCGCCCCGTGACAGGGTTGCGCACTGGTACCGCGGGTCGCGAGCTGACCCCCGTCGCCTCGAAGCACCCTCCCGACACTGTGGCAACGAACATCTGTTGCCTCTGAGGGCGCTACCACGTGGTCCCTCGTCTTTAATTGTGAAGTGCGGACAAAAGCTTATGCTCATCGTGATAGAAGGATGCTTGGGTGCTGGCAAATCCACCGTTGCCAATGGTCTTGCAGCTTTCCGAAACAGCAAGCTCCTACTAGAAAACTTTGAGATAAATCCGTTCCTTCGCGCCTTTTACGAAGACCCTACTGAGAACGCTATGGAGACCGAATTCGCTTTTCTACTGCTGCATTTTCATCAACTCAAGAGCCAGCCGGACATTGCGTTAACATCGGAAGTCATTGCTGACTTCCATCTTGGCAAGGACCTTCTTTACGCAGACTTGAATCTCAAGGACACCCGTGCGAGACGGTTATTCGGTGACCTGTATGAGCTATGTTTAGAGAAAACCCCTCGTCCAGGACTGCTGATATTCCTATCGGCAACCACGGAACTTATAATAGAACGGATACGGGCGAGAAAGCGCGACTTCGAATTGGAAATCAACCCCGGCTACTACGCTGCTGTGAACGCTGCATACGAAGACTTTTTTGAGCGATACTCCGGAAAGAAACTGCGAGTTGCGATGGACGAGTGGGACTTCGTCAGAGACGAGAGCCTTTACGCGAACCTTGCCTCTCTGGTAGACAGAGAATTGAAAAATAAGTGACTCAATCAAGCTCAAGACGACCGAAAGGCGCACAAGAAGTTGTTGCCGAAGAAGCAGTGTCGAACGACTATTTTCGCCTCAGAGACTTCGAATACGTTCAGCCTTTGTATGATCTTGCATTCCTTCTCGAAGTGGATGCGCTCGCGAAGGGCACAGAAATCCCACAATACCGAACTTTTTCGCTCTGGCGTGCTGGATACAGCCTCGATGGGTACGGGACGACTATTGACCGGTGGCTCCACGGAATAGCCCGCGATGAGGATCTTGATTATGTTCCTTCAGCGCGAATCCGACAGTATTTAACCAAGATCAGGCAGACTGGAACGATCCCCGAGCTTCGTTCCTATCGAAGCGAGCGATTCGAGCGTACTTTGCGTTTGCGCTCCGTGCGCGGTTTGGGGCCTAGCAAAATAGCGCTGACCGTTTCATTACGTTCACTCGCAGACGAATGGTTCAGCGAGGCTGCAATAAACCTCACGCTTAACCGTGATCGGATCACCGAACTGTATTACGGCAGTAACGTGGGCCCGTGGCAGACAGCGCATATCGTTCCCCCTTTATTGCGTTTTCTCCAGAGAACACAGCAATGTTACGGCAAAACCCTCGGCTGGAATCTATCGGGTATTCTGGATCCGTTTGAGCCAATCACCGGTCCAGTGACTGTCTTTGTGGACACCAAGTGGGACGTTGTCGCTAATGCCATCCACGAAGCACTGAAGCGGGAGAAACATTTTCGTCGTTCAGCTGAGACGAACAGTGACAGCATCCAAATTAAGCACCAGATGGGATGGAGTTTTGTCGTCGAGTCAAATCACGCGAAGCGCACATCTCGAAGCATTTCTGAATTGGCCGAATCTCTCGACCCACTCGCGTCCAGCGCTCCTAGCGATCTTCTATCTGATCTGCATCTGCACACTGCTTGGTCTGATGGCAGCGCCTCCGTCAACACGATGGCAATTGCGGTCGTTGCCAGCGGACTCAAATACTTCGCAGTGACCGATCACAGCCGATCCTCCAAACTACAGGGCGGCTTGACACCACTTCTGTGGCTGCGACAAGCAAACGCGCTCTCTCTGGCTACGCCAGTCTGCCCAGTCCTGCATGGTATCGAGGTGGATATTCTGAAAGATGGTTCACTCGATCTTCCTCACTCCCTTCTCGAGGCTGCTGGTCTTGTCGTTGCTTCCGTACACTCAAATTGGACCGACAATCCTCGCGTGAACACGGACCGACTCTTGAAGGCGATCGAGTCTGGCTGCATCGACATTATTGCTCACCCCACGTCCGCCATTATCGGCAAGCCAGGAGTGCCGGACTATTTGAGAGCACCAGCAGCCGTGCATTGGGACGAGGTATTCATTAAATGTGCTATTTGGCAAGTCGCACTTGAACTAAATTGCTTTCCATCGCGCCTGGACCTGCCGATCGAACTTCTGGGTAAAGCCATTCAGGCCGGTTGCGCAATCTCGATCGGGTCAGATGCGCACGCCCGCTCTCACCTTCTCAATCTGCGGTTTGGTGAAATAGCCCTAAGGAGACTCGGTAAAGCTGTAGTGTTAAACCGGCTCTCTTTCAACAAACTTAAAAGGTGGATTGCCAAAAGTAGGGAAAAACGAAAAACACTGGCAATAAGCACGACACTGCTCATGCAAACGGAGCTTCCATTCGACTTAGCAGTACCGCTCCGCGGTCCAATGCTTACTGCTCATATTCAGCCCCCTCAGAGGATTCCCTCGGGATCCCGAGTAGTAGGTATCGATCTGACAGCCGGTGACAAGGCCACGGGGGTCGCTGTTCTCGAAGATTTGTCGGTAGAAACGTGCTCCTTATTTTCCGATGAGGAAATCTTTGCGTATATAAGAAAGCAAAAACCAAGAATTGTAAGTATCGACTCTCCGCTCGGATTGCCGGGCGGTGGAGATGCAGTTGACCCAAAGGCAGGGATTGTCCGCGTAGCTGAGAACGATTTGGCTAGCGTTGGAATTCCGGCCTATCCAGCCCTTATAGACTCTATGCGAAAGCTAACTCTCCGGGGTATCCACCTTCGGAAGGCGTTCGAAAGGCTACCGAACGCCCCGCGGGTCATAGAATCATATCCAGGCGCTGCCCAAGACATTCTATGTATCCCACGTAAACAGAAGAGCTTGGACTTGCTTCGGGAAGGCTTGCGCCGCTTGGGGTTGAAAGGCTCAGGACTAGAAACGCGTTCGCATGATGAGATGGATGCGATTACATCAGCCATCGTCGGGCGATACTTTGAATCTGGCCTCTTTGAGCCCATGGGGATTCCGAGCGAAGCACAACTGATCGTCCCAAAAGTCCGCCCGCTCTTGTTTGACACAAACCCAGTGATTTGTTTGGCTGGCAAGACTGGCGCAGGAAAATCGGTTGTCGCGCGTTATCTCAGCGTGTTCTACGGATTTGAGTGGGTCCGCACGCGCGACATCATTAGAGATCTATTGATTGAAGACCTCGATGCCCCGCGAAGCAAACGGCTGTTCCAACAGCACGTGAATTCCAATGTGATCACGGAGAAGGACTTACGTGAGTTTGGCGCGACTGTCTTAAATGTCCATAAACAGGTCCCACTCCGCGCAAGACTCACCAAGACCATCGAACATTGCGCTGTACCTGTTGTTGTAGATTCGATTCGCGACACAATCGACGTGGATCCCAGCGTTCTTGGGGGGAGGCCGACCGTTACCTGGTTTGTAGATTGCAACGAATCCACTATCCAGCATCGGTTAACCACCAGAACAAAGTTTGGCGAGAAGCAGGTCAGATCTGGAAGCCCAGTTGATCACACGGCATTGTCTATTCGTCGCGAAGCTCAAGCGATCATTCCTAATAATGGGTCGCTTGAGGAGTTGCGGTGGCATATCGAGGACACCTTGTTCTCAATCATGCGTCTTCGCCCATGACGCGCGCACATTGACGTCTAGATTGTCTTCTGTCGAGAACGTACTTGACTGCTGGCTTTCGAATATCAATGCCCAGCCCTTTTAGTGTGTCGCCGTCAATTTCAAGTCGATCTAGATCTCCGATAGTCTTGCATTTGTACTTTTGCATGATGGGCTCAAGGTCGTCTAACTTCAAACTTACGGATTTACTGTCTTCTTTTACAGCTTCGATTAAGCCTTTCATTTCGAGGCTATCGATCTTGCCACCAATATTCGACTTTTCGGCTACACCCGTTATGAAGCTCTGGAACTCGTCAAATGTGTACAGCTCAAGCTGTTGCTTCAACCAATTGTCGCCATCGCAGAACTTCCGTATGCTCTTACCAGCACGTTGTGTCTCAAGTGTTGGCTCCTCCGCCTTTCCATAAAAACTGTGAATTGCCTCGCACTTGGCCTCTAGAGTCGGCGGTCCCATGCAGAAAAGAAAGTCGAAGCGACCCGCCCGTTTTATTGCATCGTCAAAGTTCGCTTGAAAATTTGTCGCCATGAAAAACACGACACGGCCACGGTCGTGCAGCTTCGCAAGTTTTGGCAACATGTAAGTAGTTAGAAATTTACTTTCCGTGTCTACAGTGGTTTCGCCATCGCGTTTCTGTACGAGTGCGTCCATCTCGTCAAAAAGCACGACTACACCCGATAAATCCATTACATCATCAAAGATTTTCTCCGCTTGGACATAGATGTTTTGGAAGCTACTTTGCAGGAAGTGTGAGGGATCAATCTCAACTACCGGCCAGCCTAGATCAGCTGCCACAGCTTTGGTGACTGCCGTCTTCGACGTGCCGGGCGGTCCGAAGAGCAAAGCCGAGAGCGGCACGTTTTTCGTCTGACGTCTCCGCAACTGCAGCGAGGTTGTTCCTCCAAATGACTTGATAATTGTCTTGGCGAGCATAGTCTTCAGACTCTTGTGTTCACCTTCCATCCACAGGTCGATATCCAGTAGCTCATTAACTTTTTTCCACGTCTCAGTTGGTGAAGTAGCCTGGTATTTGTCCAAAAGGTGATATTGAATGTGACGAGACAACCCATCGACCAACTCCCATAAGAACATGTGTACCACGGCAGTTGCCCAAGATTCTGGTTGGCCCCTGCGCAAGGTTTCCAGGAAGCCTCCTGAATTCCAGCCGGTGTAGGATGTCGACTTATTGTTTTTGTTTTCCGAATATCGCAGACGATTGTGTTCGCACCAAGTTACAGTGTCTTCCAATCCAGCGATGAATGATGGGTGGGTGATCAAGGTGTTGTGCCTGTCCCCAAATTCGGTCAGAACTGCTTCAAGGAGCTCAAAGGTAAAACAGAAATTGGAACCCGCTTCTTGATAGTGGAACAACGGAAAATATTTGGGCCAAATGCCACTCTTTGTCTGTTCTGCAAACAGTTCGATTACCGAGCATTCCAGTTCCAAAATGGAAGGGAGTTTCGCTTGAAGGGCATTGGTTGTGCCGCGATCAGCTTTCTTGCTGATTGCCCGTAAACGGGCACAAAGGCATGCAGACATCGCCATTGCCACCGGATCCATCATGGCTGCGTGCTTTGCGACGACTAGGGACCTCTGCCGCCCAAACTCCTCCCTGGCCCAATCGCACAAACGATCCCAATGGGTCGGCGGCAGATCGATCTTCGCACGGTCAATACCGTCAACGAACCAATAGATGACAGCCGCAGCCGGAGGATATTCGTTGATTTGAAAGCGGGATGGGTGCTCACTTATTGATTCAGCGATGTGATGCAGAGACGTCTGCCCGAGCGGAGCAATTTCCGTGGAATAGAAATCATGCAGCAGAAGACGGTTCAGATGCGCCACAGAGTATCCGTCAAGCGGTTTGGAGAGTAATCCCTTGGTTTCATCACTCAGCGTAATGGCGTTGAATCGCTGCGGATCATAAAGGTTTGTAGTTCGGATTACCCTCCCAAGTTCACTAACAACTTGGTTTTGGACTTCCTTCTCGCGCTTCCCTGACGAAACGAAATCGACAAGTTGCTTCTGGACGCTGCGGGGAAACAAGTCGAAAAGAAACTTCGAAAGTAGATCGGCTTTTGCCGTGAGCTTCGCTGCGAGCCGCGGGAAGTCGCGAATGGGCAGATATAGTTCCCACAACTTCGCATCTTTTGCATCGGCAATTCCCGGTAAGACCGCTTTGCTCTCAACGAGGAAGCCGAGTGTTCTGAGAACGAGCGTTGTAGTGAACGCGTTGTTCTCTGCCAACCCAGAACTCATCCACGGAGCCGCTACCAGCTTCGTGAAAATGCCAGGCGATGTTGTTCCTACAGAATCAGCGTAGAAGTCACTCAGTTTGTCCGCAAGCGCCAATGCCATAAGGCACGAACATGTCGTTGTGACATTTACATCGTCGGGATCTGATTCCGAATCCGGTTTGCGAAGAAACCCGTTCACCCTATGTTCGTGACGGAATGGCTTAAGGTCAGAAACGAGCGTGCTCAGTAGTATCTCTGCGCGTCGCCGAAGTGTGCGTAATCGTTCGAGTTCGATCTCAGGCATGAGTAAGGACACTCGAGCGCGCCATCGCAGGTATAGTGAGACAATCAAACGTACCGAATCCTGTTCCAACGAACTCCACCGGTACCCCCGTCGAAAACTGAAGTTCGTCCAGGAACAGGCGAGCTTTCGGAGTCAGCGCATCTGGATCGATTATCCCTGTGTTTGCAAACTCAATTCTATCCAAACCCATTACTGCCAAGCTGGTAGGGCGATTATATTGACTGGCAAGCTTCACAGCTTCCATATTGAAGCGTGCGACACGGCGCAAGCGCTTGGTGACCGACGTGTATTCCGGAAACACTTCCGGCGCCTCGGAATTCCTGGCTATTTCCTTCCATGAAAGTTCTCCTGGAAATGGTCCGCTCGTTCCGCCAACTCTGATCGGAAAAGTGCGAACAACCATGACGATGTTGTTGATGACACGCGGGGAAAGCCCAACTTCCATGGCAAATCCGGAGGCCGTAGTATCCCGAGAAGTGACGAATGGTCCGTGAAACAACGATAAGGCGAACCCCTGGGTACCTTCGACTATGACGTCACCGCCGCTGTCTAGAGCAGAGTTGATCAGCACCGCAACAGTTTCGATACGGCAGCGGTCACGCAGTGAACCAGAATCCTTGGCAAGAGACACATCCGCCCGCCGAGACATCCTCCGCATTGATGCTGCCCCAGTGCCAGAGCATGTGCTGGCGATATGCTCCAACTCCTGACGTTCAGCTTCCCGGTCCTGCTCAGTCACGATTACTGCACGGGGATCAACTATGATTTGCTCTCGCTCAATCTTGAGCATTTCGAGTTCGCGAATAAGTACCGCCTCGTCGATAATGCACCCTGCTGCAAGACAGAACGTAGCTTTGCGCGGCTCCGCACATGACGGAACTTGACGCAAAATGACGTCCTTGCCAGCGACGCTGACCGTATGTCCGGAATTCGGTCCCCCGCAACGAACGAGCCACGGAGAGCTTAATCGGCTAGCCAAGAGCGCGACGACTTTGCCTTTTCCTTCAGATCCGTATTGACCGCCGACGACAATGGTTGCTGACACAAACGTTCCTCCCTATTTTCAGGTGGGTGTTTCCGCAATCAAACGATTGGCTCCTTTTGCAGACTATAACGCATTAAGGGTGCACCAAAAAATCAGTTTCTAGGACGAAGACCGACCGGCACCGGCCATGGTGTTCAGAGTAGGACATTCTGACAGAAGAGCTAATCGAGAAATCATAGCACTGTGCTAGGGGTTCGTACCAACGTCCCTGCCCTCTTCTTACCAGCCCACGCACACGTGCGCATGATGACCTATTCTTTCGTGCTCGGCCGCAAATCCCCTGGGACGGTAAAACTGTCATGCCCACGTGGGCTACAAGCGATTTGTCGCCTTGTTTAACTACGGGGAGTACCCACAGGGCATTTGGAGCCCGCACCCAGGCGCGCGCGTGCGGGTTTCTGTTTGGGCCGTGTGCCACAAGCATCTTGGAGGCGCAAGTTCCCTTCTGCCCACGTGGGGCAACACGTTTTTCGCTGCCCTCTGCCTACAGAGCACAATCACGGCGCTAAAGAGGCCCCACACGCGCGCGTGTGTGACGGGCTTCTTCGAAAACCGCCGAGCCGTGGACCGCAATTGCCCTTAGGATGTAATGCGTCACGTGACGCACGTGCGGTGCAGGGGTCTTCTATCCCTCCTTTCAACTACAAAACACGAGCGCGGGAGTTGATCTGCGTCATGTGCGCACACGCGGCTGTCAGGTTGGGGGCGAATCCTTCTCCAGCGCGTCAAGGAGTGGATTAACAACCCATTTAGGTACTTTTAAGGTCTGCAAAAACAAAGAGGTAATTTGGAAGGCTCTCGATTTAGGATGAGCAGGAGAGTTCCACACCTTGTGGGTAGCATCCTCTAGAGTACGCCAATGCTCGCTTAGGTACTCTTTGACAATCGCGAATTGCTTCCGCGTGCTGATCTGGCGACGGATTCCCCTGGCTGCTTCCTCAGCCGACCTTGGATTTTGCTTGTTCAATATCTTGCTCACGACCTCGAAAATCAGGTAGTTGATGCTGGGTACTGCAGCGTACTTCACTCTTGAACAAAGTAAGAAAGAGCGGCGGCAACCCAGGTCAGGCAAACCAGCAGCCGCCTTCGAGACATTCTCGGGAGTGAAGGCATACTTCCGGCTCCTCAAGAATCGCAATAGCTCTGTCTGGGCAAAATGCGCCTCAATCGCTCGCATCTCGATCTGAACCCTTCTGAATTCTTCGGTGCACTGCTTTGCACTTTCCTCTCTCCGCTTAACCTCGACTCGTAACTTGTTGCACACAATTGGCAATTTTTTAAGTTCTTCGAGATAGGAACTTGTCGGCTTTTTCTCTTTGCGCGCAAGAACATATCCGTTGCGCGCTGCATCGAGTCGGACACGTGCCTGCGAATATGCATCTCTCGCTTCCAGAACGAGGCTTCTACATGATTCCAGCCTTGCGTAGGACTCTGAGCATTCGGCATTGAGCCGCTTGTGCTCCCGGCGAAATTTACGGATTCCGTCTTGCACAGGTTTAGAGGACGTCTCCAAAAGCAACAGATCAACTGTGGGTAGTTTGAAATCAGCAAGCGGGCGAAGCGCCTGGGCAATGTCCATCCGAGATCGTGCTAGGCGTAAGTTCCACCCAATTGTCGGCCAGTGGACTTGAAACATACCTTGTAGCTTGTCTCTGCGGTGCAGTAAATCAGGCTGGCTCAAAGCGGCGGGCCGACCGCTGCGCTCCCGGTTGTCTTCTGCCGTGGCTTCCTCAGAACAGACCTCAGCCCCCTTGTTTTCCAAAAGCTCGTCAAGCCTTTCAGTCGATTTTCTTCGCCGCAAAATTCCGCCGCCTTTGGAGGTTATTGCCACAAAACTCTAGCGGCATTGTCGGGATCTCGCCACAGATATCCGCTTGTCCGATTTTCCCCTAAAACAGGAAATCTGAGAAACGGGCGGACAATTCCGTTCGCGGAACAGAACTTTTGATTGGAGAAATCCGCTGGTGTTGTGGGGAGCGCCCGTGAGACTGACTGCTGAACAACAAGTGAGAGCTTTCGCGGAGTACGGCATCTGCGTTAACGATGTGTGCGACAGGTGCGGCAGAGTCCTGGCCGAAATTAGCTGGACACGGAAAGACAGGCCGGAGACTTACTGCTCCCGACTGTGCCGCGATGGAGTGGAGCGACTGAAGGGCCGATGTGACGGATGCGGTGTAGACCTCGCCGGAAAGCGTCGTGGTGCTCGCTGGTGCTCAGATACCTGCCGAATGCGGAGTCGGGTCAAGGACTCAGCAAATAACCCGAAAACGCATGTACAAAACATTGGACTTGCAGCGGCATAAGTCGCCCATGGCTATGACCATACCAGGACGGCCTTTTTTCGTGATAACCCGAAGAGAAATCGCCCGCAGAGCGAAATCGGGCGAACGGGGAGTCTCAAAGAGCTTCGGCGGAAGACTGGCGCAAATCCGAGAAATCCAGGCGTGGAACTCGGCGCGACGGGCCTGGTCTTCCGCCGAGGAGTTTGGATTGGGGTGGACGCGCCCTTGCAGGCTCAGAGCGCTAAACGCGCTCCCTCTTCCCGCGCGGGTTTATCGCGCGGGGAGAGGGCGGGGGGAGTGGGGCCAAGAGGTTTTCGGTAAAGCAGTACGGTAAGTGCTTTTTCTTAAAGTCTTTACTTCACTTGACGGAATTACAGATTAATTGCAACGGCGAGAAAGGGAAAGCGGAAACAGCATTGCGGAAAACGGAGAGTTTCGGGTGCGGTAACTTCTCGGTCGTCGGGCCAGTCAAAGGCAAACCGGGGATGTTTGGCTATAAGTCTCTTTTTTGTAAGTCCTACCGGTGTAATCGTTGCCGTAACCCTAAGTTGAAAGATGTACGCACGGCAATCTCTCGTATCGCGTCTGCAAGAAAACTCAACAAAATGGCGACGTTGACGCTTGACCCTAAACGGCTCAAGAAACGGGACCGTGCGCGAACGGATCGCTATTTGCGGAATTGCTGGCGGAAGATGCGGGTTTACCTCTCGCGCGAGTTTGGCCAGAGTCTCGATTATGTCGGCGTGCTGGAATTCACGGAAGCGGGGACGGCACATCTGCATTTGCTGGTCGGTCGGTTTATCAAACAGAAGTGGCTCTCTGATGCTTGGTATGCGGTCGGCGGTGGGCGGGTCGTGGATATTCGTTTGGTGGATGTTCACCGTGTCACCGCGTATTTGTCGGTTTATCTCACCGGCGACAAGGTGAAACACACCCTCAAGTTGCTGGCGGTGCGGGCGCGAATTTTCACTACTTCGCGCTCCATTCGTCTCTGGCCGAAAAAAGAAAAACGCAGCTGGTGGTTGCGTCGTGAGGGTATAGAAACTTTCTACAATGCGGCTGCGAACCCGGCCAACGTACGTTTCGAGCCTGTCGAGGATTTGAAACCCTTCGCGCTGGAATTGCTGAGTTCTTTCGAGTCTCCGCCTTTGCAAGAGGCCATCGGAAATCGAGACCTAATCAAGGTGCTGAAGGCAGCGATCCCCGTATGGAAGGCAGGGACTGCCTAGCATGGCCTGCGATGATTTTATCCACGTCGCGGAGGCGCGGGAAACCACCCAGGAACAGAGCAATCCTGTCAGTTCCCTAAGCACAGGCACTGTGCTAAATTCCGTGCCAGCGATACCGATAAGGCGGAGAGGCAAGAGCATGAGCCGCCGTGTCGGTCAGAATGGTGAAGTGTTCGTGAAACAACTATGCAAGAAAGGAGGCTGCACGCATCCGAAAGGATTCTGTCCGAAGTATGGCCGTTATTGGAAGGATGTTCCCGGTCAACATGCGAGGCAGAGATTTTCCGTATCTTTCGGAAAAGTGACTAGGACAGTAGCCGAGCGCAAGCTGCGTGAGCACATCATCGCAACTGGCGTTGACTCCGTTGAGACGTTCAACGAAGTCACGGGCCCTTTGACCACCTTCAGAGAACAGGCTGATTGGTGGCTCAAGGAAATCCGTGCGGGCCGCATCCTCAGTAAGAAGAAGCGGACTCCAATGAGGTCTGCCACGGTCGCGGGATACGAAAGCGCCGTGACGTGGCTCAG
>WNFJ01599924.1_pt3 | contig 12610 bp, 8 predicted proteins | sample 5400461 | NCBI WGS metagenome assembly WNFJ01 (sample SAMN13153349, study PRJNA577476) | soil metagenome | isolation source: 115 cm saprolite on Douglas fir-dominated hillslope | place: USA:California | collected 2013-09-17 | reverse complement strand
CAGGAGATCGCCGTCCGCAAACGCGTGATCTCGGACCAGAAACTGCAAAGCGACGGAAACGCCCGCCGGGTCATCATCGGAATCTTCACCCTCGCCTTCTCGCTTCTCATTCTGCTCGCTCTGGCAACCTTCGAGTCTCGCGACGGAATTCGAGGCCGGTACCATAATGCCATCGGCCCAGCGGGGCATTTCATGGCCTCGCAAGTCCACCAATTCCTTGGAATTTGCGCCTACCTGCTGCCTCTGTGCGGAATCTATGCATCGCTCGTTCTCCTGATTGGGTCGCGAGCGAAGCGGCGCTGGCCGCAGCTGGCGGCCGTCGGCCTGCTCGCACTGAGCACCGCGGTCCTTGCACAGCTCGCCCTAGCGGAGCGGCCCGGCTGGGGCGACGCCCCCGGCGGATGGATCGGCGCATCCCTGGCCGATCTGCTCAGCGGCCTGTTCTCCACGGCTGGAACGGTCATTCTCCTCATTGCGGTTTCGATGGTGGCGATGATCATCGGGACTCAGCTTGGCTTCCTGAGGATCTGCGCGCTGAGCTGGCGTGCCAGCCTCAAGGCAGCGGCCTGGATCGGGACGTTCAGCCTGAGACTGTGGCGATCGCAACTGGCTTCCCTCCAGAAGCGCCGCGAGCTTTCGGCGCAGGCGAAGCTCGAGGATGCCGCCTTCATCGCCCAGCTCGAGGCCGACGAGGACGAGCTCGCCCAGGCGGAGCAGGACGCGCTGGAAGCTGAGATGGCCGAAACAGCGGTGCGGCTCGCCAAGGAGTCGCAGGCAGCGAAGCTACCCGCCTCGCCGGAAAACACGGCGCAAACGCCGGGGCCTGCCATGGTTCCATCCGCAGAACCGGCCTGGGCGGCGAGCCTTTCGGCCCGCGACTTCGGGGAGCCGCCGCTGCCCCGCGCGGAATCCGGGCGCAGGCGACAAGAGCGAAAGGTGCCACAGATCGTCACGCCCCCGGGCCAAGCGGCCCTGCCGGCAACTCTTGCACAAACGCCGATCGCCGAAACCGCCGACTCGACTTTTCTGAAACCGCCCTCCCCGTCCGCAGCTCCCACCGCGGCACCAGTGCGCCCGGCTGCTCCGGCGACGCCGCGAACGCCTCTGATTATCGAGCCCAAGCCACCCCCCACGCCCAGCAAGCGCAAGGAGCAGGAGCAATTCGAGTTCGTCGGCGATCGGCGGAGCTTCACGCTCCCTCCGCTGGATGTCCTCGAGTGCGACAAGACCGAGCGTTCGGCCCTGGACAAGGACGCGTTCTTGAGCACCGCCGACAAGCTGACCGCCAAGCTCGCGGACTTCGGCATCGTCGGAGAGGTGGTCGAAATCCGGCCCGGCCCGGTGGTCACGATGTACGAGTTCCTTCCCGGCCCCGGAATCAAGCTCTCGAAGATCGCCTCCCTCGCCGACGATCTGGCGATGGCGATGGAAGCGATGCGAGTGCGCATCGTGGCCCCGATTCCGGGCAAGGGAGTGGTTGGAATCGAAGTCCCCAACCGCGATCGCGAAACCGTCTTCCTCAAGGAGATCGCCGAGCAGGACGTCTTCACCAAGTCGGCCTCGAAGCTGACGATGTGCCTGGGCAAGGACATCGAAGGGATGCCCTACGTCCTCGATCTGGCGCGCGCGCCGCATCTATTGATCGCCGGAACGACCGGGTCGGGGAAGTCGGTCGCGGTGAACTCGATGATCATGAGCATCCTCCTCAAGGCCACGCCGGAGGAGGTTCGGTTCCTCATGGTCGACCCGAAGATGCTCGAGCTCTCCGCCTACGAGGGGATTCCCCACCTGCTCCTTCCGGTGGTCACGGATCCAAAAAAGGCGGCGTTGGCGCTGCGCTGGGCGCTCGAGGAGATGGAGCGCCGCTACCAGATCCTCTCCGAAGCCGGGGTTCGCAACATCGCCGGCTACAACAAGCTGGTCGACGGCGCCTCCGGTCAGGCGCGAGAGCTTCTGCGGTCGAACGAAGAGAAGTCGAAAAAAGGCGCCGCGCCAGCGAAGAAGGTTCTCGTCGTCGATGTGGCGGATGGCGAGAGCGAAGAGGACGCGCTTCAACGGGCGAAGAGCGTGGAGTCGATCGGGGTGGCCGCGCCGAAGGACCTGTCCGAGGAGATTCAGGAGGCAATCGCCCAGACCGAGGCAGACTCCTCATCGACCGGACAGGCCTCGAAGGATCCGGAGAAGAAGGAGCCCAAGAAGCTTCCCTATATCGTGGTGATCATCGACGAGCTGGCGGATCTGATGATGGTCGCGCCGCGCGAGGTCGAGACCTACGTGGCGCGCCTGGCGCAGATGGCGCGCGCCTCTGGTATCCACCTCCTCGTCGCCACCCAGCGGCCGTCGACCGACGTGGTCACCGGCGTGATCAAGGCGAACTTCCCAACCCGCATCAGCTTCATGCTCCGCTCCCGGCCCGACTCGATGACCATTCTGGGAACGTCGGGCGCCGAGATGCTGCTCGGGATGGGCGACATGCTCTTGATGCCTCCCACCAGCTCGAACCTCGAGCGCGTCCATGGCGCCTACGTCTCCGAAGTGGAGATCAAGCGCGCGGTGGATCATCTGAAATCGCAAGGCAAGCCGGTCTACGACGAATCGATCCTCCGCCCGCGGGACGGCGAGGTCGAAGGCTCGGGGGACGACGACCTCACCGACGAGCTGTACGACCAGGCGCTCGCGGTGATCAGCGAGATGCGCCAGGTGTCCATCTCCATGCTCCAGCGCAAGATGCGCATCGGCTACAACCGCGCGGCGAGAATGATCGAGCGGCTGGAGCGCGAAGGGGTGGTCGGCCCGGCGGACGGCGCCAAGCCTCGCGAGGTCTTGATTCGACCCGTGGGCGAGATGCCCGGCGCCGGAGCGATGGAGGGATAGCTTCCCGGCCGCGCACCCAAGTAGGGTGCGCGCGTGTCCGAGCGACTCCAATTCTTTGCGACCGCCGCGCGCGGAACCGAGCCGCTGCTCGCCGATGAGCTGGCTGAGTTCGGCGCGAAAAAGATTCGCCAGGACCGCGGAGGAGTCCGCTTTGCCGCGAACTGGAACGAAGCGCTCCGCATTTGTCTGTGGACCCGAATCGCGATGCGGGTGCTCCATCCGCTCGGTGAATTCAACGCGCGCGGAGCGCAGGGGCTCTACGACGCGGCGCGGTCGATCGCCTGGGAAGATCACCTCACCCCGGAGAGCACCTTCGCTGTCGAAGCGACCCTTCGCGATTCCGAGCACACCCATTCGGGATTCGTCGCGCTCAAAGTAAAGGACGCGATCGCGGATCGGCTCCGGGAGAAGCTCGGGCGCAGGCCCAATGTCGATCCCCGCCATCCGGACGTGTCGATCGCGGTGCACCTATCGAAAGAGAAGCTGTCGATCGGCATCGATCTTGTGGGGGAGGCATTGCACCAGCGCGGCTACCGGGTTCACTCCTCCCCGGCGCCGCTCAAGACCACCCTCGCCGCCGCGCTGCTCCGGGCAGCGGGCTACACCGGCCAGGAATCGCTCGTCGATCCGATGTGCGGCTCGGGGACAATCCTGATCGAAGCCGCCTCCATCGCGGCCAACCGCGCTCCAAATCTCCAAAGGAAGCTCGGCGTCGAGCGATGGCCAAAGCGAGGCAAGGAAGCCAGCGCGATTCTCGACGAGCTGCGAGCCGAAGCGATCGCGGCGCAGCGCAAACCCGCGCGTCCGATCATCGGCTTCGATCGTGATGCGGATGCGGTCAGGGCCGCGCGCCAGAACGCGGCGGCGGGCAAGCTCGGGGGCGCCGTCCGGCTCGAGGTTTCGGATGCGATGCAGCCGCTTCCGCTCGAGGCAGTGCCGCCGGGTCTGCTGATCACCAATCCTCACCGCCGGTGGGCAGAAAGGAATGAAGACTTTCTACTTCAAGCTCGGCGAAACGCTGCGGCAGCTCCACGGCTGGCGGATGTTCATTCTTGCCGGGAACCCCGCCTTCGAGAGCGCTTTCCATCTCAAACCCACCAGCGCACGCGATTTCTGGAATGGTCCAATCGAGTGCCGGCTGCTTGGATACCCCGCGCGCCGATGAAGAGAGATCCCGGTCTCCTGGAGTGTTCTAGAGGGGTTTTTCCGCCCGCGAGAGGAGGCGCCGGATGTTTCCGCGATGGGTGACCAGCATCAGCGCGAAGAGCACAAGGACGAGAACCGCATAGGCGCGCGGACCGGCCTTCAAGAAAGCAACCACCACCGCCGCGGTGCCTCCCGCCAAGGAACCGATCGAGCTCACCCGGAAGATGGCGAACAAGACACCGTAGGCGGCGAATCCGACGAGCGCGGCCAACGGCTGAAGAACGGCGATCACTCCGAACGCGGTCGCCACGCCCTTGCCGCCGCGAAAGCGAAGCCAGACCGGAAAAACGTGGCCGAGGAAGGCGGCCAGTCCGACCGCGGCGTGGATCTCGGGTATCTCCGTCATCCACAGCGAGAGCAATACCGGAACCGCGCCCTTTGCCGCATCGAGGAGAAGAACGAGAACGCCGAGCTTGCGACCGGCCACCCTGGCCACGTTCGTCGCTCCGATGTTCCCACTGCCGGCGCGGCGGACGTCGACCCCCTTGATCCACTTCGCCAACAGCGCGCCGTAGGGAATCGAACCCGACAGATACCCGAGCACCACCAGGGAGACCGCGACCATGGCGCTCACGTCAGAGGAGCGCGGGGAATCTGGTCTTCAGAATGACGTAGCCGTAATTGATCACCACCAACGCCGCCAGGGTGACGCGGAGCGCGAGCGCCTCTTTCCGGCTGGGCGCAAGGGTCGGCAGCGGCATTTTGAAGAGCAGGTGCAAAAGTGAGAGCACGATCGTTGCCGCGAAGGACAGCGCGGCGACCGTTCCGAGCGGATTGGCTTCCCACGCTCCCGCGATGTTGAAGTGGGCGACCCGCTCGGCCGCCCGCGTCAGCCCACAGGCCGGGCAGGGCCAACCGGTGTGCTGCCGCAGAACGCATCCCCAGAACGGTAGCCGCGCCACGGGGACGAAACGCGCGATCAGCAGTCCGGTCAATCCGGTCAACGCCAGCGCTTCGATGAATCCGACCGTTCGGTTCGGCCGCGGCCAGGTGATGATCACGATTTAGCTTCCCGCGCTGAACATGGATCTCAAGGTGCCTAGGGCGGAGACGATGAGTCCACAACAGCAGCAGCAGAAGAGAACGGGCGTTGCCAGGACGGCAGCCGCGGCTTTCCCACCACTGGTTTCTTGGAGCCGCATCACTCCCCAGACCAGAAGGACAAGGCTATATGCGCTCGCCGCGAGCGCCAGAAGTGGGCCGACGCGCGGCACGACTGAGAGCATGGTCACGATCATCGGCGCCTGTGCGTACCCCAAGGCGCGCAAGGTGGCCCAGAACCCGTTGGTCGCGCAGCCGAAAAGGATGCAGAAAAGATGCACCAGGGCGGCCATGATGAAAAAGCCAATCGGCCATATCAAGATTCGGCCGATGGCATAGCCGATCTGCCCGCCGGCGCTCATGAAGAGATCCCCGTACTCCGAAGCTCGAGCTGGCAGATTTCCCCGAGCGACCAACATTCCAATTACCTCGCGAAATTGCGCGGCGATCATCGCCTGAAATGGAATTGAGACGATCAACCCGCCAACGGACGCGATTGCGGAAATGAGCCAACCGTAGAGGAACGCGTCCTCCCAGCGCCCGTCCGGTCTGACCGACGACCAGAATTTGTCGGGCGAGAGGATCGACTGCTTCCAGGTTTCGACCAGCCCGTTGAAAAAGCCGAGCTCCTTGCGGCGCTCCCAGGGCGTGTCCTGGCGAAGCGAAGGACCTCCGGGCGGAGGCGGGCCGCCCCCAGGCGGAGGCGTTCCGGAGGGAGGCATCCATCCCGGCGGGCCACCCGGCGGAGGTACGCCGGGAGGAGGCATCCCTCCCGGCGGCGGGGGACCCATCGGCGGGATCTCGCCGGCGGGCGGAGGAGGCGCTCCGGCCATCCCGCCTGGCGTCGGCGGCCCGGCGGAAGGCGATGCGGCGCTGGGATCGCGGCCGGCGCTCGCAGCGACCTGGATCTGCTGGCCGCAGTTGGGACAGAACTGAAGGCCGGAACGCTGTGTCTCGAATTGTGCCGAGCAATGCGGACATTGAACCTGCATGGCTTCCTCCGGCTGCGCTGCGCGGCGCGGACTCTAGGTTGGGGAAGCTTGATCGAGCAAAGGGTTTTGGATACGAGCCCAAAGGGAGTAGGGCCAGAGCCCGCATGACGCGAAGCTACAGCATGACCGGCGTTCGTGCCGCCGCGGATCGGGCGGTGGAGCTCGCCCGGTCCTACCTCACCCGGCAAGATTCCCTGGGACAGATCCACGACGTTCAAGAAGATCCGCGCTTTCAGGAGCGCGGGGTGGATCTGCTCTGGGAGCGACTGCGAGCCCCGGTGCTCGGGGTCGAGGTGAAGGGCGATCGCCAGGCGAGGCGCGGGAATTACTTTTTTGAGCTGATCTCGAATCTCGAGCGCGAAACACCCGGCTGCTTCCTCTACAGCTCGGCAGATCTGCTCCTCTACGTCTTTCTCTCCCCGCGCGAAGTGCACCATCTGCCGATGCTCGCGACCCGCGAGTGGTTCCTTGCCCGCGCCAACAGCTTTGAGCTGCGAAGCACGCAGACGCGGGTCGGGCCGAAGAGCTACACCACGGTCGGAGCGCTGGTACCGGTGAAGCTCGTGCTGGCCGAGGTCCCCGGGGCGAGCCGATCGCGCATCGAGCTGTAAGCCTTCACGCGCTGGCGGCGGCGCGCGCGGGGGATACCGAGGGCCAGACCGTGGGGTTGCGGCGGCCATCCGGGGTTCGGGAGGCCTCGAAGGGGACGGCTCCGCGATTCTCAAAAGCTCGCTTGTAGGCGGCGAATGTCCCCCCGGCGCGGTAGGCGTCCATCGCCGCGAGGCCTGCCTCGGGACCGCACTGCGCGAGCATGTATTCGATCCAAGCCCATCGCGCGGAAGTCGGCCGCACCGCGCCTCTGCCCTTGAGCCCGTGGCGAAGCCGGGCCAACTTCGAGTCGATCTCGGCGATGCCGGCGAACGGCGATCCGTCGAGCGGCGTGTTGCGCTTGGCGACGAACGGCGCCACGCCGAGGGCGACGGGAAGGATCCGGGACAGCTCGATGGTGAAGCGCACCAACTCATCGATGTCGCTGTCCGTCTCGAACGGCAATCCGACCATGTTGTAGACCTTGAGCCGCTTCATTCCGCTGGCGCGGCCAAACTGCGCCGCTTTGAGAATCTGCTCTTCGGAGTGCTTGCGATCGACGAGGTCGCGCATCCTTTGCGACGCCCCGTCCGATGCCACCGTGAGCACGCGCGCGCCGCCGTCGCGAAGGGCATCCACCAACGGCTGGCTGAGGCGGTCGGCGCGAAGCGAAGACACGCCGACCTCTCTGCCCGAGTCCACCAGCGTCCGGACCAGTTGGGTGATTTCCGGATGGTCGGTGACCGCGGCGCCGACCAGCCCGACCCGCCTCGACTGCTCGGGGATGAGCGAGAGTACGGTCGAGGCCGGTACCGTTCTCATCCCGCCATTGGTGGTGCGGCGCATCACGCAGTAGTGGCAGCCGCGAGAGCACCCGCGCTCGGGCTCGATCAGGAACATCGACCGCAGCTCCGTGTTCGGGGTCACGATCTGGGAGCGCGCCGGTAGGCGTTCGTCGCTGGCCCGGGCGACCGAGTACCGGCGGCCGCCGTGGCCGGGGACCAGAAACCCCGGCGTGGCAGCGAGGTGATCGAGCAGCTCGCGCCGGTCCATCCGGGGCGCCGCGTCGAGCAGCGCGTGGATGAGCTCCTCCCCCTCGCCTTGCACGATCACGTCGGCGAAGGGCTCCAGCGGTTCCGCGTTGGAAAAGGTGAGCGGCCCTCCCGCCACCACCAGGGGGCTTCCCATGCTGCGCTCCTCGCGCAGCAGAGGTATTCCGGCGAGGTCCAGCATCTGGAGGAACCCCGCGATCTCCAACTCGTAGGAAATGGAGAAGGCGAGGATGGGAAAGCCGGCGACCGGGGTCTGGGACTCCAGGGTGAACAGCGGCGTGCGGCTTCTTTTGAGCTCCTCGATGTCTTCGGGAAGGAAGGCGCGCTCCGCCGAGGCGGACGGGTGGAGATTGATTTCGCGATAAATCGTCTGGTACCCGAGCGAGCTCATCGCGACGAAGTAAGGGCTGGGATAGCAGAGGGCGACTCGCAGCGGTGCCTGCTTGAATACCGTCCCCCGCTCGTCGCGCAGCAGCGCTCGAGCGCGGTCCAGAGCTGTTCCTTGGCCATCCACGGTGAAGGACTTATCACCGCGATGCAGGCATCGCCACGCGAGCCGGTCAGCTCGCCTCGGGGCGGCTCCGGTGAGACGCCTTGCGCGCAGCGATTTCTCGATCCCAAGCATCGGGCCGTTCAGCCCACGCCGCGTCAGCGGACCGCGCAGGGGCCGGAGCGGAACCACACTCCTTTGGCAGCCTCAGCGGACCGAGTACGCCGCGAGTCGAATCGGATTCCCTCGGCCGTGCGACCTCGCCGGCGCCGGCAGAACGCGCACGGACAGGAAGTGGAAAATCCAGGTGGTTCGCCGTGAGCAAGACGAGCCCGAAGTGCGACAAAGAGAGACAACGGTGTGTTCTCAGATGTTTGTATTAACGGGTTTTGCTGTCTATCCTTTTCTTCCATTCCTTCCAGATTCAAAGGGGTTCCCGTGAAGAATTTGGTCTTCGCTGCAGCTCTGCGAGCTGTTTGCGTTGCGACCTTGTTGATTGGCTTCGCGGCCTTCGCCCAGGGCAACGGCGTGCTGACCGGGAACGTGATCGACGCGGCAACCAAGGTTGCACTCGCCGACGTCGTGGTCACCGCGACGTCCCCCAGTCTACAGGGCGAACAGGTGGTCGTCACCGACTCGAGCGGGTTGTATCGGATTCCGCAGCTTCCCCCGGGCACCTATTCACTGCGACTCGAAAAGGAGGGCTACAAACCCCTGGTCCGAGGCGACATCTCCCTGCGCATCGATCAGACGCTGCGATACAACGCCGAGCTCCTCCCCGACGCGATCGTGGGTGAGACGATTGTCGTGGTGGCACGCGCGCCCTCGGTCGACGTCGGGCCGACGCAGATCAGCACCAGCGTCAATTCCGAAGTCTTCCAAAAACTGCCCTTGGCCGCGCCTGGGCGAAAGCACGGCGGCGCCCGCTCCTTCGAATCGCTGGCAGAGCTTGCCCCCACCGGCCAACCGGATCGCTATGGATTTTCCCTCAACGGAGCGACCTCGAATGAGAACGGCTTTTTGATCGATGGTCTGTCCGTCAATGATCCCGCCTATGGCAGCCTCGGCTCGCCGCTCACGCTCGATTTCATCCAGGAGGTGAACATCATCAGCGGCGGTTACATGCCTGAGTTCGGTCGGTCCACCGGCGGAATCTACGATGTCGTCACCAAGTCCGGCTCGAACGAATTCCATGGATCGGTGTTCTCTTATTTCAGCCCCGGCGCGCTGGACGGAAACGCCTCCACCATTACCCAGCAAGCCAACGCGATCACCACCACCACCCGGGCCTTCAACATCGGCAGCATCGGTGCCGAGCTGGGTGGGCCGATCGTCAAAGACAGGCTCTGGTTTTACGCCGGATTCAGCCCTGCCTTCACGCGCTATCAGCTGGAGCGGAACCTGAGCTCCTTGAACTTCGATGCGAGCGGACGGCCGATCTCCGACGCCAATGGATTGCAAACGACCACTCGCATTCCCGGCACGCAGCAGTTCTATTTCTCCGACGAACGCAGTTATCAATACATCGGCAAGCTCACCTATCTGGTCGATCGCAACAACAGCCTCACCCTGTCCGTCTACGGGACGCCGACCAGCTCCGGTGGAATGAACAATATCGGCGTCGATCCGAACACCGGCGCTCCGGAGACGAATCTGCTCGACGGGCAAATCGGGGCGATTGCGCACCAGTACGTCTTCAACTCCATCAACACCGCGCTGAAATGGTCCTCTGCTTTCCTCGACAAACATCTCCTCTTCGACGTCACCGGCGGATGGCATCGTCAGGACACCGCCGTTCGGGCGATGGACGGCTCGAGGGTCGGGAGCACCACGGGGCTTGCCTCGCAGTCCGACGTGTGGTGGACCAACGGCGGCACCGGCCCGCACAGCATTACCGAGTTCGAACAACTGCCGGACCCCAGCGTCTGCAATTCGGTCGGCTTGCCGTCGCTGAGGTGCCCGGTTGCAAACTACAACACCGGCGGTCCCCGCGGCCCTTACTGGCCGCTTGGCATTCCAATCAGCGAAGCAACCATGGATCGCTTTCAGGGCCGCTTCGTCGGCACCTTTCTCGCGACCCTCTTGGGCCATCACATTTTCAAGGCCGGGCTGGACGTGGAGCGGCTAACCTATGAGAAGAAAAAGGGCATCGCGGGAACCGTGCAATATGCCGAAGATGGCTTCGGCAACTTCGTTGACTTCCGAGAGTTCGGCTACCTGCGCGGACCGGACGATCCGGTGATCCAACGGGTTGTTACCAATAATTCCTATTCGACCAGCCTTGGCGCCTTTGTCCAGGACAGCTGGAACATCCAGGATTTCATCACCGTCAACGCCGGCGTGCGCTGGGATCTCCAGTCGCTCCAGGACGCCAGCGGACGGGTCGACATCTCGCTGCCCAAGGAATGGTCCCCTCGCGTCGGAGTCGTCTACGATTTCACGCACGAGGGTCGATCGAAGATCTTCGCCAGCTTCGCTCGGTACTTTGAGAGCGTTCCGCTGAACATGCACGACCGGTCGTTTCCGGGCGACCGCTTCCTCTCGTCGAGCCGCCCAAGCAGCGTCTGCAATCCGAGCGATCCGGTGCAAGCCGCCGGCGCCTGCCGCAACCCCGCCAACTTCAACACGCAGGGTGCGCCCAACGATCCGAATCAATTGTGGGCCGGCTTCAACCAGGACACGGTCACGGTCGACCCAAATCTTCAGGCGCAGTCCAATGACGAAATCGTCGCTGGCGCCGAGTACGAGGTGATTCGCGACGGCCGGGTCGGCCTCTCCTACACCCGCCGCCGCCTCAACGCGGCGATCGAAGACATGAGCCGCGATGAAGGCTTTACATTCTTTATCGGCAATCCCGGCCTGGGCGTCTCGAAGAATGATTTTCCGCAGGCGGAGCGGAAATACGACGCGATGACGATCTATTTCACCAAGACGTTCAACCAGGGGTGGCTAACCCAGGCCAGCTACACCTACTCCAACTTGCGGGGGAACTATTCGGGATTGTTCCGACCCGAAAACAATCAGCTCGAGCCCAACCTGACGTCGGACTTCGATCTCAAGTCGCTGATCGCCAATCGGTACGGGCAGCTTCCCGCCGACCACGCGCACTCGATCAAGCTCTTCGGCGCGAAGGAGCTCTGGTTCAACTCTACCACCGGCCTCACCGTCGGCGCCTCGTACGTCGGCAGATCCGGGGCCCCGCTGAACTATCTGGGGAGCCACTACATCTATGGCCCCTCCGAGGCCTTCATCCTTCCCCGAGGCTCGGCGGGCCGCCTGTCCTGGATTCATGACGTAGACACCCACCTCGCGCTGACTTACCGCTTTTCGGCAGCGTATGCCTTGAGCGTTGGGGCAGACATCTTCAATCTCTTCAATTTCCAGACGGCCACCGCAGTCGATCAGAATTACACGTTCGCCACGGTGAAACCGATCGAGGGCGGCTCCCGGTCGGACCTCAATACGTGCAGCAGCACCGATCCCGCGCAGCGAACCCAGTGCCGGCTGACGAATTTCGATGGAACTCCGTTCTCCGGAGCCACCAATCCCAACTTTCTCCGACCAATTGCTTATCAGCCGCCGCGAAGCTTCCGGTTCACCGCGCGGTTGAGCTTTTAGCCTACGAGGATTTCGCCATGATTCGATGCATTGCCTGCACCGTCTTCACCCTGATTGGGCTGGTCGGATGCTCCCAGAGCCCGGTGACCTGCGTGATTGGCCAAGGTGGCGGCAGTGGTGGCTGGTTCGCCAAGTACACCCTCAAGCCCAGTCAGCCCACGGGGCTCTGTTCACAGAAATCAGGTGAGGGATTGGGCATCCGAAAGTATTTCCCCGATGGACAAAAACCGCTGGTGGTCGTCCGCACCGACACCCTCGGCATGATCGCTCTGGCGACGCCGGATCCCGATCCCACCCACAGCCCCAACTCCACCGGCAACCTGACTCAGGATGCGCCCGATGCAAACAACCTCTGCACCATTCCTACCTTGACCAAGGCGGAGCAGAACGTCGGCGGCTCGGATATCGCCTACGAGTGGAGCGACGTGAAATTCGTGGTCCGGGCCAACGTTCCCGGAACGCAGATGTCGGCAACCCTCCGGTACACCGAAGGCGGGTGCACCGCCGAGTACAAAGCGGTGGGGATGCAGCCGAATGCGGATTGCTTCCAGGTCGACAGCCAGGGGGCTCCCGTCCTCGACGCGATGGGAAATCAGATACCGGACGATACGCGGTGCGGTCCGGGGTCCTTCCCTCAAACGAACGTGAATCCGGACTTCGCGGTCAAGTGCGACGCGGTCCTGTTCAAGTGCGTCCTCACCTCCGATCCGCCGGCGCTGAAACCCGGCGTCCAGTAGATTCCCGTTCGC
>WNFJ01191201.1_pt2 | contig 12611 bp, 4 predicted proteins | sample 5400461 | NCBI WGS metagenome assembly WNFJ01 (sample SAMN13153349, study PRJNA577476) | soil metagenome | isolation source: 115 cm saprolite on Douglas fir-dominated hillslope | place: USA:California | collected 2013-09-17 | reverse complement strand
CCTTGCCTGCCGCCTATAGAACGGAGCAACAGTCAGCGCCGTTCATATCCGGGTAGCGGGGGACCAAAAGAGCGCCTGGTAGGCGAGCGCGAAAGGAGCAGCATAGGCACATGGCGCAGGCAACGGTGGCACCCACAACGCACGATCTCTCCTCAGCACCGACCATCCCTCTCGCAATATACGAGAGGCCCCCTGTACAGCAGGAGGGCGGGGCGCACCTGGTCATGATCGTGCCACACGAGGAGGGGGAGCGCCAGGCACAAGCCATGGAAACCTGGTTCCAGGCCTCCGCCTCCGACGAGCCGTTTGCATTGGAACTGGTGGGGACGCGCAGAGAGCAGGGGTTCGTGCTGCGGGCCAGTTCCGAGGCGCAGCTCACCCTGCTCTCGAAGCAATTCGAGGCCCAGTACCCCCAGGCCGAGATCCATCGTATCGCAAGAGCAGCCGATCCGCTCCTCGTTCACGAGGGTGAACTCACGGTGGTCGGCGAGTTCGCCCTGGCACGCGCCTCATGGATGCCGCTCAAGACCTTCAGCGGCAAGGTGCTCGCTGAACCGGGCAGCGATCCGCTGGCGGGGATACTGGCGGCCATGGAACCGCTTGGAAGCGGCCAGCGCATCATCTGCCAGCTCGCACTCGTGCGGGCGCCGGACAGCTGGATCGCACCGGACATTCGTAAGGCCGTCGAACATCCCCTGCAGGAAGAGCGTGATGCGCTGATCACAGCCCAGAAAGGCGTCCAACCCACCTCCGATGATGCCGAAGGCACAAAGATTGCCCTCGGCATCGTTGGCGCCCTCCTGGCCATGCTCGGCTACCGCTGGTATCTTGCGCACACCTGGCTGGCCCTCGCGCTGCTAGCTGTGGCGCTCATTGCAGGGGGCATCGGGTGGCTGTGGTGGAAACACTCACGCTCGCGCTCCGTCATCTACGACATGAAGCTGGTTGCCGAAAAGCTCATGCGCCAGGCGTTCTATTGCCAGTTGCGTGTGGTGGTGATCGGAAAAGCGCCGCCACTCCCTCCCGAGGAGCAGGAGCGGCGAGCCAATATGATGCCCAGGGAGCGGGCTTCCGCTGAACGGGCAGACCGTGGGCAACTGGAAGAGCAGCTCCGCGCCCACCTCTTACGCCTGGAAGTGACGTACCGCCAGTTTACGCTGGCCAGCGCGAACAGCCTCTACCTCAATCGCGTGCTCCGCCTTGACGAGGAGAGTAAACAGGCCAGAGTGCTCACCTGGGCGGCGCAGGCCTTCCCCTATCGCAACGCGGTGCTCCGCTTTTTCCACGCCGATGCCTGGGGCCGTGACGTGTGGAATGGGCTGGAACTCTCCGGAGCCTTTCACCTGCCGCAGGAGATGGCAGAAGTGCCCCTCGTGAAACGCATCGCGGTCAAGCACCTGCTGGCTTCGCCGGAGATCGCCAACCGGATCAAATATACGAAGGCCACGCTCCCACCTGCCCTAATCGGGTACTCACAGCATCGCGGGCACCGTGTCCCGGTGTATCTCCCGTACGCCACGCTGTTCTCACACAAGTTTCTCGTGGCCCGCTCTCGCTACGGCAAGTCAACGCTGATGCAGCTGCTTCTCTGGGCGGCAATGCAGAAGGTGCGCGACGGCTCGCCGCAACCGGGCATTTTTGCATCGACCCCCACCGCGACCTCATCGAGGATGTGCTCGCGCTGATCGCGCTCCTGCCACCTCAGCGCGCCGGGGATGTCCTGCTGCTCGACATGACGGACACGCAGCGCCCCGTCGCGCTCAATCCGCTGGACGCCTCGATGGGGTTTACGCGGGACCAGGCGGTCGCGAACCTGATGTCCAGCTTTGAGCGCATCTGGCACGATTTCTGGGGACCCAGGATGGCCTACTTCTTGCGCAAGGTCTGCCTGCTGCTGTACACCCTGAACGAGCGGCTGGTGCAGGAAGGGCGGGCCGACGAACAGTTTACTCTGCTCGACATTAACCCCCTCCTGCAGTACGAGGACTATGCCACACTCGTCCTCAACCAGCTCGATATGAGTGAGACGTGGCACCAGGAACTCTTAGCCTGGTGGAAAAACACATACTTCACGCTGCCCAAGAACAGTTCGTTCCGCCAGGAAGTCATCTTGCCTATCCTCTCGAAACTGGGCGTCTTCAACGACAACCAGCAGCTACGGAGGATTGTCGGCCAGCCTGTGACGCGAGCGCCTATCCACGAAGCGGTGACCAGGGGGAAAATCGTGCTGTGCGCGCTCAGTTCCCGCGATATGGATGATGCGGCGGTGAATATCCTTGGCAGCACCCTGATCAACCTGCTGCGGCGCAGCTTCCGATTGCAGGAGACAGTGCCATGGCAAGAGCGCCGCAAGGTGTTCCTGGCGATCGACGAGTTCCAGGCCTTCAGTGGGGCGGATATCGGCAAACTGCTCTCCGAGGATTCCAAATTCGGCTGCGCGGCCCTGCTGGCGACGCAGTTCCTCAAGCAGCTGAATACCTTCCGCGAGGGCCTGCTGGACACGGTGCTGGGCAACTGCGAGAACCTGTGCGCCTTTAACGTCTCGGCATCCGATGCGAAGATCCTGGAAGAGGAGCTGCAGAAGAAGGTCTCGCAGAAACACATCATCAGCCAGCCCCGGCTGCACTGCTACGCGCGCCTAGCCATTCCGGACGAGCCCCTGCAGATCGTCTCGGTGGCCCTGGCCTCCCCACCGAGCTGGAAGCGTACACCCGCCCAGAACGCGCGGGTCCAGGCCATCCGCAGCCAGAACCAGGGCCGTTTCAGGTCCGCTTCGGAGGTAGATAGCCTGCACGATACTCACCTCAAGCGCTTTCTAGAAGTCAGTCTCTTCGCGGCCAGGATCAAACGCGATGTAAAGGCCATGACTGACAATAAACAGCGCCGGGAAGATGCCGCGCGACGCGAGGAGCAATTACGAGAGGACACGCAGCGTGCAGCAGCATCCGGGCAGAGCCCAGACCAATCGCCTTCGTCTCCTGGGCAGGCAGGCGACCAACGTGCAGGCACGCCCTCCTCTGCTTACGGCGGCACAAACCAGTGGCAGAGCGGCGCTCCGCTCGCTGCATCCAGCGTGCATGCGCAGGCAGAGGCAACGTCCACGGATGCCAGCACTTCGCGCAGTCAGGGGGGCCGCAGGCGCAATCACCACCGCAGCCGCCGCCTGGGCAAACTCAAGAAAACGCCGGTGGGTGCGCCCCCGCCTGACCTCCCTGAGGAGGAGCTTTTGGATGCAGGCGATGGCGCGCGCCCCCTGCTGTTTCCCAGTGGGATTGGCCCTGGCTTGAGCGGCAGGGAACGGGAGCGAGCGTGATGTCAGAGATACCAGACTTCCCGTGGTCCCCTCTTTCCAGAGAGGCGCTGGAGCAGGTGATGGCCTCCGCAGAGCTCCGCAAGATGGATTTCGAACTCCTGCGCTGGCTGGTCTGGCTTTCGCTGCTCTCCGTCCAGGAACTGGCACGGCTCGTGCAGGTCGATGGGCGCTCGTTCGATGAAAAAACCATCGCGAGTCACCTGCTCCATCTGGAACGCCTTGACCTGGCCGCATCCGTTGTGCTAAGCGAAGCGGGATGGCCGCCGTACCAGCGCCGCTACTACATCACCGATCTCGGCCTGTACGCGCTGTTGAAGCATTACCCCGCGTCGATCTCCGTTCCCAAGCTGGTGGCCTGCTACCCGGTAACCCGCACCGACCTGCTGGCGCGCCTGGCCCGGCCTTTTGTTCACCTGGCGCTCTCTGACCTGGTGAGCAGGCTGATTGCCGAAAGCTCGGGCGGCTACCGGCTGACAAGCTACCAGCAGCCCTGGAAACAGACCTGCGGCAGGATTGCCGCGGGAGGGCACCAGGTGTGGAGGTACGATGCCGCCTTCCTGCTGCAAACGCCGACCGGCGCACAACATGCGTTTTACATACGCGTCGATCAGCCGGAATGCTTGTTCAGCCAAGCCGAGGCAAAGCGCTGGCTCTCCCGTCTCTTTGCCCTGCGAAAGTATCAGTACCTGCGCGGAGATGTCATGCCCCAGCTCTTGCTGCTCTCTACGCCGGCCCGCTTCCCCTTCTGGGCCGAACAGATTGAGTACGTCACGCTCGTGGGGAACACCTCGCTCCCTATGGGATGCATCGCGGACTACACCCGGCTTGCAAGCGGCGCCTACGCCCCCATCTGGCTGCCGTTCGGCAAGCTGGTCTCCGATGGGGATCGGGACCTGGAGAGCCGTCAGGCGTCCCTTCTCTCCCTCCTGGACCAGCCTGCCACACAGGACCTGGTCGAACAGTTTTCGCAGTACTTCACCTTCCAGCACCTCCTCATCAGCCGCACGACGAGGTCACTCTCACGCCACACGAAGTGGCTTTCGCGCTATGTCGGCGAGTCGCTGCAAGAGGAGGCGAGGCGCGAGATACAAGGACCGAGGGGAGCCGACAGCACAGGCATCCCGGCGATGCTCTCGGAAGAACTCTACGGAGACAAGGTCGCCCGCCTGCGTATCGCCGCGCTGCTGAACCTGGCCCTTACCCGGCAACAGAAAGCCATCCTGGCCCTCCTGGTTCGTCACCCCCATCTGAGTCTGCCCGACCTGCTTGCGCTGCTGCACCCTGAAAGCCAGGACGGCAGGCTCATCCAACGGCAGCTCGACCCCCTGCTCATCGAGTTGAAACTCGCGCGGAAGGACCCGTGGGAAGGCGGAGTGAGCTGGCGGGAGCGCGAGCGGTATCAGCTCTCTGAGATAGGCCTGCGTTTCCTCGCCATGCGGCATGGGCTCACGCCCGCGTACTACCTGATGCCTGAAAAAAAGGTGCGTGACGAGAAGAAGCGAGTCTCACCGCGAGATTCCTCGGTGAAATGGGAACAACGCGGGGCTGTGTTGCTCGGAAGGCAGATGTGGCACACCAACGCGCTCTATCAGTGCATGAGGGGAATCATTGAGGTGGGAGTGCGCAGTGGCGGGTACCGTATCATTTGCTGGAAGAGCGCCCGCGAATCCGTGCGTTGCTACTACGACTCCGATGAGAGTGACTGGATGAATGTGTGCCCCGATGCGGAACTGCTCTATATTCGAGCCGAGCGCAATCGGCTCGAAAGCGTACTGATCGAATACGATCGGGGCACGACGTTCTACCGCGAGTATGCAGCCAAGTTCGAGGCCTACTCCCACTACCAGCGCTACACGAGGACGACGCTTCCGCCCATTCTTGTGGTGATCCAGCGCACGTCCACCGCCAAAACCATTCGCACAGCCATACACGAGGTGGGAGCTGACGATTTGCCAGTGGTGCTGGTGCTGGAAGCAGACCTGCTAAGACACGGTCTCGCCAACGTGTTGCCGTGCCCCTAGCCCCACATGGTCGGCCACGACGAATGCATATGAGGCCTATCTATCGCTGTCGCGACGGTGAAAGTAGAGGCCAGGCTTCCCTTTTCCTGGAAGAGTGGCGTCCAGACGTAGCACGCGACACAGCCATCTCGGGGTCACGACATCCAAACCTGAACAGTGTATGGCAAGCAAAAAACGGTCTATTGGTAATCGTTTCATGTGGCTTGGGATATGGATGAAAGCGAGAGGTAGAACTGTGCAGCGTGATGAGAAAAATATGCTGCAGAACGTACTTGATGAGTTGCTCACCCCCTTTACAGGCTGCCTCAATTGGCTATCGTGTACTTTTCAAGATTCGATGGGCTGATCCTATTAATAGTTTTTGTCACACGTACGACTCATATTACTAATCTTCGATTGCCCCCAAAGCTTTAAGTGTCACTTTCTGAGACTCTGTCAATCCTGTCACACTGGTGATGTTCATACGTTCGTACGGTCTCTCGCCTCTAAGAGTACTTAAACACTCACCAGTACGAAGATTCCAGAACTTAATCATGCCATCACTGCTACCACTAGCCAGGGTAGTGCCGTCAGGACTGAAAGCAACTGATCTTACACGATTGCTGTGTCCATGCAGCGTATTAAGGAGCTGTCCAGTATACACATCCCAGAGTTGTATCGACTGATTGTCACCTCCACTAACCAATAAGCTACTATTGGGGCTGAAAGCGATAAATCGAATCTGTCTGCTATCTGCGCGAAGTATCTTGAGGAGTTGCCCGGAGGCGGCATCCCAGAACCGGATGGTACTGTTGATATCACCGCTCGCCAACATACTGCCGTCAGGACTAAAAGCAAGCGATTTTATCCACGTGCCATGCCCATCCAGAGCCTTAAGGAGTTGATAGGAATGCGGATCCCAGAGTCGTATAATCTCATCTTGACCCCCGCTAGCGAGCATACTCCCAATGTGATTGAAAACAACTGATACTACTCGGCCATGGTGACCGTAGAGTGTCTTGAGCAGTTGTCCTGAGTGAGGATCCCAGATCCGGATGGTTTGATCTTCACTGCCACTAGCCAGCATGCTGCCATCAGGATTGAAGGTGACTGACATTACCCAATTGCTGTGACCGTAGAGTGTCTTGAGAAGTTGCCCCGAATGAGGGTCACACAGCCGAATAGTCTTATCTTCACTCCCACTAGCTAGTAGGTTTCCATCTGGGCTAAAAGCAACAGACCTTATTCTACCACTATGCCCATAGAGCGTCTTGAGCAGTTGTCCAGTATGAGCATTCCACAATCGTACGGTTTGATCCTCACTCCCACTAGCTAGTAGGTTTCCATCTGGGCTAAAAGCAACAGACCTTATCCGATTACTGTATCCATGTAGTAACTTAAGAAGCTGTCCTGAGTGCGTATCCCAGAAGCATACGGTTTGATCCTCACTCCCACTAGCGATAATACTCCCGTCAGGACTGAAGGCAATTGACCTTATTCGACCGCTGTGTCCGTAAACTGTCTTGCGGAGTTGACCTGTGCGAATATCCCAGAAACATACGGTTTGATCCTCACTCCCACTAGCTAGGGTGGTGCCATCAGAGCTGAAGGCAATTGACCAGATATAATTGCTGTGCCCAGAGAGTGCCTTGAGGAGTTCACCAGAGGCGACATCCCACAGCCGTATGGTTTGATCCTCACCACCACTAGCGAACATAGTGCCATTGGGGCTGAAGGCGACCGTTTTTATCTGACCACTGTGCCCAGAGAGTGCCTTGAGGAGTCGTCCAGAGTGAATATCGAAGAAACATATTGTTTGATCATCACCTCCGCTTGCGAGCATGATGCCATCGGGGCTGAAGGCAACCGATCTTATCTTACCGCCATTGCCATATATCGTTTTGAGAAGTTGTCCGGAGGTGGCATCCCAGAGCCTTATATCCTCACCTCCACTCGCGAGCATGCTCCCATCTGGGCTGCAGGCAACAGATTCTAGTGTATTGGTATGCCCGAGCAATTTCTTAAGAAGTTGACGAGTGCTCATATCCCAAAGCCGTACCGTCATGTCGTCACTCCCGCTGACCAGCACGCTACCATCATAATTGAAGGCAACCGAATTTACCCAATCAGTATGACCCTGATAGGTATCCAGCAATATACCATTTGCGGTTTGCCATAGAAGAATCTCGTCATTGGTTGTTCCAGCCGCGATCACTTCGCCGTTTGGGCTAAAGCTTATAGACAGGATGCCTCCAAAGGTTTCCGTAAAGATACACGTTGCAAGATCAGCGTGAGCAAAATTGACATCAGGAAGAGAAACACCTTGCAGATAAGCTTGTCTTACTATGAGGGAAGAGAAGTCATAGCCGCGAAGATCCGCTTTTAACTGAACCAAAAGGTTGAGGATATTCCCGGCCACGTAGATAGCTTCCTCAGGTTCGGTCTCGCGCAATGTCGAGAGCATCCTCTTGAGCTTCTTCTCTATTCGCTCTTTCCCTAGAGTCCTCAGTAGCTGTTCTGCAACAGGCTTCAGGATAAGGCGCACTTGACTCTCTCTCACATAATCCCTTGTCTGAGCTTTGATCAGTGCATGGCTTCCAAACAACCGAATAGTCTCGGTGTCAATCTCCCGAAATACCTGCTCAACAAAACGATCAGTCATGTATTCTAAGATAACGGGTTGCAAAGAGAACAATGCTGAGCCGCTGGTCTCGATCATGGATCGTCGTCGCAGGGATTTCAGCGCTTCTAACATTCCTCCCTTCCCCGTTGAGTACACCATGTCCTCTTGCAGGTGATCCAGTGAAACTGCTTCACGCTCAATGGCTAGCCAGTACAGAATCCTCTGTTCTAACTCTGTCAGCCGCTGAAACTGTTGATCTAAAAGTTCTGAGAGATCAGCAACCACTGCCTCCCCCTTGTTCAAGAAAGTGACTATATCTCCTTCAAACAATTCTCGAATAGGCTCAGAAGCCAATTTTAAGGCAAGTGGATTACCCGAATAGAGACGAATTAGGGCTGCCCGAGTCTCATCGGAACCAAACAGGTCTTCGTCTTTGAGAAGGCCCTGCCCTTCTTCATTTCCCAAACCAAGGAGTGCTAAGGATCGGACTGGCGATACTTTTCCTTCTAGTTGGACAACTTCTTTCGGTTTCTCTCGGCTGGTCAATAACAGGCAGCTTTGATGCTTTGCTTCTCCCAAACGCTGAATCAGCCTTCCATACTCAGTGTATCCCTCCCGATACTGACCAGCATGGCTACCAGCTCGTAAGATCGTCTCCAAATTGTCCAACACTAAGAGGCAGCGATGCTCTCGTAAATACTGAAGAAGCAAAGATATTTGGCCATCTCTATTCTCCGGTAAAACATTACGCTGTTGGTTCGACAAAAATTGGAGACAGCTTTTCAGGATGCTCTCGAGTGGGGGGGCATTTTGTAGTGAGCGCCAGAAAACATAGTCAAATGTATCCTGTAGATGCTCTACCAACTTTGCAACAAGGGCAGTCTTGCCTATGCCTCCGATGCCTAACACTGCTATCAAGCGACAGCGATCAGCGTCAATCCAGTGTTCCAGGTCAGCTAGTTCCTTTTCCCGTCCATAAAACTGGGCGATATGAGGAGCCTCTCCCCAGTCTGTTCGATGGAGATTATTAGGTGCGGACGCAGTCCTATCCATCTCCTCGAAAGGTTGCTGAACAGCAGTTAGTGCAGCAGTTGGAGTGTCTTCTATGGTAGGAGGAGAAATCGCTTGAGCAGAAAGCAATGCTTGCTGGGGAGGTGGTGATGAAGGAACATGAAGGATGATATGTGTAGGTTGAGAGGAAGGAGAGGTGTTCGAAGGGTCTGATTTGCTAGAATGGATGGGAAAGAGCCACTGGAAAAGGCCAATAACTATGCCAAGCACGGTAAGGACCGTGGAACCTTGGATGTAACCGAGAATACTCAGTATCACTCCCACAGTGATACTGAGTAGAGCAATGGCAGTAACAACCAAGCGTACCCAAGGAAAAGGTTTGCGTCTTTTCGATTCGTCAGGTTGCTGCTCTTGGAGTTGTGATACCATGCTCCATGCTCCTGTATAGATAGAACATAACTGACAATACTGAGATTATAACATGTGTTAGCAGAGGTCGATAGAAGGTTCGAAGTAAGAGAACGTCAGCCAGCTTCTACCCCTGGTCACTGGCACCCATGAAACGAGACTGGTTTCAGGCAGTGTCCTCGCCAGTGGCGATATGCTCGGCCAGCAACCGTACTCACCACTCATTTACAGCCCGGGAGTTTCTGTTTCCGCGCATATCGGCATCACGGCAAATGGGGTCGAGTATGGCAACTTGATAGCCTCTTATTTGGCAGCCGTGAAGCAGTACCATGGCCAGGATTGCGGCTTTCTCTCATTCTGCGGATCTTGCAGTCCAAAGGATGAGATGGTCGGCTCGCTTTCGCGGATCGCTACGGCCTTTTCCGCTTTTTTCCTGCCTTGTTCCCAGGTGCAATCCGTCTTTTGTTCAGGTCTGTTCCGTCTTCACCTTCTATGCTCACCCCATGGAAGCGAGGCGGCCCACCCAGGCAAGCGAGTTGGTTGGGTGGCCAGCAACACGACTGAATCAGGACAGGCAGGTGGAAAGGGATGCAACTCGAGCAGTCACCTATAGCGCTTCGAGGAGATGAGAACGATGTTCGATAGCGAGCCTATTGCTGCGCTTCGTATTACCTTGGCCTCCCCTGAGCAGATTCGCTCGTGGAGCCACGGCGAAGTCACGAGACCGGAAACCATCGACTGCCGTACCCACCAGACGGAGAAGGATGGCCTGTTCTGCGAGCGAATCTTTGGCCCGACACGGGACTGGACGTGCTGCTGTGGCAAGCACCGACGAGCGCGCACACCCGGCTTCATTTGTGAGGTCTGCGGCGTGGAGATCACCACATCCTCCGTACGTCGCGAGCGTATGGGGCACATTGAACTGGCGGCTCCAGTCGCCCACCCCTGGTTCGCGCGGCATGCCCCCAGCATCATCGCACTGCTCCTGGGTCTCTCGCAGCGCAAGCTCACCGCTGTCCTGTCCCACGCCCGTTACCTCGTGCTCGCCATTGACGAAGCGAAGCGCGAGCGGGCCCTCATAGAGAGGGGCGAGGGCAGCGAGAACGAGGCGCATGATCCTTACCTGGCCAGTCTGCTCTCCGAGCTGGTCGTGGGAGCCGTTCTGGAGGAGGCCACGTTTCGGCAGCTTTCCAGCCGATTTGGTGACGTCTTCCACGCGGGCAGTGGTGCCCAAGCCATTCGTGAGCGGCTGGCAGCACTTGATCTGGACGCGCTCTCGGCATCGCTGCAGCAGACGATCGAGCTTGGCGGAGCGGCGCAGAAGAAAGCCATCAAACGGCTGCACGTCGTGGGAGCTTTTCGGAAGTCCGGCGTCGATCCTTCCTGGATGATTCTCTCCGTCATCCCCGTCCTGCCACCGGAGTTACGACCGCTGGTACCCCTTGACGGCGGAAGATTCGCTTCCAGCGATCTGAATGTCCTCTATGAGCGCGTGATTTACCGCAACAACCGGGTGAAGCGTTTTCCTGCGCTGCAGGCACCCGAGGTGATGCTCAACAACGAGAAGCGCCTCTTGCAAGAAGCGTGTGACGCGCTCTTTGACAACGGCCACAGAGATCGTCCCCTCACCGGGTCTGGTGGGCAGCCGCTCAAAAGCCTGACCGACGCGATCAGTGGCAAGCGGGGCCACCTGCGCAAGCATTTGCTGGGCAAGCGCGTGGATTATTCTGGGCGCTCCGTGATCGTGGGCGACCCGCAGCTTTTGCTCCACCAGTGCGGTCTGCCGACGAAGATGTGCCTGGAACTGTTTAAGCCATTCCTCATCCGCAAACTCCTCGAGCGTTATTACGCGCCCAATGCTCGGGCGGCCAAACGCATGGTCGAGCGCACGCGCAAGCCAGACCCGATTCTCTGGGACCTCCTGGAGGAGGTCATGCACGAGAAGCTCGTACTCCTCAACCGCGCCCCGACGCTCCACCGCCTCTCCATCCAGGCGTTCGAGGCCGTGCAGGTCGAAGGAAACGCGATTACCCTGCACCCGCTGGTGTGCTCCGCCTTTAATGCGGACTTCGACGGCGACCAGATGGCCGTGCATCTGCCGCTCTCGGACGAAGCTCAGGCCGAGGCCCGCGCCTTGCTGCTCTCCACGCGCAATTTACGCTCTCCTGCTTCTGGGGACCCGTCCATCTCGCTCTCGCAAGACATGGTCCTGGGGCTGTTTTATCTCACACAGGACCGTCCAGGTCGGAAGAGTGCGGGCCGCATCTTCGCGGACGCAAGCGAGGTCTTGCTTGCGCTCGATGCCGACGTGATTGATCTGCACACGCGCATATTCGTGCGCGTTCCCGATCAGACCATCTACGAGACACCTGGAAGTGGAACGGCGAGGCCAGAGCATAAGCGGATTGAGACGACCGCTGGCCGCCTTCTTCTCAATGATGCTCTTCCAGAGCAGCTCCGCTTCAAGAACTACGCCATGACCAAAGAGCACCTCAAGCTGCTCGTGGTTAAGTGCTTGGAGACCTGTGGCCCACATGTCACCGCTCAGATGGCCGACCGGCTGAAAGCGCTCGGGTTTCATTACGCGACGCGCAGTGGCATCAGCTTTGCCATCTCCGACATCGAGGTGCCACCCGAAAAGCACGAGGTCCTGGCGGCAGCAGACGCTGAGGCCGAAGCAGTCGAGCAGACGTACCGCGCTGGGATGATCACTGAAGAGGAGCAGTACCGGGAGATAATTGAGGTCTGGACGCGTGCCACCGAAGCGATCAGCACCAAGCTCGAAGCTGCGCTCGACCCGTGGGGGAGTCTGGCGACGATTATCAAGTCCGGTGCGACCAAAGCGAAATTCCAGCAGATCCGCCAGCTGTCGGGCATCCGCGGCCTCATGGCGAACCCGTCCGGTGACATCATCCCCGTTCCTGTGCGTGGCAATTTCCTGGAAGGCTTGAAGGGCTGGGAGCTCTTTATCGCCGCCTCCGGTGCCCGCAAGGGGTTTATGGACCGCTCGCTCAACACCGCGCGCTCGGGCTACCTGACACGCAAGCTGGTGGAGGTCGGCCTCGAGGCCTGGATCACCGAAGAGGATTGCGGCACCACGCAGGGACTCCTCATGACCCATGAGGAGAGCAAAAGTATGGGGCTGCCCTCCATGCGGAGTCGCCTGTTGGGTCGTGTGCTGGCGGAGCCGCTCCCGGAGGCAGCGCTTGAACAGGGAACGCTGTTCTCCGAAGAGGTGGTGGACCGCCTGCTCGCG
>WNFJ01155754.1_pt1 | contig 12611 bp, 18 predicted proteins | sample 5400461 | NCBI WGS metagenome assembly WNFJ01 (sample SAMN13153349, study PRJNA577476) | soil metagenome | isolation source: 115 cm saprolite on Douglas fir-dominated hillslope | place: USA:California | collected 2013-09-17 | reverse complement strand
CGTTATATCGGTCGCCTCTGGCGTGGTAATGGGGAACGAACTCCGCATTGGAGCGAAACCATGAGCGGCAGGATCAAATCCGCAGTTTATCTTCGTTACATGTGCCACGTTGCGATATTCGCTTCGATCTGTGGTGTTGCGCTCGGTTCGTATGGGGCGGATTCGGCCGTCCAGGTACAGCTCGATGCCAGTAAATCAAGCCCGCGAGCAGTGGAGAGTCTAACGGAGCGTGGAATCCTGCGGGATTATCGCTTTGCGTGGACCAGCATGGCCCAGGCTCTTGAGCTTAGTACCCTCGATCCCCTGGAAGGGCCTTTCGCGGGAGAAGCTAAGAAGTTGCTGAGCGATACAGTTGTTAGCCAGCAGCACTCCGGCCTCAGCCGGCAATATGTGAATCAGAATCACCGCCTGGAAGCGGTGTTCTACGCTCCAGAGGGCGATGTCATGGAACTGCATGACACGGCGGAGTACGAACTGCGGATTTCTGATGGAAAAAAAATCATCCATGAAGAGCACGTCGTCATGCACTACGTGGTGCTTATGACCCCCGGCGCCGATCGTTGGGTGATTCGGCAATTGCAAGCGGTACCACAGTCTTAGGCCGGGCGGTGTTGGTGGTCGATCCTCGCGCCGACGCCGGTGCGCCAACCGTAGCGTTTCCCACAGCATCCTAATCAGTGGGTAGGAAGGCCGAGAGAATGGAGCTGTCACTTGTCGAGGGCGTTACTTAGTTTTTGTCTGGCTTTTTTTGTGATGGCGGGCGGGTGCACAACCAGCGGCGTCCACCGTACGTTGAAGCAGAATGAGTTGACGCCGGCGCTGACTCCTAAACTTCTCGCGGTGTATATGCCTTGGTTTGGAGACCATACCCACATGGATGTGGGCTATTCCAGCCAGGACTCCGTCCTTCTTCGTAAGCAAATTCAGCAGGCCCGCCGCATGGGGATCGCTGCCTTTGTCGTCGACTGGTACGGCGAGAGCCGTCCATACTCTGATCACAATTTCGGTCTGCTGCAGGAAGCGGCCAGTGAGGGCCATTTCCAGGTTGCCCTTCTTTACAACGAGGCGCAAGACCAAGACTCGGAAGCCACGGACAGCGCCATTGCGGCCTTCGATAAAGCCTACACGGCGTATTTTGGTGCTTCCGCCAAGTACCGCGACGCCTACCTCACTTATGACGGCCGGCCCATGATCTTCGTCTTCCCCAAGAGTGGACACATTGATTGGAATCGGGTACGCCAGCACTGCAGCAGCTGGGATCGGCCACCTCTCCTGATCTACAAGGACGAGCCAGCATCGCAGTTTGCCAGTGATTTTGCGGGGTCGTATGCGTGGGTTCAACCGGGCCCCGGCGGATGGGCGCGCGACGGCAGCAATTGGGGTGAGAAGTACCTCAAGAATTTCTACAGCACGATGAAGAACAAGCACCCCGACAAGATTGCCGTTGGAGGGGCTTGGCCAGGGTTCGACGACTCAGCTGCCAAATGGGGTCTCAATCGCCACATTCAGCGCGGGTGTGGGAAAACGCTCGACGAGACCATGAGCGTTTACCGGCAGTACTACGACAGCTCCAATCCACTTCCGTTTCTGTTGATCGAAACCTGGAATGACTACGAAGAAGGGACTGCCATCGAACGGCAACCCTCGGCTAATTGTGGCGCAGGAAACGCAAGCTCGGCCCCGCCTGTCCCGCATGGAGCGGGCTAAGGTTCTCTCCCTAACAACCAGAGAGCGGATTTACACATCGAAGGAAAGCCGGACGTTACATTGCCACTAGAGCGGCATACGAGCGGGCCAAAAAATCATGGATGGCGCAAAAAACTCTACGAGGTGTCTAACGCTCCTTTCCCAACTTCTTTTGGGACTTCACAGAGAAAACAGCTCGCACTCGAACGCCAGCGCGCGCCCGCGGCGCGATTGCACGAACGAAGTCACCGCCACCGTCGCCAGCTTTGGGCCCCCAGACTTTGGAGAGCTCTGGGGTCTCGCAGCCTCTCACCACGTGATTATGCGGGCCTTCCCTGACTTACATCGGGTAATGGTGGCGCAGGGGAACCAGTGGGCAGAGGCAGTCGATCGGGCAATGGAGAAAGAGCGGAAACGGATTGATCATGCGTTGTCCTTTTTATCTCCTATTTGCGAAGCATTGAAAGAAGTCGGCAAGGTCATTGTCATCAAGTCTCTCGATCACTGGCCGGACTTGGGAAGCGATTTGGATCTGTATTCGAGTGCGGAGAGCGCCGATGTCGTCGCCATTATGCGTGACCGCTTCAAGGCGCACTTGGAAGAACGGAGCTGGGGCGATCGGCTGGCCAACAAATGGAACTTCGTTGTTCCCGGTCTGCCTGAACTCGTAGAAGTGCATGTGGGACGGTTGGGCCAGACCGGAGAACAAGTCGCGATCACGGAATCTCTGAGCACGCGAGACCGCATCGCGCAATTGGTCGGGTACACCTTTCCAGTCCCCGCGCCGGAAGAGCGCCTGATTATCAGCACCCTGCAGAGAATGTACCGTCACTTTTATCTCCGGCTCTGCGATGTGGTGGATACCACCCGGCTGGTCGAATCAGGCGCAATCGATTATGCCTATCTCAAACCTTTGGCTCGCTCAGCGGGCCTGTGGGATGGTTTGGCCACATATTTAGTCACGGTGTCTGGTTATATTAAATCGTATCGTGGAGATGATTTGCCACTGCCTTCTCTGGTAACCAATGCCGCGCGATTTGGCAACGAACTAGTTAGCTACCGTCGAAAGTTCCTGCGAATCCCGATTTTTCCCCAGGCCGCGAAGCTCTACGCGTCCGAGTGGACGAGACTGTTACTTAACGGGGAACTCCAGAGCACGCTGCGCCTCAGCTTGCTCCCTCCCTTGGCTGCCGCTGCCGCTCTCGAATTCAAATTCACCGGAACAGACAAAGGTATCTGGTAATCCGGCAGGGATATCACATTGGTTGCTAAGGAGTTCACGGTATTGTGAGCACCACAGCGGCCCTCTATGGTGAAGGGACATGTCTGATGCTGAATCGGAATGGAAGGGAAGTGGCGCTTGGTCCGAATCCTGGTGGCAGACGATAACCCGGCGGTGCGCCAATACCTTCGGGCTCTGCTTGAGCAGCAGGGTACATGGCAAGTATGCGACGAGGCTCGCACCGGGGAGGAGGCGATTCAGAGAGTTAGAAAAAATCCGCCTGACATGATCTTGTTAGACTTCCAAATGCCTGATTTGAATGGACTTGACGTTGCCCGGCAAATATCGGAGATCTTTCCTGAAATTCCGATCCTGATGGTCACGATTCATTTGTCGAAACAGCTTGCCGAGGAGGCCCGCCGCGCGGGGATTCGCGGAGCCTGTGCGAAATCAGATGTGGGCTCGATTGTCGAAGCAGTAGACGCACTGTTGCACGAGGGAACTTACTTTCCTGCTTTTCCGCCCATCAGTTCGATGGGCAATTAAAGGTACTATTACGGGGTAAGGATTGGGCCGCGGCCAAAGATACAGGATTCCCTGTATTCGGTCGGATGGCACCGCCATGCTAGTTTCATCCTGATTGCTTTTGGAATTGCCCTTCCGCCTGGTGAGGAGACCCCCTGCGGCAAGGATCTAACACAGTGGAAAACCAGCCGCTGCGTGGCTACGCACGCAGCTTCCTCAGGGGGCAGAGAGTGATGTCAGTCCGGATCTTGCTTGTGGATGATCATCCGATCGTAAGGCAAGGTCTCCGGACACTTTTGGAAGGGCGTTCTGGATGGGAAGTCGTGGGCGAAGCGTCAGATGGGGTTGAGGCTTTGGAAAAAGTCGACACCTTACAGCCGGATGTCGTGGTGCTCGACGTCACTATGCCTCGAATGAATGGACTCGAAGCTTGCCGGTTGATTCAGCAAAAGCCGAAAACCAGCGGCCTCGAGGTTCTATTCGTTACCCAGCATGACTCTCCCCAGATGATGCGTGAGGCTCTGGATGCGGGAGCCAGGGGTTACGTGGTGAAGTCGAATGCCGCGCGGGATCTTTTGGAGGCTGTAGAGGCGGTAAGCCAGCATCGAGTATTTACCGCGCTCGCAAGAAGTCCGGGCGCTGCGTGTTGAAGTTTGGACCGTGGTTCCGGGTTGGTCATGTCTCTGAGCTGTGGAGGAAGAATCTGCCATGAAACTCCGTATCTTGTTAGCCGACGATCACGAAATTGTACGCCGCGGTTTGTGCGCGCTTCTCCAGAAGCATGAAGGATGGGAGGTGTGCGGCGAGGCATCGGATGGCCGCGAAGCGGTTGAAATGGCCAAACAGTTGAAGCCGGATGTGGTGATCGTTGACATTGGCATGCCGTACCTCAACGGTTTGGACACTACGCGCCAACTGCTGCAGCATGACCCCCACTTCAAAGTTATCGTTCTGACCATCACGGATTCCGATCAGGTCATCCGTGAGGCTTTGGACGCGGGAGCGCGGGGCTTTGTGCTCAAGTCCGATGCGGCTCGCGATCTCGTGTCAGCGGTTGAAGCCTTGCAAAGCAAGAGAATGTTCTTTACGCCGCGCGTCAATGATCTGGTGTTGGCTGGCTTCCTCGACAAAGGCCATGCCATATCGCGGAATGAGCCTCCTAATTTACCGACCTTGACGGTCCGGGAGCGCGAAGTCACTCAGTTGTTGGCCGAAGGGAAGAGCTCCAAAGAAGTGGCTACACTGCTGAACCTGAGCACCAAGACCGTGGAAACACATCGCAGCAACATTATGCGGAAGCTAAGCCTGCATTCCATCCGCGATCTGGTTGTTTACGCAATAAAGAACAACATTATCCAGATCCAGATGCCGCCGCAGCTGCGAAATACCACGGAAGTACCAATGGCGTAGGTCGCGGTGCGTCGTCTAGTGGCCCCCTTCGGGGGGGAAGTATCCGCTCCGGGTGCGGACCGTAAGCTTGCCATATCCCGGGGCATGCGCCTCGACTCGAACCGACTGGTATCCCGGTTTGGCGTTCTGGTTTTTCGGCTTGTAGGCGAACATGTACTGGCTGCGGATATCGTGCGCGACGGTTCGCGTGATGTTATCCACCTGATCCAGTGTGTCGGGAAAGAAAGCCACTCCCCCTGTTCCTGAGGCTAGGTGCAGCAACGCTTCGCGGCCCGAACTCTGCAGTCCGCCCCCTAACAGGCCAACCGCATAGATTGTTGGGCCATTCGCCTGTTGCAATTTTCGTGCGGCCTCCTGCAGAGTTTCCTGGCTCATATTGTCTTGCCCATCAGTGATAACCAGCAGCACTTTCTTTTCCAGCCGTGGGTTGTTCTTGAGATGAACTGCCGAGGCGACAATTGCGTCGTACAGAGCGGTACTTCCCTTCGACGACACCTGGTGCAAAGCGGCTTGCAACAGGTTCACGTCGCCAGTGAAGTCCTGATCAAGATAGTAGTTCTGGCTGAAATTCACTACGAAAATCTCGTCGCGCGGATTGCTGGCGCGGATCAGATTCAAGACCGCCTGGTTCACCTTTTCCCGCTTATCGCGCATGGACCCCGAATTGTCCACCACGATCCCCATGGCTACCGGAACGTCTTCCCGGCGGAAAGAGGTGATGGGCTGAAGTGCGCCCTCGTCATAGACAACGAAGGCGCTCTTATCCAGGCCCGGAACCATATTTCGCTGCTCGTCGTAGACGGTGGCGTGCAACACAACCTCTTCCACCTGCTTTTTGAAGACGAACATACCCCCTTGATCATTGCCGCTCGGTTCCGCCGTGATCGGTGCTTCTGCCCCGGAAGGGCTTTGCGCGCCGGCGTCATTAGGAGACGCTTGCTGGCCGGCCGGGGCAGTGCCTGGGACAGCCGGGGGCACCGCAGGCGCGGGAGCCTGGGCCCACCCCATCGACATGAGAACGATGACTACAAGACCGACCGACAGAATCGAGCCAGACGGCCAGGAAGCGGCTGAACGCATGGGAATTCCTCCGCACTCTTAGATGCCATCTCGCGCCCAGTGGAAGCCGCGTCCGAAGTAAGAAAGCATATTAGGACTACCGCAAACACCTGATTTATGGTTTTTCGGCCCTAAGATTTCAATTTGATGAATAAGTTAAGGGTTCTCGCGATCTCTTTGCAACCGCTGCTGCCGCAGAGCGCAACTATCTTAGATACGAAGTTGTTTCTGGCGAGAATCGTCCGGCAAGCTTCGTGGTCTGTTCTGAAGGGGTGGAGCTTTGGGCGCTCTTCGAATCCTTATTGCGGATGATCACGAGGTCGCGAGACAGGGCATTCGCTCCCTATTGGAATCCCATCCCGGATGGGAGGTTTGTGCCGAGGCCAAAGACGGTCGTGAAGCGGTCGAAGGTGCCAGCAAGTTCAAGCCTGACGTCCTCTTGCTGGACATCGGCATGCCGAACCTGAATGGGCTGGATGCGGCGCGACAAATCCTCGCAATGGCGCCGGAAGCTCGCATTCTGATCCTCACCATACATGATTCGGAACAGGTAGTGCGGGAAGTGCTGGCGGCCGGAGCGAAAGGCTTTTTGCTGAAGTCCGATGCCGGCCGTGATTTGCTCGCCGCCGTGGAGGCCTTGCAACACCGGCGAACGTTTTTCACTCCCAAAGTGGCGCAGATGATGCTCGATGGCTACCTGCGCCCTCATGAAGAAAGTGACTCTTCCGGCCAAAATGTGCTGACCCCGCGGGAACGGGAGGTAATTCAACTGGTCGCGGAGGGTAAGACTACTAAGGAGATCGCTACCGCTCTCAGCCTCAGCGTTAAGACCGCGGAGACTCACCGCACCAACCTCATGCGCAAGCTCGATCTGCACTCGGTCGCTGACCTTACGCTTTATGCCGTAAGGAACGGAATCGTCCAAATCTACTAAACGATACCGCTCTCCGTTGGGAAACTGCCCCCGGTTGGCGCGGTCACAGTTACTCCCCAACTGCATAAAGCGAGATTGCACACCGAGTAGGGCGTTCACTGGATACCTCTCCGAAACGGGTCACTCTACACTTCACCCTGGGTTTGCTGTGACAAGAAAGGAGAGCCAATGCTCTGGACTATAGCGGTTTTGTTGTTGATTCTCTGGCTGTTGGGCATGGTCAGCTCGTACACACTGGGTGGATTCATCCACATTCTGCTCGTCTTGGCTGTGGTTGCGGTTTTGATCCGCCTCATTCAAGGTCGTAGCCCGGTGCTCTGACGCTTGCAGTCCGCAGCTTGCGCTGCTGATTTGATGTCGTAGGGAAGTGCTACAAGCACATCCCTTGAAAATCCAAACAGCCCCGGAGGGAAACGTCATGAATAAAGATCAAGTGGAAGGGAAAATCAAGGATGTTGCCGGTCGCGTTGAGCGTCAGGCCGGCGAATGGACGGGAAGCAAAGAGGCAGAAGCACGAGGCGCGGCGAAGCAAGTTGAGGGCAAAGTGCAAAATGCCTGGGGCGATGTGAAAGATGCCGGACAGAAAGCGGCCGAGAAGGCTGAAACAAATAAGCCGAGCGATGAAACCATCGAGGCCGAAAGGGAAGAGAATATTCGTTCGGAACGCAAAGCCAGCTAGATGCACTTTTGCGGGGTGTGGAAACCGCTTTCTTCGGTGACCAGCAGCACTCGACCGATTCGATTCTACACACGCCCAGGGAAGTAAAAGGAGGATTCGAGAGTGACGCGCCTTCCGGGCGTGGATGATCGAACCCTCCTTCTCGAGTTTTCTCTCGCAGTTTTGCCTTTCAGTTCGATACCAAACGAAGATTCCGCCAAACTCTGCCGCGGCCGTTCCCGCTACATCGACTTCTCTGAACTTGATGGCGGATTTGATCGCGCTGTGCCAATGCTACGCACATGTCTATTCAGAAAACCTTACATCTGCGGCTTGCGGCAAATAGGGGAAACTATCGCCCGCCAACGGGGAGTACACAGTATTGCTGGCGACAGAGGGTCATTTTAAAGTCAGACAATAGAAAGTTGAATTTCTCAAACACGCAGGAAAGTTGAGCCTCTCCCATGGCATACAAGATGACCCAACAACACATCGAAGCGCAACGCTCACCCTCTCCCGAGGATTTGAAGCGAGTATTCGAGACAGCCGTGTGCGAAATCCATCAGGCAGATGTCGAAGCCAAGAAGAAACTGCTCTACGGCGTTCCTATCGTTTCGCGCGCCAGGATCCTGGGTCTTTCCCGAGCCGGCGCGGAGAAGCGAGCCCTTTCGGACGCGGCTCAAGCGCTAGCCCAACTGTGGAAGGTTTGATTCCGTGCGTCCCAGGCAAGCGGGAAGATTAGGCCGCGGCGCGGAACTCCAGGCAGTTCTGAAGAGCGCGCATGGCATAGAGAGCATCGTCCAACGCCTGATCTTCTTCGATCGTGTCAGCACAGGCGGAAAAAAGCTCCCGTGCCCGGGCCACAATCGCCGTCTCGGCATCGGCAATCCGGTCGGGAATCCGGTTTTTGTCCGTCTCGAACAGAGCAGCGCTATAAAGACCTCGCCAGCTTTGCAGCAGGAATTGGGGAGTTTGGTTCGTCATAAAACCTCTAAACACGTGCCGGATCACTGTAGGTGTGACTGGAAAACACTGTACCAATTCTCTCGGTCGAAATGCTATACGGTAAATACTGTATCCTGCCTTTTAGATCAAAAAATGGAGGGAATACTTCGAATCCCCTCCATACCGTTTGTTACGTGGTTAAGTATTTGTTTTTGTTTAGGCTGCTTTCCGGGATTTTGAGATCGAGCGTCCTTCGGACGAACCCGCCCCAGCGCGTCCCTGGCCTTGTGCGGCCTTGGGATTGATCTGCTTCGCCAGTTGCGTCAGTTTCTCGTCAGCTTGCTTCTCTTCTTCCAGGGTTTGCTCCAGTAAGGTAACGTGCTCGTCCTGGCCCAGAAGTTCGGCAAAAGCCCGAGCGGTTCCGTAACCGGCCATTTCATAGTGCTCGACCCTCTGGGCGGCGCCAATAATGGCGGCATCCTTCACTTCTTCCGGGTAGTCTTCCTTCATCGTTTCTGATCCTTCTTTGACCAGACCTTCCATGCCCAGACACTTCTTACCAGAGGCTTTTTCTTCCAGCAGTTCGAAGATTTGCTCCAGACGGGAAACATGCTCCGAGGTCTGCCGCAAGTGTTCTTCGAAGGCTTGACGCAATTGGTTATTCGCAGCCGCTTTTGCCATTTTCGGCAAAGCCTTCACGAGCTGCGTTTCCGCGTTGTAAAGATCCCGAAGTTCGTCGACATACAAGTCTTGCAATGAGCTCTTTGGCACTGTGTATTTCCTCCTAAGAATGGGGTTTTATCGTGCGATGACTCTTGCTTTCATAAAATTCTGCGCCGCTGTTTTCGAAAGTAGGCCAAGATCCGCACCGGTACAATACCCCGGACTCCGTACGCAGCAAGGCTGAATGCCAAGGTAAGCTGGCGTGTGGACTAGGTTTTAATCTGGGGCCCGCGGGGGCGTTGCTACTCCTTCTTCTTTCTACTTACGGCCTTTACCCGAACACTTGGTTTCTTCGTCGCCGGCTTGCGTTTGCGGGCAGTTACGGAGACCTTCGTCCTCTGTGGGCGAGCGGCCTGGCGGGTTTTCTTCTTGGACTGTTTACGACGACTCCGCAAGCCAGCGACCGTGCCGGCAGTCGACCGCACCTTGGTGGAAACGGCCTTGGGGAGTGTCGAAAGGTTCTCCGTTAACTCCTGGGCCACGTTGGTAAAGGTTCCGGCCGCATAGCCCAGTTTGCGCGCTACCGTGTTCAAGAACGGTTCTTCTTTTACAGGCTGTTTCTTGGACGTCATTTTGTTCCTCCAAGCGCACAAGCTCCGCCCGCCAAAAATGAAGTCCCGGCACAAGGCCGGGACTCCAATCATTGCATCGAAAAGGAAACTAGGAAGCGCGACGCTGACGGTCGCGGTTCTGATCCTCTTCCTCGTTCTGGTTCTGACCGCCCTTTTTCTGCTGGTTTTGGCCGGACTGACCGCTCTGCTGGCCCTGTCCCTGCTGTCCGGACTGACCGCCCTGTTGGCCCTGTCCGGGTTGGTTACCTTTCTTTTCCATATCGTCTGCCATAAAAACATTCTCCTGAAAGAGCGCGATCGTGCCGCGCTTTTGAAATTTAAGCGCCTTCTACAAACTTAGTTGCTGCAAGAGATTGCAAAGGTTGGGAACAAATCCCCGTGCAGCCGTGCCGCGCCTCGGTGTGTGAATCCCGCGGATTACTCGAACCTAAACGCCGCTTCGTCGGCGGCCCAGATGAGTCACCAGGGAGATTACAAACAGAACCAGAAAAACTACAAATAACAGCTTCGCGACAGCAGCAGCCGCCACTGCGACGCCGGTAAACCCCAAGACTCCCGCGATCAGTGCGATCACCAGGAATACGACCGTCCAATAGAGCATAAGGCCCTCCTTTGTGGTCCTGCCTCAGACTGTAGCGGTCGAGTACAGCCGAGCGAATCCTGTTCAATCTGTATTTGCTGATTTCGAGCCCTGTAAACCGCCCAAAAGAGGAGAGCAGGTGCCTGTTCTCCCAGTGAACTGGCACCTGCTCGATGGGGGCGTCTGTCGAGTAGACCCTCAGATTAGTCCAAGGTCACATTCATGCCCATACAGTAAATCTTGTAATTAAAAGCAGGTAATTCACACCCTTCGGTTACGCGATTCTCGAATGGTTACGCGATTCTCGAATTGATACGCCCTCGAAGACGTCCCTGGGCTGTTACGGGAACCGGTGTATAGACGGCAATAAATACCCCATGTAGAAACGAATAAGAGTGAGGCAGGATTTTCACCCAACGAATGCGCCCGCTCTTAGTGCGGGTTTGCAATCAATGGCTTGGAATGGTACCCCAGTTGCGTTGCTTACCATGGGCCGCTTCGGTTGTGTGGAGGTTCTATGAAACGAGAGATTAAGGTAGTGGCGTTGATTTTCCTCTTCGCGACCGCCCCTCTGATGTTTTCGCAGGACCTGCAGGGCAAGCCGAGCCCCGTGCTTCCGTCGGAGATTTTGGGGCCTCAACTAATCGCTTGGTCGCAAATGCAGAAGCCCCAGCCGGTGCAGGAGCCTGTACTCCCGTCCGATCAGCCGGTACAGAAACGGGAAGCGCAATCCGCCAACCAACCGGCTCAGGAGACGCCACAACAAGAACCAGCCGCCCAAACGCTCACCGGCACAATCATAAAGGATGGTAGCCGATACGTTTTGAAAGTATCCGGTACCAGCACCTATCAACTCGATGATCAGGACAGGGCGGAACAATACGAAGGCAAACAGGTCAAGGTTGCTGGCACGCTCGGTGCGAACGGCAATAGCCTTCACGTCATTAGCATCGAGCTGATTTCCTAAGTGGTTCGCCCGCTAAAGGTTAAAAAGCGCTTCTCGGCTCCCGCGACCGGTTTCGGTAATTCGGGCAGAACCGACGCCCAAATTAAATATCCTATGAGATTATCCTTAACAAAGTCGCTCAACCCTGGCTTGTGGACTCAACCTCTTGGGGCGCGCAGCATCGTCTTTCTCGTTTTGATGATGTTGATCGCGACTGTGGGATTTATCCCTGGATCTCGCGCTGGCACGCTGGCGGCAGCTCGGGCGCAATCCTCATCCGCGATGCAACCGGAGAGCTATGAGGGCATGATCACCGACACTCATTGCGGCGCTAAACATTCGGCCGCCCTTGGCATGGCGGCCGCCGACTGCACGCGAGTCTGCGTCCACGGCGGCGAACAGTTCGCTCTGGTCGATGGCGACAGCGTTTATGTCCTCGAGGGCGACCGGGAAGCGCTGAAGCGAGTGGCGGGGCAGCGCGTCCGGATTGTCGGCATCGCCAATGGCAACACGATCTCCGTGTCATCGGTCGTGGCAGGCAAGTAGTTTACGGCCGTAGCCGGCAGCTTCCACCCGGGCTGGCACAGGCTCATTAGGCAGCGGCCAGATAAACGTAACGCAGAATAAACAGGAGTGTGAGGACCAATACCAGCGCGTTGACCTCGCGGAACCTTCCCGCTGCAATTTTCACCACAGTGTAAGAAATCAGGCCGAGGCTCAAGCCGGTTGCGATGCTGAATGTAAGAGGCGTGGCTAGCATCGTAATAAATGCCGGGACTGCTTCGCTGAATTCCTGCCAGGCAATTTGCGCAATGGACTGCGTCATCAGAACGCCAACCAAAATCAGCGCGGGAGCAGTCGCATAGGCAGGAATCGCGGTGGCCAGCGGCGAACAGAATGTGGCCAGCAGAAAGAGTGCGGCGACGGCAACGTTGCTCAGGCCGGTTCGGGCTCCGGCCGCCACTCCGGCGGCGCTTTCGATGTAACTCGTCACCGTCGAAGTTCCCGTCAAAGAGCCGAAAATGGTTCCCACAGCATCTGCAACCAGCACGCGGCCTACGCGGGGAATCTTTCCATCCTTCATGAAGCCGCCCTGTTCGCATACTCCCACCAGGGTGCCGACGTTGTCGAAGAGATCGACGAACAGGAATGCGAACAGGATTTCAAGTAAGCCAAGGTGGCTCGCACCGCGAAAATCAAGCTGCAAAAAAGTAGAAGAGGCATGCGGCATCGCGAAGAATGCCGTCGGCCAGTCCGTGATCCCGCGAAGAATTCCCAGCAGCGCGGTACCGAAAACACCAATCAGAATGGCACCGTGGAATTTTCGCGCCATCAGGATCAGCGTCAGAAC
>WNFJ01092399.1_pt1 | contig 12611 bp, 12 predicted proteins | sample 5400461 | NCBI WGS metagenome assembly WNFJ01 (sample SAMN13153349, study PRJNA577476) | soil metagenome | isolation source: 115 cm saprolite on Douglas fir-dominated hillslope | place: USA:California | collected 2013-09-17 | reverse complement strand
GACGCTCGCTTTCGAGCCGACGTCCGAAAGGGCGTCGAGCAGGCTGATCGCGGCGAATTCATCGATGAAGAGGAAATGGACGCGCGCGTCAAACGAATGTTCCAGCCGTGATGCGGGTCCGCTGGACGCGCGCCGCAGCGGAAGACCTGGAACATATCAAGGATTACTTCACTGCCGAACGATTGGTGCGCCCTAGTTTTGCTTTGTGTCTATTCGCCAGCGCCCCGATCGCGGGGAACCAGCTTGAGCAAACACCTTGTGACCTTTGCCGCGAGAATTCGACTGAAGACAATTTCGTACCCATGCCTTATATTCACCGATGGGTGCTCCTCGCGATCGCCGATATTCAAGTACCCTGGGGTAAATCTCAGAGAGATGGCCCTCGCCGCCCAAGTCAACAAGCGCTTTGGACACATCCTTCAGCCATTCGCTCATCATAAATAGATCTTATCGGCGCCTTATCCTCAGCGTGCATCACAAACGACATTTTTGTCAAAAGTTTCCTGCGCTCAGAGGCCGGCGTAGGTTTGGCGGCGGAGGAATTGGCCGGAGCCGGGGCGGCCGACGAATTTGCCGGCGTCGATAACCGTGCGGCCACGCGAGAAGACGGTTTGGGGCGCGCCTTTGATCTTGATGCCCTCGAACATGGAATAGTCCACGCGCATGTGGTGGGTCTTAGCGCTGATAACTTCTTCGTGATTGGGATCGAAGATCACCAGGTCGGCGTCGGAGCCGACGGCGATGGTGCCTTTGCGCGGGTAGAGGCCAAAGAGTTTTGCGGGGGCGGTGGCAACGAGTTGGACGAAACGATTCGGCGAAAAATGCTTGCCGTGGACTCCGCCCGTATAAACGAGGCTCAGGCGGTGCTCGATGCCGGGGCCGCCATTGGGAATTTTGGTGAAGTCGTCCTTGCCGAGCTCTTTTTGTTCCTTGAAGCAGAAGGGGCAGTGGTCGGTGGAGACGACTTGCAAGGTGTCTTTCGCGAGTCCCTGCCAGAGTTTTTCCTGGTTCCATTTTTCGCGGAGCGGCGGAGTGAAGACGTACTTCGCGCCTTCAAAGCCGGGGGCGTCCATATTTTCGAGCGAGAGGTACAGATATTGCGGGCACGTCTCAGCGTACGCGGGCAGGCCGCGGTCGCGCGCTTCACGCACTTTTTCGAGCGCATCGTTACAGGAGAGATGGACGATGTAGACGGGCGCTCCGGCCATTTCGGCGAGGGCGATGGCGCGCGAAGTGGCTTCGGCTTCAGCGGTGGTGGGACGGGTGAGTGCGTGATACTTGGGCGCGCGCTTTCCTTCGGCGAGGGCCTGCTGGACGATCACGTCGATGGCGCCGCCATTTTCCGCGTGCATGCAGATGAGGCCGTTGTGCTTCGCGGCCTGGCGCATGGCCTTGAAGATCGTGGCGTCATCGAGCATGAAGACGCCGGGATAGGCCATGAAGAGCTTGAAGCTGGTGACGCCTTCGCGGATGAGCTGGCCCATTTCTTCGAGTTGCGCGGAGCCGAGGTCGGTGATGATGCAGTGGAAGGCGTAGTCGGTGACGGCTTTGTCGTGGGCCTTCTTCATCCAGGTGTCGAAGGCCTGGCGCAGGGTTTGGCCTTTGTACTGAATGGCAAAGTCGATCAGCGTGGTGGTGCCGCCGAAAGCGGCGGCGATGGTGCCGGTCTGGAAATCGTCGGCGCTGGTGGTGCCGCCGAAGGGCATGTCGAGGTGCGTGTGGACGTCAATGCCGCCGGGGATGATCAGGCAGCCAGTGGCGTCTAGGATGCGCGTGGCGTTTTCGGTGGGAAGCTGTGCGGCGATGGCAGTGACTTTTTCGCCGTTGATGCCCACGTCGGCGAGGTAAGTATCCGTCGCGGTTACGACCGTGCCGTTGCGGATTACGGTGTCAAAACGCATCTACAGTCCTCTGAGGAACCAATACCAATTTTGTAAGGAACCGATTTTGACTGAGTCGGAAACGGATGGGAAGGGTGGAAATCCGAGGCCCCCCATACACCCCCGGGCATTTCATAAGAATATCAACACAAAGGACTTACAAAACTTGCATTTCGTAATTGATTGATTTTAAAGAGGATGTTTTTGGTTAATCAAATCAAGTATAAGCCGAACAGCAACCCAAAAAAGAAAGCGGGAGCAAGCTCCCGCACTCTAAATATAGTTATCTACGGAGTTAATTATGCCAGGGTAGAGACGAAAGTCAAGAACAATTCTCGTTTGGGTGGCGCAGGATCGGTTCTAGGCCCCGCGATGTTTGGCGATGATGAGGGTGATGTCGTCGTGCTGCTCGTGGGAGCTGAAGCGCTGGACATCGTCAACGATGGAGGCAAGAGCAGATTGCGAAGAGGAATCGCGGTGGCGCTGCAAGGCTTCGATGAGGCGTTGTTCGCCGAACTGCTCGTCGGCGGAGTTGTAGGATTCGGTGATGCCGTCGGTGTAGAGGACCAGCACATCGCCTGGGCAGAGCCGGCACTCTCCAATCGTGCAATCCCAATCCTTGAAAATACCCAGCACGGTGGCGGTGGCGTCGAGGCGCTCGACGGTGTCGTCGCTGTGGAGCAGGAGACCGGGGAGATGACCGCAATTGGCGTAGCGCAGGCGGCTGGCAGCGTCGTCGTATTCGGCGAAGAAGAGGGTGGCGAAGGCGCCGTCGGGAGTGTTGTCGCAAAAGAGCTGATTCACCGAGCACATGAGGCGCTGCGGTTGATCGAGAGCGATGGCGCACTGGCCGCGCAAATTGGCTTGCAGATTGGCCATCAAGAGGGCGGCGGCGATTCCTTTTCCGGAGATGTCGCCGATGACGAAGCCGAGACGGCCGCCGCCGAGATCGAGGAAGTCGTAATAATCGCCGCCGACTTTGCGGGCCTGGATGCACAGGCCGGCGTATTCGAGAGTTTTGAGCGGCGGCTGCGATTGGGGGAAGAGGCGGGCCTGCACTTGTTTGGCGATTTCGATTTCCTGGGCGGCGCGGCGTTCGGATTCCTGCCTATCCGCAAGGGCGCGACGTTGCGCTTCGACGGCCTGGGTTACCTCGTCGAAACTCACCAGCGAAAAGGAATTGCCGTCAAGATCCCTGAAGCGGGTAAAGACGCCGCCCCAAATCGGATTGTGCTCGGCATTGGGCGCAGATGGGTCCGCCGACTGCGGGGCGCGCACGCGGACCTCATACTTGAGGCGCTTCAGCCGCGGCGCGAACTGGAAGCGAACTCCGCGCTTGGTCCATTCGCGGTACTTGGCAATTACATCCTCGGTGACAAAGGTGACCGCAGTAGGCCGGCCAATGAGCTTGATCTGTTCCGAGCCTGGTTCAGGCGCGACGAGCGTGAGGTTCGCGGTACCGTCCGGAGGGGCGACGGTTACAAAACGACGGCTGGGTTGAATGCGGGCGTCAAAGACCAATTGGAAGCCGAGTTGTTCGAGGTAAAAGTTCAGGCTGAGGTCGAGATCGCGGACGTAAACGGTAACCGACTGGAGGCGCAGGTAAGGGTCCTGGCGATCCAGGCGAACGGAGCCGTCTGTCCACTCGCGAGGGGAGTTGGCCATGGCGAGATTATAAGCCGGGAGCGGTCAAACCGACTCTCGCCGCTGGGTTGTTGCCAAGCAAGGGCGCAGCATGCTGCGCCCCTACAAATTCAGGGGGTTAGTCTTCGGACCAGCCGAGTTCGTAGAGGGAGTGCTGGAGGCGGGCGAGAGGGAGGCCGACGACATTGAAATAGCAGCCTTCGATGCGCGGAATGAAGCGGCCGGCATAGCCCTGGATGGCGTAGGCACCGGCTTTGTCATACGGTTCTCCGGTGGAGAGATAACGCGTGATTTCTTCGTTTGAAAGGGGAGCGAAGTGAACCAGCGTGGACTCGACGAAGTTGAGCCGCTCGACGTCGGGAAGGCGGATGAGGGCGACGCCAGTAACGACGGCATGCGTGCGGCCGGATAGTCTTTCGAGCATATGACGGGCGTCGTCGGAGGAACGTGGTTTGCCAAAGACATGACCTTCGAGGGCGACTTCGGTGTCCGCGCCGATGATGATGGCCGGGCCGACGGCGCGGGCGGCGACCAGCTCGGCCTTGGCACAGGCAAGGCGCTCGACGAGGTCGTGAGGAGTTTCACCGGGATAAGGTGTTTCGTCGATTGCGGAGGAGAGCACAGAGAAGGGAATGCCCACGGCGCGAAGAATTTCCGCGCGGCGGATGGAAGCGGAGGCTAGGATCAGCTTCATCGTTGGTCCTGGGATTTCTCGTGGAGAAGAATACTACAGCGCAAGCGCGATGACAGCCTGTGCTTTGGTCCAGCCGAAGAGGCGCGCGACCTGGACGGATGTGGCGGACGGGTACAGGGTATGGTATTTCGTCGCCAGCGCGGTTCGAGCTTCCTCAGGAGAGATCTTGCGTGCTTCAGCGATTTGTTTCGGAAAGGCGCGGGAGACGAGATCGAAACGGTTGGAAGCCCACGATTCGGTTTCCTGTTCGGCGCCGGAGTGCGTAACGATCAGCAGGCTTTGCAATTCCAGCATGGCCTTTTTGAAGCGTTTGTTGCCGGCTTGCGTTTCCATTTTGCAGGCGTGGCGAAGTTCAAGCGTCGCGAGCGGGCCATGTTTCGCCAAGGCTTGCCAGAGTTCCGAGGCATCGTGGCTGATACGTCCTGTTTTGTAAAACGACTCTGCTTCGGCGGGCGCCACAGCCGTCCCATGTATCGCGAGGAAATGCGGGAGAAATTTGAGCGATAGAAATGTTCCCCGGCCCTTGAAATACTTCGTGTAAAGGGCGCGGCGCTGCTTGGGCAATTCGTCTTTCCATTTCCAGACAAGCTGCACATATTTATCCCAGCCAGTTGGCTGACGTTTGGCGACGGCGTAGTGGAGTGACGGGAGCGAAACGTTCTTGACGGGGAAGAGCATGCAGAAGCCGACGTGATCGATGAAGCGCACGGCTTCTGAAGGCTTGGACACGCGGGCAGGCCAGGGAATTTCATGAGCTTGCTGGCGCGGCATACACGTTAAATGACGACGGATTCCTGGTATTCGCCGAAGACGCGGCGGAGGGCGTCGGAGATTTCGCCGACGGTGGCGTAGGCTTCGACGGCGGTGAGGATGGCGGGGAGGAGATTCTCGGAAGTGGCGGCGCGGCGCTGGAGTTCGGCGAGAGCGGATTGGGCGCGCGCGGAATCGCGTTTGGAGCGGAGAGCGTGGAGGCGAGCGATCTGGGAGCGCTCGATTTCAGCGTCGACGCGCAGAAGGGGAATACTGCGTTCGGCATTTTTTTCCACTGGGGCGATGAAATCGTTCACGCCGACGACGATTTGTTCTTTTGATTCTACGGCGTGCTGGAAGTCATAGGCAGCCTTCTGGATTTCTCCCTGAACGAAGCCGGCTTCGATGGCGCGCAACATGCCACCCATCGCGTCTACTTTCTTAATGTAATCGACGGCGCCTTTTTCGATTTCATTGGTGAGATGTTCGATGGCGTAGGAGCCGGCGACGGGGTCGACGGTGTTGGTGACGCCGGTTTCGTTGGCGAGGATTTGCTGCGTGCGCAAGGCGATGAGCGCTGCGTCTTCGGTGGGCAAGGCGAGCGCTTCGTCCATGGAATTAGTGTGGAGGGATTGGCAGCCGCCGAGAACGGCGGCGAGAGCTTGAATAGCGACGCGCACGATGTTGTTTTCCGGCTGCTGCGCGGTGAGGGAAGAGCCGGCGGTTTGCGCGTGGAAACGCAGCATCAACGAGCGCGGATCTTTTGCGCCGAAGCGGTCCGCCATGATTTTGGCCCAGAGGCGGCGGGCGGCACGATACTTGGCGATTTCCTCGAGCAGGTCGTTGTGGGCGTTGAAGAAAAAAGAGAGCTGTGGCGCGAATTCATCGACGCTGAGTCCGGCGTCGAGCGCGGCCTGGACATAGGCGATACCGTCGGCGAGGGTGAAAGCGACTTCCTGAACGGCGGTGGAGCCGGCTTCGCGGATGTGATAGCCGGAGATGGAGATGGTGTTCCACTTGGGGAGATGGCCGCGGCACCAGGCGAAAATGTCGGTGACGATGCGCATGGCGGGACGCACGGGATATATGTATGTGCCACGGGCGATGTATTCCTTCAAGACATCGTTTTGCACGGTGCCGGAAAGTTTTTGCAGGCTGGCGCCTTGTTTTTTTGCCACGGCGACGTAAAGACAGAGCAAAATGGCGGCGGTTGCGTTGATGGTCATGGAGGTGGAGACTTTTTCTAGGGGGATGCCGCCGAAGAGGGTTTCCATATCTTCAAGGGAATCGATGGCGACGCCGACTTTTCCGACTTCGCCGAGAGCAAGAGGGTGATCGGAGTCCATGCCGATTTGCGTGGGGAGATCGAACGCAACGGAAAGGCCGGCCTGGCCTTTGCTCAGGAGATAGCGGTAGCGCTGATTGGATTCGACAGCGGAGCCGAAGCCGGCGTACTGACGCATGGTCCAGAAGCGGCCGCGGTACATGGTGGGATAAATGCCACGGGTGAACGGGAATTCGCCGGGATAGCCAATCGATTCCTCGAGGTCAGAGTCCGCGAGGGAGTCGTAAGAGTAGACGGGGTCGAGGGGAATGCCGGAGAGCGTAGTGAAATTCTTCTTGCGTTCGAGGGGAGGGGTCGATTTGGCTTTCGTGTCAGACATTCTTGTGTTCGATGTTGTGGCCGCGACTGGACTGAGCTAAAACCGCCGGCTGGAAGCCGGCGCTACATCTTGCGGGCCTTGCGAAACGAAGTTATCGCGAAAAACACAAATAACAGAGCAACCGCGACGGCGATGGCGATGAGCCAGCCAGCGACATCGCGGGTCCAGGCGCGGAGGGCGGCGTTGAGCCAGCCGAGCGCGAGAACTGCGAACATGGCGGCAACCACCTCGTGAAAAAGCTGGCGGAGCGCGCGCCAGAAACGCCGGAATCCGCCTTGCGGTTGCGATGCGCTAGCAGCGTTTGCGGCCGACGACATAGGAGCATCTTAGCGCAAAACACTCCAGACGACCGAACGTGGAGACCGCAGAGTATGGCTATCAGGTCCAAAAAAACTGGACAAAGGGGCTGTGGACGGATTGGAGACAACGGAACGAAGCGCACTTGTATCCAACAATGCGTCAGCCTAAAATGTCCGGAGAAGTACGGGAGACCAGCCGTGCAACTCGACGACCACCTGAAGAACTTGCTTCGTGAACTGGGACACGCGATCAATGACACGGTGTCTGATTCCGACCGCATCACGGGTGCGATTGCGGGAGTGCGCGCGCATGGCTACGACATTGTGCTGAAGCTGGACGCGACCATCGGGCTGGCAAAACGCGACGCCGCCGCGGCCGAAGCAGCCAAGCTGACGACGCAGGACCGGCGCTTCCTGGAGTCGCTGCGGATTCAGGTGGATCAGGAATCGTTCCTGGAAGAAAATGACAAAAAGCCGGTGCCGCGGCTCGCCATGACGCCCCAGGACGTGCGATTTTTAAAATCACTGCGGATTGCCACGGACGAATTGGAATGAAGAAAATCACCAAAGTCGCGGGGTTCGGACTGCCGTCGATGCTTGCGGCGGCGGGGTTCTTTTCTTCGCCTGCGGCGGCGCAGGTTCCCGCGCCGGTGGTGCCGATCGTTGTTGACACCGCGGTGCCTATCATTGTGAGCGCAGTTAAACCAAAGCCGAAACCGAGCGGGGTGTCCAAGTTCGAAGGCTTTGTGATGAACGCAAACGTCGCGCAGATCACGGTGCGAGCGAAGGGAAACGACCTGGCCATCAAGACGTTTTCCCTTTCGGAAGCCGCTGCCGCGAAAATGCAGCAAATCGTGGACAAGGGCGGCTACCAGTACGGCGACAAAGTGACGATTCTGTTCGATCCTGCTACGTCGAAAGCGATCAAGGTCAAAGGGAAACCCTCGAAGCCTGTTTGATTCGCGGAGCGGCAACATGCTTCGCCTGCCTGCGGTTGCTGGACGCTTCTATCCCTCCGATCCTGCGGAACTCATAGCACTCATCCGCAAATACACCAGCACCGACGCGAGCCAGCCGCGCCTTGCGGCAAGGGCGTGCCTCGTGCCGCACGCCGGGTACGTATATTCGGGACACGTGGAAGGAGCGGTGCTCGCGCGAATTGAGCTGCCTAAGAAAATAATTGTACTTGGCGTGCGGCATCATCCCCGGGGTGAACCGGCGGCGATTCTCTCGAGCGGAGCCTGGCGCACGCCGCTGGGAGACGCGCCGATTGACGAGCCGTTGGCGGAGGGGCTGAGGAAAGCATGTCCATTGTTGCGAGAGGATAGCGTCGCGCACAGCGCAGAGCATTCGCTGGAAGTACAGTTGCCTTTTCTTCAGGTGCTGGCGCCGGAGTCCACATTTGTTCCCGTTGCGCTCGGAACCGTGCGATTTGAAAGCCTGGCGATTATCGGCGAAGGAATTGCGGAAGTTCTGGCGGCCGCAAAAGAAAGCGTGCTCCTGCTGACGACGTCAGACCTGAATCATTACGAGGATGATGCGACGACGCGCATCAAAGACCGCAAAGCCATCGAACAGTTGCTGGCGCTGGAGCCGCGCGGGCTCTATGACACGTGTCGCAAAGAGGAGATCTCTATGTGCGGGCTCGGCCCTGCCGTAGCTATGCTAACCGCGCTGAATGCGCTGGGCGTGAAAAAACCGGAATTGGTGAAGTACGCCACGTCAGCGGATGTGACCGGCGATCGCAGCACGGTCGTGGGCTACGCAGGGATGATTTTTTCGTGACTGCGCGATACGGCGAATCTGTCCCATGAAAATAGAAATGGCTCCGTGAGGCGGAGCATTTCTACAAGAGTGCCGATCCGGTCAGTGTGGCCGGCCGGAGGATGGGTGCGAAGCCGGTGCGGAAGGAGCGGGGGCCGATGGCGCGGACGACGAGCGCCCTGATCCGCTGCCGCTTGAAGACGCTGAGCTGCTGCCGCCCCAACTACCGCCTACTCGGGCGCTGGAATTTCCGCCTGAGTAATGGGGAGCCGGCGGCGGGGCGATACTGCGCGACGGCGGAGGTGAACTTGTGTTGCGCGCACTGGAAGGCGCAATAGGGGCGCGTGGCGGCGTTGCGCCTGACTGGGTCGAGGTGGCCGTCGAGGAGGCTGCGGCAATGCGTCCGTTTTCGACGCCAGCATCTTTGCCATTCGCCGAAGAAGAGTTTGTACTTACGAAGCGGTGTTCAACGGGGTCGTAGGCGATGGAAGAATTCTTGCCCAGGGAAATGGCAGATCCTCCCGATTTGCCTTCCAGCACTGTTCTAAAAACGCGGGTTGGCGGCGCGGCGGCGGCAAGGGTGCCACTAACGGCATCGCGTGGCGCCGACTTAAACGTTTCCCATTTTTGTCCGCGCTCAACGGGCATGATCTGCGTGCTCGCACCTTTCGTGCCCACGTTTGAAAAAACGCCGTGCTCCAGATTCAAGGGAGCCTTCCCCTTTTGATCGAGCGGATGCATGGGCACGATGCCGGTCGTGCCTCCCTTGCGAACGAAGACCGCCGTCACAGGATGATAAAGCGGACGTGGCGGGTGAACCGGAGGCCGCCTTCTGCCGGGACCAATAGGATAACCGCGGGGAAATCCGTAAAGGACCGGCGGACCAACCGCCACAAGAAGCGTCGAAGAGCCATCCTCCGTAATGGAACGGAGCCCAACCCCACGGCTGATAGCTCATCCAAGTCCAGCCAAACGTAGGATCCATGAACCATTGCCCGTCGGTGAAGGGGGACCAGCCGAAGCCTACGCCAAACGGTCTCCAGCCATAGCCATAGGACCCACAAGAGTTAAAGCCGCCATAGCTGTAAAGGTCGGCGAATCCCGGAACGTAATAAGGAGAACCAGTGTATTGCAGCGCTGCAGAGGTTGCGGTGGAGACGGTGTCGATGCGGCCGGAAACCCAGCGATCGAAGTCGTCTTGCTCAGCTAGCCCTGCAATGCTCAGAGAAGAATCGTCGCCTGCTTTCATCGAGAGGGATTGGCCTTTATCGAGACGCGTAGAGTTCTTATTGTGCAGAACGGAAACGTGGCCCTTGAAATTTTCCACCGTGCTGCCGTCGTCATAACTATCGATGCGGAATGAGCTTCGGGTGTCGGCCTCGACGGTAAAGTCGCCTCCGGTGACACTGAAGTAGTCGCTGCCCGAGGGATTGACGTAGAAGGAAGCGCTTCCCTGCCGAAGAACCAAACGCGAGGTCCGGGACTCGTCGTGGAGGGAGAGGTCGTAGAACTGCAGAACGGTGTTTTCTTTGAGGAAAGCCACGGTGCCATTCTCAAATTCGACTTCGGCCCGGCCCTTGTCCGTGGCAAGAACGTAGCCCTGGCGGATGGGCAGATTTAGTCCGGCAGTTTCCCACGTTGCATTCGAGTCGGCAAGAGGGTCGCCGTGTGCTTCGCGGGCGAACCGGACGTCGCCCTGAACAAGGCTCAAACGGATGATGCGCGCATGGCTGGAATCCGCCGCAGCGGGAGGCGCGCCAGAGTAGAGCGCCAACAACCCAATCGCCAGGATGGAAGGAATCAGTTTGCGGGAAGTCATAGTTCACCCCCTTAAGGGGACGCGACCTATATCGTTAGACGGATGGAAAGCCGAGCAGGTTGCGTATAAACGTGTCTGTAACTATGGTCTCCCTAAGGAACGGCAACGTCAAGCGGAGACTGCGCAATCGTCGCTCCGCTCTTTTTGGGCTGTAGCGTGGCAGTCCCTAGGCCCGGGGCCTTCCGAGGGCGCCGCCGTTCGCTGCGAAGTGATAAGATTCCGATCCGGACACGACCATGACACGAATTGCGTCCCGGGTTTCTCAACTGAATGGCGAAGGAGCGCTGGCGGTCTACTCGCGAGCGAAAGAACTGGAAGGGCAGGGGCGGTCGATCATTCATCTGGAGTTGGGTGAGCCGGATTTTCATCCCGCAGCGCCGGTTGTGGATGTCGCGCGCGATGCTGTGGCCGCGGGGCGCGATCGGTACTGCTCCACGCGAGGCGTCCCGGCGCTACGCGAAGCGATTGCGGAGTATTTGAAGCGCACGCGCAGTGTAGAAGCAACCGCAGAGCAGGTCCTGGTGGCGCCGGGATGCAAGATGGCGCTGTCACTGGCGATGATGGCGTTGATTGAACCGGGGGACGAAGTGCTTTATCCGGACCCGGGCTTTCCGATCTATCCATCTTTTACGCGCGGGCTAGGAGCAACGGCGGTTTCTTTCGGGCTGGAAGAGAGAAACAAGTTCCAGCCTGACCCGGATGAGGTCGCGCATAAAATCACGCCGCGCACCACTGTGCTGATTTTTAATTCGCCAAATAATCCGACAGGAACGGTTTTCAGCGACACGATTCTGGAGGAACTGGCGGGGCTCGCCCGGAAACACGACCTGTGGGTCGTCGCCGACGAAGTCTACGCGCGCATTCTGTTCAGCGGGGAATACAAATCCATCTGGTCGCATGCAGGCATGGCGGAGCGCACGGTGATCATTGATGGATTCTCGAAAAGCTTCGCCATGACCGGTTGGAGGCTGGGATACGCTGTGGCACCCGTGAAGGTGATCGATGCCATGGATTTGCTGGTGCTGAACACGTTTACGTGCACGGCGGAGTTCACCCAGGTGGCGGCCATCGAAGCGCTGCACGATTCCACGAATGCGGTGGAGGCTATGGTGTCCGAGTACCGCAAACGGAGGGACTTGTTTGTCGCCGGGCTCAATCGGATCCCGGGATTCCGCAGTCTGCCGCCGGATGGCGCTTTCTATGCATGGGTGAATATTTCCGATACGGGGCTCGCTGCGGAGAAAGTACAGAAACTTTTGCTGGAAGAAGCGGGTGTGGCGGGAATCGCAGGGGCGGCATTTGGTACTGGCGGCGAAAACTTTCTGCGCTTCTCGCTCGTCAGCGCCCGAAATCTGCTGGAGGAGGCCCTGGAACGCATCCAACGCGTTTCAGTGCATTGGCGCGCCGCGGTCACGCGTTAGTTGGTGAGCTTCCATTGTTGTGAATCAGCAAGGCAGAGGACGGAGAAGCGAAATGAGCACACCGGGGAAATCAAAACACGTGGCGTGGAAAAATGTGGAGCGCGAGCAGTTGAACCCCCTGATCGGCCGCGAAATGGTGGTCGGAGATAAAATCATGCTCGCGCGTGTGATTATGAAGAAAGGCGCGCACGTGCCTTTGCATCACCACCACAACGAGCAGGTGACCTACATCCTTGAAGGCGCACTGAAGTTCGCGATTGACGGCAAGGAGATCGTCGTACACGCCGGCGAGGTGCTATGCATCCCGCCGCACCTGCCGCACGAAGCCTGGGCGCTGGAAGATACCGTGGACCTCGATGTCTTCGATCCTCCTCGCGAGGACTGGCTGAACAAGACCGACGACTATTTAAGGCACGGACGCTAGACCGCGGGCAGGCGCCAGACGCTGATCTTCTCCGATTTTTCCGGTTGCCCACCAAGCCGGCCGGCGATGCCTGCCTTTCTCTTTTAGGCCCTTTCTGCGAAAGAGCATGGACAAAGGGCCATGGTGTTGTTTACCGTAGCTACGTGGCTGATTCAATCCGTGGGGCCAGCCCTCTGAGGGGAGTGTCATGAAGAGGCTATTTGCATCTGCACTACTGCTGCTTGGGAGCGTATGTGTTGGGCAGGCGCAGGT
>WNFJ01367313.1_pt2 | contig 12613 bp, 10 predicted proteins | sample 5400461 | NCBI WGS metagenome assembly WNFJ01 (sample SAMN13153349, study PRJNA577476) | soil metagenome | isolation source: 115 cm saprolite on Douglas fir-dominated hillslope | place: USA:California | collected 2013-09-17 | reverse complement strand
CCCGCGAGACGCCCCCCCACTGGATGCCCCCGGAAGAGTGGCTGGCGGGCCCCCGTCACCGATCCGCCCCGTGCAGCCCGCACCCCACAGGCACGACAAGGCCAGCACCGCGATCCCTTTCGTCGAGCGCCGCGTTTTCATGAGAGCCCTCCGCGAGTCAGCGCCGCTGTCAACGGAAGACAACGCTGATGCTGCAAACAGGTGGAAATCACTTGGGTTCAGCTCCGATAGACAATGACCTCGACCTCCGAGAACGGTTCATGCGGCCCGATGAACCGTCTTGGGAGGCGGCGGTCATTTCAAGTGACGAACTGCTTGTTAAATCGGGTCGGCAGTGAGGGCTCTGCTCGCTCCCTTGCGCGTCGTTTCCTGTGCGACAATCTTGCTGATGGCTGTGAAGGCACGGACGTATGGGATGAATCGCCTGGCCAGACACGTCGCAGCGTTCCTCTTGGCGGCGATGCCGGGTCTGCTCCTGGCGTGCGGTTCGGACACTTCCGCGACGCCGGCCCCGCAAGGCGTCAACGCCGCTGACGCCAACGCCGCAGGCGAGAGCGCGGACGCCAGCGCTGCCGCGGATGGGTTCGAAACATCAACGGGTCCAGCCAATGTGCCGGACAGCGCCGGCTCGCCCGCAATGGATCAAGGCACCCCCCTGGCGAACGGCGATGATGCGCCCGCCGACCACGCGCCCGCGCCGGGCGGCGACGCTGACGTGATGCCCACCGATGGCGGTGGACCGAGCGATGCGCCCGGCGGGGATGCCGGCAGCGCCCTTTCGTGGAACACGCTGCGCAATCCGTTTTATGCGCACGACGCTTGGTCGGTGAAAGACGTCGCCGTGTCTTACGGACCTGACGGCGTCATCCACGTCTACTTTTCCGCGTTTTTCATGGACGCCGGGATGGAACGTTGCCACGTGGCCCAGACCTCGACGCGCGACCTACGAACGTTCACGCCGGCGGTGGTGATCTTCGACGGCCAGAGCGACGGCTGGATCGGCATGTGCTCGCCCGACGTTCAGCGCATCGGCGGGCAATACGTGATGACATTCAACGCCTGGGGCGATGCATCGCCCAAGCCCAAGCAGCTCTTTTACGCGACGTCGCCGGACCTGACCACCTGGAGCGTGGCGCACCCGCTGGGCGCGACGCTGACGGCGGGTCGCTCGTACATCGATGCCGCATTGGCACCCAGCGCGGGCCGCCTGTTTCTTTTCTACAAAGACGATCAAACCCTCAAGACACACTTGGCTGCCGGACCGGCGTTGGACGGTCCGTGGCACGTGGTGGGCAGCGGCCTTCCGACATTCATGACGGCGAGCGGCCAAGAGATGGGTCAGGTGCACGAAAATTACCAGCTCCTTCAGATCGACGGCCACTGGCGCCTCTTGAGCACCGACTATTCACCCGTAACCAACGAAGGATTTCTTTACGCCATGCCCGGCGATGGCGCGGCCGAGACCGATTGGTTGACCTGGCAAAGCGGCTACAAGCTGGCGGTGCAAAAGGAAGCGTTCAATACCAATCACGTGGACAACGCCGCCTACCTGACCGACCAACGCGCCAGTGACGGTTTCTTCTATTTGTTTTACGCCGGACGCACCGAAGGCACCTCCCACGCAGGTCGCGGCGACAACAAGCTCGGTGTCTCGCGCTCGACCGACCTCATGATCTGGAAACCGGCCGGTCAGTGATTTCCGGTGAATCCGAGAGCCCGGGCGAGTCGTTTTTCGAGCCCGATGAAGCGGCCGTCTTCGATGTGATCGAGGATCGGTCGCATTCGCCGTTTCTCATCACTTGCGATCATGCGGGGCGCCAATTGCCACGCTCACTTGGTTCGTTGGGTCTGCCGGAAAGCGACCTTTTGCGTCACATCGCCTGGGACATCGGCGCGGGGGGCGTAGCGCGCTTGCTGGCCGCCGAGCTTGGCGCTTTTGCGATCTTGCAGACTTATTCGCGCCTGGTCATCGATTGCAACCGCCCGCTCGGGGTGCCGAGCTCGATCGCGGCCACCAGCGAAGACACGGCGATTCCCGGCAACAGAGACGTCGGGCGGGACGAAGCCGAGCGGCGAGCACGCGCCGTCTTCACGCCCTATCACGAACGGATTCGTCACGAGCTGGAGCGGCGAGAGCGCGCGCAGCAGCCTACCGCGCTCGTCGCGATGCACAGCTTTACCCCGATCTACCGCGGCGTCGCCAGACCTTGGCACGTGGGGGTCTTGTACAACCGCGACGCACGCCTCGCACACGCGCTCCTCGCGTTGCTCCGCGGAGATCCCGCCATCGAAGTGGGAGACAACGAACCTTACGCGGCCAGTGATGCCACCGACTACGGCGTTGTCGAGCACGGCGAGCGGCGCGGTATTCCCTACGTCGAAGTCGAGATCCGGCAGGACCTCCTGAGTGACGAGGCCGGGCAAGTCGCCTGGGCGCGACGGCTCGCGGAGCTATTGCCCAAGGCGCGCGCCGCGTTCGACGACGCGTCTTTCAAGCGGTCCGATCACGCAAAGTGAATGCGGGACGAGCGAGCGTCGAGGCTATCGAGTCGGCCGCTTTTTCAGCAAATCGCCCAACGTGCCCATGGTTTGCGGCACATCGGCCTTCTTCTCTTGTTCTCGGTATCCCTCGAACTGCGCGCGTTCTTCATCGTCTTTCAGGCCTCGCACCGATAGACGCATTCTGCCTTCCGCGATTTCGATCACCTTGGCCTTCATCTTGGTGCCGGCGGGGAAGGCTTTGCGGAGATCGGCGCCGCGGGGAACTCCGAGCTCCGCGGTCGGAATAAGGCCCCTGCCGGCGCGGCCCCGGGTCCCATCGAACTGCACGAAGAGCCCGTAACTCTCGACGCGATCGACGCTGCACGACACCGGGCCTCCGGCCCAGCCGCAGCGCCGCCGCCGGTCTGGCCGACGCTCACGCTGGCCCCGACGGCGACCGCGGCTTCGACAGTCGGCGCGAGCTCGATGCCGGTATCGGCATCTACGCGAACGACGCGGGCGCGCAATCTGTCTCCGACCGCGACCTTGAGTGTGCCGTCGGGCGCCTGAAGGTTGCCCCCTTCGATGAAGCCCTGCAGGTGCCCGTCGAGCTCCACGAACACCCCGTCTTTGGCGACCTGCAGCACAACGACCCACAGCGTCTCTCCGACGCGGGCTCCTCCCCGGCGCGGCGCCGCCCCCCCGGTCTTCTCAAAGAGGGCGGCGAACTGGTCCGGGGGATCGTCGGTGGGCATGGCGCAATCGGTTTGTATCACGGCGTGCCGTGTCGATCCGTGCAAGCGGCTGATCGAACGCGCGTGGCGACCCACACGCAGGCGCTACTCGCCGATGACCCTGGTAGTCGAGACGGAGGATGGGTAGCCTCGTCAACTTCTGAACATGGAGGGAACTATGGGGACGAACCGTACGCGCTTCGTGGTCTTGGCCATGGCCGTCGCAGCGATGGCTTGTTACATCCGCGAGGAGCCGCCGCCCGCGGCCCCTCCGCCTCCGCCCATCGCCCAGAACGTCGAGCCGCCCGCCCCTTCCCCTGCGCCGCCCGCCCCTTCGCCGGCGCCGCCCCAGGTTCTCGCGCCTCCTCCTCATCACGGTATCCACGGGCATCATCCACCTCAGCCCTCCCCGGCCGCGGTGAGCCTTGGCTGTTTCCGCGACCAAGGCGACCCGAACGGAACGAATGGGCGTGACCTCAACGGCTTCGTGGTGAACGAACCGAGCATGACGACGGAAGCGTGTACCGAGACATGCGCGACCAAAGGCTTTCCCTACGCCGCTACCCAGTATTCGACGTGGTGCTTTTGCGGTGCCAGCTACGGCCGATCGGGGCCTGCGGACAACTGCAACATGAAGTGTGCGGGGAACCAGGCCGAGACTTGCGGCGGCACGTGGGCCAATTCGGTTTACCAACTCGGGGCGGCGCCGCCCCCCGCGCCGACCCCTCCTGCGCCCTCATCGGCCGCGGTAAGCCTTGGCTGTTTCCGCGATCAGGGCGACCCGAATGGAACGAACGGGCGTGACCTCAACGGCTTGGCCGTGAACAACCCGAGCATGACGACGGAAGCATGCAACCAGACATGCGTAAGCAAGGGCTTTCCCTACGCCGCTACCCAGTATTCGACGTGGTGCTTTTGTGGTGCCAGCTACGGCCGATCGGGGCGTGCCGACAATTGCAACATGAAGTGCGCAGGGAACCAGGGCGAGACATGCGGCGGCACGTGGGCCAATTCGGTGTATCAAGTCAAGTGAAACCTAACCCGCGGGCAACGCGCCAAATTGGCGCACCATCCCCGCCTCGTCGAAGATCGCGACGATCTCGGCTTCAACGATTGTGACTTCTGAGACTCCGGACTAGCCGGTGAGTCCTGCCAGAGGTGACGTGGCCGCGAGCATGTGCTCGCCGAACGTCGGCACGTTGACCCCCATAGCGTTCGCAATCGAGACGAGCACCTGCGTGGGGCTCGTCGCGGGCAGCTGCAAGTACCGCCCCATCTTGAAGTAGCCGCCGGTGCCGCCGAGAAGAATATTGGGCAGGTTCGTGTTGGAGTGCGCGTTGCCGTCGCCGTGTCGATTGAACCAGTAGATTGTGGTTTGATCGAGCAATGTCTTTCCGGTGCCATCGGGAATCGCGGCGAGCTTCGCCATCAAGTACGCGACCTGCGATGCGACCCATCGGTTCATCTTCATGTACTTGTCGAGATTCGTCGGGACGTTGCCGTGGTGGGAGATCTGGTGCAGCGGCTCGGTGAAGCCGAGCCACGGCATGCGCAAGCCGCCGGCGTCGCCCCCGCCGGGATATCCGAAGGTCATCGATGCGACCTTGGTCAGGTTGCAGGCGAAGGCCGTGGCGATCATGTCCATGAAGAACGGCGATAGGAACTGGGTGTCGGCGCCGGTGCGCACGGAATCGGCGTCGGTGGGGACCGCCGCTTTCACGGGCGGCGTGCAAGCGGCCGCCTGGCTCATCATCAAGAGTCGCGACTTGCGATCCTCGTAAGTGCCCAGCGAGCTCAGATGTCCATCGAGGAGCTGGCGATCGTAGGCGCTGAGCTGCGGGCGTAGAGTGGCGAAGCGACCGTGCAAGTAATTGGTGAAAGCCGCGAGCTTGTGCAGGTCGGTTGAGCTGGTGCTCGGACCCATGACCGGCATGCCGAGGACGCGATTCCATGCCTCATCCGCTGTGGCCATGCGCTTGAGCGGCGTCCCATCGCTGGCGTAATTGATGTCAGACGGCGTGCCGCCCCCCACGGGATGAACGCCGAAATTCAATGACGAGAAGAGACTGCCGCCCTGCACCGACGCGGCAATCACCTGATCGATGGACGGTCCGTCGATGCGGTTGTTCGCCATCGCCTGGTCGACGACGTAGGGCAGGCCGAAATCCTTATCGGCGCTGCAGAACAACCCGACACTGCTGCAGCCCCTGCCCACGCGGGCGCTCAGCGTAACCGGCGCCTGGTGCTGGGGCGTCCGGTCCGCGTACGTAAGGCCAGTCCCGCTCACCGGTGTAGCCCCGTTCATCTGAGGCCCCAAGATGAGCATCTTGTCCTTGAAGGGCTCGAAAGGGGACAAGATGGGGCTCAGCTGGAAGCTGGTCGTGGTGCCCGTGGGCCAGAACGCGTTCTCGTTGACCCCGTCAGGCGTGTAGCAGAACACGGCGAACTTGGACGTCGCGCCTGCGGCGGCTTGGGCTCTGGCCTCGCCCTCGAAGAGCTCGAGATAGGGCAGCGCCAAGGCAGCGCTCCCGAGCCATTGGATGAGATCCCGCCTTCGCAGGCCCTGGCGGCTCGACAACTTCATCACGGTCCTCCTTCGGACAAGCGGAAACGGAAAGAGTCGGTGTTCGCAATCGACACCACGAGCGCGAGGAGATCGCCAGACGGTACGAAGTCTTTCTTCAACGCGTCGACCGAGCAAACATCTTCGTCGGCCATGAGGCGCGATACTGCGTACTCGAAATACTTTTGTGCGAAGCACCCTTTGACGTCGTGGCTCTGGGCGATTTTGCCGAGAAGCTCGATGCCATTCGCGAACGGCCCGATGAAGTCCCCGGCGTTGGTCATCGTTCCCGAAGTGTCGACTGCCTTTCCGCTGTCAATGGTGCGGTGGCGACCCACTTGATCGAAGTTCTCGAACGCATACCCAGGCGGATCGATCATGTTGTGACACGATGCGCACACGGCATTCTTCGCGTGCTGGTCCAGGCGATCGCGGGTGGACAGCCCCGGCGCGATGGGCGGAAGCGGAGGAATGACGATGCCGGCCGGCGGCGGCGGCACGAACTGGCACATGACGGACCGGCGTATGTACAGGCCTCGTGAAATGGGGTTGCTCTGGTTGGGTCTTGCCAGAAGAGCCATGAGACCCGGGTGCGTGAGGATGCCGCGACGTTCGTCGCTCGCCATGTCAGCGGCGGTGAATGCCGTGCCGGTGCCGCCGGGCAGACCGAAGTACGTGCGAAGCACGCCGTTCAGGTAATACGTCGTGCCCGAGAACAGCCCCGCGACATTGGGGGCCGCTGTGCCTTGGTAGAGCTGCGTGGCACTCATGAGCAGCGAAGTCTGCAGCCCATTGACGACGCCGGTCGTGAACGCCGGGTCGTCGCGCGCAACTTCACGGAAACCGTTGAGGTCGCGCCACGACGTGTAGAAACCCGTGACGCCGCGCTCGAATCGGGCGTCCTTCACCATCCGATCCAGTTGCGATCGCAGACGAGCCGCATCGGCAAGATCGTTGGCGCTCGCCGCCGCATAGAGCGCGTCGTCCGGCGTCGAGTCCCAGATGAAGTACGAGAGGCGGCTCGCGAGTTCGTAGGAAGGAATCGCGACAAGCTGGCCCGCTTGCTCGCCGGCCTGCGGTCTCGACAACTGGTAGAGAAAATCGGGAGACTGAAGGATCCCTCCGAGAAACCACTCCACCCCGGTGGCAAAGTCCTTCTCGTGCACTCCCGCGTCGAACAGCACCTGCAGCTCCATCCGTTCCGTTGCCGAAAGCGGGTGGCGATAGACGGCTGACCCGACCTTGTCGATGATCTGTTGCTCACACGTGGCCGCAGCCACGGGTGGCGACATGCAAGGGGACCATTGCGCCATCGCGAGCACGGCCTGTTGAGCCACACTGGTCGCGGCGTTGGCTCGCTGCTCGACGCTCAAGTCGTCGAGCTGCGCGCCGACACCCCCCCCGAAGCTCTTGGACAGATCGCCACTGACTTTGACGAGATCCGAGATGGTGTTGTTGTACTGGCTCGGCGTGAGAAGGCGCGCATGCAGCACGGGCGCGTGCTTTGCCGTGCAGTCGGTGGCCATCCCGCCACCCGTGGTCGCGGCTCCGGAGCTGCTTGCCGATCCCGTGCTAGGCCCAGCGCCCGACGAGGCTCCCGGACCACCTGACGAGCTTCCCGCTGCAATAGTGCCGAATCCCTGCAGGCCACTGATCTCACCCGTGCATCCAGCCAGCGCCCCGAGCGCGACGAACGCAGGCAGAAGAGTGTTTCTGGAAAAACGGTTACGAGTATTCATGCGTCACCTGCGAGTCGTTCCGCCACTTCTGAAGCGCTTTCAATCACCGCCCACCGGGGCGAGTTGGCGGGCTTCACCTCGTTTGGCGCCGGCGACTGTGGTCCGGGCGCCGTACTACAGCTCGTCCCGAGGAGGAGGCCTCCAGCGAGCAGTACCGGCAGCGGAGACCGACCTTGACGCTGTAAACAGAGTGAAATCACTCTCGTTTGCCAAGTGTCCCCCCGACCGGATTGGCGGCTCATTTCATTTTATTGAGCTCTGACTTGCTCGGTCGGGAACTTGTCTGTTGGCGGTCTTGCATGAAGTTCGGCGCCAGCCCTGCGAATCGTTCCGTCAACTCTGCCGAGAGCTTGGTCAGCTACCTACCCGTGCACGACGATGAAGCTCTCGTTCGTTGCATCGTCCAGGGTCGTCAGGGAGCCACGGATGCCCTCTTCCGAAAGTACGTCGATCACGTTCGAAGGGTCATCGTGAGCGTGCTGGACATCGACAGTGAGACGGAGGATGTCATCCAAGACGTCTTTCTCGACGCGATTCGCAGCATCAATCAACTCAAGGACCCGTCGCTGCTCGGGCCGTGGCTTACCCGAATCGCCGTCTTCAAATCCCGCCGCGTCATCCGGCGGCGTACGCGCACGCGGTGGCTTCGTTTCGTCGCCCCGGAGCAGCTCGAGGGTCTCTCGAAGCTCCGCTCCAGAATCGACGCGCCGGAAGCCGTGCTCTGCACGTACCTGGTGCTCGGGGAGCTTTCCGCACGAGACAGAATCGTCTTTGGGCTCCGCTACATCTCTGGAATGGAGCTCACCGAGGTGGCAGACGCTTGTCAGATTTCGGTAGCCACCGTGAAGCGCCACCTGCAGCGCGCCGAAGAGAAATTCGCGCGAAAGGCCAGCAAGTATCCAGCGCTGCGCAGTCGGCTCGGGGGGGGGCGGTTGCGTCCATGAGCATGTTCCGTGAACTCGGTCGTGAAGTCGCCGGCGACCAGGAGCGTCGCTCCAGGCAACTCGATATCACCGCCCTTCAGGCCGGTCTCGCACACGCGGTGGCGCGTTTGCCGCGGCGCCGTGCGGTGCGTCGCAGTGGGTTCGCCCTCGCGGCGTGCACGTCAGCGGCCGCGGCGGGGCTCGCGTTGGTCTGGTACGAACAGCATCCGACGCCGGAATTCTGGGTCGCGGGTAACCTGGTGTCCGCGCACGATCGCGCTTGGATTTCGGCTCCACCCGATAGCGTCGTCCCCATCGACTTCCGCGACGGAAGTCGGGTGATGCTGACGAACGGGGCGCAAGCCAGGATTGCAAAGGTCGAACGCAACGAAACGAAGATCGAGCTCGAGCGCGGTCGGGCCGAGCTCGACATCGTGCCGCGGCCGGGCAAACACTGGCAGGTGGACGTAGGCCCCTACGTGATCAAGGTCACTGGAACACGCTTTGACGTGGAGTGGAATGCCGGCGCCGAGCAGGTCACGTTGCGCATGCGCGAGGGGAAGGTGCTTGTCGCAGGGTGCGGAATTGATTCGAAAGCGTTGAGCGGGAGCGAGGTCTTTCATGCGACGTGCAAGCAAGGGCAAGACGACGTCGGCATCGAGCCTCCGCCGCCGGACGGGGGCGCTGGACCGAGGACCAGGCCCTCCGATCAGCCCCCCACGACGCTCGAACCGGCCGTCGCCGAGTCGCGCGCCGCGCATGTGCCCGGGACCCGCGGTGACAAGAGCGTGGACGGAAAGAACGCGTCGACTGCGGGCGCGTCCATAACGCCGAGCTGGCGCGAGCTGGCCCACAGAGGACGCTACGCCGAAGCGCTCGCCGCCGTCGAAGCGCTGGGCTTCGATGCGCAATGCGAACGGCTGCCTTCAGCCGATCTCCTGGTCTTGGGAAACGCTGCAAGGATCGCGGGGCATGCCGCCCAGTCCAATCGCGCCTTCCTCGTGCTTCGCAAGCGCTTTCCCGGCGACACGGCGGCGTCCGTCGCCGCTTTCAACATTGCGCGGGTGGCGTTCGATCTGGCAGGCGATTACCCGCAAGCGGTCAAATGGTTTCAAACGTATTTGAAAGAGCGCCCAACGGGCTCGTTGGCGCGAGAGGCACATGGACGACTGATGGAGAGCCTCCAGCGCGCACGGGACGGCGACGGGGCGCGCCAGTGCGCCGCAAGTTACCTTAGCCGATATCCAGACGGTCCCCACGCAGAGCTCGCCCGCCAGCTCCTCGAGTGAATGGATCGGTCGGATGAGCGTAGCGCGAAGATCTGTGACGGCTTCAATCGATTTCGAACTGCAGACCGAGGCTGGCGCCGGCGACGGGACGCCCCCAATTGGCCACGCGACGGTCTGCAAACGTGACATAGGGCCGAGGAAGGGTCATTCCTCCCAAGACGTCCGCGCTCAGTCCCATCCACGGCGTCAACCGACCGATGAGGGCCGCCCGAACGATGGGCATCGCCGCGTACACTGTGTCCTCTTGCCCGACGAAGGCCGGCGCCGCGCGTCCTTCGGTCCGAAGCTGTACGATCGCGAGCTCCGCGGAGAGGCGCGGCTGCCACATGTGCTTGGGAGAAAGCAAATCGAGGTCGCCCGCGAGGCCTGCAACCGTCGCTCGGATTTCAGCGCTTCCCTCGGTCTGTCGCAGGGTGCTCGGAAGGACGGGCAACAGGATGAAGGCGCGCGAAGCGACTCGCTCGGTCCACCGGTAGCCAATGGCGATCTGAGCGTGCAGAGACGGGCCGAGCTCCTTCGAACCGAAGAGAACTGCCGGACTGAGCGCGATCCGGAGCCTTCCAGCGGAGCGACCTCCGCGATCCGGCAAGGGGGCGACCCGCGGCTCCTCCGCATTCGCTTCGCGACCGGGCAGTTTGGGCTCCGAGCGCGGGCGTTGCAGGTCCATGAGGCTTGCACGTACGAACTCGACTGCCTGAATGGCGATAATCTCCCCCTCGATGGGCGGATCCGCGGGCGTGCCCGTCCGGACCAGAGTCGTGCTCGTCGCACGATCGGCGACCCAAACGGTGGTGCCCGCCGGAGTCGAAACCACCCGAACGGCCGCAAATGCTCCGGCACGGGCGGCGACGTCGCTCAGAAAGCCGATGGGATCGGTAGTCTCCGTGTCGGACGCTTCGACCATCTCGACTCCGAGACGCGTCAGGTCGACCCGCAGCCGCTGCACGAGGGGAGACGAAGTCTCGTCGGAATGCACGAATACGAGACGGGGAGAGACTTCGCCATGCGCGGCGGATTCGAGTGCGACGACGCATGCCCAGGCGCACAACCAACGCGCCAGTCTATGCAGGGTCCCGCTGATTGTGGCCCTTGCCTCGTGGCGGTGAAGCGATTGGGTCATCGGCAGTGTCGATCTCAGTTCGCGTCTCGCGCCCACGCGCCGCCGAAGAGGGTGTGGACTCGTGGCCAGCATAGTGCGTTATTCAACCGTCGAACGCAGGTTTCAATGCGCAAATGACGAGATTGCCGCGGCGCAGGACGTGGATGTTCTTGGCGCCCATCGCGAGCGTTCTGTCGATATCCGGCTGCGGTGAGATTCGGGCCGCGCCGATCGTGGCGGCGCCCTCGCCTGACGCTAGCGATTCGGGACTAGGTCAGGTGTGCGGCGCTCCGCAAAACGGTTTCGTCTGTCGCAATGACCTTTCCAACATTGGTACGGCGGACTTTCGCATCACAATGAGAGTCACGACGACTTCGAGCCAGCTGAGCGCCGTCGTCAATCAGCGCGCCTATTGTACCAATGGGATGTTTTGGGATATCCGCGTCTCCGCTGACCCCCGGGGCAGTCAGGACAGTGGACAGATTTTTGTCGAAGTGGACGACCATGTTGCGGTTTCGGACCCGGCAGCTCACTATACGGGGCTGTCGAGCACGGTGCGAGTGGACGACGGACACGCTCATTGTTTGATGATTTCGCGCAAGGCCAAGACGATTACAATTTTCATCGACGGGATAGAGGCTGGCTCCGCAAGCTCGATGTCGTCGCTGGGGCAACTCCCGCCGCTCGTCACGGGGACGGACCCGTGCGGTGGTTATGGCTGTATAGACGTGCCTAACTTCGGCAGGGCGTGCGGCTCCGGCACCAGTCCCTTCGTCGGGACAATCTCGGACCTCTGTCTCGAGAGTCCATGAGGTAAGGCACAAGCGGCGGTTACCGACGCGGCTCCAGGAGACGTAAACGGTCAGAAAACAAGTTCCCGACCGAGCACTTTGAAGCTCACTAAATCGACGCGACTCGCGGCGATTCATCTACGGCAGTATTCTTGTCCAGTTCCCCGAGCGCCAATGCTTCCAGGGGCCGAGGCGTCTTCTTATTCGAAGGACATGGCGAGCCGTAAAGTTAAGTCTATGGGACGCTTTCTTGTCTTGCGCACTACGGCGCGGAGGTTGTCCTATTTGGGGTTTGTCTCAAGTGCGGCCTGCGGACTTGTAAGTGGCCTCGACCAACTTCAAGAGGTGGCGTGCGTTGGGGCGTGCACCGACGTGACCGACGAACCGTACGTCGTCCCCCGCGACTCGGGCGAGTCGGACGCGCCCGGTTCGAATACCGGTGATTCGACCCCGTTTGACGCGAGCGACGCCAGTACGAGCGAGCCAAGTGATGCAATCTCCTCGGAGGCCAGGGACGCCAGCCAGAGCGAGCCTAGCGATCCCGGCTCGAGCGACTCGACCGCAAGTGATGCCAGCTCGAGCGACTCGACCGCAAGTGATGCCAGCTCGAGCGACTCGGGCCCGCTTGACGCCGGCGACACGGGCCCAAGTCAGGTGTGCGGCGCTCCGCGTAGCGGTTCGGTCTGTCGCAATGACCTTTCCAACATCGGTATGGGAGACTTTCGCGTCACACTGAAGGTCACGACGACTTCGGGCCAGCAAAACGCCGTGGTCAACCAGCGCGCCTACTGTACCCACGGAATGTTTTGGGATATCCGCCTCTCCGGTGGACAGGTTCGTCTCGAACTGGACGACCATGTTACCGGGTCGGACCCGGCATCTCACTATACGGACCTGTCGAGCACGGTGCGAGTGGACGATGGGCTCCCTCATTGCGTCACGATTTCGCGCAACACCCAGACGACTACAATTTTCATCGATGGGGTAGCGGCGG
>WNFJ01321133.1_pt1 | contig 12613 bp, 10 predicted proteins | sample 5400461 | NCBI WGS metagenome assembly WNFJ01 (sample SAMN13153349, study PRJNA577476) | soil metagenome | isolation source: 115 cm saprolite on Douglas fir-dominated hillslope | place: USA:California | collected 2013-09-17 | reverse complement strand
CGTCAAGGCCGACGGCTCGGTGCTCGTGCACTCCGACGGCGGCTCGTACAAGCCGCTGAACTGGATGTCGCCGCCGTGCCGCCTCACCGAGGAGGAAGGCCGGTGGTCCGTCATCAACAAGGCGGGTGAGACGCTCGCCATCACGATCAGCGAGGTGGTGAGCGACACCTCGGTCGACCTCGGCGTCGACCCGGGGCTGACCAAGGACGGCGTCGAGGCGCACCTGCAGGAACTGCTGGCCGTCCAGCTGAGCCTGCTCGGCGAGGGCTGGCGGCTGGTCCGCCGCGAGTACCCCACCCCGATCGGCCCGGTCGACCTGATGTGCCGGGACGGCACGGGCGAGAGCGTCGCGGTGGAGATCAAGCGGCGCGGCGAGCTCGACGGAGTGGAGCAACTCACCAGATACCTCGACCTGCTGAACCGCGACCCGCTGCTGGCCCCGGTGCACGGCGTCTTCGCCGCCCAGGAGATCAAGCTGCAGGCCCGCACGCTCGCCGAGGACCGCGGCATCAGGTGCGTGACCCTGGACTACGACACGATGCGCGGCGTGATGCCAGAGAACACGCTGTTCTGACCTAGCCCGCGGTGTTCATCACGCCGGCCGCGGCGGTGACGAGGACCGCCAGGGCCGCCGGGACCAGGAGGGCGTCTTTCAGGCCCACGCCTGAGGCGATCGCGCCGATCGCGACCGGGCCGCTGAGCAGGCCCGAGTAGGCCACCGCGGCGATCCGCCCGATGTTGCGGCCCGCCTGCCCGGGGTCCAGCCGCGCCGCGGCCGTGACGATCTGCGGGAAGATCCCGGCCAGGCCCAGGCCGAGCAGCGCGAAGCCAGCGATGGCCGCGGCCGGCGTGCCGATCAGCAGGCCCGCCGCGAGGCCGAGGCCGGCCACCAGGCCGCTGGCGCGCACCAGCCGCACCGAGCCGTACCGGCTGGCGAGGCGATCGCCGGCCACCCGGCCCGCCGCCATGGTGACCGAGAACGCGCCCAGCGCCACCGCCGCAGCGCCGGGCGCCGCGCCGAGGTTGACGTGCAGGTAGACGGCGCTCCAGTCGCCGGCCGCGCCCTCGCCGACCTGGCCGCACAGCGCCAGCAGGCCGAGGATCCAGATCACCGCCAATGGGTTTCGGGGGGGTCTGCCAGGGGGGTCCGGGGGGATGGAGTCCCCCCGGGGGAGGCCAGCAGGGTCGTCCCCCCGGGGCAGCAGAGTCTGGCGCAGCGAGCGCCGGGCGGCGGCGGCGTCCGGCTGGTCTGGCGCGGGCGCGACCGGCGGGATGGTGACCCGCGGGCCGATCAGCAGGCCGAGGACGATCAGCGCCGCGGCGGTCACGGTGAACGTCGGCAGCGGGCTGATCCCCAGCCACGCCGACAGCCCGCCGATCCCCGCACCGGCCAGGCCGGCGATGCTGTAGCCGCCGTGCAGCGACGACATGATGGGCCGGTCGTAGCCGAGCTCGAGCCGGGCGCCGCAGGCGTTCATCGACACGTCCAGGAGCCCGGCCACCGCCCCGTAGACGGCCAGCGTGGCCATCAGCGCCACCAGGCCGGGTTCAGCACGCCGGCGATCCGCAGCACCCGGACCGCGCCGAACCTGTCGGCGATCCGCCCGCTCAGCGCCAGCGTCAGCACGCTGCCCGCGGGCACCGCGAACAGCGCGAGGCCCAGGCGGCCATCGGTCAGGCGCAGCGATTCCTTGATGGCGGGCAGCCGGGCACTCCAGGTCGCCGTGGCCACCCCGAGTACGAAGAAGTAGCCGAGAATCGCGACCCTGGACTGACCCAGCGAACGACGGAGTTCGGGAGAGGTCACGTGCCGGGCCTGACGAGGTGGGCGTTGATCGCCCTGGCCCGTTCGGCCAGTTCGGGCACCTCGGTGACGGCGACGCCCGCGGCCAGGAGTTGTTCGGCCCCCTGCCCGTCGGTGAACAGGGCGGGCTCGCGCCAGGCGAAGACGACCCGCGGGATGCCCGCCGCGACGATGTGCTGGACGCAGGTCACCGGGCGCGAGGCGCGCGCGCCGCAGGGCACGAGCGAGCTGTAGAGCGTGGCGTGCCGCAGCCGCGGATCCCTGGGACCCAGCTTACGGAGCGCGGCCTCCTCGGCGTGGTCGTGGTCCTCCTGCTCGCGGGAGAACCCGGTGGCCAGCACCTCGCCGTCCTCGCCGACGACGACCGCCCCGACGGAGAACGCCGTGGCCGACGGCGGGCACAGCCGGGACAGCTCCACCGCCCAGCGCAGGAAGCGGTGATCCGGGCCGCCGGGACCGAGCAGGTAGCGCAGCAACGCGATTTCGCCGACACGGGAGACGCCAGCGAGGGTCATGGGGCTTGTGGTGTTGTTGGGGCTAAAGAAAGGGGAGGTGGGAATGGGATTTGGGAGGTCGGGGCGGGGGGCGGAGGCCGGGGCGGGACGGGCTGGGTCAGCCACGAAGAACGGGGCTACCGCCAGGTGGAGCTCGTCGGCCAGGCCGGCGGCCAGGAAATCGCCAAGGACGCGCGCGCCGCCTTCGACCAGGGCACGCGGCCCGGCCCGTTCGGCCAAATCCGTGAGCATGAAGCCGAGGGACAGCGGGTCACCGGCGTCGATGAGCACGGCGCTGTCCCCCAGCCGGGTCCGGGCGCGCGCCAGCGCGGGGGTGGCGCAGTACACCAGGCGCGGCGCGCCGGGGGCGAAGAACCGGGCCGCCGGGTCCAGGTCGCCGGTGGCGGTGAGGGTGACCCGGGCCGGGTGCGGCGGCAGGCCTCGGGCGGTGCGGCGCGCGCTGCGGCGCGGGTCCCTGATCAGCAGCCGCGGGTTGTCGTTCCGGACGGTCTGCGCGCCGACCAGGATCGCGTCGCAGCCCGCCCGCACCTCGTCCACCCGGTCCAGGTCGGCGGGGCCGGACAGGATCAGCCGCCGCGGGCTCGCGTCGTCCAGGTAGCCGTCCGCCGAGGTCGCGCAGGACAGGAGGAGGTAGGGACGAGACGGCACGAACCCAGCGTAGGCTGTGCTGGCCTCGGGGGGACGACCTCCCCAGACCCCCCCGCTCCAGGGGGGACCCATCCCCCCGGACCCCCCTTGGATGCTTTACTGGTCAGGCGATGCTTGAGACAGTGAACCCGGCGACAGGGGAAGTGCTGGCCACCTTCCCCGTACACGGGCGCCGTGAGGTGGATGCCGCCGTGGCCCAGGCCCGCGAGGCCGCGGCGTGGTGGGCCGGGCTCGGCTGGTCCGGCCGGCGGATCAGGCTGCTCGCCTGGAAGTCGTACCTGACCAGGTACATGGGCAGGCTGGCCCAGCTCATGCACGAGGAGACCGGCAAGCCGCTCGACGACGCCAAGCTCGAGATCATCCTGGCCATCGTGCACATCGACTGGGCCGCCCGGCACGCCCGCCGGGTGCTGCGGCCGCGCCGGGTACGCAGCGGGCTCCTCTCCGTCCACCAGGCCGCCACGCTGGAGTACCAGCCGCTCGGCGTGGTCGGGGTGATCGGGCCGTGGAACTACCCGGTGTTCACCCCGGTCGGCTCGATCGCGTACGCGCTGGCGGCCGGGAACACGGTCGTCTTCAAGCCGTCCGAGCTGACGCCGGCGACCGGGAGCTGGCTGGTCCGGTCGTTCGGCGAGGCGCTGGGGCTGTTCGGGGAGGCTCAGCCCGTGTTCCAGCTGGTCACCGGGCCCGGGTCCACCGGCGAGGCGCTGGCCCGCAGCGGCGTGGCCAAGCTCGCCTTCACCGGGTCCGCGGCCACCGCGCGCAAGGTGATGGCCGCCGCCGCGGACACCCTCACCCCGGTGCTGGCCGAATGCGGCGGCAAGGACGCGCTGCTGGTCAGCGCCGACGCCGACCTGGAGGCGGCCGCCGACGCCGCCGCCTGGGGCGCGATGTCCAACGCCGGGCAGACCTGCATCGGGATCGAGCGCGTCTACGTGGCCGACGCGGTCTATCACAGCTTCATGGAACGGCTGACCTCGCGCGTGTCCGCGTTGCGGCCCGGGTTCGACCGGGAGGCTTCGTACGGGCCGATGACCTCGCCCGCGCAGCCGGAGATCGTCGCCAAGCACGTGGCGGACGCGCTGGCCCGGGGCGGGCACCCGGTGGTCGGGGGGGCCGACGCGATAGCCGCGCCGTACGTGCGGCCTGTGATCCTGACCGACGTGCCCGAGCACTCCACGGCGGTGACGGAGGAGACGTTCGGGCCGACCGTGACGGTGACCCGCGTGGTCAACCTGGCCGAGGCGGTCTCGTTCGCCAACGCGGGGCGCTACGGGCTCGGGTCGGCGGTGTTCGCCCGGGATCGTTCGGCGGCCATGTCCGCGGCTCGCTCGCTGCGGTCCGGGATGACCTCGATCAACTCGGTGCTCGGGTTCGCGATCGTGCCCGCGCTGCCGTTCGGCGGCGTGGGCGAGTCGGGGTTCGGGCGGATCCACGGCGCGGACGGGCTGCGGGAGTTCGCCCGGCCCAAGGCCATCACGCGGCAGCGGATGCGGCCGCTGATCAACGTCTTGTCCTTCGGGCGGACCGACCGGGACATGCGGCGGATCGTCACCCTGGTGACGTTGCTGCACGGCCGGCTGTACCGGGCCAGGAAGCGCTAGGCGCCGCTGGCCGGCTTGTCCCGGCATGGCGCGGTGCCGGTGGGGCGTTAGGTGCTGGTGGGGCCGGGGTTGTTGCGGGTTGGCGGGGCGGGTGCTGGGCCGGTTGCTGGGCCGGTTGCTGGGCCGCCCGCCTGGCCGGTTGCCTGGCCCACCATGACCATGGCGTCGACGGGATCGGCGGGATCGGCCGCGGCCAGCGGCGCCCGGCCGGCGATGAGGTCGGCGGCGCGCTCGGCGATCGCGATCGTGGGCGCGTTGGTGTTGCCCCGCGGCACGACCGGCATCACCGACGCGTCGACCACCCGCAGCCCGGTCACGCCGCGGACCCTCAGCTCGGCGTCGACGACGCTGTTCCAGCGTGACTCCCCGCCCATCGCGCAGGTCCCGACCGGGTGGTAGAGGGTCACCACGCTGTTCCTCACGTACTGGAGGAGTTCGGCGTCGGACCGGACGTGCGCGCCAGGGGCCAGCTCGCTCGTGCAGATCGCGGCCATCGGCTTGGCCGTCACGAACTCCCTGGCCATCTTCAGCCCGGCGGCCAGCGCCCGGCCGTCCCTGTCGTCCGACAGGTAGCCGGGATCGATGGCCGGGCGGTGCCTGGGGTCGGCGCTGCGCAGCCTGATCCGGCCCCGGCTGGCCACGTCGACCAGGCCGACCAGCACCGACATGGCGCGCTGGGCCGGGTCGTCGAGGCCCTGGTTCTGGTAGGGGACCGGGAGCACGTGCAGCTGCAGGTCGGGCGCGGGCAGCCCGGGCTCGGAGTGGGCGAAGCCGCCCGACTCCGCCACATTGCTGGTCAGCGGGCCGCGGTGGGTGAGCTGCCAGCGCAGCAGGTTCGCGTGGCCGCCCTTTTCCCACAGGCCGCGCAGCCGCGGCGTGGACCAGATGACCGGCAGCACCGGGTGATCGCTGAGGTTCACCCCGACGCCGCGGCTGTCATGGTGGACGGTGATGCCCATCTCGATCAGGTGCTCGGCCGGGCCGACGCCGGACAGCATCAGCAGCTGCGGGCTGTTGACCGCCCCGGCGGACAGGATGATTTCGGCGTTGGCGCTGGCCGTCTGGGGCTCGCCATGGTGGAGGTAGCTGACGCCGATGGCCTGGCCGCCTTCGATGAGCACCTTCGTGACCAGGGTGCCGGTGTGGACGGTGAGGTTCGGCCGGGACATGGCGGGGTGCAGGTACGCGGTGGCGGCCGAGCAGCGCCGGCCGTTCCGCTGGGTGAGCTGGTACCAGCCGACGCCGTCCTGGCGCGGCCCGTTGAAGTCGTCGTTGGCCTTGGCGCCCTGCTCCTGCGCGGCCGCGATGAACGCCTCGCAGGCCGGTGACTTGTACCGCGGTTCGGTGACGGCGAGCGGGCCGCCGGTGCCGTGGTAGGGGCTGGCGCCGCGGGAGTTGTCCTCGGCCCGCCTGAAGTACGGCATGAGGTCCTCGTAGCCCCAGCCGCTGCAGCCGTGCTCGTCCCGCCAGGCCTGGAAGTCGTGGCGGTTGCCGCGGATGTAGACCATCGCGTTGATGCTGCTGGATCCGCCCAGCACCTTGCCGCGGGGCCAGTAGACCGACCGGCCGCCCGCGCTGCGCTGCGGCACGGTGAGGTAGTTCCAGTCGTATTCGGTCTGGAACAGCCTATTCAGCGCGGCCGGGGCGTGGATCTCGTCGGCGTCGTCGGCCGGCCCGGCTTCCAGGAGCAGGACGCTGACGCTGGGATCGGCGGACAGGCGCGCCGCCAGGACGCAGCCCGCGCTTCCGGCGCCGACGATGATGTAGTCATACACGGCGGTCTCCTCTAGGGGATAAATAGGAACAATAACGCCTGAGCGAGCCGAAGGGGCGCGGCGGCGACTGGACTGAGGAGCGAGGGACGAGCGACGAGGGAAGGAGCCGCATCAAAGCGCCCTGGAGGCGAGCGGGAAGACACCGTGGTAAATGGCTGGGGTATGCGGGCGGCTCTTGGGCCTGCTTCTGGCCTTTGGGCCTGCCTCTGGCCTGGCCGGGCTTAGCCTGGGCGGGCTTGGCCTGGCCGGGAGTCCGGGTCCGGCGGGCCCCCGAGAACCGCCGGGCCCGGACGTCTGCGATGCTCACCGTGAGCCGACATGCTCTCCACATCGGTCACGCACGGTAACAGCAGTCGGAATCCCTGCGTGTTCCGGCCACTGCCGATCACCAGTGTGATCACTCATCGTGGTCATACGATGCCACACCGTGCCATGAATGTGAACACCCCCGGTCAATCCGTTGATCTCTTTTTGATCGCGGGCGTGAGGGCAGCGCGGGCGGCGGCGGCACCGGGCAGCAAGGTCCGCCGCTCCGGTTCCCTTAGGGTAGGGTGCATGTCGCGTAACCGCAGCGAAAACCCTGTCGTGCTATCCCGCATCTACACGCGCACCGGCGACGACGGCAACACCGCCCTCGCCGACGGCAGTCGCACCGCCAAGACCGATGCGCGCCTGGCCGCCTACGCCGACGTGGAGGAGGCGAACTGCGCCATCGGCATGGCCATTACCTTCGGTAACCTCGCCGCCGACATCTCACGACTGCTGGCCCGGGTGCAGAACGAACTCTTCGACGTCGGCGCCGACCTGGCCAACCCGGTGGCCGACACGCCGCCGCCCTATCCGCCGCTGCGGATCGACGAGGCCTACATCGCCCGGCTGGAGAGCGAGTGCGACTCGTACAACTCCGAACTGCCGGTGCTGCGCAGCTTCCTGCTGCCGGGCGGGAGCCCGGGGGCGACGCTGCTACACATGGCACGCACCGTCACCCGCCGGGCCGAGCGCAGCGCGTGGGCGGCGGTCGGCGAGCACGGCGACTCGGTGAGCCCGCTGCCCGCCCGTTACCTGAACCGGCTGTCCGACCTGCTGTTCATCCTCTCCCGCCAGGCCAACGCGGGCCACGACGACGTCCTGTGGAAGCCTGGCGGCGAACGCGGCTGAGCCGCCGCCTTTCCGGTAGGCACCTCACGCCGGCCTCTTGCTTTCAGTGAATGTGACGTTCTAACGGATCTTTCCGCTAGAGCGCCACTTTCTATCTAATCCGCGATGTGGCGGATGAGGGGCATGGTGCCGGTGTTTCGTGTGCGGCCTTCCGCCGTAGCTTCCGGCGGCCGGTTCTGCGGTCTTGGTCCCCCCGTTGCTGCCGGAGGCACGACACGGCACCGAACCGGCAGCGCGACAGCCGCCCAGGCGATCCACGGTCACGGGCGCCCGGCGCCCGGCGCCCGGCAGGGCTTACAGGGCCGCGCCCCGGTGGAAGCCGGGCGGGGCGGCCTCGAGCCAGGCAAGTAGGCCAGTGAGGGCCGCCTCCCCCATGGCGAGCTCGACGGTCCCGCTCCGGCCGGGGCCAGCGGCAGGCGCAGCGTCCGAGCCGCCGGCGCCGAACTGGCCGCCGTCCTCGCCGAGCTGGCATTCCACCACGATCATGCCGGGGCCCAGGCTGGCGGCCTCGTCGCCGCTGGGCAGGCGGCGGGACACCATGGTCAGGTCCCGCCGGGGGAAGATCTCGTCCGGCCTCATCGTGAGCCCGAAGACGCCGAACCAGCACAGCTCGTCGCGCTGGTACGACGCCAGGCCGAGACGCCAGGAACCGTTCGGGCGGTGCAGGCCGCACTCCACCGTGCCGCCGCCGCGCTCCAGCAGGAACCTGCGGGCGGCGATGCCGGACGCGGCCAGGACGAGGACGATCAGGAAGGCGGCGAAGAGCCAGGCCGCGTCGAGCGCCAGCTCTCCGCCCACCCCTGTTATTCCTGGCTGCCCGCGGCCCGCAGACGCGCCCTCGCGTACTTGACCGCGGGTGAGTCCTCCGCGCCCTGCTGGCCTTCGGCCAGGGCCGTGGCCAGTTCCTGCCGCGCCTCTTCGACGTCCACCTCTTCGCCGAGCTGGGCCTGGGCCGCCAGGATCGAGACCCGGTCATCCGCGACGGAGAGGAACCCGCCGGCGATGGCGGCCCTGACCTCGGAGTCCTCGCCGAGGATCTGGACCACGCTGGCGTCGGCCAGGCTGCCGAACACCGGCGAGTGCCCGGTGAGGACGCCGATGTCGCCCTCCGTGGTCTTGGCGATCACCGTCCTGGCCTCGCCGGACCACAGCTGGCGGTCCGGGACGACCAGCGCTACCTGCAAGGTCACCGTTCCAGCTCCCTGGCCTTGTTCTCCAAGTCCTCGATCCCGCCGACCATGTAGAACGCCTGCTCGGGCAGGTTGTCGTACTTGCCCTCGCTGATCGCCTTGAACGAGGAGATCGTCTCCTCCAGCGGCGTGAACACGCCCGGCTGGCCGGTGAACTGCTCGGCCACGTACATCGGCTGAGACAGGAAACGCTCGATCCGCCTGGCCCGCTGCACGGTGATCTTGTCCTCCTCGCCGAGCTCGTCGACGCCGAGGATGGCGATGATGTCCTGCAGCTCCTTGTAACGCTGTAGGATCCGCTGCACCTCACGGGCCACGTCGTAATGGTCCTGGCCGATGTACCTGGCGTCCAGGATCCGTGACGTGGAGTCTAGCGGGTCCACCGCCGGGTAGATCCCCTTCTCGGTAATGGCCCTGGACAGCGTGGTGGTCGCGTCGAGGTGGGCGAACACGTTGTGCGGCGCGGGGTCGGTGATGTCGTCGGCCGGCACGTAGATCGCCTGCATCGAGGTGATCGAGTGGCCGCGGGTCGAGGTGATCCGCTCCTGCAGCTGGCCCATCTCGTCGGCCAGCGTGGGCTGGTAGCCGACCGCCGAGGGCATCCGGCCCAGCAGTGTGGAGACCTCCGAGCCGGCCTGGGTGAAGCGGAAGATGTTGTCGATGAACAGCAGCACGTCCTGGCCCTGCACATCACGGAAGTACTCGGCCATGGTCAGCGCGGACAGCCCGACCCGCAGCCGGGTGCCCGGCGGCTCGTCCATCTGGCCGAACACCAGCGCGGTATCCGCGATGACGCCGGACTCGGTCATCTCCAAGAACAGGTCGTTGCCCTCGCGGGTCCGCTCCCCCACCCCGGCGAAGACCGAGACGCCGCCGAAGTTCTGAGCCACCCGGCGGATCATCTCCTGGATGAGCACGGTCTTGCCCACGCCGGCCCCGCCGAACAGCCCGATCTTCCCGCCCAGCACGTACGGGGTGAGCAGGTCGATGACCTTGATGCCCGTGGTGAACATCTGGGTCCTGGGCTCGAGCTGGTCCAGCGGCGGGGGGTCGCGATGGATCGGCCACCGCTCGGTGACGTTCAGCGACGAGAGGGGCACGTCGAGCGGCACGCCGAGCGCGTTGAACACGTGCCCCTTGGTGACGTCGCCGACGGGCACCTCGATCGGCGCGCCGGTGTTGGTCACCTCGGCGCCGCGCACCAGCCCGTCCGTGGGCTGCATGGAGATCGCCCGCACCACGTTGTCGCCGATGTGCTGCTCGACTTCCAGCGTCAGCAGCCGCGTCGTGTCGTCGATCGTGACGTCCACGTGCAGCGCGAAGTAGATCTCCGGCAACTGGTCGGCCGGGAACTCCACGTCGACGACGGGGCCGATGACCCTCGCGACACGGCCGACGCTCGCGGCGGCTTCGCCGCTCTCGGGTGTTTTCTCATCGGTCGAGGTCATGTGTCCCTCACTCACTCGTTGCGCTTGCCTCGGCGAGCGCGTTGGCGCCGCCGACGATCTCGCTGATTTCCTGGGTGATCTCGGCCTGCCGTGCGTTGTTCGCCTCACGGGTCAGCGTCTCGAGCAGATCGCCCGCGTTGTCGGTGGCCGCCTTCATCGCGCGCCGCCGCGAGGCCAGTTCGGCGGCCGCCGCCTCCAGCATCGCGTAGAAGATCCGGCTCGCCACGTACTGCGGCATCAGGGCGTCGAGCACCTCTTCCGGCCCTGGTTCGAATTCGTACTGGGGCAGCGGCCCTGACGGGCTCGGCTCGTCGGTCTCCTCGATCTCCAGCGGGAGGATCCGGCGGGCCACGGGCCGCTGCGTCAGCATGGACACGAACTCCGTGCCGACCAGGTGGATCTCGTCCACGCTGCCTTCCGCGGTCCCTTCCTGGCCGGCACCGAACGCCTTGAGCAGCGCCTCGGAGACCTCCTGCGCGTCGCGGTACCTCGGCGAGGCGGAGAAACCGCTCCAGGAGCCCGCGAGCTCGAGCTCGCGGAACCGGTGCCAGGAGATGCCCTTGCGGCCGGTCACGTACAGGACCGGCTCCAGGCCCCGCTCCCGCAGCAGCTGCCGCAACTGTGCCGCCTCGCGGAGCACGTTGGAGTTGTAGGCACCGGCGAAACCCTGGTCGCTGGTCAGGATCAGCACCGCGGCGCGCGTCGGGTTCTTCGGCTCTTCGGTGAACGGATGGGTGATGTTGGTCGAGCGGCTGATCACCGCCTCGACCGCACGGGTGAGCTCCCGCGCGTACGGCTCGGCGGCGCGCATCTGCTGCTGCGCCCTAACGATCCGCGACGACGCGATCAGCTCCTGCGCGCGGGTGATCTTGGCGATGGACTGCACGGATGAGATCCGCCGCCTGACCAGGCGAAGCTGGGCTGCCATGGGTTACTTCTTCTCGGCGGGCTCGGGCTGGCGGCGGCGGGCGATCTTCTCCTGCTCCTCGTGCTCAAGCGCCTCGGCCTGCTCGTCCTCGCCGACGAGCAGCTCGCCGGAGCTGGTCTCGAAGCCCTTGCGGAACTCGCCGACGGCGTCCTTGAGCGCGGTGACGGTGTCCTCGGCCAGGGTGAGCGATTCCCTGATCGTCTGCAGGATGCCGGGGTGCGACCGCCGCAGGTAGTCCAGGAAGTCGTGCTCGAACCGGCTGATGTCCTCGATGGGCACATCGTCCAGGTAGCCGCTGCCGCCCGCCCAGATCGACACCACCTGCTCCTCGACAGGGAACGGTGAGTACTGCGGCTGCTTGAGCAGTTCCACCAGCCGCGCGCCCCGGTCGAGCTGGGCGCGGGAGGCCGCGTCGAGGTCGGACGCGAACGCGGCGAACGCCTCCAGGTCGCGGTACTGCGACAGGTTGAGCCGCAGGCTGCCCGCGACGCTCTTCATCGCCTTGATCTGCGCGTTGCCGCCGACCCGGGAGACCGAGCGGCCCACGTTGATGGCGGGGCGCACGCCGGAGTTGAACAGGTCGGTTTCGAGGAAGATCTGCCCGTCGGTGATGGAGATGACGTTGGTCGGGATGTAGGCGGAGATGTCGTTCGCCTTGGTCTCGATGATCGGCAGCCCGGTCATCGACCCGCCGCCGAGGTCGTCGGACAGCTTGGCGCACCGCTCGAGCAGCCGGGAGTGCAGGTAGAAGACGTCACCGGGGTACGCCTCGCGGCCCGGCGGGCGGCGCAGCAGCAGGGAGATCGCGCGGTACGCCTCGGCCTGCTTGGACAGGTCGTCGAAGATGATCAGCACGTGCTTGCCCTGGTACATCCAGTGCTGCCCCATGGCCGAACCGGTGTACGGGGCGATGTACTTGTAGCCCGACGGGTCCGAGGCCGGGGCGGCGACGATCGTGGTGTACTCCAGCCCGCCGGCTTCCTCCAGCGCCTGGCGCACCTGGGCGATGGTCGAGCCCTTCTGGCCCACCGCGACGTAGATGCAGCGCACCTGGCGGGTGACGTCGCCCGATTCCCAGTTGGCCTTCTGGTTGATGATCGTGTCGATGGCGATGGCGCTCTTGCCGGTCTGCCGGTCGCCGATGATCAGCTCCCGCTGGCCCCGGCCGATCGCGGTCATCGCGTCGATGGCCTTGATGCCGGTCTGCAGCGGCTCCTTCACCGGCTGCCGCTCCACCACCGACGGCGCCTGCGTCTCCAGCGGGCGGAGTTCGGTGCCCTCGATCGGGCCCTTGCCGTCCAGCGGCTCGCCCAGCGGGCCGACGACGCGGCCGAGGAAGGCGTCGCCGACCGGCACGGACAGCACCTCGCCGGTGCGGCGGACCTGCTGGCCCTCCTCGATCTCGTTGAACTCGCCGAGGATCACTACGCCGATCTCGCGCACGTCCAGGTTGAGCGCCAGGCCCCGGACGCCGTTCTCGAACACCAGCAGTTCGTTGGCCATGGCGGAGGGCAGGCCCTCGACGCGCGCGATGCCGTCGCCG
>WNFJ01386302.1_pt1 | contig 12614 bp, 11 predicted proteins | sample 5400461 | NCBI WGS metagenome assembly WNFJ01 (sample SAMN13153349, study PRJNA577476) | soil metagenome | isolation source: 115 cm saprolite on Douglas fir-dominated hillslope | place: USA:California | collected 2013-09-17 | reverse complement strand
TGATGTACGTCAGATAATTAGCAAAAAAGTACCTCATCGAATGAAACAATTTACACTCGATGCGAGCATGGTCTTGGCCCCAAAAGGGCTCATCCGAACATGCTGGGTTCAGCCATTTCAGAGAAGTGGTGCCAAGCGTCCACAGAGCAGGAGCGAGAGCCTGTTCTTTCTGAAAGATGCTTGCTCCACGTCCTCGATGCCTTCAGGCGTTCTGGCAACACTTCTGAGATGTATCTTACTGCTGAGCACGGGAAGTGCGGAAGAGCCAACTTTCGATATGGCATCAAAACTTGGTGTCATTAGTACCGTATACTCAGCCGCTCAACAATGTCACCCGCTTTGCCAGGCAGATAGAGGCCCTCTGCAAGAATGGCGGCCCCCAGAGCGCACTCAAAGCCAGGTGTATCGCTTTCGCCGGAGGGAAACAGGTACACCTGGTAATTTTCGGCAAAATGGTCGATGAATGCATCTTGATAGTCGCCTAGCGCGACGATATCTTCACAATATGGTGAATCGCTATCAACCCCGCTATATCCTGCGTCAGCCCTTCCCATAACGCCCGTTCATACTCGGCCTGCATCTGCTCATTAGACGACGTTGAACCGATCTCGGCTGCCAGACTGTTGACGATGCATCCATCTTCCAGCGCCTGAATGCTTTTGCAGCGCCGGTTTACCTGGATACAAAGCAGTTGCATCTCCGGCCACGTCGCCTCCCGCTCAATCAAGCGATGGAGCAGCGCGGCAACGACGCATACATCGTTCGAGCTACCCATATAAGAGCGCGACAACTTCCTGTGCAACGGGATGCCGGGCAGGTAGCGCGGGGACGGCACGAGATAGCTGTGCAGGTTGATATGTTTGATGGCTATAAGAAGCTCTTGCGCTTGCCGGGCCGTCCAGTCGTTGAGGGGAAAGGCCAGAAGGGATCCCCACTGGCGCGCCGCCGAATTACTCAATGCCAGAAAAGGCGTTTCGCAGGCCAGAGAAATGGCGAGGGTCAATTCGGGATACTGGGCGCAGGTACGCTCCAGGTATGCCAGCGTTTTTACGGCATCATCAAAAGCGCACTCTTCAACAACCCGTCCCAGTTCCAGCATACAAGTTTTCCAGGCATCGCCATGCCGGATTACGCCAAGACTGAGGGCCATATACGCAGTTCCTTCTTTGCATTGTTTATTTTGCGACTCTATTATAGCACTTCATCAGTAACGATAAAAAAAGGGCGCGGGCGCATTAGCTAAAAGTCCCCTTTTGCTTGACGAGAAGTATGCTCATCTGCTACACTCTGTGCAAGAGGAAACACGGGCCGCTACTTTCTCTCATGCTCTATGCGCATTGTTGACGCTAGCCGGTGTGCCTTCTCAATGATTTCTCCACTCCATACTGAACGAACTTTAGATCACCACTTAGTATATGGCAAAGGAACTTCTCATATCAACAGGGTTTTCTTGTTTGCGAGCAACCTGTAACGAGGTCTAGAGCATGTTAGCCGATCAAATCACAACGCCCAACCCGGAGGAGCATATTCGCCTGCAGGCCGCGCTGCGCGAAAGCGAGATACTGCGCGAACTGGCCGAGTTGCTTGCATCATCGCTTGACCTTGAGCATATATTGCAGGTGCTGGTAAAACGCACAGCCGAGGTCTGCGAGGTCGAACGCTGCTCGGTGTGGCTGCTGGAAGATGCACGGGGCGCGCTGCGACCGCAGACTTACTACCTTTCTTCGCATTCGCTTGATCGCAAAACCATTAAAGCGGCTGATGCCATGTGGTATCGCAGTTCATTGCCCGTTGACAGCCCGGCGGTGCAGCGCTTACTGCAATCGGGAGGCATGTTGTACGTGGAGGACTTGAGCGCATCACCCGCTATGAAGCGCCTGGCGGAAACGTTCCTGGTTCGCTCGACGTTGTTGATCCCGCTTATTCGCGAGGGGCGGCCCGTCGGTATGCTTTCCCTCGATGATCCCGCCCAGACGCGCTCTTTTAGCGCAACGCAAACGCAGCTGGCGCGCGCCATCGGTCAGCAGGCGGCCATTGCCATCGATAATGCGCGGTTGTATCAACAGGCGCAGGCGGAACGCCAACGCGCTGAACGACTGATCGAGCGCGTGCGCTCCATTTACAAGGTCGCGTTAGCCGTCAACTCCAGCGAGGATCTATCCACCGTCTTCAGGATAGCCATGGAGAACCTGGTACGCTCCCTGGGCGCCGACGGAGGCGCGATTGCGCTGATCGAGGAAGATGAGCTGCGGCTGGTGAGCAGCCACTTTGGTTACGTGGGACCCAATATGACCGGCAGTACGCAACTCTCGCGTCTTCCCAATTGTGACTATGTTGCCAGAACCGGGCATCCCATGTACGTCAGAGAGGAAGAGATCGAGGGCGAGGAAATACTCTTCTACCGCCAGGTTGGGCTGCGCAACACCATCATTGTTCCACTGATCGTGAGGGCGAGCACCACCAACGAGGATGTCGTCAATGAGACACATCTCAATACACCGGATCGATGCGTCGGGCTGGCTTTCGTCAACTACTACACGCATACGTTTCAACCGGGCAAAGGCCAGATTGCTTATGCCCAGGACATCGCTGCCCAGTGCGCCCTGGCCATCGAAAAATTTCGCCTGCTGGCCGAGGTGCGCCAGGCCGCTGCCAAAGCGACCGAGCGAGCCACAACCCTTGATGCCATCTTTCACGCCATGACCGAGGGTATTACTGTGGCCGATATGCAAGGCAATGTGATGATTCTCAATAACGCCGCATCGCACTTTCTCGGCATGCCCAAAAACTACAAGAACCATTTGAACGCATTCCTCAGACGCTACCCCACCTACACGGTGGAGGGTCAGCCCATATCGGAAGACCAGTTCCCTCTTACACGCGCGCTGCGCGGCGAACGCATACGCTCCGAGCGATTCGTCACACGACGCGCTGATGGAGAGGAGCGCATCCTTGAGATCAATATCGCCCCCATGTTTGATAGCCAGGGAGAGCAGATCGGGGTGGTGAGCGCATTCCGCGATGTCAGCGAGGCTATACGCTCGGAACAGCGCATTCGCCAGGCCCTTGATACTATGTTGCGTATGACCGATGTCAAAGCCATCTTGCACAGCGTGCTGGAACGCACCCTGACCACATTGAATTGCCAGCAAGGAGCAGTGTATATCTTCAACGAGGAACAGCAGAAGTTCACCCCATTATTTACCATCGGCTTTAACGAAGAGAGCGAAGAGCACTGGCTTAAAGACCAGCAGATGTGGCTCGATCCCGAACCCGACGAATATCATGGCTTCTATCGCCAGGTCATCGATGCTCACGCTACCTTGATAAACGCTGAACAATACCCCTACCAGCCCAATCCGCTCGGCCACGTCATGGTGCTGGCCGCCCCCATCAAGCATAATAAGCGCGTGCATGGACTCCTTCTGTTGAATAGATCGATGCCCCGCGCCAGCGCCGCTGAAAGCAGCGCGTCACCAGAAACAGGCCCGCAGGAGCGTTATGAATTTAGCATCTGGGATATCGCTGTGCTTGAAGGGATCGCGCAACTTGCGGGCCTGGCGGTCGATCAGGCGCTCTGGCAACAGGAAGCCTTCGCCGCCCGCAACAGTGAAGCCATGCTGCGCGAGGCCAACGAGAGCAAGGATGATTTCATGGCTATTACGGCGCACGAATTTCGCACGCCGCTCACCATCGTGCTGGCGCAGAGCCAGTTGATCGCAAAAAATCTCACGCCGCTGCAAAAAAAGCTCTCGGAGAGCGGGCAGGAAGTGTTGCAAAAGGCCATCGCCAACCTCGGTATCGTGGGGGAGCAGGCGCGTCACCTGACCGGTGTCGTTGAGACGTTCCTCGAGGTATCGCAAATCACAAATGGCCAGTTGACGCTGAACTCACCGGTTGATGTCGACCTGGCAGAAATCGCGCAACAGGTAGTCAACCAGAGTAGCGCGACCTCCCCGGATCATACCATCACCTGTGAAATCGAGCCTTGCAAACAACCCTATATAGTCAAAGGGGATAGCGCGCGCCTGCGGCAGGTCATAGCAAATCTGGTAGAAAATGCCATCAAATACAGCCCATTTGACGGCCCAGTCACCGTCAGAATGCGCCGTGCTTTGACTGTCGAACAGAAGCATGTCATCGAAGTATGCGTCGCCGATACTGGGATTGGTATCCCCGCAGAAGCTCTCCCACACCTGTTCGAGCGCTTTTATCGCGCTCCCAATAGCTCCAGTGGCAAGGGCAAAGGCGTCGGGCTGGGCCTCTTCCTGGTCGCAGAGCTGCTCCGCCTGCATGGTGGGGCAATCCGCGCTGAGAGCAGCGGCATGTTTGGCGAGGGAAGCCGCTTTATCTTTACCTTACCTGGTGTGGAGAGTGCAGAGACCCTTGACTAACCTCAGAAGCTGGCTGCTGGAACTGGCAAAAGAGACCATGGAGCGCGAGGGCAGCGAAGATGCTGCCCATGATTTCGATCACCTGGCGCGTGTGATGGCGCTGGCAGATACCATGCAGGCGCGCGAAGGCGGCGACCTGCCGACTATCTGGGCGGCGGTGGCGCTGCACGATATCGGGCAGGCGCGCGAACTCCGGCAGGGCGGAGATCACGCCCTCATCGGCGCAGAATTGGCCGCCGAACTACTCATGAACACCCAATTTCCCCAGGCCTCCATTCCCGCTGTGCAGCAGGCCATTCGCGAACATCGCATGACCGGCGGGGTTATCCCACAGACATTGGAGGGATGCATTCTTTATGACGCAGACAAAATCGATTGCCTGGGAGCCATTGGTATCGGACGCCTCTACATCATCACTGGCCGCTACAATCAAAAGGTCTATTCGCCGGTGCCAGCCGAGGTTGTGGAACCGGTCGACCCCAAACTGATACGCCAGCTCAGACGGCGGCCAGATTACTCGCCCAGCATCGAATTTCAACTGCTCTTCGGCAACCTGCCCGACCGCATGACGACCATAAGCGGGCGCGAACTGGCGCGCGAACGATTCGCATTCATGGAAGAGTTCTTTACGCGACTCAAACGGGAAGTGGAGGGAGAGCTCTAAAAAAGTTCTCCCAACAAAATCACGTAGTTGAATGACGTGTTAGAGGCAGCAGGCGCGCTCAGATGCGCTTTGAAACCATAATTGGGCAGCAGGGTATAGTATTGCACCACCACCGGTCCAGGATTACCCAGCAAATTCACCATGACCACGCTCGATAAGGACACATGCGTATTTTCGACGGTTATCTCGGCCTGTCCCTGAAGAATCTCACCGGAACCGGCGAGCTTTTCACGCGCTGGCCGCTCCTCTTTTTTCGGCGCTACAGCTAGCGGCGTTTCGTTGCGACCCTCACTCTCGCGCGTCTCAAGGGGAGATCTGGCGGGCAGGACTTGCTCGACGATGGTTGACTCAACGAGACCGGGGGATGAAGCCATTTTCTTCGGGCCCCGTTTCTCCGCTTTGGGCACCGCCTGCAAGTGAACCTTTGTATTGCGTCCCGCCAGGCGTTTCTTCTTAGGCGTGTTGGGCGTGGTTTGAATGGCAGGCGTTTGAATGGCAGGCAGCGCCTCTACATGGTTCGTCTCCGGCGATACATAATCGTGTCCGGGCATCAGTCTGACCAGTTTATCCGGCACAATACGCACAGCAGGCATTTGTTTTGATTGCAAGCTTAATCGCGGAGGAATGAGTATCGCCTGTGATTCTTGCGGTATTGACTCTGGCTCATCATGCAGTTCGTCGTCAAACTCTTCATTCAGGCGAGGGTCGGCCAGTGTTTCATCCACCGAAGCAGAAAGCCCCAGTCTTTCTTTCGCAAAGCGTGCGTGCCATCGCTGCTGATCTTGCTCGTCTCGCTCATCATGACCTACCATCATGCACTCCCATGTCTGTACTACGTGCGTGCTACAATCTCAGATTTCCACACATCAATGAAATAAACTGACACAACTAGAGGCAGTATAGCACAACGGCAAACCATGTCAGGGGTAAATAGCACATTTGGTATATGGTAGGGTTAAAAGAATAGGAAGTTTGGGAAGAAAGCCATCTACTGCTTGAAAGAAGACTGCATAACCGTTACAATGCAACTCGTGTAACAATCACAACCACCCTGGCCTCATCGTGGAAAAGCGAGTGAGCAAGGCCAGAACGCATTATTTGAAGGAAAGGTTTTCATGAAACTAAACGGCTCCCACAAATTTAAGGCCAATAGCTGGCAAGTCTTTAACGCCATGCTCAATCCCAGTGTTTTGCAGCACTGTATTCCGGGCTGCGACTCGGTCGAACTACTCGATGCCACGCGCATCAAAGCCAATATCACGACTCCCCTGCCCGGTCTCAAGGGACCATTTGGTGTGGTCATTCGCATGGCCCAGCGCCAGGACCCCAGCCTGCTCGTGCTGGAAGTGAAACGCCAGGGCAGGGCTGGTTCCGTCAATGCTACCAGCCAGATCAGCATCGCCGACGAAGCAGACGGCGCGCTGCTCACCTATAATGCCAACGCCGAGCTCGAAGGTCCCATCGCCATCGCCAACAACCCTATTGGCCAGGGCATCACCAGTAACTCACTCAAAACGTTCTTCGAAAAGCTGGAAAAGGCCATCGTCTAATCCATTCATTTTGAACAGGCGGAGCAGGGAGAGAGAGAACTTGAATCAAGATACGAAAAAGGAAAGAAGAGACATGACCACCTGGCTGCGCGTGCTCAAAGAGGATCCGTTGCCCTGGTTGCTGGAAGAAGAGACCCCTGCGGTGCGCCACCTGGCCCTGCGCCAGCTCCTCGATCAGCCAGAGGATGCGCCTTTTGTGCGGAAGGCGCGCGCCGCCGCCATGCAAAGCGACCCCATTGCCTCCATCCTGGCCGCGCAACAGCCAGAGGGGTTCTGGGTCAAACCGGGCCCGGGATATACTCCCAAGTACCGGGGCACGGTCTGGCAGCTCATCTTTCTCGACCAGCTGGGAGCCGATGGCAGGGACGCACGTGTGCAGGCGGCATGTGACTATGTGTTGTCCCACAGCCAGGCCCAGACAGGGGGATTTGCCTCCTGGGAGGGAGGGAGCAGGGAAGAAGCTCCCCCTCCCTCATCTCTCGTGATCCATTGCCTCAATGGCAATCTACTGCGGGCGCTGATCGGTTTTGGCAGGCTTTCGGATGAGCGCGTGCAGCGTGCGATCGACTGGCAAGCCCGCTCGATCACCGGAGAGGGCTTCAGCCGCTATTACCGCTCGGGAACCAGCGGGCCGGGCTTCTGCTGCGTGTCGAACGAGCAACTCCCCTGCGCCTGGGGAGCGATCAAAGGGCTGCTGGCGCTGGCACGCATCCCTGCCGAGCGGCTAGCGCCACACGTGGAACGCGCCATCGAGCAGGGAGGAGCGTTTCTCTTCAGTTGTGACCCGGCCACCGCCGCGTACCCGGCTGGCTGGGGCAACATGCAGCCAGGCCCGTCCTGGTTCAAGCTGGGCTTCCCCTTAGGCTATGAAGCCGACATCCTCCAGAACCTGACTGTCCTGTGTGAGCTTGGCTTTGCGAAAGATGCGCGTCTCGATGGCGCAGTCGAGTGGCTCCTCAGCCAACAAGAGCCGTCAGGGCGCTGGAGGAATCAGTCTGCCTCCACTAGCAAAACCTGGGTGGAGATTGACAAACAGGGCCAGCTGAGCAAATGGGTGACACTACGCGCGTGTTCAGTCCTCAAGGCGGTGTATGGATAGCGACTTCCTGACAGGTAAAATGGGGAGCATTAAGTGATATTGCCCGATGCTGTAAGCCAGGAGGCACAAAACAGAGCCTTAGACCTCGATGAAACGATGCAACCACAGTTATGGCATCGCATCGCTCTAGGTGTGATCCTGCTCATTTCTGCGTTCTTGAACGTCTTTCAGCTCAATCAAGAGGGTTACGCAAACCTCTACTATGCTGCCACTTACTCATCTATTTGCACATCTCCCCACATCAGTCCGAATTTGATGCGATAAACCATCACTCTATTTATGTGATATATGTCTATAATTTCGCGCTGTTTCACGCCTTGCCTCAGCAGTCTTTTTATATCTTTCACATCGTCAACGCTGAGTTTTGATTGCTTTCGCATGGCTTCCCGAATGGCCTTTTTCCTCTCATCGCTGTGTGCTTTCCCCATATTAGCCTGCGATATCTTTTTGTTATGCTCTTCACTGTTTGCCCGTCCCTTAAATGCTTTTGAGACCCGCTCTTTAGTCAACTCACTACTTTTGAGACCTACTCTAGACAGGTTATACCCACCATACTCAGTGCCAAGTACATTTATCCAATACCGTTCTCTTGTGACTAAATCATCAGGTGAACACTCTTCTAGTAACTCTACCTTAAAGCGTTCCACACCAAAGGCATGTATATCATTGTAGAATGTAGGAGAATATTCAGGATGATTTACAGAATCATGCCTATGAAGCCTCAGCCTCACCTTTAAGTCAATACTACGCCCAATATACTGTTTACCGGTATCCAAAGAGGTAATACAGTAAATGCCGCAAATATGTTGCGGCATCTTATGCATAATATATCCATAAAGGTCATAGGATTCAAGATATATAAGAAAACTTCTCTCCCCGTGCTTCTTGCCTCTTAGATCAGTCTTTTTGCGTATATTATAACCAGAAACGCTCGTATTGAGTGATTCTATCCAATAACGTTCTCTACCCAGCAAATCCACCCGCGAACACTCTTCTAAAATCTCAATAATAAAGAATTCTAAGCCGTATAAGCGCATATCATCGTATAAGAGAGGCAAGGTACTGTTATTGTTCTCAGCATTATATTTATGGAATCTTAATCTTGCTTTTATATCCTTGCTGCTTCCAACATATTGCTTACTATTAGCAGTACAAGTGATACGATAAATTCCACATACCGACATCGGGACAGCGTAAAGCCCATCAAAGGTATAGAAAGTACTCAAGGTGGCTTTCCTCCTCGACAAGGGACAAGCAGTATTGCCTGCTTGTCCGATAGAACACGATGTTTCTTACGCCTCTTGCAGGACAGTCAAGGGTAACGGTTCAGTTTTCTATGTCTGTCGTCCCGCTTGGTCTGGTCCATGAGGGGAATCACATTCTTTCATGAAAGCTTCCTCTTCCGCTTGCCACTCCTGCCGCTCCTGGTCTGTTTGTGGGAAGGGATGCCCGCTCAACTCCCCAAGTAGGCACCCTACCGTAAAAAACCAGACACCTTCGGGGTCGTGCCAGGCGGGGGCTTCTTTCGTCAGCTCATGAAGCCGCTCGATGAGCTGGTCATCGGTTATTGTGCGTTCATCGGGGGTTGCCTCATAAAAGAAGTATTGACGCCCGGCTTTGTACCCACGGATGGCGTCCTGGTTGTCGTCAAGCGCTACAAGAGTGGTCTCATCACGACGAAGCGTCCGCTCAGGATTGATAAATGTCTGCTGCCTGCTTCCTGTCGAATAAGTTGGTACGGCTTGCCTCTTGCAGAAAGTAGACCAGTTCCTGTATGGGACGGAGGCCGCTTTCATTCTGGATTTGACAGCGTATGCCCTTGCGGTAGCTGTGTAACATCTCTTTGTGCTGCATGTCGAATAACGGGGTGACGACAATATCTGTCGAGTTCATCTTTATCGATGCTGGCATGTGATGCTCTCTCATCTCTTTCTTGACACGATCATGTCACAAAGTCACAATGGGTACGAGAACGAAGCTACGGTTACACGGTGGTAGATGTTCTCACCTGCTGGCCTGTCGTCTCAGAAACGATAGGCTAGTGTACTATCACCCCCTCTCTTTATGAAACACTTAACAGATATATAACTCAATAATATACAATCAGATACAATTTTGTCAAGTAGTCAGTGCATCTATCTTCTTATAGACCATATGATAACATAGAGCAATCTTTTATCTCATTATATGCCAGTTCTTCACAGAAATCTCCATACTCCTCAATAATCTACCTGCTACGTCATTTGTAGGCTGTCATTCTCAACAATGATTGACTCTATACTATGAAGGTTCTATAATGGTCATAAACATGATTAGGAGTGGGTGCAATGACCGATGATAAGCTATTGACAGTCGAACAGGTAGCAGAGCGGTTGCAGGTACATGAGGAGACTGTACGCGTGTGGATACGACGCAAACAATTAAACGCTGTCCAGATAGGCAATGAATACCGCATTACCCCTCCTGATCTTCGTGATTTCATAGAACGCAGAAAAACAATCAAACCGGATGAGAAATAATAGAAATCATCAATGCCAATCATTGAATACATAAACGCAAATATCCGAGCGGGCTTTCACCCCACTTGCCATCCCTGCATCTCTCAAACGAGATGTGTTAGGCGAATCGCCTCATTTCACGGAAGCGATGAAGTGACTGAAGCAAAACTCTGATAACCTCCACGTATAACAGACAACCCAATTGCTCAGATACAATTTATTTACCGTTTTATAGCTGGAACAACCCATTCGGGTCGCGCTTTACAGTTGTGAAGAGTAAGCCATTGTTGCTCGTGGTTACTTTTTGAAATAAGAGAGCGAGACAATGCGAGAACCTGCCTTTAATACGATTGCCTTGATGCTCACGGTCTACGTTGCTGCCCTGGTTTGGGGCATCCAGCATGTTTCCGACCGCTATGGCCCAAAGCTTCTGATGACATTTTTCCTCCGTATCGCCTTGTGTCCTCTTATTGCACTGGTGCTCTTACTTTGCATTGCAGGTATCCTTCTGTTTCAGTCGATTCCACCGACCCTTGCGGCTCTACAGTTACCTTTTTGGGCAGGTGATGGGATCTCATTTGTACTCCTGTTCATTGCGGTCGTCGTGGTCATTACTGCCGTTTACTGGATGGTACGGAGCCTCGACAAGGGGAACCCGATCATTTCCTGGCTTCGAAAAAGAAAAGATCAGAACCTGATCTTGGAGGACGTTCTGCTGAACGTGATCCAGCGTAGTGACGTACGGCTCACACACGAAGTGCTAGGCGCAGCTCTGAGAGGAAGGCCAGAAAACCAACAGGCAATTATAAAGTGGTTGGAAGATAACCACACGTTGCTATCCACAAACTGGTTGGCTAGAGAACTCATCGGGGTTATCTTCTCTTCTCCGCTGGATACCAAAGCAGTTCACACCTATGATGATCTGCTGTGTATGACACTGGCCGAGGCCCTGGACCAGGAGGAGTCTGCTCATGTCCGATTCGTCCTCGATGCGCTCTGTGATGCCCTGGAAAAGGCGCAGCCCTGGACAGAAGCGCACATGAACCTGCTCAGTCACATTGGTTTCACGCTCTGGAAGATCGGGGAATACGATGCATGGATTCCACGAACGGCCAGGATTCCCGAACAGTTGAAGAACTTCCAATGGTGGTTTCTTCAGCGAGTACGGAGTATTTGGTACTACGTGCTACACCTGAAGGATGCCGATACTGTCTGCTACTTCACATTAGCACTCTGTGAATTGATAAGCGAAGCCACAGGCACGAAAGACCCTTGTGAATCGTTGCTGAGCCGGGTGCATGACATACTGGACGATGGGTATCACGAGCATGTCCTCAATGTAGAGACCCTCGAACATCTGGTCAATGGACTCGGTCAACTCAGATACGAACTACCTGACGCAGAGAATGAAGACACGCAAACACAGATAGACTCGTACATGCTTGCCTCGCTGGCCATCCTCGTCGAACTGGGTGAAAAGGAGGATACACTGGGTCATACTGCGGCCAATGGGTACATGAGGCATAGGATCACAAAGGGAAAGTGGTTGGGGACATACAAGTTCAGGAGCGAGCCGGACTATTATTCCTGGTTATCTCCTGAGAGCTATAATGCCGCTCGACAGGCATTGGGATTGCCAGAGTTGTCAAGGCAGCAAGTCAACGAGCTTATCGACCAAAAAGCAGCGGCAAGGCCGATCGATAACCAGGTAGAATTAGAACCTGTCACTGATGAAACATCTCACCTGCTTCTTGGAAGCTCTCCAGAAGCGCCAATTCTGTTAAAGGTTCATCGCTTTAATGGCAGGGGATTAGACAAACTCAGATGATCAGAGTTTCGCTTCAGTCGCTTCACCGTTTCCGTGAAATGAGACGATGTGCTTCGCGCGTCTCATTTCAAAGATGCGGAGATAGCAAGTGGAGTGACACCCTGCCGAAATGATTAAACGTTTCGGATATTGTTAATGCTTCTGTTTTCAGAACAGGCTAAACGCTGAAAAAACCCAAGCTAAACGTTCTAAAACATATAAAACGGGGAGTATAAAGTGATATTGCCCGATGCTGTAAGCCAGGAGGCACAAAACAGAGTCCTAGACCTCTATGAAACGAGGCAAGCACAGTTATGGCATTGGATCGCTCTAGGTGTGATCCTGTTCATTTCTGCGTTCTTGAATATTTTCCAGCTCAATCAAGAGGGTTATGCTAACACCTATTACGCTGCTAGTGTAAAAAGCATGTTGGAGAATTTCCACAACTTCTGGTACGTGTCCTTTGACCCGGGCGGCTTCGTTAGCGTTGACAAACCACCGGTAGGTTTCTGGATACAGGCCGCCAGCGCGAAAATCTTTGGCTTCAGTGGGCTGAGCATCTTACTGCCGGAGGCCATCGCCGGTGTGCTGTCGGTCGCGCT
>WNFJ01185410.1_pt1 | contig 12615 bp, 9 predicted proteins | sample 5400461 | NCBI WGS metagenome assembly WNFJ01 (sample SAMN13153349, study PRJNA577476) | soil metagenome | isolation source: 115 cm saprolite on Douglas fir-dominated hillslope | place: USA:California | collected 2013-09-17 | reverse complement strand
AGCGGTTCCTGTTCCAGTGCACCGTTCACCACATCGTGTGCGACGGACCGTCCCGAGTGGTCTTCGAGCGCGAGCTCTCCGCGACGTTTGCCGCGCTCGCCGTGGGCGGGCCACCGCTGTTGCCGCCAGTCGCCCTACGGTACGCCGACCACGCCGCCAGGGAACGAGCGGCGATGTCCCGCGGCGACTTGGCCGACCAGGAGGAGTACTGGGCGGCGCGGCTGAAGGATGCCTCCAGGCTCGACTGGCCGCCGGATCGGGTCCGGTTGACCGCGTCGCCGGCCGCTGGACAGCAGCCGGTCGCGGTTGGTCCCGATGTGTACAAGCGCCTGCTCAAGCTAGCCGCGGCCGAGCGTACCAGCGTGTTCGTCGTCACCGTGGCCACCTACCAGTACCTGCTCGGCCGGATGGCCGGGACAACCGACGTGCTGGTCGGCGTGCCGTTCGCTGGCCGGACCGACCCCGAACTCGAGGAGGTCGTCGGATTTTTCACCAACACCGCGGTGCTGCGAGCCGACCTGCGCGGCTCTCCCAGTCTGCGGGACCTGGTGCGGCAGACGCGGGATAGCGTGCTTCGAGCGATTAGTCAGCGTCCTGGACTCAGAGCGGGACAGCGGACACAATCCGCTGTTCCAGCACTGGTTCGGCTTCCTCGACGACGAGCTGGCAGGCGGGCGACTCGATCTGCCAGGCATCGGCTGCGCGCCAATCGAGCACCCGGCGACCACCACCAGGTTCGACACGGAGATGGAACTCCGGGCCGCCGACGGTGCCCTCGCGGGCGACTTGGTGTACTCGCGCGGCCTGTTCGACCAGATGACGATCGAGCGGTTCGTTGGCCGTTATCACACGCTGCTCGCCGACTGCTCGCGGCAGCCGGACCGGCCGATGTCGTCGGTCGACCTGATTGGCCCGCAGGAGCGGCACGAGCTGCTGCGGTGCTCTAGCGCCCCGCCCGCTGCCTATCCAGCCGCCGCTCATCGATCGCTGGCCCAATGGCTCCGGGAGCGGATCGCGGCTGTGCCAGACGCGGTCGCCGTGATCGACGCCGCGACCGAGATGACGTACACCGAGCTTGGCGAGGCCGCCCGGCTGCTCGCTGGCAGGCTGCGGGACGCCGGGGCGAGCACTGGCACGATCGTCGGGATCCGGCTGCCGCGGAGCGCTGACATGATCGTGGCGCTGACGGCGACCATTTTGGCAGGCGCGGCTTACCTGCCCGTCGGCATGGATGTCCCACCCGAGCGCGCCGAGTTCCTGCTGGCCGACTCCGGCGCCGCCGTGGTTCTCAGCAGGCGAGCGGATCTGGCCGATGTCCCCGCTGTGCCGTCAGTGCGGGCAGTCCTAGCGGTAGACGAATCCCCGGTCCGGCATCCGGCCCCTTACCCCGAAACCCGATATTCCCAAGTCAGATATTCCGAAGTCAGATATTCCGAAACCGAATATTCTGAGACCGGGTATTCCGAGAGCAGATATTCGGAACTCGAAGAGCTGGCCGACGGTCAACGGCGGGACCGGCCCAGTGACCGGCTGTTCTACGTCGTCTACACGTCGGGATCGACTGGTCGGCCCAAGGGCGTGGCGGTCAGTCACTGGCAGTTTGGCGAGTTGGTGCGCTGGCACCTGGATCGGTACCGGCTGGGGCCAGGAGATCGGGTCGCGCAGGTGGCGAGCCTGTCGTTCGACGCGGCCGGCTGGGAGATTTGGCCGGCCTTGCTGGCCGGGGCAAGCCTGGTGATCTGCCCGGATGAGCAGGTACGCGACCCGGCCGGGCTGGCGTCATGGCTGAAGGCTCAGGGCATCACGACCGCCTTCGCGCCCACCCCAGTGGCAGAACAGCTGATCAGGGAACAGCTCGGCGACCACGCGCGGCTCCGGTGCCTGCTCACTGGCGGCGACGTGTTCCGGCCCCGTCCCGGCGACAATCCCGGCGTCCCCGTCGTCAACCACTACGGGCCGACGGAGAACGCGGTCGTCGCGACGGCTAGCGGGCCGCTGGGGCCGCCATGGACGGACAACTCGATCGGCACGCCGATCCCGGGGGTCCGCGCCTACCTCGTCGACCGCGACTTGCGGTTGGTCCCGCTTGGCGTGACCGGCGAGCTGTGCCTGGGAGGGACCGGCGTGGCCTGGGGCTACTGGCGTCGGCCAGGGTCGACGGCCGAGCGCTTCGTTCCTGACCCGTTCGCCGCCACGCCCGGAGGGCGCATGTACCGCACGGGCGACCTAGCCCGCTGGCGACCCGACGGCACGTTGCACTACGCCGGGAGGATGGACTGGCAGATCGAGCTCGGCGGCTGTCGTATCGAGCCCGCGGAGGTGGAGGCCGCGCTGCTGGCTCAGCCATCGGTGCGGGCGGCCGCGGTGGCCTTGGGCACCTCCGGTTCCGGTCGGCCGGTGCTGGTTGGCTACTTGGTTCCCGATGGCGAGCTGCCACCGCCTGAGGAGATCCTCGCCGGCCTGGCGCGGCGGCTGCCCCGATACCTGATCCCTCGGGTCTTCATGCCGCTGGCCGAGCTGCCGATGACGACTAGCGGCAAGGTGGACCGAGCGCGCCTGCCGGCGCTTACCCCGGTGACCACAGCTCCGGTCGCGCCCCGCACCGACGCTGAGCGGGTCATGGCCCGGCTGTGGCGCGAGGTGCTCGTGGTCGGCGAGATCAGCGCCGGTGATGATTTCTTCTCCCTCGGTGGGGACTCGATGCTGGCCGCGCGCCTGCTGACCCGGATCAGGGCCGCGTTCGAGGTGGATTTCACGATGAGGGAGATCTTCGACCACCCATCGCTCGCCGAGCTCACCCTGGCCGTGGCCAACCAGGTGCGGGAGCAGGTCGCGGCGATGTCACCGGCGCAGATCGCTGCCGCGCTCGCCGACGAGGCGGGATCGCGGTGACGGGCGACGGCCCCAGCGTCGGCATCGTGGGCGCCACCGGACTCGTCGGCATGGTGCTTGCGCGGATCATGCAGGAGCGCGCGTTCCCGGTCGCCCGGCTGCGCTGCTTCGGCGACCGTTCCGCCGGTTCGGTGTTGTCCTGGCGCGGAGCCGAGATCATCGTCGAGTCGGCCGCCGACGCCGATCCGGCTGGGCTCGACCTCGTGCTGTTCTCCGCTGGCAGCGACGCGGCCCGGGCGCTGGCGCCCAGGTTCGTAGCGGCCGGCGCGGTCGTCATCGACAACTCGGCGGCGTTTCGCATGGACCCCGCGGTGCCGCTGGTGGTGGCCGAGGTCAACCCGCACGCGCTCGGCTCGGTCGCCAACGGCGGCATCGTCGCGAATCCGAATTGCAGCACGATGGCGGTGATGCCGGTGCTGAAGCCGCTGCATGATCTGGCCGGGCTGGTCCGGCTCACGGCGTGCACCTTCCAGGCTGTCTCTGGCGGTGGCCGCGCCGGGGTGGCCGACCTGAGCGCCGGATTGCGCGCGACCTGGTTCCGCGCCGCCGATCTGGCGTTCGGCGGGTCGACGGTGCCGGTGCCCGATTCAGCGGTGTTCGGCGCTCCGATCGCGCACAACGTGGTGCCGATGATCGGCAGGTCGGCTGCCGACGGCTCGGGGGAGACCGACGAGGAGCAGAAGCTGCGCACGGAGAGCCGCAAGATCCTGGCGATCCTCGACTTGGCGGTCAGCGCGACGTGCGTGCGCGTTCCGGTGTTCACCGGGCACTCGCTGGCCTTGCACGCCGAGTTCGCCCGGCCTATCCTCGTCGCCGAGGCGCTCGACGTGCTTGCTCACGCGCCTGGCGTCCGGCTGGTCGATCTGCCGACTCCGCTGGAAGCCGCCGGGCGGGATCCGAGCTACGTCGGCCGGGTGCGCCAAGATCAGGCAGTGCCCGGCGGCCGGGGTCTGGCGATGTTCGTCAGCAGCGACAACCTGCGCAAAGGCGCGGCCCTCAACGTGGTACAGCTTGCTGAGCTGTTGGTGGTCAGCTGGCGGCGCTCTGGTCGGCTGGCAGGCAGCGCGGCCACCGAGCCATGAACCGGTGCAGCGGGCACTCCTCGTCGGCGAAGTAGCTGATGTCCCTGGTGAGCTGCTTGGTGAAGGTCAGCCCGGCGGCGGCACCGCGCAGTCGCTGATCGTTTCGTCGCCGTACGCGCGGGCTGAAGGGCAAGTTGCCGTAGTGGGCGAACCGGATGGCGCCGTCGGGGTCGCGGCACGGCACCACCGCCGACCGGGCGAACCGGCTGGCCGCGAACGGCACGTCCAGCCGTCCTTCGTCGAAAGCCCGACTGATCGAGTCCATTGGTGTGGCGCAGTCCAGCAACGGGTCGACCAGCTCATGTACCTGCTGCTCGATGACCTCGACCTCCTCGGCGATCGCGCCTTCGTCGACCCCGTGCCAGCCTGCTGCCATGGCCATCCCGGCGCGTGTCGCCTCGATGCCCGCCACGTTCGCGGCCAGCCCGGGAATCCCCACGGCCTCGGCTGGTGACTTGGTGACGACCTTGGTGGCGCCACCGGCGGCCGCGATCAGGCCGCCGTAAGTGATCACGCACAGCGCCCGGGTGCGGTTGGCTGGGAACACGCCCATGAACTCGTGCAGCACCGGGTACGTCGGCACCGCTCCCAGGTATCTGCCCGCCAGCCGGGGGATGGCTCGCAGGGCGGCGAGGTCCTGCCACGGATGTCCGCCCTGCGGGTAGGCGATCAGCAGGCAGCGCACCCCTTCCGCGGCAGCGAGCACCGCCTCGAGGAAACTGGTGGCCAACGCGATGGCCGGCGGGACAAGGACCCCCGTGAGCGAGCCGAAAAATTCGCGGTCGACGGTCACCCCAGCCACGGTCATCTGCCCGGCCAGCCGGTCAATTTGCCGCCAGGCTCGCAGCGACCGGGTGACCGGCACGTCCTTGGCGTACGGCAGGTTGTAGCCGATCCCACCGCCCTCGAACGAGGTGATGCCAGCGGCGACGCTGGCGTCGAAGAGCAGCGCTGGCTCCGGTGACCCGTGCCTGACCTGCAAAGGCGCCTGTACCGACGCGTTGAGTTCGCGTCCGCGACGCCAGCCGTGAGTCACCAGCGGGTAACCGTTGAGCTGGCCAGGGTCGGTGCGCAGCGCGTGCTCGGCGTTGCGCAGGCGTAGCAGCCTGGTGTGCGAGTCGACGGTGATCGTAAGAATGTCCGGCGCCGTTTGGCGCTCCAGGCCGGTCAGCAAGCCGAGCATCGCCGCATGATCGCCAACTCCGCAACGCGGCTGGACGAGCGTGTGGCCGGTGGCCGCGGCCCGTTCCAGGAGGGCTGCCGCCGTTGGCTTGGCCAGGTCGCGGGCGTAGCCGATCGACTCGGCGAGGCCGGGTGTCACTGCCGGTCGCCGATCAGCAGGCCGCTGTGCGGCGACTTGCGTACCGTGGGCCAAGGTAGCTCTCCGCCGGGCCGCTGGCGACCGACCTGGTTGTGCAGCTCACCTACCCGCTCGTCGAGCCTGCCGAGGGGTACGAGCTCGCGCTCGGCTTGCCCATCCGGTGAGATGACGCAGACCAGCCCGTGATCGGTGCGGACAGTGCTGTCGATCCCGGCTCGGACCAGGCAATCCTGGAGGTCGGCCGCCGCCCCGGCCACGGCCACCACCACACCTCCGGAGTCTGGTACCTGGACCGCCAGCAAGCCTGACCGGCGGGCGGCGTCGNNCGAGCCGGGCCAGTCGTACCTGGCGAGCCCCGACGACGGCGAAGGACTGACTCGCCGCCCGGCCGACGACAGTACCGGTCAGGGCCTCCGCCGGGCCGTCACCCGCCGGCAGCGCGCGACAGACGATGCGGACGCGGCCGGCCTGCCCGGCGAGGACGGAGCCCGGATGCAAGACCTTCGCGCCGCTCACGCCCATGGCGACGCACTGGGCGTAGGACACCCGCGGCATCAGCTCCGCTGCCGGAACGACGCGCGGATCGGCGCTATACACGCCGGGTACGTCGGAGAAGATCTCGCACCTGGCCGTGCCGAGAGCCGCGGCGAGCGTGACCGCGGTGAGGTCGGAGCTGTTGCGGCCGAGCATCGTGATCCGGCCTTGGTCGGTCACCGCCTGGCCGCCGGTGACCACCACCACCGGATACGTGGCCAGTGCCCTCCGCACCGGCCCCGGGTCCACGTCACTGACCTCGGCCCTGGTGGCCGGACCGGTCGCCTGGATGCCGATCTGTGGCGCCCATAGGTCGATTGCCGGGCAGCCCAGTCTGGCTAGCGCGGCCCGCAGGAAGCTCGCGCTGAGCATTTCCGCGGTGGCCAGGATCTGATCCTGGACCTCGGGCTCCAGTCCGGGGTCGATGGACTGGGCGGCCTCCAGCAGCCGCCCCGTAGTGCCTGACATGCCGCTTACCACGACGAGCACACGCGCGGACTCGGCGCGGCTGATCAGATATCCGCCGACGCGCCGATAGTCGGACAGCTCGATAAAGGAGGAGCCACCGAACTTGAGCACGGCGACGTCTTCGCGGTCAGCTGGCATCGGCCGCCTCATCCAGTCGGGACCGCCGGTCCACGTCGGCGAGCGCCGCGGCCAGGATGCTCAGCCCCTCGTCGGCCTCGGACGGACTCAGGTTGAGTGGTGGCAGGAACCGTGCGACCGTATCGCCGCGACCGACGACCTCGAACAGCAGTCCGCGGTGCAGGGCGCTCGACTGTAGCTCTGCCGCGACCCGGCTGGCGGGCCAGGTGCCAGCGGCCGCCATTTCGATGCCCAGCATGAGGCCGAGCCCGCGCACGTCGGCCAGGAACGGGTACTGTCCGGCCATGTCGCGCAGCCCTTCTTGGAGCCTGGCTCCCACTCGCCGGACATGACCGAGCAGGTCGTGCTCGGTGACGTGCCGCATGAACGCGCCGCCGGCCGCGAACGCGAGCTGAGTGCCGCGGAACGTCCCCGTGTGCGCACCGGCCGCCCACACGTCCATCCGACGGTCATAGATGATGACGGCCGCGGGGTGGCCGCCGCCCAGGGCCTTCGACGCCACGACGACGTCCGGCACGACCCCGTAGTGCTCGAACGCGAACCAGGTGCCGGTCCGGCCGCAACCGCTCTGTACCTCATCGATCACCAGCGGGATCTGGTGCCTGGACGCCAGCGCCCGAAGCCGCCGCACGAATTCGGGCCTGGCCGGAATGACTCCGCCTTCGCCTTGCACCAGTTCGACCACGATGGCGGCCGGGGTGACGATCCCACCGTTCGGGTCGGCCAGGACATTGTCCAGGTACTGAACGCAATTGATATCGCAGTCGGACGGGTGGAGTTCAAGCGGGCACCGGAAGCAGTACGAGTACGGGAAGAAGGCCACGCCGGGGGAGAGGTTGCGCAGGTGGCCCATCCCGGCCCGAAGGCCGCTCAGCGCGAGGGTGCTCTGGGTGCTGCCGTGGAAGCCGCCGTGAAACGCGACCACATCGGCCCGGCCAGTAAAGGTCTTGCAGAGTTTGACCGCCGCGTCGACTCCGTCGGCTCCGGTAGGACCACAGAAGTGGATGCGGTAATCGCTCATTTCGGCGGGCAGCAGGCCGAACAGCAGGCTGGTGAACTCCTGCTTGACTTCGGTCGGGAAGTCAAGCATCTGCGTGGACACGTCGAGTTGCGCCCGCGCCGCGTCGGCCAGATCCGGGTGATTGTGCCCCAGCGCGAGCACGCCGGAACCGCACAGGAAGTCCAGGAAGCGGTTGCCGTCGAGGTCGAACAGGTACGACCCGGCGCCTGCGCTGATCGCGAGCGGCGACCGGCGCGGGTACGTCCTAGCCGATGACTCGCGGGCCTGCTGGTCGGCGAGCAGCGCGGCGGAGCGGGGCCCGGGCAAGTCGGTGCCGACATGCGCGCCGGTGTGCGTGCCGCCGGTATCGGTGGCGTTCATGCGACCGGGATCAGCGCGGTGCCGCGCTCGGCCGCCAGCTGGCCGAGCGCTGCGATCAGCTCCGAGACGTCGTCGAGCACGTGGTCGACGCCTAGTTCGCCGAGCGCGGCGATCGCGTCGGCCCGTCCCGTGCCGCCGACGGTCAGGTTGCCTCCGACGATGACGGGGCAGTGCAGCTTGCCGCTGTCCCTCGCTTCGCGCAGCGGAGCGAGATCTTCGACGGCATGACCGTTCAGCGATCCGATCGCTATCGCGAGCGCGTTCGGGTGCTCGGCCAGGCACGCGACGAACTCAGCCACTGGCGTGCAGGGGCCGAGGTTGATGACCTGATAGCCCGCTTCGGTCAACGCGATGTCGATGAGCCTGTTCGCCACCGCGTGGGCGTCGCTGGCCGCCACGCCCAAGATGACCGTCGGCGGCGTTGCCGCCGGTGTGCCGCCCGGATCGGGAATAGCAGCAGGTCGTTCACGCATGGCTGGTTCTCCGTACTGTGAGCTCTGGCGGGTCATCAGGGAACGGGAGGTTGCGCCGGTCCACCTTCCCGTTGCTCGTATGCGGGATGTGTGCGGCCGGCATGAAGTGAGCCGGGATGAGGTACTCGGGCAGCCGGCCCCGCAGGTAATCGGCGATGGTCGGGATCAGGTCCGCCGGGGTGACGTCGGGACGAGCCACCACGTGGGCGACCAGCCGCACGTCGTCGGCGTCGCGCCGCCAGCAGGTCACGACGCAGTCGGTGACCCCTCCGCACTCCCGGATGGCCGACTCGACCTCCGTCGGCTCGATCCGGTATCCCCGGATCTTGATCTGCTCGTCGTTACGACCCAGGTAGGCGAGCACCCCGTCGGGCTGCCAGCGCACGAGGTCGCCGGTTCGGTACAGGACCGACAGCGCCCGAGCGAGCGGGTCGTCGACGAACCGTTCGGCGGTCAGATCGGGTCTTGTCAGGTAGCCGTCGGCCAGGCACGGGCCGCCGATATACAGCTCACCGGGCACGCCGTCCGGCACTGGGTCACCGCGCTCGTCCAGGACGCGAAGCAAGGCTCCGGGCACCGGCAGGCCGATCGGTACCGCAGAAGGAACCGGTTCGCACGGGGAGATCTCGTGCACGACGCAGCCGATCGTCGCCTCGGTCGGGCCGTACTCGTTGATCACGACGGTGTCCGGACTCAGCTTCCGCCAGGCCCGGACCAGATCGGAGGGGAGTTGCTCGCCGCCCACCACCAGGCAGCCGACCGATCCGGCGGCCGGAATCTCCTCCAGCGCGGCGACCAGCAACCGCAAGTGGGACGGGGTCAGCTTGACGAAAGCGAAGCTCATACCACGGGCGAGCATGGCCGCGACCGCGTTGATGCCCCGCTCGATTTCGACGATGTGGACGGGCTGCCCGGCCGCTAGCGGAGCGAACACCGATGTCAGCGTCAGGTCGAAGGCTATCGAGCTGAACAACGGGGCTCCCCGCTGCGCGAAACGCAGATAGGCCGCAACCGCCCAGTCGACGTACCCGGCCAGCGCCCGGCGTGAAATCTGGACCGCCTTGGGCTCGCCGGTCGAGCCGGAGGTGAAGATCACGTACGCCGCGGCCTCGGGACCGATCACCGGAAGGCCCGCCTGCCGTGGATCCAACGCCTGACCCTCGGCTAGCAATTCTGCCACTTCGACGGCCAGCGGAAAGCCTTCGGGCACCTCGTCGGTGTCATGGACCACCAGGCCCGTCCCGGCGAGCCGCAGCAACCGCGCGGTGCGCAGGTCGGCGTGGCGGATGTCCACCGGCACGAACGCCGCTCCGGCCCGCAGCACGCCCATGATCGCCGTGACCAGGCTGACGCTGTGTTTCATGCGGATCGCGACCGTCGCTCCCTGGCCGATGCCGGGGGCACGCAGCGCCGCGCCGACGGCACGGGAATCATGATCGAGTTGTGCGTACGAGCAAGCCAGCGCGCCGTCGCGGACGGCGATATCGTCGGGTGCCCGCGCCGCCGCGGCGTCAAACCTGGCTAGGACGTCCGCCGGTAGCCCGGCCAGTTCCCGGCCTTGCCCCCGGCCGCGTGCTGCCGCGGCGCCGTTCCGCCAGGTCCGATGCAGCAGTTCGCCGACTGTGGCGGCGGCTTGGTCCGGCCGCGTCGCTTCGCCGGTCATCGCGACCAGCCCATCGGCGAGCAGCCGGATGTCGCCGACCGCCAGGCGCGCGGTGTCGAAGCCGACGCGAAGTTCGGCGCAGCCCGCCTCGACGTCGTGGCCGAACTCGAAGCCGATGACGCAGCCGGTGGCCTGCGCGGCCGGCGGGAGGGCGGTTCGCGGGGGGCGGGCGTCGCGTTCGGCCGCCGGCCCCGCCGCGATCACCGCGGTGAACAGCGGCTCGTCGGCTGGCTGGCCGATCCAGGCGGCGATGTCGGTCGCGGCGGCGGGCCCCGCGCAGGACTGTTCGCGCAGTGAGCGGTCGATGCTGGCGATGAGTTCGTCCAGCCGGGTGCCGCCGTCGACGGTGACCCGCACCGGCAGGACTGGCCGCAGGCCCGAGTCGGTCTCGCGGTCCAGGACCGCCCCGTAGACGATGTCGCTGGTCGCGGTAAAGCGGTGCAACTGCGCGACGATCAGCGCGTGCACCACGCTGCCCATGGTCGCCCCATGTTTGTCGGCCCAGGTCGTCAGCGCCCCGGTGAGCTCAGTTCGCGGATTTCACCGGACCCGCCGGGCTTGGCCTGGCTGAAGGCCCGGTCGATGCCGAGCCTGACGGCGGTGCCGGAACCGGCCAAGGTCTGGCGCCAGTACGCGGCCTCGGCGGGCGTGTCCTGGTCCGGCGGCTCAGCGGTCGGGGAGGTCAGAGCTGCGACGGACTCGGCGGTCGGCAGGAAGCCGGACTCGGTGAAGAATTCCAGGTAGCGGTCGAGCAACGAACCGTTGATGGCTGGGCAGGCGAGGCCGGATTCGGCCAGGTCGCGTTCCAGATTGGCCCGGCCGATGACCTTCGCGGTCGCGCCCTCGGCTGGCGTCGATGCGAGGCTGTCGAGCATGGCGACCGAGTGCAGCGATGTCGTTTCGTCCGCTTGCCGCTGCTCGGCCGCGGCGCCGAGCATCTCAAGCCAGCGCAAGTAAGGAACGACTCGCAAGGGGTACCCGTGGTGCCTCAGATGGCCTAGGACCGCGTTCAGGTCGGTGCTGTGCGGACTGGTAATGCTGTACGCCTGTCCGTCGGGCTGCGTGGTGCCGGCCAGCCGCGTGAACGCGCGGGCGGCGAAGTCGACTGGCACCAGGTTCACCTCGGCGTTGGCATCGGACGGCATGGCCCGCAGTTCCACGCAGGCTCTGACGTAGTGCCAGAACCCGTCTCGGTGCGACATGGCGCCCGTGCGCGAGTCACCGCTTAGTCGGCTGGGACGGTAGATCGCCACCGGCAGGCCGCGCGACTGGGCGATCCGCAAGATCTGCTCGGCGACCCACTTGCTGCGAACGTAGCCGTTCGGCACCAGCTTGGCCGGATCGGACGACCAGTCCTCAGGTAGCACCTCGGGGTCAGCCGGACCTCCGGCGACCGTGCTGGTGGTCGACACGTAATGCACCGCCTTGACGTGACGGCAGGCCGCGAACCTGAGAACCTCCCTGGTGCCGAGCACGTTGGCCGAGCGGAGGCGGGCGTAGGTGTCGAGCAGGTTGACGCGATCCGCTCAGCCAGCGCGGTGAACGCATCCGGTTCCATCCCGAGCAATGGTCGCGACAGGTCACCGGGCACGGCCACCACCCGGCCGCGCCATCGGTCCTGCCACAGCCGGTGGCCGCGGAGCGCCGCCTCGATCCGCGCCTGGCCAGCCTCGGCGTCGGCCGCCCTGACCAGGCACCAGACGGTGGCGTCCGAATCGGTGAGCACCTGGGCCAGGACGTGCGTTCCTAGCAAGCCGGTCGCGCCAGTCAGCAAGATGGCCGCCGCTGGCGCGCTCGGGCTGGCCGACTTCGACTTCGGTGCCGTGATCTCCTCATCGAGCTCGACGTCGGCCATGAAGTCCAGGTCGGCTCGCGTGCTTTCGAGAACCCGCTGCTCCCGCCCCGAGATCAGCCTGGCGAGCCCGGCCACGGTGGGCCGCCGGAACACCGCGTTGATCGGTGTCTTGATGCCAGTCTCCGCGTTGATCCGCCGCATGAGCTTGATCGCCAGCAGCGAATGGCCGCCGAGGTCGAAGAAGCTGTCGTCGACGCCGATCTCGGCGACACCCAGCACCTCGCCCATGATCCCGCGCAGCAGGGCCTCCAGCGCGGTCGTCGGCTCGGTGTTCGGCTCGGTGTTCGGCGCGCGCGATTCCCTGGTCGGGTTCTGGCCGTCTTCGCCGGCAGTCTTCGCCCGGACTTGGCGGCCGGTCGGCTCCGTCGGTCCGAGGGCGCTGACCGGCCGGTCGGGATCAGCGATCGCCGCTGCGAGCAGGTTGGTGTACTCGTCGGCGAGCCTCGCGATCGTCGATTCGCCGAAAAGCGCGGTCGCATAGGTGATGTCACAGCTCAGTTCCCGGCCGGCCAGCACGGCGTTGAGTGTCAGGTCGAACTTGGCCGGTTGGCTTGCCGGAGGCACCCAGCTTGTCTTGAGCTCGCCGATGTCGGCGAGCCCGGCTTCGGCCGCGTGCTGTACCTGGAACATCACGGTGAACAGGGGGTTACCGCTCGCCTCGCGGCGCGGTGCGACCTCTCTGACGACCCAGTCAAACGGCACGTCGGCGTTGCCGTACGCCTCCAGGAGCGTGTCGCGCACGCTGGCCAGCAGCCCGCGAAACGTCGCATCGGGACGGATGTGGACCGGCACGGCCAGCGTGTTGACG
>WNFJ01564927.1_pt1 | contig 12616 bp, 14 predicted proteins | sample 5400461 | NCBI WGS metagenome assembly WNFJ01 (sample SAMN13153349, study PRJNA577476) | soil metagenome | isolation source: 115 cm saprolite on Douglas fir-dominated hillslope | place: USA:California | collected 2013-09-17 | reverse complement strand
GTGACGCTGCGCCATCGCTGTTCGACGTTGACGCTCAAACTCGTCAACAGGCCGGGCGCGGAGTCCCTGGCCAACACCACCTTCACCGTTCTGAGCATGGGCGGCGACGTCGTTCGCGAACTCGTGGGCGCCTTTCCCTCCTTGGTTTTGGCCGAGGGCGAATACGTCGTCGTCGCGCGGCATGACTCGAAGATCTACCAATCGACCTTCGAAGTCCAATCGGGGATGGACCGCGACGTCGAAGTTGTTGCACAAGAGAACGGCAAATAGGGGCCGTGAGCCGATGCAGACCTTCTTCGTCCAAATCAAATGCGCGCTCGGCCGCACTTATGAAGTCGCCAGCACGCTGGCCGAAGCGGAGATCGCTTCAGAGATCTATTCGATCGCCGGCGACTACGACATTCTGGCCAAATTCTACGTTGAGCAGGACGTCGACATCGGCCATTTCGTCGGCCTCAAGGTGCAGGTCATCCCCGGCATTGTCGACACGCGCACGATCATTACGTTCAAGGCCTTCTGAAGCGGGACGCTAAAAAGTGGATGCCGGTCATTCGCAAGAATCCCGCGTTTTCGAAGACTCCGGCGCATGATGCGAATCCACGAAATTGCATCATGCTGCGGTCCAGCGCGCGACGCCGAGCCAAGCCGTTCGATCCGGCGCCCTTCCGCTCCATTCCACGCTCGAGCCTTCTGGCTTTCGTGGTTCTCGCCGGGGCCGCCCAGGCGGCGGACACGGAATTTCTATTCGACGTCCTTCATGGCAGGACCTATCACGCGTCCTGGGAGAGGTTGATGAAGCTCGTTCAGCCGACCCCCGATTGGCTTGCTCAGTTCAACAGGAACTTCGACGGCGTCGTCGGCCAGGTCAACAACGTGACCATCGACGGCAAGCCGTACGCGATGTCCTTCGTCTGCAAGCCCTCGGATTGCGCCGCCCACAAGTTCGTCGTGCTGTTCGACGCGGCCGGCGTCCACGCCTATGGCGCGCTCGGGGGCAAGGACAGCGAGCCCGCCTTCTTCGGCGCCCCCTCCCCGGCCGAACAGGACGCGATGGCGAAGGCGGTGAAGGGGTAAGCGCGGCGAGAAGCATTCGAGAATGCCTTCCCCGCCGGAGTTTCGCTCCCTGATGGAAGCGGGTGATTGGAGGCGCTCGAACATGACCGGGACGTTTCAAATCTTGATCTTGCTCCTGGTCGTGATTTCCGCGGTCGCGGTCGTCGCGCGGCGACTGCAGGTTCCGCCGGCCATTCTCTTGGTGGTTACGGGCGTTGGGCTTGCCCTCATTCCCGGGCTGCCGACGCTGCAACTCGCTCCCGATCTCGTATTGGTGCTCGTTCTGCCGCCGGTCGTCTATTGGTCCGCGGTGGCGATGAGCTGGCGCGAATTCCGATTCAATCTGCGCCCCATCGGGCTGCTTGCGGTGGGTTGCGTCGTCTTCACGGCGACGGCCGTCGCTACGGCGACTCATTGGCTGCTGGGATTTCCCTGGCCGGTCGGCTTCGTGTTGGGCGCCATCGTCTCTCCGCCCGACCCTGTGGCGCCGTTGTCGATCGCGCGCAGATTGCAGCTTCCGAGGCGCCTCGTGGTGATCCTCGAGGGAGAAGGGCTCGCCAACGACGCCACCGCGCTCGTTCTCTATCGCTTCGCGGTGGTCGCCGTGACGCTTGGAACATTTTCGCTCGTCCAGGCCGTCGGGAGCTTGGCGGCCATTCTCGCGGGGGAGATCGTATGGGGGATCGGCGTTGGTTGGCTGATGCTTCGCCTGCGCCGCTGGGTCCGCGATCCCAGCATAGAGATCATGCTCTCGATCCTGACGCCGTACGCGGCCTATTGGCCCCCCCTGCAGCTTGGAGGCTCCGGCGTGCTCGCGACGGTGGCGGCCGGGCTCTACATCAGTTGGAACGGCCCTCGGCTGATCAGCGCGGCAACCCGGCTTCAAGGCGTTTTCTTCTGGAACTTCCTTACCTACCTGATCGAAGGCATGGTGTTCCTCATCACCGGCCTGCAGGCGCGCACGCTGTTCTCCGCCATCGCCGCGTACTCGATTTCCGAACTGGCCATCGCCGCTATGGTCGTCAGCGCCGTGGTCATCGTGGCCCGTTTTGTTTGGGTGTTTCCCGCAGCGTATCTGCCGCGCTGGCTCATTCCCGCGGTTCGACGCAAGGATCCGTCGCCTCCCTGGCAATGGCCGTTCTTGCTCGGGTTCACTGGGATTCGCGGCGTCGTCTCCCTGGCGGCGGCGCTCGCGATCCCCTTTACGACAGCGGACGGAAGCCCCTTTCCCGACCGCGACCTGATCTTGTTTCTAACCTTCTGTGTGATTTTCGTGACCCTGGTTGGCGAAGGCTTGACGCTCCCCTCTGTCACCCGCGCGCTCGGTCTGGCTCATGCCGGACGTCGCGAGCGACACGATGAGAGAAACGAGGAGTTCAAGGCTCGGAGACGTGCGATCGAGGCGGCGATCGAACGGCTCGATCGACTGGCGGCCAAGCGTCGGCTTCCGGACTCCCTCGTCCGACCGATTAGCGCCATCCACAGCGACCGGCTCAAGCACATTGAGCATCGCAACGATGGAACCGAGCGTCACAAACACCTGATCGAGCTCAGCGACGAAATCGAGTTTTCGCTGATCGACGCCGAGCGGGACCTGATCAATGACCTCTATCGCGGCGGTGAGCTGACGGACGAGTCGCGCCGGCATATCGAGCGCGAGCTCGATCTGCGCGACGCGCATCTTGCAAATCTGCGGTCGGAGGAATAGGGGTCCGCGCCGCAGCGCCCATGGCGCCAGCTTGGGGCCGTCGGCGCCCTTATGCCAATTCCAGCGTGAACGGCGTTCCTTCGAAACACTCCTCGCCCCGGCCGATCTCCGCGATCGCCGCGTTCATGCGGCCGCGCCGATCGAGCGCGGCGTCGGCAAGCGCGACAAGACGGGCGTTGGGGGTGGCGGTGGAGGAAGCGGCGCGCAACGCGCGCGCGATCGCGAATTCGTCGCGCTCGGGCTTAAGCGCGCAGGCGGCGATGAAGGCGGCCGCGCTCGAACGGCTGACGCCGGCGAAGCAATGGATCAGCATCGGCTCGGCGCGGTTCCAGGCGCTGACGAAGGCGAGGAGTTCGTCGAGATGCGACCGCTCCGGCAGAACCTGCCCCGGGACGGGCTCGCTGATGTCGGAGACGGCGAGGTAAAGGTGCCGCTCCGGCGCGATCTCGGAAGGGCGGTCGACCGGGGTGCCGGGGCTCAGCAAGGTGACCAGCGAACGAGCGCCGGTTTTCGAGGCGATTTCGCCCATCAGGGCGAGCGAACAGACGTGCAGGCGCGGCATCGAGGCCTCTTGTTGACGAAGCGCATCTTTTAAGCGTCGGCGGCGTTGGCGTCGAGTTCGGCGAAGCGGCGGAGGAAGCGCGCCTCCGCTTCGACTGGCCGCAGCGGCTCGAGATAGGCGCCAAAATCGCTGATCGCAGACCCCGGCTCGCCAAACAGCTTGCGCGCCTCGACCTCGGTGAAGCCGGCGAGCAAGGTCGCCTCGACATAGGCGGAGGCGCGGTCGACCGCCTTGATGCGCCTGGCGAGGTCCGCCGTCAGCTCCGCGGGCAAGCCGAAGCGAATGTGCACCGCTCTCTGGAGGCCGGATTCGATGCGCCTGTAGTCGTCGCCGATCGCCGCCTTGAACGGCGAAATCATGTCCCCGATCACATATTCGGGCGCGTCGTGCAGCAATGCGGCAAGACGCGCCTTGCTCGGCGACGAGGGCGAACTCGATCCGAACAGCGCCTCGACCAGCAGCGAATGCTGCGCAACGGAAAAAATCTCCGGCCCTTTGGTTTGGCCGTTCCAGCGGGCCACGCGCGCCAGGCCGTGGGCGATGTCGCCGATCTCGACGTCGAGCGGCGAAGGGTCGATGAGGTCGAGCCGCCGCCCCGACAACATCCGCTGCCAGGCGCGAGGCTTTCCGCGTTCGCTCACGGCGGGAACTCGCGAGCGAGCGCGCGACACGCCTCGTGCCGGCAGCAATCGACCAGATGGTCGTTGACCATGCCCGTCGCCTGCATGAAAGCGTAGACGATCGTCGGGCCGACGAAATTACCGCCGCGCCCGCGCAGGTCCTTGGAGATGGCGCGCGCGACCTCCGTTTCGGCGGGAATGTCGGCGAGACTGCGGCGCGCATTGTCGATCGGCCGACCGTCGACAAAGCTCCAAAGATGACGCGCGAGGCCGCCGTTATCGGCGAGGTCGAGGTAGATGCGGGCGAGCCCGACCGTGGCGTCGATCTTGGCGCGATTGCGCACGATGCCCGCATCGAGCATCAGCGCCTCCTTCTTCTTTGGGCTCCAGCGCACGATCCTTTTCGGCTCGAATCCGTCGAAGGCGGCGCGGAAGGCCGGACGCTTGCGCAAGATCGTGATCCACGACAGGCCCGCCTGGAATGCGTCGAGCACCAGCTTCTCGAACAGCGCCCGGTCGTCGTACTCGCGCGCGCCCCATTCCTCGTCGTGATAGGCGACGTAGAGCGGGTCGACGCCCGCCCACGGGCAGCGCGGCAGTCCGTCCGCGCCCGGCACGGCCGTCATCAAGCGCGGCGGCTTCTCTCGCTCGGCCATGCGTTCCTCTCGAGGTTTCGGATCCAGCGCGCACTCATGGCGAATCGCGCGGCGGCCGGCAAGACGAGCAGACCAGCGTTTCGCCGCCGCCCGTCCGGCGACCCGGCGGCAAAGGGCGATTTCGGCGTATTGTAAGGCGCCAATTAACCTTTTCGAAGGACTCGCGTCGCCTTCCCCTTGGCGAAGTCCTAATATGGACGGCGATGTCGATCGCCATGCAAAACCCGCTCGAGGAGCTTGACGTCGCGGACGCGCGCCGCGCGGCCTTGACTTACGTCAGCGAGGCGTTCGCATTGGCGCTGCTCGACGGCATAGACGCCGACGCCTTCGTCGAAGCCGCGCTCTGCGCGGCGATGTGCGAGCTCGTCGCGGCGCATGGCGAGGACAGCGCAGCGCTCGTCGCCGCGCGACTGGCGGACCGCGCGGCGGCCGGCGAATTCTCCGTCTCGCGGCGGCAGTAGCCGCGGCTTCCCTCGCAGAGGCTGCCCGCCCCTAGACTTGGCGCGCGGGCGGTCGGTCAGTTTGCAATTACAGACGGCGGACGAAGACGCGGCGGCAGTATCTCCCTCAAATCCCCTTGACAGGTAGGTGGCCCGCGTATCGGCTACCGGGGCGTGTGCTTTTTTGCGCACTGTTAGCGATGGAGGAAAGCCATGGAAGGCATGGATCGTAGGTCTGCACTGGGATTTGGAATGGCGATGGCGGCGCCAGCGTCCCTGCTCGCGTTGACGACGCCTGCAGTCGCCCAGGAATATGGTCCAAATGACGGCAAGGAGCTTAGCCCCGGTGTCCGTTTGGTGGAAATCGGCACGCGGGACTCCGAGATCTCCGCCTACAAGAGCATTACAATCGTCGATGTCGTATTTCAGCCCGGAGCAGTGGCGCCGACGGCAAAGATGGACAATGACATGGTGTGCCACATAACTGCGGGTGAATTCACAATCAAGAAGGCGGCAACGGAATACACCGTCAAAAAAGGCGACATATACACTTGGGGCAAAGGCAAGACGGATATGGCCACGAACACGAGCAAGGTAGTCGGTGTCCATCGGATATCGATCCTGATACCTGCTTAAGCCGTTCCCCCGGCCGGGCCATCGACCAGATCGCGTTTGGTTGGGGTCCGGCCGCCCATCAATCGGCGGACGGTCAAACTGACCCACTACTGGCGCGCGCCGCGGCGCCTTGAGCAAGGCGTCGGCCATTTCGCTTCACGCCGGAGGCAATTCGCATGTCGTTTCGCGCCGTACGAGCCGACAAGTCCGACGCCGGACAGGACGTCCGTTTCGTCGAGATGGAAATGGCCGAGTTGATGGACGGCGACGTGACGATCCGGGTCACGCATTCGACCGTCAACTACAAGGATGGCCTGGCGCTGTCAGGCAAGTCCGCGATCATCCGCCGGTTCCCGATGGTGCTCGGCGTCGACCTCGCCGGAATCGTCGAGGCGTCGGGCCGACCCGATTTTTCTGAAGGCGATGAGGTCATTCTCAACGGCTATGGCCTCAGCGAGACCCATTTCGGCGGCTACGCCGAACGGGCGCGGGTGAACGGCGACTGGCTGGTTAAATTGCCGGCGGGGCTGACCCGCGCGGAGGCCATGGCCATCGGCACCGCCGGCTACACCGCGATGCTGGCTCTCATGGCCATCGAGCGAGAGGGCGTGACGCTCTCGGCCGGGCCGGTGCTGGTCACCGGCGCGGTTGGCGGCGTCGGGTCGACCGCGATTTCGCTTTTCGCCGGCCAGGGCTGGACCGTCATCGCCTCGACCGGGCGCCCGAGCGAGGCCGGCTACCTCAAGCGGCTCGGCGCGGCTCAGATCATCGAGCGCGCCTCGCTGGCCGCGCCCGGCAAGCCGCTCGGCAGGGAGCAGTGGGCGGCGGCGGTCGACAGCGTCGGCTCGCAGACGCTGGCCAATGTGCTGGCGCAGACGCGCTACGGCGGCGCGGTCGCCGCGTGCGGCCTTGCGGGCGGCATGGACCTGCCGGCGACGGTCGCGCCGTTCATCCTGCGCGGCGTCACCCTCGTCGGCGTCGACAGCGTCCATTGTCCCACGAAGCGCAGGCTCGAGGCCTGGCGGAGGCTCGCGCGCGACCTCGATCGCCAGAAGCTCGCGGCGATGACGGAGACGATCCCGTTCGACGAAGTCTTCGACGCCGGGCGGCGTATCCTCAAGGGCGAAACACGCGGCCGAGTGGTCGTCGCGATCGGATGAACTCTCGGGTCGAGCGACGCGCCCGTCCGGCGGCTTGTCACAATTGCTGAATACTTCTATCGTTTCACGGCTTTGGAAGGGGGCGGGCGCGCGGCCCCCGAGGATCACGGCATGTCGAGCGGGGCCGAAGGATTTAAACTTCTCTTGGGTCCGGAAGTCCCGACCCGCAATTTTGCACCGGGCGAGATCATCTTCCGTGAAGGCGACCCGGGCGCGGAGTTTTTCGTCATCCAGAGCGGACGAGTAGAGATCCGCAGCGGGAATCGCTTGCTCGAGACCCTCGAGGAGAACGACATCTTCGGGGAGATGGCGCTGATCGACGACGAACCGAGGAGCGCCACTGTTGTGGCCGCGACGGATGTGATTGCCGCTCCCGTCAGCGAAAAGCAGTTCCTATTCCTGGTCAGGCACACGCCCTACTTCGCCCTGAGGGTGATGCGAATCCTCACGGAAAGGCTGCGGACCCAGAACAAGGCCATTTGATCGCAACCTCGCCGGCTTCGCGAGGGCGGCGCGGACACGCACGGGCCTGCGAGCTTACAGCGAAATCTCGACCGCCTCGCGGCCTTTGGCCGTGTCGATGACCCGCATGGTCACCGCTTGGCCTTCGGCGAGGCGCGAAACCCCCGCGGCGGCGAGGATCGAACCATGGACGAACACGTCCCTGCCGAAGTCGTCGCTGGCGACGAAACCGAACCCCCTGACGCTGTCGAACCATTTGACCCTGCCAGTCAGATCGACCGCGGCGGAGTCGCCGGGCGCGAAGCGTCGCAACGAGCGCGCGACGACCGAGAGCGAGCGCTCGGGCGGGTCGACAATGCTTGAGGCGTCGACCTCGACGACGCGGGTCACTTGCGCCCCCCTGCGGCCGCCGCCGACGACCACACGAAGCTTCGCGCCGGTCGGCACGGATTCGCGCCCTGAGTGCCGCAGCGCGGTCAGGTGCAAAAACGCGTCGCCTTGCCCATCCGGCAGTTCCACGAAGCCGTAGCCCCTGTCGGTCCTGAACCATTTCACCACGGCCTCGACCGTCGGCCCGTTGATCGGCGCCTCCTCGCTCGACGGCGACCCGCCATATTCGCGAACCAGATCGATGGGAGAGCTCGGCAGGAGCCACGGCCCCGGGTCGTCGGGAGCCGGTCCCTCGGTGAAGGATGCGCGCCTGTTAAGCGCCCTGGACTCGTAATCCATACCCATCGCGACCTCCTCCGGCGCACATATCGCGGAGCGCTGAAATGCTCCCCGCCGGCGCGCCAAGGCGGGCTCTCGCCGGAGCGCGGCGGCCGCCCACCGATATCGACGTCACACGCCCCCGCGATGCGAGCGGAGCTTTCGGCGCGCTCTCACCCGCGACCAGCAAGCGCTGACGGCAGCATCCACGCTAAAATGGCGCCGGTGCGACGGCTGTGACCGGGGTCACACAACGAACATGGGGCCGCCACGCGCAACGAGGGAAGGCGACAAGGCGGCCACGGCGGTCGACTCCTCGATTTTTTCTGGACCAGGCTCGGGCGACGGCGCGTCGGGCGCGTGACCGCCAAGCGCCGCCTGTCCCTCAAATTGACGCCCGCTCTGCCCGATGACAAGCCGGCTGAGGCAAAAAGCAGCGACCGATCCGCGCGGCCATTCAAACCTTCCCCCTCCTTTTGGCGATCGGCCGACGATATTCATTGTTCCTTTGTCGACGGATCGCTATAAGGCGCCAAAATCCATTGAGGGACAGGATCACACATGAACGACGTCGCCGTTGAAAGCTACAAGCCGTCGGACGCCGAACCGTTCATGAACGAGCGCCAGCGCGAGTATTTCCGCCGCAAACTGATCGCGTGGCGCGAGGCGATTCTGTTGGAAAGCCGAGACACGCTCGCCGCCCTGCAGTTGGAAAGCGAGAATCATCCCGACATCGCCGATCGGGCGTCGTCGGAAACCGACCGGGCGATCGAGTTGCGCGCCCGCGACCGGCAACGCAAGCTGATCGCGAAGATCGAAGCCGCGCTCGCGCGCATCGACGACGGCTCGTACGGCTTCTGCGTCGAGACCGGCGAGCCAATCTCTCTGCGCCGGCTCGACGCGCGCCCCATCGCCACGCTTTCGGTCGAGGCTCAGGAGCGTCACGAGCGGCGCGAGAACTTCCCGCGGCGCGCCGGCGCCTCGCCAGCCGCCGTTCTTTTCCCGCCGAGCGGCGCAAAGCGGGGGCTGGTCTTGTCCCGCCGCGTCAGGCCGCGCAATCGCTTTTCGCCGATCGCCCCGCACCACAGGGGCGCGCCGTCAGCTCGGCTTGTCGCGCCCGAGCAGGCGGGCCATTTCCGCTTCGAGGGAATCGAGGCCGGCAAAAGGATCGTCGGCCTTCGGCTGCGGTTTCTCGCTTGATGTCTGATCGGCGTTGCCCGCGGATGGCGAGATATCGGGCTTATCCGGCGCGTTGCTGGACGCTGCCGCCGGCGCTGGCGGTTCTGACTTGGCGATTGCGGGAACTTGAGCGGACGGCGCCGGACCCTTGTCCGCGGCTGGCGCGGCGCGCATCTCCGGCTTCGGAGCCGCGACCGCAGGCTCGACCCTGCCCTGGGGGGAAGCGACGACAGCGGCCTCGGAGGAGGGCGCCGAGGCGGGAGCGGCGGGCGGCGCGCTCGCGGGGCCCTTGTATGCCGGGTGCGCGGCAGCCGCGCGGCCGGCCGGCGCGCCCGGGGGAGTGATCGGAGGCGGCATCGACGGCCGCGCCGGCGCCGGGCGCGGTTGAGGCGGGTTCTCCGGAACCGGCTTGGCGGGCTCAGTGACCTTCGCGGCCGCCGGCGGCGGCGCAGAGGGCCCGGCGGCAGGGGCGGCTGGAGCAGCGGGCGACGGCGCTGCGGCAGGGGCAGCCTGAGCAGCGGGGGGCGGCGCGACGGCTGGCGCGGGGCGCATTTGAGCTGCCGGGCGCGGGGCTGGGCCGGTCGCGGCAGGCGGCGGAGATGCTGGAGCAGGCGTGGCGGCCTGCGGCCGATTCGGGCGGACTTCGCCCGCCGAAGCGATCGGTGAAGGCGGCTGAGCCTTGGCCAGCGGCGGGGAAGGAGCGACAGGCGCGCCCGGCGGCGCGACGAGTTTCGGCGCCGGCGCCGCCACCGCGGCCGCCGGAGCGACGGCGACGGGTTCGGATCGCCGGACCGGCGCCGCTGTCGCTTGGGCCGGCAAGGACGCATTGTTCTCACGCGCCGGCGCGTGAGAACGGTTGATCTGAGATTCGACCAGGACGTCGTTCGGGCCGCCGATCATGACCAGGTGTTCGACGTTGTCGCGCCGGACCAGAACGAGCTGGCGCTGCCCGTCGAGACTGAAGGCGTCGACGAGGCCGAGCCTCGGCTGGCGCGTCCGGCCGCCTGGGACGCGCAGCCTATGCGCGAACACCAGACGATAGACAATCGCCAGAACCACCAGAGCGGCGATCCCGCAAGCCGCCAGGAATCCGATCTGGACGACGCGGTTGTCGCCGAACGGAAGGTCATTCAACCACTGCATGCCACATCCAACGCTTTGCGCCGCCGACCGCGCGAACCAGAGCCCCGCGCCCCGGCGCTGAACCGACGGCTCCAAACCGTCGTCAGCCGACCAGAACGCATCCGGTGAAAAATGGACCCGGCGAAGCCTCCAAACCTCGCACGTTCGGCGCTACGCCCAATGCGGCTCAAGGCGAGCCGATCCGTCACACATAACAAAATGCGATCCCGTTGAAAACAGGGGCTTTCGCCCCAGTTTCGCCCCGATCGGCCTTTCGCCGTCAAGACATCGCGCCGCCCGCGTGCTAGCACAGGCGGCGTGGCGATTCACTCGGCGCGCTCGCGAAGGCAATGTCCTTGGGGTTTGATCTTCTTATGAAATCGACGCCGCCCCCTCCTCCGGTGGACCGAATCGAGCGGACTGCAAATCCCATCGTCCTGACCCTTCTGATCCTTTGCCTTGCCGGCGCGGTCTTGGCGCTTTGGCTCGCGCCGAGGGCCGCCAGCGCGATCATCATTTCCTGGATGCTCGTCGTCTTGGCCTTTTTCGGCGCTTTTGGGCTGCTGCTCATCGCCCTTGGACTTCTCCAATTCCCGGCGCGGGCGGGGCGCTTCGACACGACCAAGGCGATCGCCGACTCCAATCCGGACGGGCTGTTGGTCACCGACCGCGCGTCGCGGATTCTTTACGCCAACGAATCGTATCGCGCCCTCTCGGGCGCGCGCGCCGCGAACGAACTTCGCCCGGTCGAGCGCCTGTTCACGGGTTCGCCGGACGTATCCGAGTCCGTTTATCGTCTGTCGCAGGCCGCGAAATCCGGCGCGCGCGCGAGCGAGGAATTGCGACTTGTCCCTTCGCCCAGCGGCGAGGGAAGCGTCGCGTGGTACCGCATTCGCGTTCGCCCGGTCGAGGGGGTCGCGAAGGACGGCGTGACGCTTTGGACGATATCGGACGAGACGCGTGAACACGACCGCCACGAGACCTTTTTCCAGGACCTGCAGCACGCGATCGACTATCTCGATCACGCCCCGGCCGGTTTTTTCTCGCTCGAGCCGAACGGCGCCATCGCCCACATGAATGCGACGCTCGCCGGCTGGCTCGATTACGATCTGGCCCAGTGCGGCGTCGGCCGACTCAAGATCGACGACATTGTCGCCGGAGACGGCGGCGCCATGCTGACCATGATGTCGGGGCAGCCGGGCGATGTCATGACCCAGCCATTCGACGTCGACCTGAAGTCGCGCCAGGGCAGGCTGCTGCCGGTGCGCATCTTGCACCGGGTCGCTTTTGCCAGCAATGGCGCGCCCGGGCCCTCGCGCTCGATTGTGATCAATCGCGCGGCGACCGAGATCAAGGGCGAAGACCTGCGCGCGGCGGAAGTGCGATTCGCCCGCATTTTCAATTCGACTCCAGTCGCGATCGCCGCCCTCGACGCCTCCGGCGCGCTGCTGCGTCCCAACGCCGCCTTTGCGCGGCTCGCTCCGGAGGCGCTCAAGGCCCATGCCGGCGCGGGACGCTCGTCGATCTTCAGCCTGGTCGCAGAGCGCGATCACGCCGCGCTCAGAGCCTCGATCGAGGCGGCTGCGCAAGGCAGGGGGGAGATCGCGCCGCTCGACGTTTCGCTCGAGGGCGCAGGCGAGGCGCGCTCGGCCCGCCTTTTCGTCTCGGCAGCCGATCCGCAGAGCGATGAGGGCGCGAGCGCGACGGTTTTCGCGCTCGACACCACCGAACAGCGCACTCTGCAGGAGAACCTCGCGCAAGGCCAGAAGATNNNNGTCCTGACCGCGATCATCGGATATTCCGATCTCTTGCTCGCCAATCACCGGCCGACCGATCCGTCCTTTCAGGACATCATGCAAATCAAGCAGAACGCCAACCGGGCGGCGGGCCTGGTGCGGCAACTGCTGGCTTTCTCGCGCCGCCAGACGCTTCGTCCACAGACGCTGAGGCTCAACGACGTCCTGTCGGAGCTGCAGATGCTGTTGCGCCGGCTCGTCGGCGAGACGATTCACCTCGACGTCGTGCACAGCCGCGATCTGTGGCTGGTGAAGGCCGACCTCAACCAGTTTGAGCAGGTGATCGTCAATCTCGTCGTCAACGCGCGCGACGCGATGAAGGACGGCGGCAAGATCACCCTGCGCACGCGCAACTTCCCCGCCTCCGAATGCGGCAAGCTCAAGGACCTGGCGATCATCCCCACGGACTATGTTCTCGTCGAGGTGCAGGACACCGGGCACGGAATTCCCGCCGAGGTTCGCGCCAAGATTTTCGAGCCCTTCTTCACCACCAAGGAAGTCGGGAAGGGCACTGGTCTCGGCTTGTCGATGGTCT
>WNFJ01747200.1_pt1 | contig 12617 bp, 14 predicted proteins | sample 5400461 | NCBI WGS metagenome assembly WNFJ01 (sample SAMN13153349, study PRJNA577476) | soil metagenome | isolation source: 115 cm saprolite on Douglas fir-dominated hillslope | place: USA:California | collected 2013-09-17 | reverse complement strand
GGAATTCGTGCTGCCCAATCCTATGTTCTGGCACGTAGCCTTCCCGCCGAGAGATTGGACACCCCGGCACCCAGATGCAAAATCCGACGTAAAAAGGGTCGAATCGAGTTGAAAATCCCGCGCTCTCAAAGTGATGCATGCAGAGGCAGTGGAAATCCATTTCGTGATCGGGGTTGCTTCTCTGAGGCCGAACCTCACACTATAATGCTGTGGCGACTACGGATGGAGGAGGCCATGCGTGCCGGAACGACCATAAAAAGTAAAATGCTGTTCCCGCTTCTCTTACCTGCACTTCAATCCATGATGCCGGAGTTCTCCAATACCAAGCTACGATTCGTTCATGTGCCCGAATTGCGAACATCATTTCCGCGCAATCTGGCCTGACCCAATGCCGAGCTACCACGACTATTGCAGCAAGATAAAAATGAAGTGTCCCGATTGTCAGGACGTGACCGAACTTTATGATTTTCTTATCGACAGAATCATGTGTGCCCCGGCCTCGAGTATTCCAATTCCAACCGTTGACGTGCTGTCTATTTCTCCCCGCGACCCGAACCCCGACCCTGCTGCCCGTAGTCACTACTGGCAAAAGGTCTGGGCATGTATAGGCCGTCGAAATAACAGCGGATCGATGCACGACCCACTTGATCCTTTCGACGTGAATGGCATCGTGAATGTCGTGCTAGACTCAGTTTCTCCCACGCATGAAACGAGCAAGAGCCGCCGTGCTGCTTCTACTTGTCGGGGGTTGCTCTTTCATCGTTGCTTATAGACTCTCGCACGCACCGCAAACTTCCGAACCCCAAGCGTCCCCACAAACAACTGCTATCCAGTGTGATCAAAGTCTCTGGCAATATGTCTACAATCCCGGTCGGCTGCAAGTCTTGGACCCGTGCATTTCAGTTACCGGCTCTGTCGAAGAGGTCCGCAAAGAAGCCGACGGCGATGTCCACATCCTGTTTCGCTTGGATCAGCAGTTCGAATCGCTCTTGAACGAGAAGAACGTCTCAAGACAGCATGGCGATCTCGTCCTCGAACCGATTTGTCAGGGCAAAGTTAGGCAGGCCGACGCCGAGGAACCTTGCAGCCGTTACAACGGTCTTTATTTTGAGCCGCAGATCGGCCAGCGCTATCTAGTCTCCGGTGCTTACGTCCACGACGCGGACCACGGATGGAACGAGTTGCACCCTGTCACTTCTATGCAGCCAGTCCGATGAAAAGAACAGATCGCCTCATCGAGAAAACGAACGTGCTGACTGACTGCGGGTAGGAGCCTTTTGGAGCCGAGGCTTGCCGGTCACGCAGTTTTTACTTCTTTTCTAAGGTTGCGATCAATCGAGATTCAGCACCAGCTTGCGCCGTAATCTCGCGGGACCAGTCTTTGTAGTCTGATTGAGACACACGAATTGTGTGTTTCCCGGCTGGCAGTTTGAGGTTGGCAGGAGCATTGCCTACGAACACGCCATCGGCGTAAATATCTGCACCGTCAGGATTGGTCGAAACAGCCACAGTAGCTGTCCCTTCGCTCGTCGCTTCCCCGGCACCTTTCAGCGCAGGGGCCGCCTTTACCGTGGTGGGTGCAACCATTGGCGCTGGCTGACTCGCAGCCTCCATCGGTGTGCCTGTCAGTCCAGAAGCAAGATTCTTAGTCACTGAGATTTTTTGTTTTGAAAATTCGTACTTTCCTTCTTGGGGGTCCACGAGTGTCATTGCGCCGTGACCTTTCCACGCTCCTGTCTTGATGTCCACGCGGATGAAGTAAGTCTGTCCGGCTTTCGCATCCAGATCAATTCCGGTCGATTTGTCGTTCGAATTGACGCGGTGTGAGCCTGCCGAGACGGTGACCTCGACAGCATCTCCGTTGTGAAGATGAGCCACATCTATGTCATCCACGAACAGCGGCGGCTTGAGGGCCGAACCCTCAAACCTGTGCGGACGATAAAAGCGGATTGTGGCCGTGGAGATCGGTTTTTGATCCTGTGCGGGAATGTTCATGGGAAATGCCAGCAGGAGCAGACACATGAGTTTCTTCATTTTCGCCCTCGATGGTGTGAAATATGGAGTGTGAGACTTGACTCTCTAGGGAATATAATCCGATGAAATTCCGCTGTCGATTCGTCTTCCACAACGATGTGTCTCAAGAGCGAACACCAACCATGACTCCCATGTTTTCTTGACCAGCACGTAAATACCCGCGAACGCAAACCTGACCTTGTGAAAGTCATTGAGAAGCATCCTCTGAATTGCTCGGTCTTGGAATTGATGAAGGTGCTGCACCCCTCCATAACGTTATCGATGGCTGCTTCTCCGCTTCTCCGGTCTTCTGTTCTCCAGTTTTTGGAAATGGGGTTTAAAGGATGTTCGGATGGCTCTTTGGAAGCAAGAAACGACGACGGCACGCTAAGCACCCTCCTTGTGAGGAGTGTAGAGGTCGGAGCACGGTTGTCAGGTGTACTTACCATAGAGTGGCGCTCTGCGTGAGTTGCATGTTTTCTCATGATGACCCAAACGTTTGTAGCTACATCCCCGACTCTGACAAGCGGAAGCACTGTCGGCACCAATAACCCGCCCATCCTGCCGAGATAGGTAACGTGCATCCCCGCCAATCCTGTTACCGTGCAAAACCAGGAAACCAGGATACGGACGAACCGCCAGGCATAACTTCGCTAAAAGCTGCGACGAATAGGACGGAATTTCCGAATCTAATTCGGAGAATCTCGTCTATGCCACGTTTGAAAAAGAAATGGATGTCTCTACCTGTCACAGTTCCAGTTGTGACACCTGTTCCGACAGCGCCATGCAAGGACTTCATGAATCTGAAAGAAGCCGCCACGTATTTTGGTGTCTCCATCTGGTCGATTCGCGGTCTTATTGAAAAGAGACTTATTGTTGCGAAGCGCATAGGAAAGTACGACGTTGTGCGCCGTGCCGACCTTGTCGAACATTGGGAGAAAGCGGCTTAGTTTTATAGCCCGGACGGGAATCGAACCCGTAATCTTTGCCTTGAGAGGGCAACGTGTTAAACCGATTACACTACCGGGCCTCGATATAGATTCTATCACTTGCTAGCGAGAACTTCGAACGCTTCCTGTACGGCGCTCTTGTCCATGATGGCGTAGCGACGGAACATGCTATCAGTTTTGTGTCCTGAGATCGCCATCGCAACTGCTTGAGGGATTCCCGCCTTAATCATGTTGCGGCATGCGGTGCGACGGAAATCATGAGGCCGCAGTCCGCGATAGACCTGGCTTTCAGGATTGTAGATTCCGAAACCCAATTTCGCGCAAGCTTGACGCCACTGGCTGCGAAAGTCGGTTGTATCGAAGATAGGCTCGTGGGGCTGGCGTGTCGATTTTTTCAGGTCCGTAACGAAGTCGAACATCGGCGTGGCGTTGCGATATACGAGTGGAAGCGTAAAGTCTTCGCCGTTCTTGGTGAGTTCGCCAGGGACATGCAGTTCCGTGACCTTCGAATCGACCATGTCCCAGGTTAGTTGTGAGGCCTGGCCGGAACGCATGCCTGTCGCATACAGGAAGCGTAGGAACGGATGAAGGTATTCAAGAGTTTTTGTCTGTTTTTCCGCCCTCTCAAGGCTAAAATACGGGTTCGATTCCCGTTAGCGCTACCAGTTCTGGCTGATGTTCTCATTCACCTTTGGCCTTCAGTCGCACAGGACTGGATCATCTTCCAATCTTGCAGGTGGAGGAGCCGTCCGCGCCTACGGCGGAGAAAGCGCCCTCGAGATAGGGTCGTTCTTGCGCAGCACGCATCGTAGCATTAACGTGCTTTCGAACCGAACCGGACGGAGTCAAATGCAATTTCTTTGATTCTTTGCATTGGGTCTTTCGATTGACGGTCGGAAGTGCCACGCGATACCCTATGGCCGGGTTTGGCGCGTCCATTGCCGCCCAAGAGTTTACTCCTGAACTTGAGTCTTATCCCACTTTGAGGAGATTCATGTCGAACGAACTGCGTAACTTTCTTTCCCTATCCTATGACGAGCTGGAGCAGTTGAATCTGAAAGCCAAGGAGCAGCGTCAGAAACGAGTTGCCGCGCACAAAATTCAGGAAGAGCGCATTAAATATTTGACGGAGGAAAAGCGGATCAAGGCCGTGACGGTGCTGTTCAGTGATCTGGAAGGCCGCCTGCATATGCTTGATTACGACAAGAAATTTCTGATCAAGAGCTGGGACAACCTGACGTTTGACGGCTCCTCGATCCGCGGATTCACCGCGCAACGCGAGAGTGACCTGCGGCTGGCGATGGATTGGGGATCATTTTATTGGGCGCCTTCAGATGTGTTTGGATCCGGAAAGGTGCTGGTCTTCGGTCACGTGATCGACAAGGACGGTTCGCCTTACGCCGCCGACATTCGCGGAGTCCTGAAGGGCTACGCCGACAAACTGCACGAGAAGAAGGGCTACACGCTCAACGCCGCCAACGAAATCGAAGGATTCCTTTTCAAAGGCCAAAATGCGGAGCGGAGTTACAACGAGACCGGCAAATTCGAATACGTCAATACCGGCGGCTACTACCACTCTCTCCCCGGCGATCCTCTTCGTACGTTTATTGATACGACCGCCGAAGTCCAGCGAGCCATGGCTTTCCAGAATGAGAAAGATCACCCGGAAGTCGCGCCCTCGCAATTCGAAATCAACTACGGCTACGGCGAAGTGGTTTCCGCCGCCGACCAGATTCAGCTTTACAAGTTGATCTGCCGCCAGGTGGCCACCAACATGGGATTCACGGCGTGCTTCCTGCCCAAGCCCGTCGTCGGGGTCAACGGCAACGGCATGCACACCAACGTTTCTGTCAGCAAGGACGACAAGAACGTCTTCTGGGATCCCAAGGGCGAGGAGAAACTCAGCAAATTCGGTTGGGAGTTCGTGGATCGCATTCTTAGCCACGGGAACGATATCTGTTTGCTGATCAATTCCAGCGTCAATGCGTACCGCCGGCTCGACCCGCACTTCGAGGCGCCCAACCAGCTCAATGCTTCGGCGGTCAACCGCGGGGCCATGGTACGCATCCCCATCGGCAACGAGAAGAGCATGCGCACGGAAGTGCGCGCTGTCGCTCCCGACTCAAACCCCTACATGGTCATGTATTCCATCTTCAAGACTGGCCTCGACGGCGAGATCGCCAAGATCAAAAATCTGCGCTCCGCCCAGCGCTACCTCCCGGACAACATCTACGCTGCGTTGGAAAATTTCGAGAAGGCTGACTGGACCACCGCGCTCTTCGGGGCTGACGTCAAGGCTCGCTATGCCGATCTGAAGCGCGCCGCTGCTGACCGTTGCCCGCGGGCTCTTGGCACGGTCGTGAAAGTTCCCGAGGTGCAGTATCACCATGAGGTGTACAACCAGTTCCTTTGGAACATGTTCTAGAAATAATTCTCTAGAGCAAGGAAAAACGCCCCCGGATTCGGAGGCGTTTTGTTTGTAGCTCATGATTGTTTCGCGAAAGGGCTTAGTCTTTCTTGCCGTAGCCGCGGGATGCGGTGATGCCCTTTCCTTCGGTCACCGTCACGGTTTGGCCTGCGCTCACATTCGAAAGCCGATCGACCTGACCACTGGGCCAGCGAATTTCGACTATGTCGGCTTTGTCTTTGAGCGCAAGGCCAAAGGTCAGAACGAGTTCGCTGGCGGAGAGGTAGCTGGAGCCGCTGCGGAGCATTTGCATCTGCGTTTCTCCCCCCGACGTTAACCTCACAGTTGTCCCGATGCCATCGCGGTTGGATTTTGTGCCGTTCAACTTGAGGCGCAGACTCTTGTTCGATGCCGCAGAGCCTTGTGCTTCATTCCGAAACAAGTACACTGGGCCGCCGTTGGTGGAGAGAAGAAGATCCAGCCGGCCGTCGTTATTGAAATCGCCGTAGGCGGCGCCGCGCCCCACCCGGGGAGTGGCGAAGGATTGCCCAAGTGACTTCGTGACCTCTTCGAATTTACCCTTGCCGATATTACGGAACAGATGAGGTGGCATGGCGTATTTCACGTTCGCCTGCACGCGCTGGATATCGGCATCGATATGGCCGTTCGCGACCAGAACGTCAGGCCAGCCGTCGAGGTCATAATCGAAGAAGAAGCAGCCGAAGCCGAGAGTGAGCAGGGAAGCGCGGCCGATCTCCGAGCGCGGAGCTTCATCGACGAAGAGTCCCGTTCCTTCATTGTGATAAAGCGAGAGCATCTGGTTCGCAAAATTAGTGATCAAGAGGCTGGGGAAGCCCGAGTGGTCGTAATCCGCCGCATCCACGCCCATGCCTGCGCGGGCAACGCCGTCTTCGCTGAAGGCGATTCCGGCGACGACCGCTTTTTCGGCAAAGGTACCGTTGCCGTTGTTGCGATATAGCTTGTTCGGCTGGGTATCATTCGAAAACAAGAGATCGGGCCAGCCGTCATTGTCGTAATCGAGAACGGCGATGCCGAGAGTTTTCGATGTTGGGTCGCCGAGTCCGGCTTTCTGCGTCACGTCTTCAAACGTGCCGTTGCCGCGATTGTGCCAGAGACGCACGGAAGTTCCCTTGTAGGATTCCGGCGTACAATACGATTTGCTCTTGCCATCGAGCGTGCAATAGAGGTCCGTCTCCGGCGTCCACTGGACATAATTGCCGACCACCAGGTCCAGATGTCCGTCCTTCTCATAGTCGATCCACGCGGCGCTGGTGCTGAATTCCTTCGGCCCCAGCAGGCCCGCTTTTTGCGTGACGTCCGTGAAGGTGCCGTTGCCGTTGTTGTGAAAAAGGTGGCTCTGGCCGTAGGCGGTAACAAAGAGATCGTCGTAGCCGTCGTTGTCGTAGTCGCCCACAGCCACGCCCATTCCGAACATCTCCACGTCCAATCCCGTCTTGCGGGTTACGTCCGTGAACGTGCCGTCATGATTGTTGTGATAGAGCTTGGGCGTCGTGTGTTTCTGAGCGTGGCCGGGCCAGTCCATGCCGTTCACTAGAAAAATGTCCGGCCAGCCGTCATTGTCGTAGTCCATAAAGGCGACACCCGGCCCCATTGTTTCGGGGAGAAATTTCTTCCCGAAGGCGCCATTGTTGTGGACGAAGCGAAGCCCGGCTTGTTGCGTGACATCCCGGAACTGAACCGTTGAGGCTTCCGGCGTTGCTCCGATTCCTGTTTTTCCGATGAGAAGTATTGCCAGCGCAAAAACTAAAATTGTTGCGAGCGAACGCTTCACCATTCCCCCAAGTTTCAGTCGCGGCCCACGCCGAGTGCATCGGCGGCGCGATTGATGTAGTTAAACCAGGACGCGATCAGCGTGATCTGCAAAATGCCGCGATCGTCGAAGCCGGCCGCATTTCGTCGCGTCTTTCGTCAGTTTCACCACGTAGTCCAGCATCGTGCGATCCTGCTCGCTGATTGGCGCAGTCCGATAGTCCTCCCGCAGTGCATTGACCATCGCTTCATCCAGCGTAACCCGACGCAGAAACTCTGCGTGTGACTCGATTCAATAGTGGCAGCGATTGGTCACTGAAACCATGGTGGCGATCATTTCGTGCTGATGCCGCTTGAGAGGCAAGTCCGGCGACATGAGCGCGCCAAACGTGCTGAAAGCATGGAAGAGCACGTCGGGAAGAAGCGTATGGCTCGCTACGATGCCGGGCATTTGCCCGTCATTCACGGGATGGACGGGGGCAGCGTATTCGACCGGATAGAGCTTGCGCTGCGCTTCCATCGCGCTCTTGACGCGATCGTCTTCGTCCATTCGAACAGTCTTGATCCAGGTCATGTTTCGCAGCTCCTTGAAGCGGCTGTCATCCTGAAAATTATTTCGAACCGCCGGGACGCGTTCGCGCGCGGGTTACACTTTGCGTTGGCGCCCTCGCCGTAATCGCCTTTTTGATCCGCACCGGTGCAAGGGCGACGCTGACGTGTTCGTGAATCGACTGCCGCTCGTTGTTGTCCTCGGGATGAGTTTGGCGGTACGGCCCGGTGATGGCCTGGGCCGATTCATCGGCCTTGAACCGCAGATAACGTGCCTTGTGTTCGTTCGCTTTGGAGTCATTGCCGAGGCCGTTGTAGCACAGCATCAAGTTGTAATGCGCCTGCAGGTCTTCGGGATCGATCGAAAGTGTCTGTTCGAATTCCTTCACCGCATCGGCGTAACGCTTCTGAAGAAAAAGAACGCGACCAAGCTCGTTGTGCACGACGCGGTCGCGCGGGAATTGCTGAAGCACGGTCCGCAAGTGAGTTATCGCGCCGTCGTAATCGCCATCTTCCTTGAGGGCGCGCGCGTAAAAGAAATTCGTCCGTGCAAGCCGCGGGTCGATCGCCAAGGACTTCTCCAGCACTTTTCGCGCGCCCGCGGTATCCCCCTCCTGCACCAGAACGCGGCCGATGTTGGTCCAGCCGTCTGGATTCTGTGGGTCGGCCTCGGTGATTTTCTCAAACGCCGCGGCGGCGGCTTTCAAATCGCCCTGCAGGAAAAGCCCAATTCCGTAATCGTTCCACCGAGTCCAATCTTCTTTCGTGGCAACTGCCCTCGGTTGGGGCGCAGCAGCATTCCTTGCGAGAACTCGCAACGTCTTCGTGTCCTCGGCAATTGTAATGATGGGAAGATCCGGAATGGCCTTGAGGTTGCCGGACACCGTCGATGTATCGCCCTTGAAGGCCCACCTGCGGTCGTCGTAATCAGGCGTGGCTGCTGTGCCAAGGTCGCCCGGCCCCGTTTTGTCCGCCTCGACCCCCGCGAACGAGAAATGTGTATTAAACCAACTGAACTTCCGGTAGTTGAGCCGAGCATGCAGAGTAATTTTGTCTTCCGCATTTTCCGGAATGTGGAGACGATAGTGCGCCGTATCCGCCGCGCCCGGAGGAATCAGATGGACGTAAACGACCGAGCGCGTCGCCCAGGCGTTTCGTTTGTTGATCGGATTGCCGTGGCCATCGATCTGCAGCGAACGATAGAAGTGCGCTCCCGGCTCGACCGGGCCTTTGCCATCGTCTTCGACCTTACCGCTCCAGAAAATCGTTTGGCCTTTTTCATCCGTGGCTTGCAGCTCAATCCACACATCGAAGGCGTCCACCGTTCCACCGGGGAAGAAGTGTCCGACCTTGCGCGTGCGCACAACCACATCCACGCGAGCGTAATCTCCCCGCCGCACCGCCGCATCGGTGCGATCGATGGGAGCGGTGATAGGGCGGACCTCACCGGATGGGCCTTTAGGCAGTGAAATATCAGATTCTTCGCCGACGGCGAAAGCCGTCGAGAGTTCGGGCCTTCCAATTTCGCTACGCACGGGCGCATTCGTTTCTTTCTCCGCGGGCGAGATCGCGAAAATATCGACGGTCAGTTGATTGTCCTGAAGAAACTTTTTGGCGAACTCAAATTGCGCCTGGTCCTGGTTCGCGATGGGCACTGCGGTGTTCGCGCCGGGGAAGCGATGCGAATGCACGAGGCCGTCAACGTTGCCGTCATCGTTCGAGGGAACTTGCGGCATGTGGCAATCCGCGCAATTCATCGGCGACTTCGGATAGTAGAAGGCGCGCGCGCCTTGCCCGGAAACACCGCTGGCCTGCCAGTTGTCATATTCATTGAAGCCGCGAATCCAGCGGTAGTGATTCACCGGGACGTCCAGGTGGACCTTGTGACACGAAGAACAGAACTCCGCAGTGTCCGCGCGCATAAAGGGTTTCAGAAAAGTGCGGCGGTGCGGCTCGGGGTTCAGGCGAACCACGAAGTCGTGCAACGCGCGCACTAAAGGATTCTCGCTGGCCGCCAGCTCATGGAGCTTCGGATATTCTAGAAAAAAGTCGCCCTGGCCCATGGTGCTCTTCACTTCCATAATGCTGTGGCACATCAGGCAGCCGAGGCCGGCGCGAGCTTCCGGGCGATCAACAATTTGCTTGATAGGGGTATCGAACAAGCCGCTGTAGAGCAGCGCGGGATCGTGGCAGCCGGCGCACCACTTCGAGGAACGCACGCCCGCGACTTCCTGCATGTACTCGATGCTCTTGCGGTACCACTGGTTGTTGAAGGACGAAAAATGGTGCATCGAGCTGTCCCACTGCTTATAAATATCCGCATGGCAGCGCTGGCAGGCGTCGGATTTCATGAAGTATTTTGAGGGAATGTTGCCGCCATGTTTGGTCTGCGCGGAGCTGGGGAAAAACTTCCCTTGAGGGCCGTCACCTTCGCTGTCCATCGTTTCCGGAGGCATCAGCGGATTGGAGATGCGATTCGCGTTCTTCCAGGCGACTTCGCGCGTCCACCACGTTCCCGCAGCGATGCCTGCCATCAAGAGCGTCAGCGCGGCAAATCCCAAGCCGCGCCGGACGATGCCGTCGCCCAGCCACCCTTTTGAAATGAGCCAGGAGATTGCCAGAAAAAACGCGCCAAGAACGCACAACGCAATATGCGCATACAGCCATGGCTTCAGCCGAATCGGCGTACCAGTTTTGATCAATACGATTCCGAGAAGCGCTCCCACGGCCAGCAAGATCCAGCCCAGACGAGCCAGCAGTGATTCGTGGCGGAGCAACGGTACAACGTAAAAAAAGACAAGAATCGTTAAGACGATTCCGACCGCGACATGGAACAAGTCCACAACAAAGTAGGAGATCGTGGCCGAGGGATATCCATACAGGTAAACCGCGCTGACGGTCAGCGCAGCCAGGATTCGTGATGACCAACGCTTTACAAAATCAATTTGCATCATCTCCACCTGGATGCGCGGTTTGCGGCTATCAAAACAGTGGCCGGATGTGTGAGTAACATCCGGCCGCAATTCAGTTTGGGGTGCCCCGAAGCGAGCCAGGATCTGGCGGAGCCGGAGGCGCTGTTGCTTGTGGGCACACTTATATGTTCTAGCGCGGAGGCTGGCAATAATGCAAAAGCATTAGAAGCTAGGCTCGGCATCTATCCCCTGTGTTTCCAAGCAGTTATATGCTTTTCCGGCACGCAGATCTTTGTACTCCTCCGTGCGCCCGCTAGGCCAGTCGATCACCACCCGATCGATTTTTTCACGCAAGCCGAGGCCAAACGTTACCGGCAACTCCGATTGAGAGAGACCCTCGTAGTAAATGCGGATCGACGAGCCGATCGCATCGCGATTCGACTTCGCACCCTTCAAGTGAAATCGAATGCTCCGATGATGTGCCGTCTGATCGTTCCGGTATAAGTACGCTGGCCCATTGTTGGTAGTCATCAGGATGTCCAGGTCACCGTCGCGGTCGAAATCGCCGTAGGCCAGTCCCCGTCCAACTTTCGGAGTCTCAAAACCTCCTCCGGCCCCGTCCGCCACATCACGAAACTTTCCGCCGCCTCGGTTCAGGAAGAGTTGCGGCGGTTGCGCATATCCGGTGTTGCCGCGGATATTCCGGACGGTTTCGTCGATGTGGCCATTGGCGACCGCCAGGTCCAGAGCGCCATCAAGATCCACATCGAGGAACATGCAGCCAAATCCGAGAGTGTTCCTGGATGCTGCCCCGATGCCGGATGGAATGGACACGTCGTCGAAAACTCCCGGAGCGGTGGCGCGATACAAACCGATCATTTCGTTGTCGAAGTTGGTGATGGCCACACCGGGCTTGCCCGAACCATCGAAATCTCCAGTGTCGACGCCCATGCCGGCGCGGGCCTTTCCTTCTGTGCTAAACGCCAGGCCGGCCTCCACCGCGACATCCTTGAATTCTCCGTTCCTCAAATTGCGGTACAACTTATTCGGTTGGGTGTCGTTGGCTACCAACAGGTCCGGCCAGCCGTCCTGGTCGTAGTCGAGCATCGCCACTCCGAGAGATTTTGAGCTGCTGTCAAAAATGCCGCTGGTGGCGGTCACGTCTTCGAATGTTCCGTTGCCGCGATTGTGGAAGAGCCAGCAGGTATCCCCGCGATATGCTTCCGGAGTGCAGTACGATTTGTGCGAACCATCGAGGCTGCAGAAGACATCGTGCTCGGGAGACCAGCGCACATAATTACACACGAAAAGATCAAGCAAGCCATCCCGATCATAATCAAGCCACAGCGCGGAAGTGCTGAAGCCCTGACGCCCGAAGAGACCGCTCGAACGCGTGGCATCAACGAAAGTTCCTTTGCCGGTGTTGCGAAAAAGCCGACTCTGCCCCACGCAAGTGATGAAAATGTCCGGAAAACCATCATTGTTGTAATCGCCGACGGCCACACCCATTCCGTACATCTCCATGTCGAGGCCGGCGCTGCGCGTCACGTCCGTAAAGGTGCCGTTGCGATTGTTCCGGTAGAGCCGCAGCGTGGATCGCTGGCTCTTGTGCCCGGGCCAGTCCATGCCGTTCACAAGCAAAATGTCTTGCCAGCCATCGCCGTCATAATCGAGGAACGCGCAGCCTGAGCCCAGGGTCTCCGGGAGCAATTTGCCGCCATAAGCGCCGCTGTTGTGCCGGAATTGGATACCGGCCGCATTCGTAACATCGGTCAGACGGAATCCCGGGGAAGAGGCTGGATTAGCGAATGTCCAAGGTGGCGCTGCCGTGGTTAGTCCTGCACTGATTGTTTTGAAAAGGAAGTCTCGCCGGTTCAAGGCAAGTTCACCAGACCGTTTCGAATCGCGTAGACTACCAGCTCTGCTGTTTTGTGAATGCCGAGCGTGTCCATGATATTGGCGCGGTGGACCGCGACGGTGTTCGCACTGAGATTC